>Ga0302320_10014218_pt1 | contig 16500 bp, 17 predicted proteins | sample Bog_T0_3_FD_202130 | JGI IMG/M metagenome (GOLD analysis project Ga0302320, IMG submission 202130) | Peat permafrost microbial communities from Stordalen Mire near Abisko, Sweden - Bog_T0_3 | ecosystem: Environmental > Terrestrial > Soil > Wetlands > Peat | place: Sweden: Abisko, Stordalen Mire... | reverse complement strand
AGGCCCGATGACGTATTTTACCCTCGGGCGATGGGGTTCTGTCATGGCGTACTCACAAACTCTCAACCACTGAACTAACGGTAACAACCTACGCCCCGCGACTTAAAATTTGCCTAAGCCCAACGCTTCAATGAGAATCTCCTTGAAAATGCCCGAAAAACCTCAAGCCCGGTATCTGGACACACCGGGCCCGGGGAGACTGTGAAGGAATTGATAATCTGTTCGCGAGGCCCGGGGCGAGAGACTTGCAGGCCGTCGCGCTAATTGACGATGCTCTGGATCTGGTTGACGGTGTAGGTCGAGCCGTTGATCGACAGCAACGGTGGCGACTGGGTGAGATCGACCGAACTGACCACGCCCTGGACCTGGGTGGTGACGGCTACGGTGTTGTTCGAGGAGTCCTTGGCGGTCGCGGTCAGGGTGTAATTGCCATCAGGCAGCTGGGTGCCGTCACTGCCCTGGCCGTTCCACGTGAACGGCTGGTTGTTGCCCGCGGTTACGCTGTAGTTGCCGGAGAACACGGTCTGACCGGTGCTGTTGGCGATCGTGACGTTGACATCTGAATTGGCGGGAACGCTGAGTTCCCATGTCGCGGTGCTGTTGGTCAGTGCCGCCGTGCTGCCATTGACCACCGCGGTCTTGCCGACGAATCCGAGCGCCTGGGTCGATTGCGCGGTCTGCTGCAGGGAAACAAGCGTCGCCAGCGAGTCGTTGGTGTTGAGCTGCTGTTGCACGCCGGCGAATTCGACCAGCTGCTGGGTGAACTGGTTGGTGTCCAGCGGGTCGAGCGGATTCTGGTTCTGCAACTGCGTGGTCAGCAACGTCAGAAAGCTTTGAAAGTTGCCGGCAATTTGCGACGAGGCCAGCGCGCTCGCGGCGGCCGCCGACGAGCCGGACGAAGATGAAGAGGAACTCGGTAGCGCGGTCGTCCCCGAAACGATTGGGCTGGATGTGGCTGCGGCTGTTGTCATGTCAGTTTCCTCAGACCCTGATGTCCACGCCGCTGCTCGACCCGAGCGTGCGGCCGTATGTTCGTCCCGCGATCGCCGCAGGAACGCTCTCGTCGGCGCTGATGATCAGGCGCTGCGCGTTGCGGCCGGTTTCGCTGCCGCTGTTCTGGCCCGACGAAGACTGGTCGCGCAGGCTGAATTGCAGGCCGTCGCTGCCGGTCTTGAAGCCGGCGTCGCTCAGCTGACGCTGCAACTGCGGGGCGTCCTGCTGCAGCATCGACAGCGTTTCCGGTTTTTCGACCGTCAGATGCGACGTCATCTGGCCGTTGCCATCGACGTCGATGCGGACATCGATGCGGCCGAGGTCGGCCGGATCGAGCCGGATTTCGAAACTGCTCTTGCCGTTCTTGGCCGATACCGCGATCTCCAGCGCAAGCCCGCTCAACGGCACGGCGGCATGCGTCGCCGCGGTGACGCTCAACGGTCCAACCGGGTCAGCGGCCGCGGTAGCGGGAAGCTGCGGCTGGACGGCGCCGATTGCCTGCAGGCCTGTATCGGATGAATCGGTGAGAGTGGATTGCGTTGCGCCGGCCGGCGAACGCTCATGCTCCGCTGCGGCGGCTACCGCGGCCGCAGCCGGAGCCGCCGAGGCATCGGCTTTCACGCTGTCATCGGTGCCATTGCCGGTTTCCGGCTTGGTCGCGACCGCCGGTTGCGGCGTGACGCCGCCTTGAGCCGCCGCGGGCGATGTGGCCGTTGCCGAGGGATCGTTGGCGGATGCGTTCGGTGAACCGGTCGCTGCGGTGGTCGTCGCCGGCGAGACGGAAGTCTTGAGAGGCGTGCCTTTCGCGGTGATCGGTGCGGTGGCCGCCGTGGCCAATGCGACATCGGCGGTGCCGGCGATATGGGTCTGCGTGGCATGCTCGTTCGCCGACGCGGTGGCGGCGACACTTGCCGCGGTCTGGACATCGACCTTTGCGGTTGCGGTGGCTGTCGCCGATGCGGTCGTGGCGGCTGCTATGCCCGCATCGACCTTGGTTTGCGCCAGCGCTGCAGCCGGGGCGGCGGCGGTGCTGGCTGCGAGCGCCGCCGCTGCAATCGCAAGCGGCGCTGCGGCGTTGCCGGATGAGGACGGAGCGGGAACAACAACTGTCGATAGCTGGGAGACGGCAATCGCAACGGCGACAGGGTTCGGCGTCGTCGCGGGCGCTCCGCCCTGCTGGGCCGCTGCGGTCGGATCTGATGTGGAAGCTTTGCCGGACGGAGAATTTTCGGTCGATTTGGCGTTGGCGTCCTTCGACGCGCCGGATTTTCTCGTCGACTGCTGAACCGCAGCGCTGTTGGCGTCGGCGTTGGCCCTGGCGTTTTTGGCGCTGGCATCGGCAGCGTTGGCATCGGCGTTCGCATTCGCTGTGGCGTTGGCATCAACTCCGGCGCTGGCGTCGGCATTGCCCTGAGCGTCGGCATTGGCGCCTTGTATCGGGCCGGTGGCGGGACTGTTGCCCGGATTGTTGCTGACTGCATTGTTGTCGGCTTCGTTGGCTGAAGCGGCGTTGTCAGCCGCTGCCGCGGCATTGTCGGCGCGGCGCTGCGATGCGTATTGGTCCTGCGCCGCAGCCGCGGCGTCCGCCGTGTTGTTGTCGAGCAGCGCCTCAAAACTATCGGTTCCCGGCGACCTGCCGTTCAGTCCGGGCCTCGGCTGCGGGAGCTGGAAAGATGTGTTTGGGGTTAGGTCTGACGTCACGCTGGTCACGGGGCAGCCTTTTGCGATGAACTGGACATCAGATCAGCAAGGACCGGGCCATCCCCAGTCTCATAAAATATATAGATATTTCAATATGTTGTGGTCGAGTGCGGTAAACTACGGAGCCGTGGTCGCGACCCTTTTTCTGCCCGGCGGCAAGATTTGCCGCCTCCGGCATGCAAAACCGGCCGATGTGATTGCCTGACGAGAACACGGCCTATATTAAAGAGCAGCTTTTCAGCCGTTTCCGATGAAGCAAGGTCGCTTTCCCGAAGGCCGCTGCGGAGCTTCCAGGCCCGAAAACCAGCTTTCTGATCGTAGACGGGCTTTCTATTCGCATAATGGCTCCCTGATCGCGGAAAGCGCCTGATGCTGCCCGCGGTCGCATCGATGACTTGAACCATGCTCAACAGTCTGGATCTTGAAGGCCGTCCGCAGGACACCAGGATCGTCGTCGCCATGTCCGGCGGGGTCGATTCCTCGGTGACGGCCGCGCTGTTGAAGTCCGAGGGCTATGATGTCGTCGGTATCACGCTGCAGCTGTACGACCATGGCGCGGCCACCCATCGCAAGGGCGCCTGCTGCGCCGGGCAGGACATCCATGATGCCCGCAATGTTGCCGAACGGCTCGGCATTCCTCATTACGTGCTGGACTACGAGAATCGCTTTCGTGAATCGGTGATCGACAATTTTGCCGACAGTTACGCCTCGGGCGAGACGCCGGTACCGTGCATCGAGTGCAATCGCTCGATCAAGTTTCGCGATCTGCTCAGGACCGCGCGCGAACTCGGCGCCTCCGCGCTCGCCACCGGGCATTATGTCGCCTCGCGCCGCCTGGACGACGGCGCGCGCGCGCTGGTCTGCGCCGCCGATGCCGATCGCGACCAGAGCTACTTCCTGTTCGCGACCACGCGCGATCAGCTGGATTTTCTGCGCTTTCCACTCGGCGACATGACCAAGCCAGAGACCCGCGAACTGGCGCGGCGCTTCGGCCTCGAGGTCGCCGACAAGCAGGACAGCCAGGACATCTGCTTCGTGCCGACCGGCCGCTATACCGACATCATCGGAAGGTTGCGGCCGAACGCGGTTCTGCCCGGCGAGATCGTCGACCTCGGCGGCCGCATTCTCGGCCGGCATCAGGGCATCGTTCATTTCACCGTCGGGCAGCGGCGCGGATTGGGCATTGCCTCCAGTGCACCGCTGTATGTGGTGCGGCTCGACGCGGCAAACCGCCGCGTCGTGGTCGGCCCGCGCGAGGCCTTGCGGATGGATCGGATCGCTCTGCGCGACATCAACTGGATCGGTGACGGCGCGCTCGTTTCCGCGGTCGGCGAGGGACTGGAGATTTTCGTTCGGGTGCGATCGACCCGCGCACCACAGCCGGCGTGGCTGCGCGCGGCCGATGGCGGCTATGAGGTCGAACTCGTCGCCGGCGAGGAGGGCGTATCCCCCGGCCAGGCCTGCGTGTTCTACGATGCCCCCTCCGGCCAGGCGCGCGTGCTCGGCGGCGGATTCATCCAGAGTGCGACCGCAAAGCGCGTGAGATCCAGCGGCGCGGCGAAACCAACCGTCGCGGCGTAGCCGCTGGTCGAGGCAAGGCGCAGTTAAAAAAAGAGTTCAGGGCGGGGGCATGGCTGCAGATATCGACCGCGCGGGGGTCGCCAAGGCTTATGGGCGCTGGGCGCCGGTCTACGATCTGGTATTCGGCAAGGTATTCGACCACGGCCGCCAGTCGACCATTGCGGAAGCCGACCGGATCGGCGGGCGGATTCTCGATGTCGGTGTCGGCACCGGGTTGTCGCTGTCGGATTATTCCCCGACCACGAAATTGTGCGGCGTCGATATTTCCGAGCCGATGCTGCGCAAGGCGCAGGCCCGCGTGCGCGCGCTCGGTCTGCGCAATGTCGAGACGCTGGCGGTGATGGACGGCAAAAATCTCGCATTCGCGGATGGCTCCTTCGATGCCGTGGTGGCGCAATATGTCATCACCGCGGTGCCGGATCCGGAAGGAACGCTGGATGATTTCATCCGGGTGCTGAAGCCGGGCGGCGAACTGATACTGGTCAACCACATCGGCGCCGAGCGCGGCCCGCGCCGCATCTTCGAACTGGCGTTCGCGCCGCTGGCGCGGCGGCTGGGCTGGCGGCCGGAATTTCCCTGGGCGCGGCTGACCGACTGGGCCGCCCGGCACGGCGGTGTCAGCCTGACCGAGCGCCGTCCGATGCCGCCGATGGGGCATTTTTCCCTGATCCGCTATCAGAAATCGTGAGGTAGCGCGGGCGCCGGTCGGAACATCCGGCGCCGCTGGCCGTTTGGCCTCCATGGCAATGAAACACGCACTCTTTCTGTCGGGCGCGCTGCTGCTGTCCTGCGGCACAGTACTCGCGCAGGCTCCGCCAGTCCCGGCTACCCCGCCGGCCCAAACCGCGCCGCCCGCGCCCGCGCGCTCAAGCGATTGCGCACAGATGCAGCCGGTGCCGCCGCGCGGAACCATTGCGCCAGAGGGCACCACCACCGGCCAGCGCGCCGAGCCGCTCGGCGACAAGCTGGCGAAATCCGACGGCGTATTGTGCCCGCCCGCGGGCGTCGACCTGGAAATCCGTGCGCCCACGCCCGATACCGCCGACAGGCCGGCGATCGCGCCGCCCGGCAGCCCCGGCGGCGATCCCACCATCCGGCCGAAATAAGCCTGATTGCAGGTACTTGGCGGACCGTCCGGGTTTGCTTGACATGCCCAAGACCTGCTTCTTATATGCCGCGCGTTCGCAACTCGCGGTGTCTGCCGTGACGGTGAACCGTGGCGAGGTAGCTCAGCTGGTTAGAGCACGGGAATCATAATCCTGGGGTCGGGGGTTCGAGTCCCTCTCTCGCTACCAACCCTTTCAAGCACTTACCGTGAGGTAGTTGGGTCTTAGGTACTGCTTAGGTACCAGCTTTTTTCAGCCCGCTTTTCGTTTTGAAGTCCGGTCCGGTTTGGAAAGTTTTTTCCCCGCAGGCTTTTTCCCATCGATCGGCAACAGCATTTCCTTTTGACCAGCAGAAGCCTTCCGCGGTTTCGTGCCCTTGGTTGAAGCTTCGCCCGTGATGCTCTTCTTCAAGGCATCCATCAGATCCACGACGTTTTCACCGCGGGGCCTAGGTTTAGGTCCTATAGTTTTGCCGTTGCGCTTGGCGTTGATGAGTTCGGTGAGCGCTTCTTCGTAGTGGTCCTCAAACTTATTCGGGTCAAAGTCCGCCGTCTTCTGCGTGACGATGTGCCTCGCCAAATCGAGCATGTCCTTGGTCACTTTTACGTCCTGGACCTCATCGAAGTATTCCTTCTCGTCCCGGACTTCGTAGGGGTACCGCAGAAGCGTCCCCATCAAACCGTTTTCGAGCGGCTCCAGCGCAATGATGTGCTCGCGGTTGGTCAGGACGACGCGGCCGATGGCTACCTTGTCCATGCTGCGGATGGTTTCCCGGATCACGGCAAAAGCGTCGTGCCCAACTTTCCCATCGGGGACCAAATAGTAGGGACGGATCAGATACCGGGGATCAATGTCAGACTTCGGCACAAACTCGTCGATGTCGATCGTGCGCGCGGATTCCAGGGCGATGTTCTCCAACTCGTCCTTCGACACCTCAATGTAGGTGTCGGTATCGACCTTGTAGCCCTTCATGATGTCGTCGTTATCAACTTCCTCGCCCGTGTCGGCGTCCACCTTCGCGTACTTGATGCGGTGGCCGGTTTTTCGATTGATCTGGTTGAAGCTGATTTTCTCGGAATCGGAGGTGGCCGGAAACAAAGCGACCGGGCAGGTAACAAGAGAAAGGCGCAAAAAGCCTTTCCAGTTGGCGCGGGGGGCCATTGCAATACTCCAAACGCTACGCAGAACCTCAGACTGAAGACGAACGGGAACGGTTGGTTCCGACAATCAATGGCGTGTTTTTTTGCCTCCAAGCACCATTCCTAGCGGCTTGCCAAACGAGAACATTTAGTGAACAAGTGCCCGGATGGACCTAGCCCACCTTCGAACCGATATCGAGAACCGTCGCCGCCAAATCCAACGGCAGCGCGGAGAAATTCGGGCGCTTCAGAGGGCAGGGATTCCAACCAAATCCGCGGATGAGCTGCTGGACCGGATGCTCGCCAAGGTCGATGAGCTTTGCCTGGAACGCGATCAGAAGGCATCCGAGGAGCGCCGGAAGTATCCCGGTACAAACAAGGCCATCAACGGGCCAATCGAACGGCGCTACCGATGAGCGTCTACCGTCGGATACTCCGCGGCGCGAGTAACAGTTGTCCACATTGGGTAGCGCTTGCCGAGGATGACTGCACCGGCACAAACTTCCACAAGCTCCGGCGATTTTGCGAGGATCAAAAGCTGTCCCACTCGCGGCATGGTCATTCGGTCGTCTGGCGAAAAGAGTGGTATCAAGTTTTCATGTTCGCCGAAGAGGCTGATGCGGAGGTTTTCAGCAAAGAGTTCGGCGGGGAACCGATGCACCCGAGCGAACGGGGCAAGGGCAAGAACTGGTCTCAATGGAAAAAAGGCACATATATGCCGAAGCCCAAATGGCCTTACGATTTTAAGGATTGAGTATGTGCGGTCGTGTGCGTTTGGCTTCGGACTATTCCGAAATCAAAATCAGGCTGAAGTTTGCGCCGGAATCGCCTGCGCCAAACTTTGAGCCCGACTGGAACAAGCCTCCAACCATGCCAATGCTGGTGGCTTTGCGGTCGGAAGACGGCAAGCGTTTTGCCAAGATGATGCGGTGGGGTCTTCTTCCACATTGGGCGAAAGATGAGAAGATTGCGTATTCGACTTTCAACGCGCGGTCGGAGGAGTTCATCACCAAGCCCGCATTCAAGGATGCCTGGAAGTGGGGCCGACGGTGCCTCGTCGTCACTGACGGCTTCTATGAATGGAAGAAGCTTGATGCCAAGGGTAAGGAAAAGCAGCCCTACGCCATTGGGATGGCGGATGGTGAAAACATGGTGATGGCCGGGCTGTGGTCGAAGTGGAAGAACCCAGCGAACGGCGAGGAAGTGTTTAGCTGCACAGTCCTGACGTGCGCATCCAATGACGCTATGGCAGAAATCCACAACCGCATGCCGGTTATTTTGGACGAGAGCGATTGGCCGAAGTGGCTAGGGGAAGATGCCGCGACGTCTGGCGAGCTGCTGGCTCTGCTGCGGCCATGCCCCGATGAATGGTTGAAGATTTGGCCGGTGGATAAGAGGGTCGGCAACGTCAAGAATACGGGGTGTGAGTTGGTCGAGCCGTTGCTACCAATTTGATTTGGGCAATCCACGGAAGGTGGCCGATGTTTTTAAGAGGCGTTCCACCTAGGAGCGTGTGAAGATGCGATCTTGAGATGCAAGTCGTTCCGGTATTTATCATCAATTCCTAAGTCACGTTTCCATTTCGAAAGGATCATGAAGTCGCCGTTGGCATAAGCCTCGCGCGCCTCCTCAATGGAGACGCGTTCTGAGTCTGCAGGCAATTCATCGACGTATTCCATCAAGCGTTCGGCGGCCTGGTCCTGAATGCTCTCAGGCAACTTGCACACTTTGGCGATGGCGTTTTCAAGCATTTTGCTCATAGCGAAAGTATAGCACAGATTGAGGGACAAGGCTCATCGAGGGTCTATGGAGTGTATTCATCAAACTCCGGGACGACGGGCGTAAATAACCAAACAATTACCAACGCCATTCGAGCTTGTATATGTCTCCGAGCTTCGGATTATCAATTTCCCAAACGATTGCCGGCTGTCCGAACAATTCAGTAGTAGCGGCGCCGTGTCCCAATTGCTTATGCGCTAGTCCGACTAATGTTTTCGATCGGACCAATTTGGGCGGCCGCCCGCTAGGGAAGTGGACACGCAAGGTAAGGTGTTTGGTTGGCACCGCGATCTCTTGCGTCCAGTGCTCCTCTTCCGCGATAAAGCAGTCTTCGAGTTGAACGCGGAACACATTTCTGAATCGAGTTCCGACTTCGAAGACCGATCCGAGATCGATCCGCGAAACAAAGAAACCGTGTTCGGTCGTGGTCTGGACAACGACGCCGAGTTCTGTCGAAAAGCCTCTCGCGGTTCCTGACGCTGTGACACCTTCATAGTACGAGTTCAAAGGCTCCGCATTTACGACGTAGTCTCCGGTTTTCTCGTACGTTGCATTTCTGCCATCAGCCGTCGTTAGGAAGATATTTGCGACTGTCATTTCGCTCGAGAGTTTATCCGCGTCTCGCGGAGGCGTGTGGTTCCAGGGAAGGCGGCGCGCTAACGGGTGAAAAAGCCACTTGATTCCGGCCGAGGTCTGCGAACGGAAATATGCGAGAAGGGACGCGGCCACAGCAGCCATCACGATCGCCGTGATGCGATTGGCCTGGCCCAGTAACGTCTTGATTAGACTCATACCTCCGAAGAAGGCCTGTCCTGCTGCGGAATGGATGAGTCATTTGACCACATTCACTTGCGGAGAACTATGGCCGAAGATACCGACCGTTGCATTAGGAGCGAGAACCGAAATGTCCGGCGGCGGAAAAGGCTAGCAGAGTGCGGTATAGGCCAGCTGTCTCTCTGGAGGGCAGGGTGCCTCTTTGTGCCTAGTCAATAGTACCACTAAGTTGGAACTCGTAAATGCAGCAACATCAGTCCCGCGCGGTTGAGTGCAATCGTCCTTTCCACTGAAAGTTTAACAATTGAAAAGCCGCGTTGAGCAATGTCCGTTGTTGGGTGAACGGCGGAAAACATCTGCTCCTAGCGAGTATTTCCGGTTTTGACCCATAACGGTCATCGACTGCGTCTCTGATATAAGGAAACAAGGGAGCAATGCCTGGGCTTCGATAGATCGAGCGTCTAGGAAGACTAGCCATTATGTTTGGACCAGCCAAACTCACTTTTGTACAGGCAGGCGAAGGCTCGTTAGATCAGAACCCACAATTATATCGCCGGCGTATCCGCTCGCCTCGACAGCTTTCCTGTAGTCGGCTGCGGTCAGAGGACCACCGGGAACCTTGTAGCGGACACCGTTGAGCGGCGCACCGACTGCAGGGCTCAGGTGGGTGAGGATAAGGTGCTTTACATTTGCGCGCTGCGCCAGGGCACCAAGATCGGTAGCATTGCTTTGGCGGTTGTAGACTTCCAGCGGCATTCCGCTGTCCTGCCCCGGTCCCATGATCGGGTGAATCGCCGAATGCACGATGACATCCGCCCCCTGCGCCAGCAGTTCAACCTGGTCCGAGGTCGAGCGGTCGCGAGGCAATTTTAGCACGTCATTAGTTGCATCACCCCCAATCACCACGCTGCCGGCCGGCGAATCCACGCGATAGGATGCATGCCCTGGAATGTGTGTCGATCGGATTGCGCTGACCTTGATCTCGCCGAACGACCAGACAACCTGTGATTCGTTCGTGGCTTTGAACGTGATCGTGTTCGCTAATTCTGCCGGCCCACCATCGAGGCGGGCGTCGCCACCGCCTTCAACGCGTCGCTGAGCAATCTCGCCCGACTGTAGCAAGGCATCGCCAATGTGCGAAACGAACTTACGGCAGCTCATCGCGATACCAAGTTGCGATATGACATCGTCGCTGCACACGATGTCGAGCTTTGGCCCAGTCGAGTACCACATCCAGCGTTGATGCATAATGTCGGCGAACCCTTCTATGTGGTCGCTGTGCATATGAGTAAAGAACAGGGCATTCAGCTGTGAGAGGGCAACGTTGAGCTGTGAGAGGCGCATGTTGGTTCCGCGCCCGGCATCGAACTGCAGCTTAACTGTTCCACAGTTATTACTGTCGTCCCCGATGCTGATCAAAGTACCGGCGCCCGCCTGCCCGTTGAAAACCACCGGGCCGCCGTTAGTGCCCGTCAGCGTCACGATGAGACAGGGAGCAGCGTCCGCCGTGAGAGTTCCGACTCCCAACAACATAACTATCAGGACGGCAATGAATTTGCTAATTGGACTCACGATAACCTCTTAAGATCTGTGTGACGAAGAGCCTGCGGTGTCATGCTTGATCTCGCGGCCATCCGGCGTCAGCCGTGCCGTGAAGTCTAATCAGGGCGGAATCCCGCACCGCCTGTACTCCCTCCGCTTCTGCGCCATCAAGAAACGTCGCATTGTCAAAGCGTGTGCTGAGACCCCCGATCTGGACCGGCTCGCCATCCACAAATGTTGCAAGGATATCGGCGCGGTCAAAAAACCGAACGATTTCCCAGGTGAAATCCCAACGCGGTCGTACCTCCGGCCCGGAGCAATCAAGCAGCAGGAAGTCCGCCTTGCGGCCCGGCACCAGCGACCCGACATCGTCTCCGAGCAAGGCGGCATCGGCGCCTCCTTGAGTTGCCGCATGCACCCATCGCCATCCAGCTCCGCAGGAGAAATCGTCACGTGGAATACCGAACGCAATACGCTGGCATGCTTCGGCGGCGTCGATCATGCGTAAGCCATCGTTGCGGGTGGCGTCCGATCCGAGCCCAACACGGATGCCGCGCGTCATGTAGTCCAGCGCAGGTGCGATCGCGTTGCCCTTCCACATCGCGGCTACGGGATTATAGGCAATCGCGGTGTCGGTCGCTCGCAACAGTTCCATCTCAGTCCCGGTGACCAGCGTTGCATGCGCGATCAGAGTGGTATGGCCAAGCGCATCGAGATCACCGAGATATTCGATGGGTCGTCGCCCCGTGGCTTCAATCGAGGCATGGACTTCCAGGGTGTGTTCGTTGGCGTGAATCTGGAACAGAATGTCGCGCTCCCGGCAGAACCGCGCCAGCGTCCTGATCATGTCGCCGGAATTCGATTGCACGGTCCCGCAGGCAAGCGAGGGTGAGACGCGCGCGAACGCCGAGCAATCTTCGATGTGCTGTTCGGCGATCCGGATGGCTGCGTCAACGTCCGTTACCAGATCAGGCGTGCGGGCGGTGGTTGAGAAGTTCTTCAGGTCATAGACGCCCGTCGAAGACACCAATCGAATTCCGGTATCGTTGGCGGCACGGTTTATTGCATCAGCAATGGCCCGGGTGCGGATTCCATGATCTACGACGGTGGTTATGCCACCGCGCAATGCCTCCAGAAATGTCCACTTGGCGCCAAGATACGCGCTTTTCTCCGTCAGGGTCGCTTCGAGCGGCAGCCAGATTCGTTTCCACATTTGCGCGGGTTCGCCGCCGGTGAGGGCTTTGACGAAGGGTTCGATGATGTGGTGATGGACGTCGAGGATGCCGGGCAGCATTGCAGTGTCGGGCAGCCTCACCGCTCGCGACCGATTGGGCCGCGCCGCATAGGCCGCAGCGGTACACAAATCGACGATCATTCCATGCTCGACGATGAGCACAGCGTCATTCAATGGCCCTTCGGTTCCGAGCGCCACATCAACGTGCAACGCGTAGCCGTCGGCCGGGAAATCCGCGGCAGAGATCGTCGGCATTGAGTATCCTTTCAGATCGGAATGAGCAAATCGCGGCGCGCCCTGCCGTGGCAGCCGCGCCGAGGGGGAATGGCCCGCGCGGGATCAGCTACGGCAGCTTCACATTCTCGGGACTCACCTTTTTGAGTGGCGCGCCATAAATGAATTCGCGAAACGTCGCCGCCGTCGGTTTATCCGCCTTCACCATGCCGCGATCAACAATCCAGCCGGCTTCATCCGACAATAGAGAGGGCAGACTATCGTCGAGTTGCACCTTGAATTCCATTTCCTTCAGCATGTCGTGCAGCGCCGGGAGCGACATCATGCCCTTCATGTTGGCGAACACGGCCTGTTCTGCACCGGCCTCGTCTTCTTTGAGCGCGGCATCTGCCTTGACCAAAGCCGACACAAATTTGTCGACGATGGCCGGGCGCTTCTCCATGACCGCAGGCGAAGCGGTGATAACCATGTGCAGCACATAGCTGTCCGAGACCAGTTCGCGGTAGTCATCGCCGAGCGTCTTTTTGGCTGCGCCATAAAATGTGGGGAACATGATCGCCGCATCAATATCGCCGCGCACGACAGCGGGCAGAAGATCGGCCGGACCGGCGTTGACGATGATCGGCTTGGCGCCGGTCTGGGCCAGCAGGCGATAGGTGAAGAACTCGATATTGGTGCCAAGCGTGGTGCCAAGCTTCTTGCCAACGAGATCGTTGACCGATTTCAAGTCCAGCGTCTTGGCCGAGGAAATTACGCGCTGCCCCCGATAACGGGACAAATCTGCGATGATCTTCAGTTTCTGCTGGCGGAGCACGGCGGTCGCGACGGGGAACTCGGCCATATAGGCAAAATCGACCTGTCCTCCCATCAGTGCTTCCAGCGCCTCCCGGCCACTCGGGAATGTAATCACCTTGACGTCGAGCCCAGCATCCTTGAACAGGCCGTTCTTGATGGCGACGTCAATCTGCGCGGTTTGCGGATTCGGATTCCAGGCAAATTTGACCGGCTCCAATGTTTGCGCCCGTGCGCTACCAAACGCCGCCACGGTCAATACAAGAGTGAAGGCAAGACGTTTCAGCATAAGGTGCTCCCTGGGGTGCGGGGTTTTAGACATACTCAATGTTCGTCGTCAGGTTCGGGCGGCTTGAGCAGCCCCAGGATTTCTGCCCGGACGGCGAGAAGCTCGGGACCAAGCGTCTCAACCCTGCGCGGACGCTGCATGTCGATGGTGTAGGTTCGCACTATCCTGCCCGGCGCGGCTGACATCACGTGAATCGTGTCCGCGAGCAGCAACGATTCATCAACATCGTGCGTCACGAACAGAACTGTCGGGCGATGCTTCTCCCATACCGCCAGCAGCAAGTCGTGCATGGTGAGCCTAGTCTGGGCGTCGAGCGCGCCGAACGGCTCATCCATCAACAGAACCTTTGGCTCCAGCGACAGCGTCCGTGCAATCGCAACGCGCTGCTTCATGCCGCCGGAAAGCTGCCCCGGAAACTTGCGGGCTTGCTTTTGCAGTCCGACCTCGGTCAGAGCCTGAAGCGCACGGCTCTCAAGTTCGTCGCGATCGAGATTGAAGCGCTTGAGTGCGTATTTGACGTTTCCGATCGCGGTGAACCATGGGAACAATGCATATTGCTGAAAAATGACACCAACCTGCGGGCTCGGGCCGTCAACCTCGGCAGCGTCGATGGTGATTCCGCCGGTCGATGGCGGCACGAAGCCGGCGATGGCGTTCATCAATGTCGATTTACCACACCCGGACGGGCCAATCAGCGCCGTGAACGAACTCGGCGCGAGATCGATGCTGGTGGTCTGCAGCGCGATTGAACTTGCGCCGCGCCGCCCGCCATAGACGATCGATACGCCATCGATCTCGACAAAGCCGCCGACTGGAGTCAAGGGCGCCGTGACTTTCGCTAGTTCCTCGGCAGCTGACATGGAATCCATACCTCGTTTTGATCGGGCTATCAGCACGCTTCTAGGTGGGTGTCGCCGAGGCGACATCCTGATCGACGAAGATCCCTCCGTGCCCATGCGTCAGTTTTACGTCGGTGCTGTGCAGGCGCTGACGAATCTGCAGCGTAAGCAGTGACAGAATACCGCAACACGAGACTGAACGACGGGCAGGACGGTGCTCGGCTGCAGGCGGGTTCGGTCCAGATGCTATCATGTCGACGTGCCCCTTAAGCCTGTTGCCAGTGTACGACGCGCTGTCCGAGCTTGCCGAATGCGAGGTCGATCAACGCTCCGATCAATCCGAGCTCGATGAGCAGTGCAAACATCTGATCAGTTCGAATGTATTGCCGGGCCTCTTGCAAACGATAGCCAATACCGGAAGATGCGCCGGTCAGCTCTGCGGCGACCAGGCTGAGGAAGGCGAGCGTGACGCCAAGCCGGATGCCGGAGAAAATATGCGGTGCCGCTGCCGGCACAACCACGCCAAAGAATTCACGAAGACGCGTCGCCCCGAGCGAACGGGAGGCCCGGATGTAGATGTCCGGGACATATTCCATCCCGTGATGGGTGTTGAACCAGACCGTCAGAAACACGGTGTAGGAGATTACGAAATATTTGGAACCCTCTCCGATTCCAAACCAGACGATGGCTATTGGGACGAGTGCAATTGCGGGAATCGGTCGTAGGATCGTTAGAAACGGGTTTAGTAGAACGCGCGCAACACGCGTGCGCCCAGTAAAAAGTCCGATCACAACACCAAGGCTGGCTCCGATGGCAAATCCGACGCTGGCTCGCCCAAGGGAATCGGCCAGATCGGAGAATAAGAGGCCGTCACTATAGAGCTCCTTGGCGGCAATCAGCACGCTCCATGGGGTAGGGAATATCGCTTCCGGGAAAACATGGAAAGCTGACACAAGCGCCCATATAGCCAGTACGATGATCAGAGACGAGGCAGGTTGAAGGAAGCGCATTGGGTCGCCCACGGTATGAGGGGATTCTTACGGCGGCACATCATTCCCAGCATTTATCGTGCCAACCGGAGCCAGCGGCGGCTACTCTTGGACAATTGCGGAAGCAATGGACACGAACGGCACCCTCTAAGCTGAATTTGCGGAGTGGTGGTAAGCGTCGACAAGATTGCAGTAGCGAGTTTTCTCGGACGAACTAACGAATGCCGACAAGAAGCTGTTCTTCGCCAATGTGACGAGATCAACGTCGGTCAGGGCCTGGGCGTCCGCGCAGGCTTCGAAGTTTTGGTTTACATAGCCATCAAACTGCGTCGGATCATCTGAGTTGATGGTTACTCTAAGTCCAAGGTCCATCAGTCGTTTGAAATTGTGGTCTTTCATGGTTGGGAAGACCTTCAATTTTACGTTGGAAAGCGGGCATACCGTCAGCGGCACTTGATGTTCGGCCAGATACTTCACCAATGTCGGATCTTCTACACAACGCACGCCGTGATCAACTCGATCGACCCGCAGCGCCTTTAACGCCTCCCAAATATACTCGGAAGACCCTTCCTCGCCCGCGTGGGCAACCGCGTGCCAACCCAGGTCCCGGAATTTGCCAAAGACCTCTTCGAACTTGCTGGGAGGGTTGCCGCGTTCCGAGCCGCCCAATCCAACCCCCAGAATCTTGTCCCGGTAAGGACGTACTAGTTCGAAAACTTCGAATGCTTCCTCCGTGCTGCGGTGGCGGAGTATTCCGATGATGACATCGGCGCTAATGCCAAGCGACCGTCGCGCATCCTCGAGTCCGCGAAGGACACCGTTAATTCCGACCTCAAAGGGTATGCCGCGCGAGAGGTACCCTTGGGGGTTAAAAAACACTTCCGCACGCAGAACCTTTTCCGTATGCGCGCAAGTCAGGTAATCGACTGTCATATCGTAGAAATCTTGTTCCGTCTGAAGGACTTCATACCCCGCGTAGAGCACTTTGAGAAACGATTGCAAATCCGTAAAGTCATAGGCGGCCCGTAACTCATCGGCGGACGCGTATGGAAATGCGAGATTGTTCCGCTTTGCCATTTCCATCATGCGTTCTGGCTCGATCGATCCTTCCAGATGCATATGCAACTCGGCCTTCGGCAGTTCTTTGATGAACGCGGCTGCATTCTTCATGCGGGGCTCTCAATCTGCCTTTTTAAGTTGGACCCGGTCAGCAGCGACCGAGCTAAGGGCACCGTCGGAAATGTATTTACGAAACAGCGCTTGTGTCGGTTCGACATTCTTCACAAAGCCGCGCTCCTTAAGCCAACTTCCTTCCAACATCGCGATTTCGATCAGCGAGGCATCAAGGCTGATCCCATAGTTGTATTCACTCCAACCCAGGCGTATCGCATCGGGTGACAGTACTTTGCCAACAACGCGGGAAATCGCTTCCTGTGCGGCGGCTGGATTTGCCGCCGCCCGCTTTTCAGCTTTGAGGAGCGCATCGAGGAATTTTTTTACTAACTCGC
>Ga0302320_10014213_pt1 | contig 16503 bp, 11 predicted proteins | sample Bog_T0_3_FD_202130 | JGI IMG/M metagenome (GOLD analysis project Ga0302320, IMG submission 202130) | Peat permafrost microbial communities from Stordalen Mire near Abisko, Sweden - Bog_T0_3 | ecosystem: Environmental > Terrestrial > Soil > Wetlands > Peat | place: Sweden: Abisko, Stordalen Mire... | reverse complement strand
ACCGCATTGTGGTATGGCAGCCGTTGTTGCCCTGCCTCGCCAGAGAAGATTTCCCCAGATTCATAGGATGCGCCACGAGGCTTTAATCTTCTGCAAATGGCGGGGATCGGGCACTGGAGTTGCTAGTAACGGTGCAGGTCGACGATGGCCTTGAGGATGGTTTCGGGTTGGGGCAGAATTACGTCCTCAAGGATGGGCTGGTAGGCGACAAACGTGTCCATGGCGCCGATGCGGCGAACTGGGGCATCGAGCGAGTCGAAGAGTTCATCGCCGATGCGGGCGGCGATCTCAGCGCCGTAGCCCCAACTGATCATGTCTTCGTGGGCGACAAGGACGCGGCTGGTTTTGCGCACCGAGGTGGCGATGGTCTCCCAGTCGTAGGGGCTGAGGGTGCGGAGGTCGATCAGTTCGACTTCGATGCCGTGCTCGCGATGGGCGCGCTCGGCGGCCTGCTGGGCACGCGGGACAACGGCGCCATAGGTGACCAGGGTGATGTGCGTTCCGGGGCGGACGATGCTGGCCTTGCCGAAGGGGATGGCGAAGTCAGGGCCGGGATAGGGAGCGCGGCCCCAGGTTTCGCGATAGAGGCGCTTGTGCTCGAGGAAGAGGACCGGATCGTCGCAGCGGATGGCGGTGCGGAGGAGGCCGTTGGCGTCAAGCGCGTTGGAAGGAAAGACGACACGCAGGCCGGGGATGTGGGTGAAGATGCTCTCGCCGGACTGGGAGTGATAGATGGAGCCGCCGGTGAGATAGCCGCCGATGGGCGCGCGAATGACGGCGGGCGAGGCCCAGACGCCGTTGGAGCGCCAGCGCATGAGGGCCAGCTCGTTGTGGATCTGATGCATGGCGGGCCAGATGTAGTCGAAGAACTGGATTTCGACCACCGGTTTCATGCCGCGAACGGCATAGCCCACGGCGCGGCCGACGATATTGGCTTCGGCGAGCGGGGAGTTGAAGACGCGCTCGGAGCCGAACTCAGTTTGCAGGCCGGCGGTGAGCTTGAAGACGCCGCCCTTGCCCTTGACCTCAGCGAGGGCCTGCTCGCGGCTGGCGTCGGCCACGTCTTCGCCGTAGACGACGATGCGCGGATCGCGGCGCATCTCGTCGTGGAGGCAGGCGTTGATGAGGTCGGCCATGGTGTGGGGCTGGGAGCCCTGGGAGCTGTGGGCTTTGGCGGGGTGGGAGCCAGGCGGCTCAGGCTGCTCAGTGGCGAATGCGGAGCTTGTGGGATCAAGGTCCTCAGAGTAGACGTGCAAGGGGATATGTTCAACCTGGGGCAGGGGCGCATGGAGAGCAAGTTCGGCGGCCTCGGCGGCCTCGCGGTCTGCCGCATGCTCGAGTTCGACAATCTGCTCTTCAGTGAGGATGCCCTCGCGCAAGAGGCGCATCTGGAATTGCGAGATGGGGTCGCGGAGGGCATCGGCCTCGCGCTCGGCGGCGGAGCGGTAAAGGCGGTCATCGTCAGAGAGGGAGTGGGAGTAAGCGCGGACGCAGTGGCCGTGGACGAAGGCCGGGCCGAGGCCGGCGCGGCAATGGGCTGCCGCCTGCTGAAAAGCGTAGAGGCAGGCTTCAGGATCGGTGCCATCGATCTCAGCGAAGAAGAAGTTGGGGAAGTTGGCGACCAGGCGGGAGATATTTCCGCCGGGCGTGTTGACTTCAACCGGCACGCTGATGGCGTAGCCGTTGTCTTCAACGCAGAAGATGACGGGGAGCTTCTGGTTGGAGGCGGTGTTGAGGGCCTCCCAGAATTCACCCTGGGAGGTGGAACCCTCGCCAAGGGAGGTGAAGACGACCTCATCGCCGTTGAACTTGACGTCGCGGTAGGCGCGGTAATCGCCCGGCGCTTTTTCGGCGGCTTCAGGATGGCGGCTGAAGTAGCGTCCGGCCTCGGCGCAGCCGACGGCGTGGAGAAGTTGGGTGGAGGTCGAGGAGGAGGAGCTGACGATGTTGAGGGCGCGACTGCTCCAGTGGGTGGGCATCTGGCGTCCGCCGCTAGCTGGATCAGTCGCGGCGCCCACGGCCTGGAGCATCATGTCAGTGGGTGTGACGCCGAGGGCGAGGCAGAGCGCACGGTCGCGATAGTAGGGGAAGACCCAGTCGACGCCGGGACGCAGGGCGAGCGCGGCGCCCACCTGGAGCGCTTCATGGCCGGCCGCGGAGATCTGAAAGTAGATCTTCTGCTGCCGTTTGAGCAGAATCTCGCGATCATCTACACGGCGGGAAAGATACATGAGCCGGTAGATCTCGATTTTCTGTTGCGGGGTCAAACCGGCGGCGAGGCCCGGCTGGGACCCGAGAGCGCTGGTAGTTGCCAGCTCCATTCCCGTTACTCCTCAATGGCTGTTTTCGTCAAAAAATAATTGCGGTGGTCTTTGGGGAACCTGCCTTGATTGTACCAACCGGATTGGCTTTGGAGCGGGAATCGGCGCAATGCGGCGTTCAAGGCAATTGAGAACCGGTTATGGGCCTCCGAGCGACCCGATCGGCATAATGCCTCCCTGGCTGTAGCCGACGGCGACGGCCATTTCAGCCCTTACTTTGTGGGCCAGTTTTTCAATCTTCCGCAGCTTGCGCACTTGAGCAGGTGTGAGTGTGGAGGTGTTGGAGGCGACCAGCTCAGTGTGCAGTTCATTGGCCACGCGGAGCAGCTTGCCGGCGTCAGAGACCATGTCAAGATGCCGCGCGGCGTTGCGCATTTGCAGCAGTCTTTGGTCTTCAGTGCCGGTGGCTTCATTCAACAGCTCGGATGTGTCGTTGGGTTTTGGACTGGGCACACCCCAGCGCGGAGCGGGCGTACCCGCCTGGGCAACCATCTTTGCACTGGAAGAAAGGGCCAGCAGGAGTGCCAGAGCCAGCGCGCGTCCGGCTCCGCGATTGACCCGCGCCCGGATCATGTTGTGGAGAGATGGCCAGGCCGCAGGCAGCCTGTCAGCACCCCCTCGATACCGGCATTGCGTTGACGACATGGGTGACCTCCTTCATTTTGTGCCGGCCGGCAGGCTGGGGAACAGCAACTGAGCCGGTGCCTGGCGTTCACGGCAAGTGTGAAGCGGATATCGCCAACCGGGCGAGTGGATCGGCATTTATCCCCCTTGCCGATCGGTGACGCAGGCGGCCATTTCACCTTTGACTTTGCGCGCCAGCTTTTCAATCTGCCGCACCATGCGCAACTGCTCGGGTGTGAGCGAGCCGATGTTGCCGGCGGCCACTTCAGCATGCAGTTCATTGGCCAGGCTGAGCAACTTGCCAGCGGCGGAAACCATCGACGAATGGTGCGCGGCATTGTTCAATTGCAGGAGCCGCCGCTCCTCAGCGGCGTTGGGGTCAATCGTGGGCTGGTTGGTGCCCAGGGTGCTGAGAGAGTTGGGGCGATTGACGACTTCGCCCATCTGGGCGGCTGCCCTGTTCTGTTGGGCGTGTAATGCGGTGCTGCCGGCTGAGGCCAACAGGAGCGCCAGAGCCAGCGCGCGCCAAGCTCCGCAAACAGAGCGCCGGGTCTTGTTGTGCGGAGATGCCCAGGGCGCAAGGGCAGTCGCAGTGCACGCTTGAAGCCGGAATTGCGTTGACGACATGGGCACCTCCGTAACTTGCCCCACCTTGATCGCTGACGGGCCGGGGGGTCAATTGAACCCGAGCGGCGGGATGGGGATCATGGCTCCCTCGACGTTGCCAACCGGGGTGGCCATCTCGGCCTTCACCTTGTGAGCGAGTTTTTCAATCTGCTGGATTTTACGCAATTGCGCCGGGGTGAGCGTGGGGTTGTTGTTGGCGGCGACCTCAATGTGCAGCTCATTGGCGAGGCGGAGAAGCTTGGCGGCATCAGAGAGCATGGACATCTGGCGGGCGGCGTTGCGCATTTGCAGGTTGCGCCGGTCTTCAGCACCTGTGGCGTCTTTCATGGGCCAGGAATGGTCAGTGGGCTCGACGCCAAGTGGAGTGTAGCGAGTGGCAACGGCGCCTGACAGGGCGTCTCCGCTTGTCTGGGCGAGCAATTGGGTGTGGCCGGCCGAGGCCAGCAGGAGCGACAGGGCCAGCGCAGGGCAGAGAGGCCGATTGGCCCAATGGGCAATGGAGCGGAGAGAATGCCTGGCTGGCCTGCCTGGGATGCGCGGGCACTTTGGAAGCGGCAATTGAGCGGGCGCCATCGCAGACCTTCCTATTTGGACCCTACTTCAGGGTTGGTCTTGACTCGAACGTCGTGGGCAAAGTGCTCAATTGCCTCGGCTTTGCGGATGACGCTGACAGAGAGCGTGTCTTTGGTGCTTTTGTCGACAGCGTTCCAAAGGTCGTTGGCCATTTTGAGGAGCTGATCGCTTTGCTGGACAGCTTCGTTGACGGGTGCCGGGGTGGGGGCAGGCGTTGCCGGAGCCGCTTTTTCGCCAACGGCTTTGGTGGGCACAGGGGCAGCAGGTTGGGGAGCTGAATTGGGAGAGACGGTGGCGGCAGGGGGCGCCTGAGGCTGTTGCGGGGCCTGGGCGTTGGCGGTGAAGGCGGCTGCTGCGCAGAGAGAAGCCAAAACCCAGAAAGCTCTGCGCTTGAGCGTGGGTGAACCCGGCATGAAGCGGCCAGGACGCCGGAGACGGAGTTGATTTTGTGTGGACCTCATGGGGGCTCCCTAGGTTCGCGGGTCCGAATCACAGATGCCGGGAGCGGTCGACCTGGTTCTCCCGGGATTGAGAAGCGGGCGAGTCCTGCGCACAGTCTAATCTAGAAAGAGGAGATTTGGCGTGCATCCTTTTCTGTTGGCAGCAAGGCCGTTCTGGTTTCAAGATGGGCGATTTCTGGGCAGGCTGCTGGACGAGTGGGCTCTTGACATCCAGGAGTTCATTCGGCTGAAGCTGCCGCATCTGCTGCTGGTTGCGCTTATCGCGTTTCTGCTCAACAAGTTGCTGCGGGTCATTACGCATCACATGACACGCGTGGCCGAGCAGCATGCGAGCGGACCGGAGCGTATTCCACAGGTAAAAACTCTGGCCGGAGTGATTCGAACCACGGGGCTGGCCATTATCTGGGTGATTACCGCGTTGCAGGTGCTGGACGCGCTGGGGGTGAATCTGGCACCGCTGCTGGCCTCGGCGGGAGTGGCGGGAATCGCCATTGGCCTGGCTGCGCAGAACATTGTGAAAGACGTGCTGAACGGGGTGCTGATTCTGATCGAGGACCAGTTCAACGTGGGCGACACGGTGCGGCTTGCGGGGCTGTCAGGAACCGTGGAAGCGATGACGCTGCGGAAGACCACGGTGCGGGACGCCGACGGGACGCTCTATGTGATTCCCAACTCGCAGATCGCTACTGTGGCGAATTTGAGCATAGGCTACTCGGTGGCGCAGGTGAACGTGAGCGTGGACTTCAGCGCGAATCCGGACATAGTTCTCAAGCTGCTGAAAGGGATTGCCGAGGAGATCAGCACCAGCGAGGAGTTCCGCGGAGTGTTTCTGGCGGAGCCGCAGATTCTCGGCGTGGACGCGATCAAAGGCTCGGAGCTGATCTTTCCGGTGGTGTTCAAGACGCTGGCCACGCGGCAGTACGGGCCGGTGCGGGAGTTTCGGCGGCGGGTGCGCCTGGCGCTGGAAGAGAACCACCTGCTGCCGGGCAACCCCTATCGCGTCTTCAGCGAGTCAGGTGAGGGAAGCGGCCAGGGGCAGGAAGCAGGAGAAGCGGCGGCCAAGCCGGACCCGACGGAGATCAAGCCGGCGAGCGGGAATCCTTTCAGCGGCGAATAGAGCAGCGGTCCTCATCCTCGACCAGCGAGCCGAGGTTGGGCCCGGACGCGGCCTCACTGACTGCACGGAAACAGCAGCGATTGCGGCCACCGGCCTTGGCGGCATAGAGAGCCCTGTCGGCAGTGACCAGAAGCGCACCCACGCTGGCGGATCCGGTGAATGGATTGAAGAGGGTTGCTCCGATGCTGCAGGTGAACGCGAACTGATTTTCCGGTCTCTCAATGTGGACTTGAAGGTTGGAGATGGAGGCATGCAGGGTGGCGAGCCTCTGCTCGACGGCGTCAGGCGGGATTTCAGGGAGCACGAGCAGGAACTCCTCACCGCCGTAGCGGCCAGCGTGGTCATAGGAGCGCTTGGCGGATTCGACAGCGGCGGCGAACCAACGCAGCGCTTCATCGCCAGCCAGATGCCCGAAGGCATCGTTGATGTGCTTGAAGTGGTCCAGATCAATAAGCGCGACCACCAGGCAAGTGCACTCGCGGCGCGCCCGGTCCATTTCCGCTTCGAGGGCGCGGAGGATGCCGACGCGATTGAGCATTCCGGTGAGGCCGTCGTGGGTGGCCTGGATGCGCAGCAGCTCACGGCTGGCTTCGAGTTCAAGGGTACGCTCGCGGACAAGTTTTTCAAGGTGCTTTCTGGTTTCGAGCAGGCGGCGGGCGCGGAAGCGGTCGGCGGCCACCACCAGCAGAAAGAGGGCGAGGGCACAGAGGGCAAAGAACCACCTTTTCCTCCACCAGGGCGGAAGAATGGTGATCTGGACCTGGACGACATTGGAATAGGCACTGAGGCCCGGGTTCTGGGTCATGGCCAGAAAGGTGTACTGGCCTGGAGGCAGGGCGGAAAAGGTGGCCAATCCGTCCGGGCTTTCGACCCAATCGGGCTGCAGGCCCTCCATGCGATACCTGAAGATGAGTTCGCTGCGATTGCGCATGGTGGGCGAGGATAGCTTGAAGTTAAGGGGCAAAGCCGACCAGGGCAGACGGATGGGCTCGGCGGTCGAGTAGTCCTGCTCTCCCCGCCGAACCCCGGTGATCAGCGCACCCAGGGGGACTGAGTCGAAGACATGCTCGGGATGGAGGAGGTGGGCCATGCCGCCGCTGGTTCCAATCCACATAGAGCCGTCCTGGGCGGCCAGCATCACGCCTTGATTGACATCGTTCCAGAGAAGGCCGCTTTCCTGGGTGAGGTGACGCCAGATGCGTCCGTTCCAAACCAGCAGGCCAGCGTCTGTACCGAGCCAGACCCAACCGCGGCGATCGGCCACGATGGCGACGGGAACGGGGGCCTGGAGCTCGTGCGGAGGCTGGAGTTGCCAGGCATCGAGGCGATCAATGCCCGGGGTGAGGCGCCAGGTTCCAGTTTGCTGGCCGGTCACCCACACGTCACCGTTGGCGGCGCAGGAGAGGTCGAGCATGTTTCCGTGCAGTTTGGGCAGGCCATCGATGGGCGGCTGGGACCAGCGGCCGTTTTGAAGGCGCAGCAGGCGGTTATTGGCGAGGAACCAGAGAATGCCGTTGCTGGAGAGGCAGCCCGCATCGACCTGGGAGTTGGCGGTGAGAAACGGGTCGGCTTCGAGGGCGCGGCGGGGCGAAGCCCGGGAGCCGGCCGATTCGCGCACATAGATGCCGTTGTCGGTTGTATAGAAGACGCGCCCGGTGGAGTCGGCCACTGAGCGCGTGATGAAGGAGGGCAGTTTTGCGGTTTGCGCAGTCTGGCCGGTCTTTGGATCGATGCGGAGAACGGCGGCAGAAAAGGTTCCACCCCAGAGGGTGCCGTCCTGATTGACGCCCATGGTGTCGACTTGCCCGAAGGTCCAGCGGGGCGCGGAGAACAAGGGGCCGGAGGCTCCGGTGCGGGGATCGACAAATGCCGGCCCCTTGTCAGTGCCGACGAAGATGCGGCCGTCGCGAGAGGGAACGGCCGCCCAGATGACGGCCGAGGGCAGGCTTTGGGGATTGTTCCAGCCTTCCCAGTCCTCATAGCCGGCCCATTGGAGCACGCCATCGCCGCGGACGGCGAGCCATGGGTCGCCGGCCGCGTCAAAGGCCATGGCGACGACGTGTCCGGTAAACTGCAAGCCGTTGGCGCGTCCAATATTCCACCAGGCGGCGCCATTCCAGCGGGCGATGCCATCTTCAGTGGGGGCAAGGATGCGGCCTTCGCGGTCCTCAATCAACGGGGCGTGGGGATAGATGTTTCCAACGTTCGAGCCGGGAATGCTGCGATCGGCAAAGCGAGCGGAGGCGCGCGTCAGGGCGGCGACGTGAAACCGGCCTCCGGCCCAGAGAGTGCCTGCATGGTCAAGCAAGACGCCATCCCAGGAGTCCTCGGCAATGCCCTGCTGCGGGCCCCACTCGACGAGTTTGCTGTTTGCGGGCTGGATTGCACCGCCGGGCGAGCGATCAGTGAAGCAGTAGAGCCGTTTGCCGCCGCCAGCCCAGATGTGGATGCCGGTGATGGGGTCATGGACGACGCCGACGCTGAGGATTTTGGCCAGGTTGGGGTTGGACTTGACCAGGGAAGCGGGAAAGACGGGCAGGTAAGAGAGCACCTGGTTGCGGTCATTGAACTCGAGCCGATAGAGCCGCCTTTTTTCAACGATCAGCAGGTGATGAGCATCTTCAGCGGCCATGCTGTTCCAGGCGGCGATGTGAATGGGCGTGCTTTGGGCGGGAACAAAGCGCTCGCCCTGCAAGCGGTAGAGGTTCTCGCTCGTGCCCACCCAGACCGTGTCGTTCTGGTCCAGAACCAGAGCCTGGATATCGACTTCCGCGATGCCCTGTTCCGGGCCAAAGCGAACAAACTCCGATCCGAGAAACCGGAAGAGGCCGTTCTCGGTGGCGACCCAGAGAAAGCCTTTGCGGTCAGTAGCGAGGGCATTGACGGCAAGATTGCGCAGTCCTTCAGCCTGGCGATAGGCGCGAAAGACATACTGCTGTGCGTGCAGGGTGGCGGCGAGCGCGACCCAGCAAGCGAGTGCCCGAATTGAGACAGTCCGGTGCAAGCTCTCCCTCTCGAGAGACGATGACCTACAGGATGCCTATCGGCAGATTTGGTTCTGGACTAGATATTCCATTTGTTGGATGGGGAAACGGTGGGTTGCGGCAGAGGGCGAAGTGAGGCCGGCGACTGCGCAGGCTATAGCGAAACCAGGGACGCTATATCCCGAAAGCACGACAGCCAAGTTGACGCGACCACCAGGACCGGGACCCCCACGGATAGGTCTTCATCCGTGGGGTGCAGAGAGCGGCGACCTTCCTCAGGACCGAACAGGACACAGTAACCGTGGTTTCGCTGTAGATGGGCTGGGAAAAGTGGCAAGGACGGCCAGATTGCGGGTCAGTCGGCCTGTTCAAGGGCTGCCAGCAGGGTCTCGGCGTCGGTAACGGGCGGCAGGCAGGTGCGGGCATGGCAGACGAGGGCCCAGACATCGGCATCCGCCGGGGCCGGCGCCTGAAGCAGCATCTCGGCAAGGGCCTCGGGAACTCCACCGGGAACCAGGCGGAAGGGGGCGATGCGCATGACGGTTTTGTTGACGGAGTAGCGGGCCACGGCCATGGCCTCAAGGCGAGCGGCCTGCGGGCCCGAACCGACGATGACCACCTGAACGGGGTCAATGAGGAGGCGTTCGAGGGCGAGGGCATAACTGCCGGCGTAGAGGCCGAAGTGCTCCACGATGCCGGCAAACGAGGCCAGCGTCTCTGCGGCAATCTCGCGATAATGCCGGCGTCCGCTGAGAGCTTCAAGGCGCAGCAGGGCAGCGGCGGCGGTGGGGTTGCCGGCGGGGGTGGGCGAGTCCTGAAGCGGTTTGCGGGGGGCACTGAGAGCTCCGAGGGGGGCGGCGCCTTCAGTGGCAATCGCCGTGTCGTAGAAGGCGCCGGCGGCGGGGTCGTGGAAGCGGGCGATCATGGCGTCGGCGAGAGTGTTGGCGGCCTGGTAGTAGTTCATTTTGCCGCTGGAGAACCAGGCATCGATGCAGGCGTGGACGGTGAAGGCGTAGTCGTCGAGGGTGCCGGGGATTTTTTCCGGCAGCGCCGCGGCATCCGGGTAGGCGATGACGTGGCAGAGATTCTGCGCGCCATCCCAGGCCTGGCTGAGGAGGCGGTCGAGGGTCTTGAGGGCGAAGTCGCGGGGTGGGTCGAGGCGGAGAACGCGGCCTGTTTCGAGGTAGGCGGTGATCGCCATCGCGTTCCAGCCGGTATAGAGCGTGCGATCGATGAAGGGGGCAGGGCGCAGAGAGCGAGCCTCCAGGAGCCTTGTGCGCGCGGCGGCCAGCAGCGGGCGCAGATTGGCGACGGGAAGGCCGGTCTGGGCCGCGAGATCGTCGAGCAGGTGTTTCACGTGTAACACGTTCTTGGTGGGGTTGTGGTGCATGTCGCCAAGCTCGCCGATGTCCCAGTACTGAGCGGCCAGTTCCAACTCGCCGGGCCGCAGGGCGGCGCGGGCTTCATCGAGGGTCCAGGTAAAGTAGTCGCCGTCGTCGTCGAGGTTGATGTCGGCATCCTGCGAGGCGTAGAAGCCGCCGTGCTTGCGGTCGGTCATGGTGGAGTCGAGCCAGGCGACGATCTCCTGGGCGGTGGTGAGAAAGTCTTCGCGGACCAGGCTCTGGAAGCCGTGCACATAGTTGCGCAGCAGTTCGGTGTTGTCGTAGAGCATTTTTTCGAAGTGGGGAACGATCCAGTGCTCGTCGACCGAGTAGCGATGAAAGCCGCCGGCGAGCTGGTCATAGACGCCGCCGCGGGCCATCTTTTCGAGCGTGAGGGCAAAGGCGTCGCGGGCCTGGTCGTTGTCGCGGGTCATGGCTATTTGAAGCAGCAGGTCAAGGATTGTGGGGTGGGGAAACTTGGGCTGGGAACCGAACCCGCCGTTGCGGGGGTCGAATTTGCCGAGGGCCGAGCCGGCGATCTTGTCGACGAGGGCGAGGGTGGGCTCAGCGCCGCGGCCGGAGAAGCTCTCATTGTGCTCAATGGCGGCCATGACGCTGACGGCGGTTTCAAGGGCTTCGTCGCGGCGCTCATGCCAGACATGGGCGAGGGTGAGAAGGACCTGCTTGATGCCGGGGCGGCCATAGCGGTCGTCGCGGGGAATGTAGGTACCGCCAAAGTAGGGACGGCCGTCGGGGGTGAGAAAGGCGGTGAGCGGCCAGCCGCCCTGGCCGCTGATGGCGGAGACGGCGGACTGGTAGCGGGCGTCGACATCGGGGCGCTCGTCGCGATCGACTTTGACGGCGATGTAGTGCTGGTTGATGACTTCGGCGATTTCAGGGTCTTCGTAGGACTCGCGGTCCATGACGTGACACCAGTGGCACCAGACGGCGCCGATGTCGAGGAGGATGGGCTTGTCTTCGGATTGGGCTTTGGCGAAGGGTTGAGGGCCCCAGGGATGCCATTGGACGGGCTGATGGCGGGCTGAGCGGAGGTAGGACGAGGCGGAGTTTTCCAGCAGATTGGCGCCGGTCGGTATTGGAGACGAAGCCTCGGACATGACCTGAGGATACATGGCGGTTGGTTGAGGCTGCCAGTCACCTGCTGTGGGGCTCACTGCCTGCGGCCGCCTGCGGTGGGCCTAACCGCCACCTGCTGTGGGGCTGACCGGCTTCGTGTCAGGTACTAGCCTTCAAGAACGACGGCGGCGGAGCCTGGGGCCAGCTCCAGCTTGCCGGGCCAGGGTTGGGGGTCTGGCCGCTCGGGGGTAACGAAATGCAGAGCGGCTTTCGCCGGCGGGTCGAGAATCAGGTCACAGGTGATGGGGTCTGTGTCGCTCATGTTGGCTATGACGAGGGCGCGGAGGCCGTTGTTGCGGCGGAAGACGGTGCAGGTGTCGTGGGGTGCGCCGTTGGCGGTTACGCGCGCGCCGAGGGTGTCGCGGAACTCGGCATCCCAAAGCCAGTCGCGGTAGCGGCGGCGGAGATCGTCGACTGCGCGGCCGTAGGTGAGGGTGATGGGGATCTCGTCGAGGAAGCCGTGGAAGTCGCGGGGTTCGTAACTCATGGAGAAGCGGTAGAGGAGGCAGGCGTTGATCATCTGGCGGTCGTTGTCTCCGGTGACGGCGACGGACATGGGCGCGAAGGGGGCGAGATAGCGGGCGAAGGGGACAAAGCCGCGATTGATGCGGAAGTAAGACATGTCGTAGGTGCGGAGTTCGAGGTCGTAGGCAGATTCGCCGGCGAAGAGGAACTGCTCGGGGTCGATGACGGCGCGGAAACCTTCAATGAGCGGCACGTCGCCGGAGAAGACAGCTCCGGGAACGGCGTGGCCGTGATGGGGCGAGAAGCAATAGGGGCTTATGTGCCATTGGCACTCATCGAAAAGGATGCCGCTGGCGCCGAGGGCGACACTCTTGCAGAATTCGGTGAGGGCGCGCTGACGCCACGCCGGGCTGGCCTGGCACATGCCTGCGCCGTGGCGGGCGTTGATGCCGCCGATCTGGGTGGGGGTGTCGTAGTTGTATCCGTTGAAGAGGCGGGGATCGCCGTAGGGGTCTTCAATGGCGAATTTGCGGAACTCGGTGGCGTAGGCGGGAGCGGTTACGTCGGCCCAGGCGTACTTGTTAAAGAGAATGATTTCAACGCCGAGCTTGCGGCTCTGGGCGATGGCTTGCTTGAATTCGTCTGGAGAGCCGAGGCGGGGATCGGTGTCGTGGAGGGGGAAATCGCGGTCCTGGCCGCCTTTCTGCCAGCCGGTTAACTGGATGGCTTTGACGCCCCAGCGCTGGCAGGCTTCGGCAACTTTGACGATGTCTTTGTAGGGGAATTCGAGGCGGTCTTCGGAGGAGTTGATCTGGATCTGCTGCCAGGAGTGGACGTCTTTGACCCAGGCGGGCATGGTGGGGGCTTTGAGCCAGGTTGCGCGCCAGGCTTTGTAGATGTCTGCGCCGAAGTGCCAGTCGCCGGTGAAGGGAGCGAGGACGAGGGGTTCGGCACTTTGGCTTGCGCCGGGCTGGATGAAGCAAAGGTGATTGGGATCGATGGAGACGGCGGAGTCGGCGGCTTTGCCGGAGGCGATGGCGCTGGAATTATAGGAATCGACGTAAGAGGGCGAGAGGGCGAAGCAGATTTGGACGACTTGCTTTTGGCCGGGATCGTGGTAGCCGAGGTAGAGGCCGCGGGTGTCTGCGAGGATGAGGCAGAACTGGGTGTCGGCGCCGAGATTACGGAGCTGGGCGGGCGTGTCATAGCCGTAGTAGCCGACTTCGTTGCCGAAGGTGGGCCAGAGCGGGGCGGAGCCCATGGCGGAGTAGCTCCACGCGGCTTGCTGGAGGGACCTGTCGCTGGCGGGCGGCTTGAGGCCGGCGAGCCGCGGGTAGGTGTAGCTCTCAATGACGGCGGGGCTGGCGTTGCGGATCTGGTAACTGAAGTGGATGGCGGAGTCTTCGAGGCGGATGGTCTGGCGGAGTTCGATGTCGAGCTTGCCCATGCGGTCGCTGGTGAAGCCAGTCCAGGTGATGGTGGCCTGCTGATTGTCCGACTCGATTTGCGGTTTGGCGGCGTGGGTTTCATTCAGGTAGTGGAAGCGGTGATCGGGAGCGGGGACGTGGAGGCGCATGCCTGCGCCCTGGAGACGCCAGGCACCGTCTTTCGATTCGAGACGATGGAGGCAGCCGCTGTTGCGATCGATTGCGACGAGGAGGGAAGGGGTTTCAAGGACAAGCAAGTCGGGAGCGGGTGCGGCGCTGGGCGCGGCGGCGTGGGCGATGATTCCCGTGGCTCCGGCGGTGAGAGCCGTGCCAAGAAACTTGCGGCGTGAGAAAGACATGGAGAGATCCTCTGCGGGCTGATGCTAGTGCAGGGAAGGTGGGGAGTCAACTGAGGCGGGTTGGGGTTCGTGGTATCCCCGGTCTGAAAATCCAGACCGGGGGCACCCGCTTTTGTGTGGGCGGACGAGCGGGGTAAGAGCTAGCTCTTGGCTAGTTCGGCTTCGATGGCGGCTACCAATGCAGGCGCATCGGGGGTGGTGTCTGGAGCGAAGCGCTTGACGACTTCGCCGTTGCGGCTGATGAGGAACTTCTCGAAGTTCCAGAGCAGCTCGGGCTCGGGGTTAGGCTCGATGCCGTAGCCCTTGAGCTTTTCGCGCCAGGAGATGTCAGAGACGCTGGTGGCGTGGGGCTGGGCGGCAATGAGGGCGGCGTAGAGTGGGTGCTTCTGGGGGCCGACGACGGTGATTTTGTCAAAGAGAGGGAAGTCGACGCCGTAGGTGAGGGAGCAGAAGGACTGGATTTCGTCGTTGGTGCCCGGTTCCTGGGATTTGAAGTCGTTGGCGGGGAAGCCGGCGATGACGAGGCCCTTGTCGCTGTACTGCTTGTAGAGCTTTTCAAGGCCTTCATATTGCGGGGTGAGGCCGCACTTGGAGGCGACGTTGACGACGAGCAGGACCTTGCCTTTGAAGTCGGCGAGGGAGGCGGGGTTGCCCTGGATGTTTTTGAGGGGAATGTCGTAGACGGATGTGCTCATGATTGCTCCTTGTGGCCGATGGGATGTGGGGATCGGGGCCGGGTTCCATTTGAGTAGATGCGGCGGGGCGGGCGGGGATGCAGAACGGAGCTGGAATGGGGAGAGAAAAGTGGCGGGGCCGAGGCCCCGCCGGGAGTTATTGAACCGGCTGGGGAGTTTTGGCGCGGAGTTCGCGTTTCAGGATTTTGCCGGTGCCGGTTTTGGGGAGGGTTTCGAGGAATTCGATGTAGTGGGGGCACTTGTAGCGGGCCAGACAGGATCGGCAGAGTTCGATAAGCTCCTGGGCGGTGACGGCTTCGCCAGGTTTGACGACGACGACGGCTTTGGGAACCTCGCCCCATTTCTCGTGGGGCACGGCGAAGACGGCGGTTTCATAGACGCTGGGATGGGTGGCGATGGTTTTTTCCACTTCGAGGGTGGAGATGTTTTCGCCGCCGCTGACGATGATGTCTTTCTCGCGATCGACGATGACGATGTAGCCGTGCTCGTCCATGGTGGCGAGGTCGCCGGTGTGGAACCAGCCGCTGCGGAAGACGTGCTCGGTATCTTCGGGTTGATTCAAGTAGCCTTGCATGACGACGTCGCTGCGGACAACGACCTGGCCGACGGATTGGCCGTCGGCGGGGACCGGGTTGTCGTCGTGGTCAAAGAGGCGCAGTTCAGTGCCAGGAATGGCGTGGCCGGCCATGGACTGGCGGCGGTGGCGCTCGGGCTCAGAGGCCTGGATGCCCTGCTTCATGAAAGAGACGCTGATGACGGGCGAGGTCTCAGTAAGGCCGTAGCCGGCGATGCAGGTGCAGCCGAGGGTCTGTTCGACTTCGCGTACGAGCTTGGGCGAGGAGGCCGCGCCGCCGATCATGATGGTTTGCAGGCTGGAGAGGTCGAAGTTGGGGCGCTCAGGGCAGTTGACGAGGGCGTTGGCCATGGTGGGGACAAGGCAACAGGCTTGCACGCGCTCAGTCTGGATGAGGTGGAAGATTTCAGGAGGAAGGAACTGGTGGACCATCACGTGGGTTCCACCGGCGAGGGTGACGATGTGGGCCTTGCCCCATCCGTTGGCGTGGAAGAGGGGGATGGTGTGGAGTTCGACGCCGCCAGCGGGCGTGCGCAGGGCAAGGCCGGTGTTGAGGGCGTGGAGATAGACGTTGCGATGGGAGAGCATGACGCCCTTGGAGTTGGCCGAGGTGCCGCTGGTATAGAAGAGCTCGCACATGGAGTCTTCGTCGACCTCCATGATGTCGCGGCGATGGGGCTGGGCGGCGCCGAGGAGGGCTTCGTAGTTTTCAGCGGCGAGCCAATCGAGCTCGGGCTGGGCGTCGAGGAGGATGATGGTGCGGATGCCGAGGGTTTGGCGGCGGAAGGCCTCAACGAGCGGGAGGAACTGGGTTTCGACAAAGAGGATTTTGGCCTCGGAGTCGTTGAGGATGAACTCGAGCTCCTTAGCGGCGAGGCGGATGTTGAGCGGCAGCAGAACGGCGGCGGCTTCAAGAACGCCGTAATAGGCTTCGAGCAGGCGATGGCAGTTGGTGCTGAGGAAGGCGACGCGCTCGCCGGGCTGGACGCCGAGCGACAGCAGCGAGCCGCCGAGGCGGGCGGCGCGGGCTGCAAACTGGCGATAGGTGAAGCGGTGGCCGTCGCAGACGATGGCGGTGTTGTGGGGGAATTGCTCTTCAGCGTAACGGATGCAGCGAAGCGGAGTGAGGGGAACATTCATTGGGTCGCGCGCTCCTGCGGGCGCGGGGGATCCGGGCGTTGAATTGGACACTGTGTCTGGTGCGTGTTCAGTTCAAAAAGATGAAGATGCAGGATGAAGGCGATGCGGTGGAACTGTGATTACGGCAGGGGCGGCGTGGCCCTGGGGGAAGAAAACCAGAGTCTATCATAATGCGGATTGTGTCTGGGGGCGGATTGGGCTGGCGTGCAGGGCGGACGCATATAAATGGACCAGTCTTGCTATATGCAAACCGGGGTAGGGCTGTGAGAAGGGGATATGGACAATCCCCTGAAGTATTTTTCTGAGTTGACGGACCCGCGGGTGGAACGGAACCGGGAACATCTGCTGGAGGAGATTCTATTGATCGCCATCGTGGCGGTGTTGAGCGGGGCCGAGAGTTGGAACGACATTGCCGATTACGGCGAGGACAAGCAGGAGTGGTTGAAAACGTTCTTGTCCCTGCCCTCGGGCATTCCCTCGCACGATACCTTCAACCGGGTGTTTGCGGCGCTGGACCCGGAGGAGATGGAGAAGGGCTTTGTCGACTGGGTTTCGTCGATTGCCAGGCTGACGGCGGGCGAGGTGGTGGCCATCGACGGCAAAACCTTGTGTGGAAC
>Ga0302320_10014211_pt1 | contig 16505 bp, 11 predicted proteins | sample Bog_T0_3_FD_202130 | JGI IMG/M metagenome (GOLD analysis project Ga0302320, IMG submission 202130) | Peat permafrost microbial communities from Stordalen Mire near Abisko, Sweden - Bog_T0_3 | ecosystem: Environmental > Terrestrial > Soil > Wetlands > Peat | place: Sweden: Abisko, Stordalen Mire... | reverse complement strand
GTGGTGTTCATCCTGGCCAGCAGGGCGCGGACGGCATCGTGCACCCGCGCTTCGGTGCGGGTGGGACAGGCGTCCAGGATCGACATCCTCGCGCCGCCGTAGTCGGGGAACGGGAACCGGTCGCTGGCGGACAGCACCTCCCACAGGGAGATGGTGCTGATGCCCGGGTACAGTTCCCGGTAGCGCCGGTCGCAGCCCGCGCACACGTTGACGATCTGGGTCCCCGCGGGCCGCTGGGGATCGTGCCGGCAGCAGGTGAGGTGCTCCGGGACGCCGAGCCAGTCCAGCAGGCGCTTCCCCAGCTCGGGCTTGTAGATCATCAGGGCGCAACCGGGTGCGAACACTTGGGACATGGCAGGATTCTCCTGGGATGGATTCCAGTTTCACCGCTGCGCCGGACCCGTGCGACCTGATTCTTGCGGCCTTTATTCCATTCCTTATAATATTAACTGCACAAGTCGTGCAATTAATTCTTAAGTTTTAAAAAAAATCCCGAATTCGGCCTTCATTTGGCGGTTTTTCGTGCAATCGTCTTTCACTGATCTCTCACGGTACGCCCATGGCCGCCCCTGCGCCAGAACACCCGAACAGCCAGAACCCCTTCTTCAAGAAATGGGAGACCCCGTTCGGGGCGCCTCCGTTCACCCGGATCAAGCCGGAACACTACCTGCCGGCGTTCCAGGCCGGCATCCGGCGGCAGAACGAAGAGATCAGGGACATCCTGAAGGTCCGTTCCGCCCCCACCTTCCGCAATACGGTGGAGGCGCTGGAGGATTCCGGCGAGTTCCTGGACCGGGTGAACGGGGTCTTTTCCGCCCTGGTGGAGGCCGACACCAACGGCCCGCTCCAGGCCGTGGCCCTGGCGGTGGGGCCCCTGCTCTCCGGGCACCAGGACGACATCTACCTGAACGACGCGCTGTACCAGCGGGTCCGGGCGGTCTTCGAGCGGGAGGAACCCTTGGCGCCCGAGGCGCGGACGCTGCTGGAGAAGACCTGGCGCAGCTTCCAGCGGGGCGGCGCCGGTCTGCCCCCCGGCAAGCAGGACAGGCTGAGGGCGGTGCATGCGGAGCTGGCCCTGCTCTGCCTGAAATTCGAAGAGAACCTCCTGTCCGAGACCAACGCCTTCAAGCTGGTGGTGGAGCGCCCCGAGGACCTGGAGGGCCTCTCCCTGGCGGAGCTGGAGGCGGCGGAGGAAACCGCCAAGATGTGCGACCAGGAGGGCAAGTGGGTCTTCAACCTCCATGCCCCTTGCCTCTGGCCGTTCCTGGAACACGCCCGCAACCGCGATCTGCGCATGCGGATGCTCGGCGCCTACATCTCCCGCTGCGACCGGGGCAACGCCCAGGACAACAACGGCCTGGCCGCCAAGATCACCGCGCTCCGCTGCGAAAAGGCCCGGCTGCTGGGGTTCGCCACCTTCGCCGAGTACGCCCTGGAGGAGAGCATGGCCCGGACCCCGGCCAACGCCTACCGGCTGCTGGACCAGGTGTGGCAGCCCGCGCTGGAGCGCGTCGCCCGGGAGAAGGCCGAACTGCAGGCGCTCATGGACCGGGACCTGCCCGGAGCCCGGCTGGAGCCCTGGGACTGGCGCTATTACGCGGAAAAGCTGAAAAAGCTGAGGTTCGGCCTGGATTCCCGGACCCTGCTGCCCTTCTTCCCCCTGGACCAGGTGCGGGAGGGGGCCTTCCGGACCGCCAACCGGCTCTACGGCATCACCTTCAACGAACGCAAGGACCTGCCCACCTACCACCCGGAAGTGCTCACCTACCTGGTGCAGGACCGCGACGGCAGTTTTCTCGGCATCTACTACGCGGACTACCACCCCCGGCCGGGCAAGCGGGGCGGCGCCTGGATGGAAAGCTTCCGCCGCCAGTGGGTGCGGGACGGCAAGGACATCCGGCCGCTGGTCTACAACGTGACCAATTTCCCCCGGCCCGTGGGCGCCGCCCCGGCCCTGCTGAACCTGGAGGAAGTGCGCACCCTGTTCCACGAGTTCGGCCACGCGCTGCACGGACTGCTCAGCCGCTGCCGCTACCGCAGCCTCTCCGGCACCGCCACCGCCCTGGACTTCTCGGAACTGCCCAGCCAGATCATGGAGAACTGGGCCACGGAACCGGAAGTGCTGGCCATGTACGCCCGCCACCACCGGACCGGCGCGCCCCTTCCCCCGGACCAGGTGACGCGGATCCAGGAGACCCAGGCCTTCAACCAGGGGTTCGGCACCACGGAGTTCCTCGCCGCGGCCTTCCTGGACCTGGACTGGCACACCCTCACCGATCCCGAGCCGGTGGACGCCGCCGCGTTCGAGAAGGCCTCCATGGCCCGCATCGGGCTGCTGCCCCAGGTGCTGGTGCGGCACCGGACCCCCTATTTCGCCCACAGCATGGGCGGCGAGTACGCCGCCGGCTACTATGGCTACCTCTGGTCCGCGGTGCTGGACTCCGACGCCTTCCAGGCCTTCAAGGAGCGGGGCGACATCTTCGACCCGGCCACCGCCCGGTCGTTCCGCACCAACATCCTGGAGAAGGGCGGCAGCGAGGATCCGCTGGACCTCTACCGGCGCTTCCGGGGCCGCGCCCCAAGCGTGGAGCCGCTCCTCAAGAAGCGAGGGCTCGGCTAGAAGGACCGGGCGTGGTAAATTGGATCCTTTAGCAATAAAGGATTCCAATGCCGTCCACCGCCGAAATCAGGGCGATCCACGATCTTCCGATTCCCGATCTGCTCTTCCGGGCGGCGCAGGTGCACCGGGCCCACTGGAACGCCCAGGAGATCCAGTTCTGCACCCTCGATTCCATCAAGACCGGCGCCTGCCCCGAGGACTGCGCCTACTGCCCCCAGGCGGCCCGCTACGACACCGGGGTCAAGCCCGAGCCGCTCAAGGAAAAGGGCCGCGTGCTGGAAGGGGCCCGGGAGGCCAAGGCCGGCGGCTCCACCCGCTACTGCATGGGCGCGTCCTGGCGGGAGGTGCGCGACGGGGAGGCCTTCGAGCAGGTGCTGGAGATCGTGACCGAAGTGGCCAAGCTGGGCATGGAGGTCTGCGTCACCCTGGGCATGCTCGACGCCGGCCAGGCCCGGCGGCTGAAGGCGGCCGGCGCCACGGTCTACAACCACAACATCGATTCCAGCCGGGAGTTCTACGAGACCATCATCTCCACCCGGAAATTCGACGACCGCCTGGCCACCATCCGGGCCGTTCGCGAAGCCGGCCTGGAGGTGTGCAGCGGCGGCATCGTCGGCATGGGCGAGAAGCCGGAGGACCGCATCCATTTCCTGCACGAGCTGACGCTCATGGACCCGCCGCCGGAGAGCATCCCCATCAACCAGCTGGTGCCGGTGGCCGGCACCCCCCTGGCCGGGGTGGAGCCGCCCCCGCCCATGGAGTTCATCCGCATGATCGCCACCGCGAGGATCCTGTTCCCCAGGAGCCGGATCCGGCTCAGCGCCGGCCGCACCGCCATGAGCGACGAGATGCAGGCCATGGCCTTCTTCGCCGGCGCCAACAGCCTGTTCACCGGCGCCAAGCTGCTCACCACGCCCAACCCGGGCGAATCCCACGACCACCGGCTGCTGGCCTCCCTGGGCATGCGGGTGGAAGCCCCCATTCAAGCCTGAAACGCACTTTTTCCTGGCAGGACCCCAAGATGCACGAGATGGACAAGTCCTTCGACTTCAAGACCGCCCAGGAGCGGTGGTACGCCCAATGGGAGGCGGCGAAGGTATTCGAAGCCCAGCCCAGGAGCGGCAAGACCCCCTGGTCCATCGTCATCCCGCCGCCCAACATCACCGGCAACCTGCACATGGGCCACGCCCTGGTGTTCACCCTGCACGACATTCTCACCCGCTTCAAGCGGGCCCAGGGCTTCGACGCGCTCTGGGTGCCCGGGGTCGACCATGCCGGCATCGCCACCCAGATCGTGGTGGAGCGCCAGTTGAAGGAGACCGAGGGCAAGACCCGTTACGACCTGGGCCGGGAGGCCTTCATCCAGCGGCTGTGGGACTGGAAGGACCAGAACCAGGGGGCCATCGAGAACCAGCTGCGCCGCCTGGGCGCGTCCGTGGACTGGACCCGCAAGCGCTTCACCATGGACCCGGACCTGAACCGGGCCGTGCGCAAGGTGTTCGCCACCGCCTACAAGCAGGGCCGCATCTACAAGGGCCCGCGCATGATCCAGTGGGATCCCGAAAGCCAGACCGCCCTGAGCGACCTGGAAGTGAACTACGTGGAGCGCCAGGGCAAGCTCTGGTACATCCGCTACCCCCTGGCCGACGGCAGCGGGCACATGGTGGTGGCCACCACCCGGCCCGAGACCATGCTGGGCGACACCGGGGTGGCGGTGCACCCGGGTGACGAGCGGTTCGGCAAGCTGGTGGGCCAGATGCTCAGGCTGCCCCTCACCGACCGGCTGATCCCGGTGGTGGCGGACGCGTTCGTGGACCCCAAGTTCGGCACCGGCTGCGTCAAGCTCACCCCCGCCCACGACCCCAACGACCACGCCGCCGGCAAGCGCCTGGGCCTGGACTGCATCACCGTGATCGGCTTCGACGCGAAGATGACCGCGGCCGCCGGCCCGGCCTATGCCGGCCTGGACCGGTTCCAGTGCCGCAAGAAGGTGGTGGCGGAACTGGAGCACCAGGGGCTCATGGAAAAGATCGAGCCCTACACCCACCAGGTGTCGGTGAGCAGCCGCAGCGGCGCCGTGCTGGAGCCCCTGGTTTCCGAGCAGTGGTTCATGCAGGTGGATGAGGCCGCCCAGCGGAGCCTGGAGGCGGTCCGCACCGGGCGGATCCGGTTCACCCCCGAGCGCTGGGCCGGGGTGTGGGAGCACTGGCTCACCAACATCCAGGACTGGTGCATCTCCCGCCAGCTGTGGTGGGGCCACCGGATCCCCGCCTGGACCTGCCAGGATTGCGGCCACATCACCGTGGCCGAGGAAACCCCCGCCGCCTGCGAAAAATGCCACAGTGCCCGCATCGAACAGGACCCCGACACCCTGGACACCTGGTTCTCCTCAGCCCTGTGGCCGTTCAGCGTGTTCGGCTGGCCGTCCGAGACCGAAGACCTCAAGCGCTACTACCCCACCAGCGTGCTCATCACCGGCTACGACATCCTGTTCTTCTGGGTGGCCCGGATGGTGATGTCCGGCCTCACCTGGACCGACGACGTGCCGTTCCGGGACGTGTACTTCAACGCCCTAGTGCGGGACGAGCACGGCGCCAAGATGTCCAAGTCCAAGGGCAACGTCATCGACCCGCTGGCCACCATGGACGAGTACGGCACCGACGCCCTGCGCTACTCCCTGGCCGCCATGGCCGCCCCCGGCACCGACATCTCCCTGTCCCGCAGCCGGCTGGAAGCCAGCCGGAACTTCTGCAACAAGCTCTGGAACGCCGCCCGCTTCGTGCAGTTGAGCCTCACTCCCGACGTGACCCTGGACGTGGTGCCGGAGCTGGGCGAGGCGGAGTACTGGATGATCGGCCGGCTGCGGGAGCAGCTCGCCCTGACCACCAAGGCCATCGAGGAGTTCAGGTTCCACGAGGCCGCCGAGACCTTGTATCACCTGGTCTGGGATGACTTCTGCGCCACCTACATCGAGCTGGCCAAGATCACCCTGCTGCAGGGCAGCCGCGAGCAGAAGGCGGCCATCCTGCACTTCCTGGACATCCTGCTGCGGGCCCTGCACCCCCTGGTGCCCTTCGTCACCGAGGAGATCCACCAGGCCGTCCTCACCGGCCGGCTCCCGGCCGGAGAACCGGAGCTGCTGGCAGCCCGGAGCTGGCCGGCGGACGATCCGCTGCTGGCCATCCAGGGCGGCGATCCCGGCCTGGTGCCCCACTTCCAGGAGGTGCTCACCGCCCTGCACCGGCTCAAGGCCGACAACGGCGTGGATCCCGGCAAGAAGGTGGCCGCCTTCTGCACCGTGGCGTCCCTGGCGCCCTTCACCGAAGGCTTCAAGGGCATCGCCCGGCTGGAGTCGGTGACCTTCATGGACGGCGATCTCACCAGCCCCACCCGGGCCGTGGCCGTGGTGCGCGGCGGCACCGTCGCCCTCGAACTCGCCGGCCTCAAGGACCCCGCCGCCGAGCGGGCCAAGCTGGAAAAGGAGCGGGACAAGCTGGTGCGGGAACTGGAATCCGTCACCGCCCGCCTGGCCGACGATTCCTTCACCAGCAAGGCCCCCGAGGCTGCCGTGGCCAAGATGCGGTCCCAGGCCGAGGAGAAGCAGGCCCGGCTGGTGCAGGTGAACACGCTGCTGGAAGGGTGATCAGGCGACTTCGAACTGCAACGACTTGGGGTTCACCAGCGGGTTTCTCGCTCGCACCCCATGCAGTTCAATACCAATCACCTGCCCGTTCCCGTTGAAGTCAACGATCAAGCCGGGATGGACCTCCTCTGACTCCAGGATGGGGGACTCGTCCATCCGGACGTAGAGGGCATCATCTTTTTCGCTGTAAGTCACCCTCATGGCGTCTCCCGAGAAGCCTTTCGATCAAAGAAAAGGGTAATCACCCGAGGTGGATTTTGGGTGGAATCTATCACCAGTCGTAACATGCGGTTGCCGTAATCAGAAATCCTTCGAAGCACGTGGGTAAGTTTTACGTCCCCCACATCAGGATGGGTAGCGCTTGGATCGCGAAGCACCATGCAAATCCATTCATATTTGATCCCCCTTTCCTGGGCCATTTGGGCAGCATGCACTGTCAATACAAACTCTTCCATGGCAAGCCTATTATCGATCTCAATATTTAAGTCACTTTGATTCAGGAATTAATCTGGCTTGAGCCTCGTCCATACTTAAGGACTTGCCGGCCCTCGCATCCTCGATACTCTTTTGGAGCCTCTCGATTAATGAATTATCACTAAGTATTTCAATGGTTTCCAACATCCCTTCGAATTGGTCGATGGAGAGTACAACCATCACGGGATGTCCATATTTCATGATGAAAACCGGCCTCTCCCGAGCCATTTTGGGAAGGTCGAGCAAAGCTTTTCGTGCGTTGGCGATGGACATGGCATTCATGGGTCCCTCCAGCCCTCCCCCAGACCACAGGCGGTTGGGCTCCTTCGGCTCGTTCAAACGACTCACCTTCGCCTCCCGCATTCCATGACCCCCACCGCGCAGGAGCTGATGGACGCCAGCGGGAAGGATTCGGCCCGCTCCGGCAGGTCCCAGAACTCCAGGACCCCCGCGTCCAGGTCCAGGATGTACGCGAACTCGCAGCCCAGGCCGGTCCGGAACATCAGGCTGTCGTGGACGATCCTCCGCACCCGGCCCCCGGCGATGGCGTCCAGCAGGTCCGCCCCCTGCGGGCAGGACGGCCGCGCGTCCCTGGGCCGCGACACCCATTCCAGCGCCGCGATCTTCCGGCCGAAGGCCCGGATCGCCTCCGGGCCCTTCAGGTGCTCCTGGGCGAAATGGACGATCCCCCGGCCCAGGGCCTTGGGGTAGCTGTCCGAGTGGTTGTAGGTAACGTAATCCAGACCTTCGAATCGGAAGGCCAGCAAACCCCTGGTGCTCATGGAACGAACTCCAATTGAATGATATTTATAATTAAAACGTTACATCTTTGGCTCAAACCCCCTTGCTGGTGGGTTCGAGGTGGACCATCGGGTCCGAACACCATGCTACACGAAAAAAGGACGAATCAACTTTTTTTCGCTTGGACGGCTGCGCCCCTAGCTGCAGCAGGTCTAACTCATGGCCAGTTCCGTCCAAGGGGTCGCCCCACCGAACGGAAAGTCGGGTTGACCCTCTGCCTGGCAACCTCAGGAGTATTTAATGCATATCTTATCTGGAAGGGGCGGCGCTTAGCACGGCACCCCTCGATCCAGGCCGAGCCCCAAATCCATAGGAAAACGCGATGAAACTCAATTCAGGCAGGATCTGCTCGCTTCTGATCACGGCGGGCCTGGGGTTCGGGTCGCCCCTGGCCCATGCCGAGAACTACACCTTGAAGATCGTAGAGGACAAGCATGAACAGGCTGTGGTGCTCCTTGAGCAGGCGGGCACCACGGTCATCAGCTGTGGCATCCTGGCCACGGACGAGGGGGTACCCCTGGTTCCGGGGAGGAGCTATGCTTTCTGGTTCAAGGACGAAAGCGACCTGGATGAGGAGTGCCCTTTCCTGAGGGTGGGCTTCTGTGCCGAAGCAACGGACTTGGACCAGGAACTCCGGTTCGACTATGTCCGGGATTTCCGCAACCCGGCCACCTCCATCGAGAACATCGGGTCGCCGATGGGCCACTTGAAATGGCTGGCAAATCTCAAATCAAATAATATTAATATTTACTTCAAGGCCGCAACGTGCTTCCTGCCCCTCCCCGGGGCGCCTGTGGAGGCTGGCGTGGCGATGAACGAAACCGATGATGACCCTCCGGCTCCGGCCGCCGAAGAGAAAAAGGCGGCCGCACCCCAGGGAGCTCCGCCCCCGGCGTAAGCGCTACTGCACTGCCTCCACCGCGATCTCCAGCTCGTCGCCCTCCACCCTCAGCACCACCAGTTCGCCCGGGCTCAGGCGGCCTTCCAGGATCATGCGCGACAGCCGGTTGACCACGGTCTGCTGGATGAGCCGCTTGAGCGGGCGCGCCCCGAGCTGCGGATCGAAGCCCTCCTTGCCCAGCCAGGCCAGGGCCTCGTCCGGCACCTCCAGCCCCACGTGCTGCTCCTCCAGCATCGCCGCCACCCGCTTCATCTGGATCCGGGCCACGGCCTTCATGTCCTCGAGACTCAGGGAGCGGAAGGTCACCACCTCGTCCAGCCGGTTGATGAACTCGGGCCGGAAGTACTGGCGCAGCGCCCGCTGGATCTCATCCTGGGCCTTGTCCACTTCCCCCCCGGCGGCGAAGATGGCCTGGCTGCCCACGTTGGTGGTCATGAGCACGACCGTGTTGCGGAAGTTCACGGTGCGGCCCTTGCCGTCGGTGAGCCGGCCGTCCTCCAGCACCTGCAGGAACAGGTCGAAGATCCTGGGGTGGGCCTTCTCCATCTCGTCCAGCAGGATCACGGCGTAGGGGCGGCGCCGGATCGCCTCGGTGAGGGCGCCGCCCTCCTCGTAGCCGATGTAGCCGGGGGCTGCCCCGATCAGCCGGGTGGCGTCCGCCTCGTGGGTGAACTCGCTCATGTCGATGCGCACCAGGGCGTTCTCGTCGTCGAACAGGAACTCCGCCAGAGCCCGGGCCACCTCGGTCTTGCCCACGCCGGTGGGGCCCAGGAACATGAACGAGCCGATGGGCCGCTTGGGGTCGGCCAGCCCGGCGCGGTTCCGGCGCAGGGCATCGCTGATGGCCACCAGGGCCGGCTCCTGTCCCACCACCCGCTCCCGCAGCCGCTCCTCCATGTGCAGCAGCTTCTGCCGCTCGCCCTCCAGCAGCCGGGAGGCGGGGATGCCGGTCCACTTGCTGACGACGTTGGCCACGTCCTCTTCGGCCACCTCCAGGCGCAGCATGGCGCCCTCCACATTGGTGGCCAGGGCGATCTGCTTCTCCAGGGAGGGCAGTTCGCCGTACTCCAGGCGCGAGGCCTTCTCGTACTCGCCCCGGGCCTTGGCCTGCTCCAGTTCGATGCGCAGGTCGTCCAGGCGCTTCTGCAGCATCCGGGTGGCTTCGATGGCCTTCTTCTCCTGCTCCCAACGGGAGCGCAGCCGCGACAGATCCTCGCCCAGCTCGGCCAGCTCCTGGTCCAGTTCCACAAGCCTGGACCGGCTGGCCGGATCCTTCTCCTTGGCCAGGGCGTGCCGCTCCAGCTGGAGCTGGATCTGCCGGCGTTCGCGCACGTCGATCTCGATGGGCCTGGTGTCGATCTGGATGCGCACGAGAGAGGCGGCCTCGTCCATGAGGTCCACTGCCTTGTCCGGCAGGAACCGGTCGGCGATGTAGCGCTGGGACAGCTGCACGGCCTCCACCAGCGCGGCGTCGCGGATGCGCACCCCGTGGTGCAGCTCGTAGCGGTCCTTGAGCCCGCGCAGAATGGAGATGGTGTCCTCGACGCTGGGCTCGGCCACGAACACGGTCTGGAAGCGCCGCTCCAGGGCCGCGTCCTTCTCGATGTGCTTGCGGTACTCGTCCAGGGTGGTGGCGCCGATGCAGCGCAGATCGCCCCGGGCCAGGGCCGGCTTGAGCAGGTTGGCCGCGTCCATGCTCCCGCCGGTGGCGCCCGCGCCGACCAGCAGGTGCAGCTCGTCGATGAACAGGATGATCTGGCCCTCGCTCTGCTCGATCTCCTGGATGACCCCCTTGAGCCGCTCCTCGAACTGTCCCCGGTACTGGGTGCCCGCCACCAGGGCGCCCATATCCAGGCTCATGAGGCGCATGCCCTTGAGGTTCTCCGGCACGTCGCCCTTGGCGATGCGCTGGGCCAGGCCTTCCACGATGGCGGTCTTGCCCACCCCCGGCTCGCCGATGAGCACCGGGTTGTTCTTGGTGCGCCGGCACAGCACCTGCAGCACCCGGCGGATCTCCTCGTCCCGGCCGATGACCGGGTCCAGCTTGCCCGACCGGGCGACTTCGGTCAGGTCCCGGGCGTACTTCTCCAGGGCCGCGAACTTCTCCTCGGCCCGCTCATCCTCCACCCGGTTGCCCTTGCGCGATTCGCGGATGGCCGTCTCCAGCTGCTCCCGGTTCAGTCCGAACTTGGCCAGCAGCTTCTTGGCGTCGGTGGCGGCGTTGGCGAAGGCCAGCAGCATGGCGTCGGTGGCCACGAACCGGTCCCCCAGCCCGCGCGCGGTGTCGCTGGCCAGGTCCAGGAAACTCCGGAAGGCCGGCCCGGCCTGCGGCTGGCTGCCGCCGATGGCCTTGGGCAGCGCGTCCAGCAGCCGCTCCGCCTCGTCCACCAGCCCATTCACCGCTTCCGGCGCCAGCCCGGCCCGTTCCAGCACCGGCCGCAGCCCCAGGTCCGGCGCCAGCAGCGCCGCGAACAGATGCTGCGGCAGCAGCTCGGGATGCTGTCCCGCCACCGCCTTGTCCCGGGCACCCACAAGGGCTTCGTTCGCTTTCTGAGTCAAGGGGAGCATGGCCATGGAGAGCCTCCAAGCAAAAGGATAATCACTACCTGATGCTTGTCAACTAAGATTTCTTTAGTATATAAAATTAACCATGGTCCCAGACAGCATTCGAGCAGGCCCCGCCGGATGCCGGCGGAACCTGCTCGAGGTTCGGGAGCGCTACCGTTCCGGCGCCAGGCCCATGTTCTCGGGAGAACGCCAGAAGCTGGAGAGGAGCAGCTGCCGCATGTGGAAGAACTCCTTGGGCAGGCGGTCGTAGAGTTTCTCGAACAGCTCCTCCTGGAGCAGGACCTCATGGCGCCATTCGTCCCGACGGATGGCCATGGCCTGCTCGAACACCTCGCTGCCGAAGCCCTCCAGGCCGGAGAGGTCCAGGTCCTTCTCCCGGGGAACCCAGCCCAGCGGCGTCTCCGCTGCGTAGCCGCGGCCGTGGGTGCGGTCGACGATCCACTTCAGCACCCGGAAGTTCTCGCTGTAGCCCGGCCAGACGAACTTGCCATCCTTGCCCTTGCGGAACCAGTTGACGCAGAAGATCCGGGGCGGGTTCTGGATCTCGCGGCCCATCTGCAGCCAGTGGTTGAAGTATTCGCCCATGTGGTAGCCGCAGAAGGGCAGCATGGCGAAGGGGTCCCGGCGCACTTCGCCGATGGTCCCGGCGGCGGCGGCGGTCATCTCGCTGCCGATGGAGGCGGCGGTGTAGACCCCGAAGTTCCAGTTCACCGACTGCACCACCAGGGGCACCGTGGTGGCCCGGCGGCCGCCGAAGATGAAGGCGCTGATGGGCACCCCCTTGGGGTCTTCCCAGTCGGGATCGATGGAGGGGCACTGCTTCGCGGGAGCGGTGAAGCGGCTGTTGGCGTGCGCCGCCTTGCGTCCGCAGTCCGGGGTCCAGGGCTTGCCCTGCCAGTCGGTGAGATGGGCCGGCACCTCGTCGGTCATGCCTTCCCACCACACATCGCCGTCCTCGGTCAGGGCCACGTTGGTGAAGATGGTGTTCTCGGTCATGGACAGCATGGCGTTGGGGTTGGACTTCATGCCGGTGCCCGGGGCCACGCCGAAGAACCCGGCCTCGGGGTTGATGGCGTAGAGCTTGCCGTCCTTGCCAGGCTTGATCCAGGCGATGTCGTCACCCACCGTGGTCACCTTGTAGCCCTTGAACTGCTCGGGCACCTGCAGCATGGCGAAGTTGGTCTTGCCGCAGGCGCTGGGGAAGGCTGCGGCTACGTAGGTCTTCTCCCCGTCCGGGGCCTCGAGGCCGAGGATGAGCATGTGCTCGGCCAGCCAGCCTTCGTCCCGGGCCATGCAGCTGGCGATGCGCAGGGCGAAGCACTTCTTCCCCAGCAGGGCGTTGCCGCCGTATCCGGAGCCGAAGGACCAGATGGCCCGCTGTTCCGGGAAGTGGACGATGTACTTGTTGTCCGCGTTGCAGGGCCAGGGCACGTCCTTCTCGCCCGGCGCCAGGGGCTTGCCCACCGAGTGCAGGCAGGGCACGAAGGCGCCGCTGCCCAGCACATCCCAGACCTTGCGGCCCATGCGGGTCATGATCTTCATGTTCACCACCACGTACGGCGAATCGGTGAGCTCGATGCCGATGTGGGCGATGTCGGAGCCCAGGGGACCCATGCTGAAGGGGATTACGTAGAGTGTGCGGCCCTTCATGCAGCCCTTGAACAGCGCCCTGAGCTTCTCCCGCATTTCGCCGGGGTCCATCCAGTTGTTGTTGGGGCCCGCCTCGACCCTCCGGCGGGAGCAGATGAACGTGCGGTCCTCCACCCGGGCCACGTCGTTGGGATCCGACAGGGCCAGGTAGCTGTTGGGGCGCTTGGCTGGGTTCAGCTTCTTGAACGTGCCGGCGGCAACCATTTCCGCGCACAGGCGGTCGTACTCCGCATCCGAGCCGTCGCACCAGTAGACCCGGTCCGGCTGGCAGGAATCGGCCACCTCCTGGATCCAGGCGACCGCCTTCGGGTTGGAGATATAGTCAGGGACGTTCAATACGGCGGTCATAAGAACTTTCTCCCGGGTGGCGTGAAATCGGACTTGCCTCTTCGGTCAGGCTTGTGCCCTCAGACACTGTTTCTTGTCAAGTCTAGACATGGGTCCCATCCGGCGCAATGCGTGAGGACCGGGCCGGACCAGGGGCGGATTCCATAAACCCGCTGAATTTCATGGCTTTATTCCGCGATCAGCGGTCTCTATCCTGGGGGTAGTTCATGTGACTTCCATCATCATCCAGGGTTCAATGACAACGAAAGGCAGCCCATGGCCATCCACGCCGAAGCCCAGGAACGCAACGATCGCCTCCAGGCGCTCAACCCCGCCATCCTTGCAGCCCTTTCCCCGCTGGGCCGTCGGGCCTTTTCCCCCAAGGGCATCCCCTTCCAGGCGATCCAGAGCAAAGGCTGCCGCATCAACGCCACCGTCGGCCAGATCACCGATGGCGCCGGCAACCCCTTTCCGCTGGCCCCGCTGGCCGAAAAGCTGTCCGCCCTGAATCCCAGGGACGCCTTCCTGTACTCGCCGGTGGGGGGCCGGGAGCCGGTCCGCAAGGCCTGGCACGCCAAGCATGTGAAGGAAGACGCCAGGATGGAGGCGGTCGCCCTGCCCATGGTGACCTCGGGCATCTGCCACGCGCTCTCCATGGGCGCCGAGCTGTTCTTCAGCCCGGGCGACACCCTGATCCTCCCGGACCTGTACTGGGACAACTATGAACAGATCTTCCAGGTGGGCCTGGAGGGCCGGTTCAAGGGGTTCCCCTTCTACAATGCCCATGGGACGTTCAACCTGGAGGGCCTGGCCGAGGCCCTGGCGGCGGAGCCGGGCAAGGCCCAGGTCCTGCTGAACTTCCCCAGCAATCCCAGCGGCTACAGCCCGACCACCGGCGAGCTGGCGGCCATCGCCGAAGTCCTGGTGGAAGCGGCCCGGAACCGTCCGCTGGTGGTCTACTGCGATGATGCCTACCACGGCCTGGTGTTCGATCCGGACGCCGCCACCAAGAGCCTGTTCTTCGAACTGCTCGAGCGCAGCCCGAACCTGATCCCCCTGAAGTGCGACGGCATCACCAAGGAACTCTCCTTCTTCGGCGGAAGGGTGGGTTTCCTCACCTTCGGCACGGCCAGGGAAGCGACCGCCATCCTCATGGACAAGTGCATGGGCCTCATGCGCTCCCGCATCGGCAGCCCCTCCAGCCTCAGCCAGCTCCTGACCGAGATCGAACTGGCGGATCCCCGCCATGAGGGCGAGTTCGAACGGCTGCGCCTGCTCATGGCCGCCCGCTACCGGGCCCTCAAGACCGCTCTGGCCAGGCCCACCCGCAACTGGAAGGTCTTCCCCTTCAACGCCGGCTGCTTCTGCCTGCTGGAACTCCGCCCGGGGCTGGACGCCGAGGCCATCCGCCAGAGGCTCATCCACGAGGAGAGCGTGGGGGTGGTGAGCCAGGGCGACCGCTACCTGAGGATCGCCTTCTGCTCCATGGACGAGGCGGCGGTGGTACCGCTGATCCAGGCCCTGGACCGGGTCTGTGAGGGGAGCTGATGGTCAACAGGTCATTTAAATTACACATTATATTACATAACAACTAATTTCATTTGTCTTGCAATTATAGCCATTTTTTATGTTCATTGGTATCCATTGCCTTTTGGCCTATCCTTGACATTGGGCCGATCGCTTCCCATAGGATATCCTAGCCTGCGGCCAGCCACGTTTATATTTTAACGAATCAGGAGAGCTTCATGGATAAACAAAGGCAGACCTACTACGCACCTGATTCAGATCCTTATGCACAGACGAGAGCAGAAAAAGATTTCATGCGGGGTGACCCCTTTCCCGGTGTGGACCTGCCGACGACCATCGGTCCCATCTTCAGTCCCGACTTCGACCTGCTGGAGACGACGGGGGAGTACCTGCTGCTGGCGGACCTCCCGGGCCTGGAAATCGGCGATCTCGACATTGAACTCACCGCCAATTCCCTCACCATCACCGGCGAAAGGGAGGGGGAGTCGTTCGCCCGCGACACCGCCTGCCATGCCCTCGAACGCAGGTTCGGCTGCTTCCTGCGCAGGTTCAACTTCCCGGAAGGGGTCGACGGAGCCAAGAGCCTGGTGAGCATGGTGAACGGGGTCCTGGCGATCGAAGTGCCCAAGCGCATGGAGGGTCTCCCTGACTGCTAGACTTGGTAGTCCATCCAAGGGAGCCCATGTCCACGCCCATGCTCACGCAGGTTGCGGCCCTCAAGCGCGAGGCCGGCGAAGCGATCCTGTTCACCCGCATGGGCGATTTCTTCGAACTCCACGGCGAGGACGCGGTCAGGGCCGCGCCGGTGCTGGAGATCGCCCTGACGGTGCGCGGGCGCGGCACCGAGTTCGAGACCCCCATGTGCGGGGTGCCCCATTTCGCCCTGGAGAGCTATCTGCCCAAGCTCCTCGCCGCCGGCTTCTCCGCCGCCATCGCCGAGCCCACCGCCAAGGCCGACGAGGTGAAAGGTCTGCTGCCCAGGTCCATCACCCGGATCATCACCCCGGGCACTTGGCTGGACGACGATGCCCGCTGGCTGGCCGCCCTGCACCAGCTTGGAGATCATTGGGGCATCGCCATGCTCCAACTCGCCTCCGGGCAGTTGCGGGTCATTCCCGGCCAGGGCCGGGAACTGCTGGCGGCCACCCTGGAGCGGCTGGCCCCCCAGGAACTGATCGTCGCCGAAGGCAGCCCGGAGCCCTTCGAACTGGACGCCGCCCGGACCCCGCTGCCGCCCTGGCGCTTCGAGACCGAACGGGCCCGCGCCCAGATCCTGGCCTTCTTCGGCTGGACCCACCTTGAGGGCGTGGGGCTGGACCCCTACCCCGCGGCCATCGGCGCCCTGGGGGCCCTGCTGGACCAGGTGGAGGCCACCCAGAAGGGCCGGCCGGCCCATATCCAGGGCGTGAGCCTGGAACTGGGCGCGGTCGGACCCCTCCTGGACGCCACCTCCGCCCGTCACCTTGAGATCACCGCCAACACCCTGGACGGGACCCGGGCGGGCAGCCTGCTGGTCCTGCTCGACCAGTGCCGGACCCGCCAGGGCACCCGCCTGCTCAAGGCCTGGCTGGACCAGCCGCTGCGGGAGCGGACCGCCCTGGAACTGCGCTGGCGGCAGGTGGGATGGCTCACCGAGGACCGCCACCGCGACCCCCTGCAGAAGCTGCTGGCGGCCGTGCCCGACCTGGACCGCATCCTCGGCCGGGTGGCACTGGGCCTGGCTGCGCCGCCCGAACTGGGCCAGCTCCGGGACGGCCTGGCCCGCGCCCAGAACCTGCCGGCCCTCATCGAGCAGGGCGGCTGGTTCCGGGAAGCCCAGGACCTGGACCTCTGGCCGGAGACGACCCCCCTCTGCCCGGCCCTGCTGGCCACCCTCCAGCGCAGCCTCGAGGACGCCCTGCCCCTGGAACTGGAGCGGGGCTCGGTGATCCGCGACGGCGTGGACCCGGAGCTGGACGCCGTGCGCCGCCTGGCCCGGGACGCCAAGCAGGTGA
>Ga0302320_10014210_pt1 | contig 16506 bp, 18 predicted proteins | sample Bog_T0_3_FD_202130 | JGI IMG/M metagenome (GOLD analysis project Ga0302320, IMG submission 202130) | Peat permafrost microbial communities from Stordalen Mire near Abisko, Sweden - Bog_T0_3 | ecosystem: Environmental > Terrestrial > Soil > Wetlands > Peat | place: Sweden: Abisko, Stordalen Mire... | reverse complement strand
GCCGATGCCAGGGAGGCGCAGGCGGGCGTCGAGTTGATGCAGCACGACATTGACCGGCTGCTGATGATCACCGAGGCGCTGTGGCTGTTCATCAAGACGCAGCATAATTATACGGACGAGGATTTGGTGAAGGTCATCTCGGAGATTGAGATGCGAGACAACCAGTCGCCCAAGCACCAGCCGGTCACCTGCCCCGCCTGCGGCCGGATGAATTCCGGCAAGCGCGGCCTGTGCATTTATTGCGGGAAACCCATCCCGATGAATCCGTTCGCGCGCTGATTTGAAGCGCACGATTCGGATGTGGTGTCGAGTTTGCGGCTCGCGGGACGCTCGCCCCACAGGAAACAATTCCGCAAATAAAAACGGCGCGAACTTTCGTCCGCGCCGCTCCCCAGTTCCTCCGCTGGCTCCAAAGATTTACTTTTTGGGTTTCTTGGTCGGTACAGTCGCAATGGTCTGGAGGATGCGACTGGCGATCTTGTAGGGGTCGCCCTGGGAATTCGGGCGGCGGTCTTCAAGATATCCCTTGTAGCCGTTGTTCACGAAGCTGTGCGGAACACGAATGGATGCGCCGCGGTTCGCAACGCCGTAATTGAATTTGTCAATGGACTGCGTCTCGTGCAGGCCGGTCAGGCGCAGATGATTGTCCGGGCCATAGACGGCGATGTGCTCGTTCTTGTATTTGTCGAACGCGGCCATGAGCGCCTCGAAGTATTCCTTGCCGCCCACGGTGCGCATGTGTTCAGTGGAGAAGTTGGAGTGCATGCCTGAACCGTTCCAGTCCACGTCCTTGCCGAGCGGCTTGCAGTGGTAATTCACGTCCACGCCATATTTTTCGCAGAGGCGCATGAGCAGGTAGCGGGCGACCCACATCTGGTCTGCGGCATTCTTGGAGCCTTTGCCGAAGATCTGGAATTCCCACTGGCCCTTGGCCACCTCGGAGTTGATGCCTTCGTGGTTGATGCCGGCATCAAGGCATAGGTCGAGGTGCGTATCCACAATCTCGCGCGCGATGCAGCCGACATTCTTGTAGCCGACGGCGGTGTAGTATTCACCCTGCGGAGGCGGAAAACCGCCGCCCTTCGGGAAGCCGAGGGGTGCGCCGTCCTTGTACAGAAAATATTCCTGCTCATAACCGAACCAGGCACCCGGGTCGTCGAGAATGCCGGCGCGGGCATTGCTCGGATGCGGGGTCTTGCCGTCGGGCATCATCACTTCGCACATGACGAGTACGCCGTTCTTCTTGGTGGTGTCGGGATAGACTGCGACGGGCTTGAGCATGCAATCCGAGGTGCGGCCTTCGGCCTGGCGGGTCGAGCTGCCATCGAAGCCCCACATCGGAAGTTCTTCAAGCTTCGGAAAGCTTTTAAATTCCTTGACCTGTGTTTTGCCGCGGATGTTGGCAACGGGTTCGTAACCGTCGAGCCAGAGGTATTCTAATTTGTATTTTGCCATGGATGTGAATGTTGTTGTTGTCTAATTGAACGCACATCTTCCGACACAACTGCGTTTACGCAATAGGTCGAACCTGCGATTGAACCCTTTTTAGCAGGCCGAATGCCAGACCACAAGACCATTGTGGGACGCAAAGAGAGAAACGTGTTTTCGCCTTGCCTGACAAGGGTTTTCACATCCCAACCATTTATTCACATACGCTACCTTCGGCAATCTCCTGTTGAATTTTAGCCGCGGTGCGCAATTTGATTCGGCAAAAATGGAAGCATTGCGAAGAGGCTTTCCAAGGCGCAGGACATGGAGGATATTTGAACCCGGAAAGATATCGGCGCGACCGGGATTGATGCCATGCAACAAGTCAAAGACACACTGCGTTCGACTGTGAACCTCACCTTCGACGGGAAGGTGATAAAAGCTTATCACGGGCCGAATGCGCGCGCGCGTTTCGACAACGAGGTGCGCGTGCTGCGGCATCTTGAAGCGCACAAATGCGGATTTGCGCCCCGCCTGCTGGAAGCGGATGAAAAAAAGCTGCGCATCGTCACCACCAATTGCGGCAGCCGTGTCGAGCATCTGGACGCTGACCGCGCGCGGGAGTTGTTTGCGGAGCTTGAGACATTCGGTGTCCGCCATGACGATCCCGACATGCGCAATGTGACCTACCGGCAATCGGATGGACGCTTTTGTTTGATTGATTTCGAATTCGCCACCATCCTTCCGGAATCCTAACTCGAAGCAAAATGAAACACCAACCGCCCGGCCCAGCCATTAAGAGCGCGTCTTTGAAATGGTCCGGCTGCTCGGACACCGGCAGGGTTCGCACAAATAATGAGGATTCCTTCCTGGGCCTCCAGTTTGATGCGCGGGAAATTTTCAGGCTTGGAAAACAAGGCAACGCTTCATTGGAAAAGAGCGATTTTACTTTTGCCGTGTGCGACGGCATGGGCGGCGCCAATGCGGGCGAATACGCCAGCCATATTGCCGCCGAAAAGATCACGACGCTCCTGCCGCGCGCATTCCACCAGTCCGCCAGCGGGCTGGACACCGGCTTCGCAGACGTGATGACGGAGCTGTTCACCCAGGTTCATCGCGCACTGGCTTATCTCGGCAACTCTTATGAGGAATGCCAGGGAATGCAGACAACGATGAGCCTGTGCTGGTTCACGCCAAATTGGGTGTATTTCGGCCACATCGGCGACAGCCGGATTTATCATCTGCCGAAACGAAGGAAAACGATCAGGCAACTCACGCAGGACGACACGCACGTCGGCTGGCTCTTCCGCAACGGGCAAATCAACGAACGTGAAGCGCGCACACATCCGCGCCGCAACACACTGCAACGGGCGCTCGGCGGGGGGAATCAGTTTGTTGACCCGCAGGTCGGCGCGATCGCCTGCGAACACGGCGATATTTTTTTGCTTTGCACGGACGGACTTGTGGAAGGCCTTTTCAACAGCCAGTTGGCCGAAATGTTGCGTAAGTCTCAATCGTCCAAAAAAACATCCAATCCGGCGCAATTGCTGGTGGAAACTTCAGTGAAAAACTCCGGGCGGGACAACACCACGGCATTGGTGATACAAGTGGTCTGAATCTTCTTCGTTGTCCTTCTCTTCCTCGTCCTCGATTTTGCCGGTCCGATTACAAAGAGGTGGACGAGGATGAATGCAAATAGAAAAACGGCGGGCAACTTGCGTCGCCCGCCGTCTGAGTTTTCCTGAAGACTGTTCAGCTATTAGCTGTGATAGCCTTCTTCGCCGTGTTCGGCCAGGTCGAGACCGGCGATTTCGATTTCCTCGGTCGGACGCAGGCCGACGAGCAACTTGGTGATGTAGGCGCAAACAATTGTGCCCACGAATACCAGCACGAGCGTCACACCGACTGTCTTCAACTGTTCTTTCAACTGCGGTTGAAAGAGCGTGTCAGTGACATAAGCCTTCAGGTTGGTCGCCAAGTTCGGATTTGCGGCGTTACGGGCAAACATGCCGGTCATGATCGCACCGCACATACCACCGATGCCGTGAACACTCCACGCGTCCAACGCATCATCCATACCAAGCCAGCCCTTGACCTTGTAGCACATGAACCATGGTATGGTGCCGGCGGCGATGCCAATCCACATAGCGCCGGAAGGCAACACATAGCCGCAGGCAGGAGTGATGAGCACCAGGCCCGCCACCGCGCCGGAGCAGAAACCCAGCACCGTGGGTTTGCCTTTGACAATCCAATCCCACATGGGCCAGACAAATGAGCCGACCGCCGTGGCAAGGGTTGTGGTGGTAAAGGCGTTGGCCGCGATGATGTCACCCGCCACTGCGCTTCCAGAATTAAAGCCATACCAGCCAACCCAGAGCATCGAAGCCCCGATGTAGGTCAGCACGATACTGTGCGGGGGCATGGGTTCCTTCGGATAACCGATACGTTTGCCCACAATGATGCACAGAATCAACCCCGTCCAGCCGGAGGTCATATGCACGACCGTTCCGCCTGCGAAGTCAAGGCCATGAATTGTGGCGTTGGCATTCCAGCAGCCGTTCATGTAGCCGTTCACGCCCCAGACCATGTGGCCTTGCGTATTATACACAAGCAGAATCCACAGGGTCATGAAAACGCAGATGGCCTTGAACTTCATGCGTTCCGCGATGGAACCGACGATGAGCGCCGGGGTGATGATGGCGAACATCAATTGGAACATCGAATACACGTTTTCCGATACCCAATAAGAGTAGCCCGGATTCGGCGCGGAAGTGACGCCCTTGAACATCCAGCAAACCTTGGGATTGCCGACGATGCCCTTGACCCAGTCATTGGTCATGCCCAACGGACCGGTAGCAGTGCCGTCGCCGCCAAAGATCATTCCGTAACTGCAGATATACCACAATATCGTCGTCAAACCGGTGATCAGGAAGCATTGGGCAAGCACGGAGAGCACGTTCTTCTTGCGGACGAGACCGCCGTAGAACAGCGCGAGACCGGGCAATGTCATGAACAACACGAGCGCCGTGCTGGTCAACAGCCATGCATTATGTCCGGCACCTGGATAAGTGTAGGTGCTGCCTAGGCTATTCGACAGGCTGCTCATGATGGGTGAAGTCACGGCGATATTGCCGTTTGTGTCCTTCAACGGCGCGGTCGGGTCGCCATTTGAAAAATAGGCTTCAACCGATTCAAGGCGCTGTTCTATCGAAGCCGCTGGCAGCGGTGCCGGAGCAGCCGGAGCCGCGTTGGTTGTGGCGGCGGCTGCCATTGCATTCGTCGCCGTAGCAGCAGGCGTGTTGGTGTCATCCGCGCGCGATGAGTAAACGCTCAGCACGGTGGTTGCAACTAAAGCGAGTGTTAAAAAATTTCGTTTCATGATATTATTTTTAGTGAGGTTCAAGTTGTTTGGTTTCATTAAACAGCCGAATCGCCTTTCTCTTCGGTGCGGATTCGCACGGCCTGTTCCACATTGGAGAGGAACACTTTGCCGTCGCCGATCTTGCCGGTTTTGGCGGATTTGACGATGGCGCCAACCGCAGCGTCGGCCTGGCCGTCCGTCACGACGAGTTCGATTTTTATCTTCGGCAGGAAATCCACTGTGTATTCGCTGCCGCGATAGATTTCGGTGTGGCCCTTCTGGCGGCCAAACCCCTTGACCTCGCTCACGGTCATCCCTTCGATGCCGATTTCGCTAAGTGCGTCCTTAACTTCCTCGAGTTTGAACGGTTTTATAATCGCTTCAATTTTCTTCATATGTGTTGGTTTATGTGGTTGCTCCGCGCACTGGTTCATGCCAATTCACGGGCGCGTTGCGATGGCTTAAGCAATGCCAATGCCAAATGCCGACAGGCTCATAAAACACGCTGTTTTACATGGGAAAACACTGGAAAAATTAAATCCTCAAATTCGCCCAAGAAGGAATCATGGCGCAATTTGCGCAACGGCGAAAAATTTCACCAAGACTGCCGATGGTGGGGCGAGGCTGCTGAAGGGGCGTTTTTCGAGTGAGGCGACATGTCGCTGCTTCCAAAGCGCGGTCACGTCCGCGCATTCCAAGTTCTGGCTTCGCCAGCACGGCAGACACGATTAAATATTTCAAGCACGCTAAAGATTAGCGGTTAGACATCCGTGGTTGAGATTCCCCTTCCCGCCTCGACAATGGCGGATTTTTTTCTAAATTGTCAGGAATGTCGTTTGACAAGCAACCTTTGATTATCGCGGGCAGAACCTTCCGCTCGCGGTTGATTCTCGGCACGGGGAAATTTTCATCGCCGGAAGCCATGCGCGACGCGCTCGCCGCCAGCGGTGCGGAAATGGTCACCGTCGCCCTGCGCCGCGCCGATTTGTCCGGCCAGCGCGACCCGTTTGCAAACATCCTGGAGTTCGTTGACCCGAAAAAATATCTGCTCCTGCCCAACACCAGTGGCGCGATGAACGCCGAGGAAGCCGTCCGCCTCGCGCGCCTCGCCGCCGCCGCAGGCCTGCCGAAATGGGTGAAGCTCGAAATCCATCCCGACCCGCGCTTTCTGCTGCCCGATCCGATTGAAACTTTCAAGGCCGCTGAAATTCTGGTGAAGGAAGGCTTCACGGTGCTGCCGTATATAAATGCCGACCCCGTGCTGGCCAAGCGCTTGCAGGACGCCGGCTGCGCCACTGTGATGCCGCTTGGCTCACCCATCGGCTCAAACCGCGGCATCCAGACGCGCGACCAGATCCGCATCATCATCGAACAAGCCACCGTGCCGGTTGTCGTAGATGCGGGTCTAGGCGCGCCGAGCCACGCCGCCGAAGCGATGGAAATGGGCGCGGACGCCGTGCTGGTGAATACCGCCATCGCCGTTGCGAGTGACCCTAACCGGATGGCTGTTGCATTCAAAATAACTGTGGAAGCCGGGCGCGCGGCGTTTGAATCCGGGCTTGGCTCGCAACAGGAAGTTGCCATTGCAACCAGTCCACTCACCGCCTTTCTGGATTGAAAATGAATCTGCTAATTGCGCTAATTGACGCGAATTCGATTGAAGAAAAAGAATTCGTAAAATTCGCGTGATTCGCGGATAAAATTATGAGCAAAACACTTTCCTCCTCGCGCGCACGGCAGATTTTGTCCGCTGCGGCCAAAACACGCGTGCTCGTCCTCGGCGACGTGATGCTGGATCATTTCATCTGGGGCAGCGTCGCGCGCATCTCGCCGGAAGCGCCGGTGCCGATCCTCGATTTCGAGCGCGAGAGCTTCATGCCAGGCGGCGCGGCAAACGTCGCGCGCAATCTGACTTCTCTCAACGTCCCGACAGAACTATTCGGGGCGATTGGAAATGATGATGCAGGGGGACAATTGCAAAAGCTTCTGGCCGGCCAGAACATCGGCTGCACCGGCCTCGTGAAAAATTCTACGCGGCGAACGAGCGTTAAAACCCGCATCGTCGCGCACAAACAGCAGGTCGTCCGCATTGACCGGGAAACTCGCGACGGCCTGGATGCGAAGTTGAGCGGTAGCGTGCTTTCCGCGATAAAGGCGAAACTTTCGCGCGCCGACGCCGTCATCGTCGGCGATTACGGCAAGGGCGTCGTCACACAGCCATTGCTCAACGAAGTCAAATCACTCTGCCGCGCGCGCGGCGTGTGGTTGAGCCTCGACCCAAAGCCGGTGCATGACCTGAACTTGAGCGGACTTTCGCTCATCACGCCCAACCGCAAGGAGACGTTTGAACTGTCAAACTTGCCTGACGAGACGCGTCATGTGAACCCATTGGCGGACAAAAATCTTATGCTCGCCGCCCAGCGTCTGCTGGTTGAACTGCATCCGGCTGTGCTGCTCATCACGCTCGGCGAACTCGGCATGTTGCTTTGCCAGCGCGGACAAAAACCATTCCACATCCCGACCGTGGCGCAGGAAGTCTTCGATGTTTCCGGCGCGGGCGACACGGTCATCGCAACGTTCACACTGGCGGTTGCCGCGGGCGCGTCGCCGCTCGAGGCTGCGATTTTATCGAATCATGCCGCTGGCATCGTCGTCGGCAAAATCGGCACTGCCACAACATCGCCGGAGGAATTGTTGCGAAGTTTCAGCAAATGAATTTGACCCGCGAATTAGGCGAATTTTCGAGAATCGGTTTTGGCAAATTTCAATTCGTGTCAATTCGCGCAATTCGCGGATGACAAAAATGAATTCGTCCAAAATCACCATCGAAACCATCCGCGCCATGAAAACACGCGGAGAGAAGATCGCCGCGCTAACCGCGTATGATTTTCCGATGGCGAAGCTGCTCGACGAGGCAGGCATTCCCCTTCTCCTCGTCGGCGATTCGCTGGGCATGGTCGTGCTGGGGTATCCCGACACTACGCTTGTGACGCAGGCGGAAATGGAGCATCACGTCCGCGCCGCCGCCCGCGCGAAGCCAAACGCCCTGCTTGGTGCGGATTTACCCTACAAATGTTACGAGACAGTCGGTGACGCGGTCTCGAATTCAAAACTTCTCGTCGCCGCTGGAGCGGAATTTGTCAAAGCCGAGGGCGGGCGGAAAATCCTGCCGCAGGTCCGTGCGATTGTTTCCGCCGGGATTCCATTTTTCGGACATCTCGGCATGCTGCCGCAAAGCGTCCTCGAAGAAGGCGGCTACCATGTCAAAGGCAAGACCGAAACGGAACAAGAAGCGCTACTGGCCGATGCAAAAGCCCTGGCGGATGCAGGCGCATTCGCAATCGTGTTGGAACTCGTGATGTCGCCAGTCGCGGGAGAAATCACGCGGCAGGTTTCCATTCCCACCATCGGCATCGGCAGTGGGCCGGATTGCGACGGACAGATTCTGGTGACGCCGGATTTGATCGGCACATTTCCTTGGTTCACGCCGCGATTCGTGAAACCGCAGGCCAATTGCGCAGCGGAAATCAAGTCGACGGTCGCCGGCTGGAAGAACTCCCTGCAACCGCCGAATCCCGGCAAATGATTTTTGATGCAACATTTTTCAAGTCAGCCTGTTGAATCATAAATGAAAATATTTGCCGCCATACTGGTTCTGGCCCTGGCCGCCGGCGGCTGCACGACAAAGTCAACGGCGCAGGCGAGAGCGCAGCAGGCCTTTCTCGCCGGCCAGAACGCGGCGTTGCTGCAACAGCAGGCGGCGCAGTTTTCAGGCGTTACCATTGTCGGACCGGTGCAAAATCCGCAAGTGCCATGGGTGGCCGGCCTCACGCTCGCCCAGGCCATCGCCACGGCAACCTATCTCGATTCGCACGAGCCGGGCCAGATCATCATCACGCGCCAGGGCGAAAGTGCGCAGCTCGACCCCAAAGTCCTGCTCAACGGCGTACAAGTGCCGCTGGAACCGGGCGACGTGATTGAACTCCGCCAGTAACGGCTGATTCCCCCCCCTCCAAAACTTTTTTTGGAGATCTTTTGCCTTGGACAGCCTTTGTCCAACCCCTCCTGCCAGAATGTCGCGCAAGAAAGGTTAAATATGACAACAATGAACGCGACAGACAAACAACTCGAACTCGGATTCAACGGCCTCCCGCCGCGCGCCAGCGCCGCCGGACGCGAAGGCCGCATCGCCCGCGCGGATTGGTGGTTCAACCGGATGCGCACCATCGTCGAAAATGCGATGGACTGGAACGCCGCTGCCGAACCGCGCCCGGAACAAATCTGGATGCCCGGCGCCAACCGCGAAGTGAAGGTGTGACGAAAGACTGGATTGGTGGATTATTGGGCCGGCTGCTGCGCCCCCATTTATCCATTAAACCACCCATCCATCAATCCATTTTGTATCCCGCGCGCACAAATTCGCGGAGCACGGATAGTTCTTGCTCGCCCGCGATGGTATGGTCCTTGGCAAATTCCCGCCATTCCACATTGATGCCGGTGGCCTTTAGTAGCGGAATTTGCGGACGCACCCTCGCAATCGGCACCATCGTGTCGCTGGTCCCATGCGTCATCAGAATCCGCTGCTGACGCGCGACTAGCGAAAGCTCCTTAGGATATTTTTCAATTTCAAAAACCCAGCCGCTGATGCCGACCACGCCCGCGAACAGGTGCGGATAGCGCAAGCCGGCTTCGATGGCCATCAAACAGCCCTGCGAAAAACCGCCAATGGTGATTTGTTCCGCCGGGAAATCGTTCATGCGTAGATCATCGAGCAAATCAAAGAGCAGCTTTCGGCTGCACTGGATTCCGGGCGCCATGTCATTTAAATCAAACCACGAGTAGCCGCCAAAATAATCGTCCGGCGCGTTGACGAGCAGATAATTCAGCCATGGGAAGCCCATCGCCTCCGGTAGCCAGCGGTAGCCCTCGATGCTGTCGCCCAAGCCGTGCAGCATCACCATCAAACGGGAGCTTTTCTCGGCGGCGGGAATCAACTCTGTTTCCAGCATAAAATATTTACCATAGCAGTCGGCGTGAGCCGGCTCAAGATTCAGGCCGGAAATATGGAGCGGACTCGCGTCCGCTGCTACATAATTATTTTCCCACGGCCGCGGCCGTTTTCAATTTTGCAGCCGTGTCATCCAACCATTGTATCAACTGCTTGCGCTGGTCCTCCGTGAGACGGGCGTCGGTGTGGATGATGGTGTATTTGGCCGGCGGCATCTCCTTGTAATCCAGCTCCTCGCTCATCCGCTCCATTTTCTTCGAGGCGCGATCTGTATCCTTCGGCCACTCGGACAGGTTCAAATGCGTACGTCCCTCGTTCACGTCGCTCACCACCAGCCACGACGCCGGCGCGATGTGGCTGTACCACGGCCACTTGGTTTCGTCCGAATGACAATCGTAACACGCCGCATGGAGCAGTGCGGCGATTTGCGGCGGCGGCGGATTGTTGGCGGAGATGTCGCCGCCCGGCGGCAAAGGCGGATTGGTGCGCGCCGGATTCGTAAGTTGCAATAGGGCGAACACCGCGACCAACGCGCCGAAAATCCATTTCAATTTCCTTTTCATTTCAATAATAGACCCGCCAACAATGTAAAATGTTCCCACGGGAAGCAAACTAGAAGTGTACGCCTCTGCCATAACGGATGCGCATGGTGAAAGTAAAGATTGGAAGCAGATGAAAACGCGAACAAATATGCCGTTTGTCGTCTTGATGACTTGGCTGTATACTTAACTCATGATTGTCCAACACGGTGAAATAATTCATGTCGTTTTCCTTCAACTTTTCGAAGGCGATTCCAAGCGCCATTTTGTAGGAACGGTCGAACTATGTGAAGGTAACCTGGTGCGTGTGGTGGGCTATCAATTTATCGAGGAAACCAAATTTGGTCGCGTGACAAATTTTGTAAAACGAGATGATGTTCGCACGAGAATCATCGCTTTAGACGGTGAATACCTGATTGTGAATGTTTTGCCTAAAACAGTGGATATCAAAAAGATTACCTACAAATATGATGTCGCCGGCGCTATACGGGTGACCGACGGCAGCGATTGGCATTTGGATTTGTCGCAGTTATAGGCGTTCTTCTGACTCTCACTGCAGTGCGGTCATGCCCGGAGGGATTTATTTAGATACCGCGACGCTTGAGCGGAACGAGCCAAGACCGGTTTGCGCAGGAGGCATTGGGCCACAATAGCAAAATCGCGCATCGCGCCTGCGCGAAATGGTCATTGATGATAATTCCGTCTCTGGAGGATTACGAACAACGGGTCGCTACGAAGGCAGCCTGGCGATGCAACGTCATTCAATCCCCAAAAACCGCTGCGAAACCGTTTGGACGTTACGGCAGTTTGTGAGCCGGGGTTGCCGTGCTTAATGAACAACTGATTTGCGGCACAGATCCCACGCTGGTCGTGGTATAGATGCCACCCGCAGGGCAGCCCGGAACGCTGCTGTTCGCGTTCAGCTTGATGTAAGCCGATATGGTAGCAACGCCGCCAATGGCAGCTCCGTTTGACTTGCCGGCTTCCAGCGCCCATTGATTGATGGCACCATCAATCTGGCGGAGGTTGTTGATGCAGGCGTTTTGCTGCGAGGTGGCGCGGACCTTGATGAAGTTGGGGATGGCGATCGCAGCCAACAGGCCGATGATGGCCACCACAATCATAATCTCCACCAGTGTGAAGCCTGCCTTGCGTGAAGTTTTGTTTGTTTTCATATGTTGCCTCCTTGTTTTGCTATGCGAGGTGAACGTCGCAACAGGCGGGTTGTTTTATTATTACAAATATGTCCACTGATTGCCTGTTGCTACCGCAACGGTCTGAACAGCAGCAATCGTAACACCATATCCGCATTGGCCAGAATCCGGACGAAAATCGAGTTCTTTCCCGCCGGGTCATTTGCTGGTTTCATATTTTTCTGGCCGGCTCCGCCAATTCGGTTGGCAGCGGCCAGCGGTGTCCCGGCTCCAGCAACCGCTCTACGGCTTCCGGTCCCCATGTACCAGCGGCATAGTTGGGGAAATCACCCGGCGAAGTGCCGCCCCAAACCTCGATCACCGGCATCAGCAATCGCCAGGCCGCATCCACCTGATCGGTGCGCATGAAGAGCATGGCATCGCCTTGCATGACGTCCCACAGCAAAATTTCATAAGCATCGGGGGAGGGCACGGGCGGGTTCCCGCGATAATTAAACCGCATCTCCACCGGCCGCAGCTCCATCTTTGGCCCTGGAATCTTGGCTTGGAAGCACTGTACGATGCCTTCATCCGGCTGAATCGAGAGGATCAGCCGGGAAGGTTGCCAGTTCTGTTTGGACTCGGGAGGGAAGGCCTCATGCGGCACCGCGCGGAATTGAATGGACACTTCCGACACCTGCCTCGCCAGGCATTTGCCAGTGCGGAGATAGAATGGCACTCCCTGCCAGCGCCAATTGTCCACAAACAATTTCAAGGCAGCGAAGGTTTCGGTTTTCGAGCCGGCGGCCACGCCGTCTTCCTGATGGTAACCACGAATATTTTGGCCCAGCACCCTGCCTTTGCCATACTGCCCCCTCACCGCGCACCGCCGGACATCACGACGGTTGATCGGGCGCAGTGCGTGCAGCACGTCCACTTTTTTGTTACGGATTTCATCCGGGTCGAAGGAAACCATCGGTTCCATGGCGACCAGGCAAAGCAATTGCATGAGGTGGTTTTGCATCATGTCGCGCAACGCCCCCGACTCATCATAGTAGCCGCCGCGATGCCCGACACCCTCCGCCTCGGCCACCGATATGGTCACGTAGTCCACGTACCGCCGGTTCCAAATCGGCTCGAACAGCGGGTTGGCGAAGCGGAAGGCTAGAATGTTTCGTACTGGCTCCTTGCCCAAATAGTGATCAATGCGGAATATTTGCGACTCCTGAAAGCTCTCCGTGAGCGTTCCGTTCAATTTTCGCGCTGAGTCCAAGTCATGGCCGATGGGTTTTTCCACCACAATCCGGGCGCGCTTCCGGTCTTGATTCAGGCCGGCATTGGCAAGCATTTTGGGGATTACGCCAAACAGTTCCGGTGGGGTGGCCAGGTGAAAGATACGAATGGCTTTTTCCCGCCAGTCCCCGTCCAGTTGGGCGCAGATTTCGCCAAGACGAACGTAAGTTGCCGGATTTTGGTAGTCACCTTGATGATAGGTGATGTGCCGGCTGAAATTTTTCCAGTCGGTGCTTTTAGCCTTCCCTTTCGGCGAAAAACGATTCACGCCATCAAGAAAACGCCGACGCAACCGGGTGTCGGAAAAAAACGAGCGCCCCACGGCAATAATCGCGAACTTCCCGGGCATCCTTCCATCCCGGTAAAGGTCGAACGACGCTGGCACGAGTTTCCGCCAAGTCAAATCGCCGGAGCCGCCAATAATGACGAACACGATGGCTGCGGGCTGTTCCTTCATGATGCCGATGCCTTTTCCCATTCCGTGTGAAACGCGCCTCTGGTATCAATGCGCTCATAGGTAAGGGCGCCAAAATAGTCGCGCTGCGCCTGAATGAGTCTGGTGGGCTGCCAGATGCTGCGCAAATCTTCCTGATGTTCCTGAACCTTGAGCGACAGGTTGGAATCCAGCAACAGATTCAGCAAGGTGGCAGGATCAAGCCTGTAGCCATATTTGACGGCATCGGCTTTGGCGGAATCCCGGCCATAACCCGCCACGGCAAAACCCTGGTCGCCCATATTAAGCACAAGATTGCAGCCTATGACGCCCAAACCAATCATGCCGGTTTTAGATTCAGTGTTTTTCAAAATTATTTCGAAAAATCAATGACCACGCGTGAGGCCACCTGGCCGTGCTCAAGCCGTTCAAGAACCTGATTGATCGCCGAGAGAGGTTGCAGTTCGATGTCGGCCTTGACGTTGCCCGCCGTCGCAAACGCGAGCGCCTCCGCCATGTCCTGACGGGTGCCAACAAACGACCCCCGGATGGTAATGCAGTTCGCCACAACATCGAAAAGCGGAGTCGGAAATTCGCCGGGCGGCAAACCGACCAGCACACAGGTACCGCGCTTGCGCGTCATGCCAACGCCCTGTTTGAAAGCCCCGAGCGAGGGGGCCGTGATCAGCACACCGTGCGCCCCACCTCCCGTCTTCTGTTTTACCTGCGCCACCGCGTCGACAGCTTTGGCATTGATGGTGAGATCAGCGCCAATCTGTTGGGCGTGCGCCAGCTTGTCATCATCAATGTCAATGGCGCAGACCTGTATTCCCATGGCGTTGGCATATTGAATTCCCAGATGCCCCAGGCCTCCGATGCCGGAAATGGCAATCCATTGCCCCGGCTTTGCTCCCGTCTCCTTGATCCCTTTGTAGGTGGTGATGCCGGCACATATGAGCGGCGCCGCTTCGGCGGGTGTCAGGCTCGATGGAATGTGGGCAACGTAATCCGGATCGGCCAGAATGTATTCGGCAAAGCCGCCATTCTTGGTATAGCCACCGAATTGTGCTTGGGCGCACACCGTTTCCCATGCCGACAAACAATACTCACAATGACCGCACGCCGAATAGAGCCATGGCACCCCAACCCGCTCGCGTTCCTTAACCGCCGTCACGCCTGATCCCACAGCGACGACTAACCCGATGGCCTCATGGCCGGGAATGAAGGGGAGCGTGGGTTTCACCGGCCAATCGCCATGCCACGCATGCACATCCGTGTGGCAGACGCCGCAGGCCTCGGTTTTGACTAAGATTTGTCCAGGTCCCGGGGTGGGGATGTCGCATTCCTTCAGCACCAAAGGCTTTCCAAACTGCTCCACCACGGCCGCTTTCATTGTCTTTGGCATCAATATCCTTCAGGCAGCGGCGTCAATCGCCGCGACGCGCACGAGTTTTTTGTTCACAAATTCCTGAATACCCATGCTGGCGAGCTCGCGTCCGTAGCCGGAGTTCTTAATGCCGCCAAACGGCAATTCCGGTGATGTCCAAGTCGGATGGTTAATGAACATCATGCCGGTGTCCACCCGGTTGGCCACGCGTTTTCCCCGCGCAACATCCCTGGTGAAAACCGCGCCACCCAAACCAAATTCCGAATCATTGGCCAGAGCCACGGCTTCGTCCTCATTCTTGGCCCGGAAGAAAAGCGCGACCGGTCCGAAAAATTCCTCCCGGAAGGCGGGATTGCCGGGCTTGATATTCGTGAGGATCGTTGGCTGGATAAAGGCGCCTGGCCGGTCAATCCGTTTCCCCCCTGTCACCAGGGTGGCCCCCTTGGCGACAGCGCGTTTGATCTGGCCCAGAAGGGTTGTCAGAGCCGCTTCCGTGGACAGTGGTCCGAGCGTGGTGGCCTGATCCATCGGGTCGCCCGCCTTCAGCGCCTCCAGTGCCGTCTGGAACTTGGCCAGAAATTGGTCGGCCAGTTCTTCGACCACGATAAAGCGCTTCGCCGCGACACAGCATTGGCCGGTGTTGTTCATCTTGCCCCAAACCGCCCATTGGACCGTCTTTTCGAGGTCGGCATCCTTCAGCACGATGAATGCATCACTGCCGCCCAGCTCCATAGTGGATTTTTTGAGGTTTTGTCCGGCCCGGCCGGCCACAATTTTTCCGGCTTCCACACTGCCGGTCAACGCGACCCCTTTTATCCGGGGATCATCAATCACGCGGTTCACCTGATTATAAGAGATGAACAGGTTGGTGTAGGCGCCAGCCGGCGCACCCGCGTCCCGCCAAAGTTTCTCGAAGGCGAGGGCGCATTGCGGCACGCATCCCGCATGCTTGACCATCACGACATTACCGGCCATCAGGTTGGGCGCAGCGAATCGAGCCAGTTGATAATAAGGAAAGTTCCACGGCTCAACCCCGAAAAGCACGCCGAACGGGCTGCTTTGGACTTCAGCCTCGCCGGATTCCGGCTGAAGCAGTTGCGGGGCCAGGAAACGTTCTGCGTTTTTGGCATAGTACGCAATGATGTCCGCGCTGAGGACCACTTCACCCCTGGCCTGATCAAACAGCTTACCCATTTCGAGTGTCACCGGCCGGGCGAATTCATCCACCCGAGCGTGCATGAGCGCGGCCGCCCTGGCCACCACCACCGCCCGCTCGGCGAACGTCTTGTTCCGCCATGTTTCGAAGGCGGCGGCCGCCGTCTTCAAGGCTTTCTCTAGTTGCTGATCACTGAGTTCATTGAATGTCTTTAGGATTTTTCCGTTATAGGGATTGATACTTTGGTAGCTCATATTGGCGATGAGGATATGCTTTCTCCCGGGAAGTGATATGGGGTGTTCTTCGTATTGTCGCCGGGGCCGGCTTTTGGTCAGATGTCACCCGGCTTTGAACTAGAAATTGAATACATCTGGACAAAAGAAAAAACCGCCGTGTTCTCAGCCGGCCCTTGAACATGAAAATAATACACATGGCCATGATCGCCGCAGTCACCGGGAGCCTTTGCATTGTGTACGCCTTTTGGGTGCAAGATGTGTCCGTTCCTCTCCTTGCTGGAATTCCCGCCACAGGAGGAAGTTTTGACAGCAAATTTTTTTGGCGGCCTCTTTGCGCAGGCATAATATTTTGGGTTCTGGCAGGCTGTGGATTTATTTGGTGCAAAAGGCGTCATCACGGCCCCGCTCTCCCCGACGATGCTTCATCAGTCAGGCGTTAGCAGGTTGCTGAAAAACCCGGACAAAGATTGAATGTTGGTAGCGTGGAAATGTCAGAGAACCATGCGTGGAAAACCTCAAGCCCAGCCGGAAT
>Ga0302320_10014209_pt1 | contig 16508 bp, 8 predicted proteins | sample Bog_T0_3_FD_202130 | JGI IMG/M metagenome (GOLD analysis project Ga0302320, IMG submission 202130) | Peat permafrost microbial communities from Stordalen Mire near Abisko, Sweden - Bog_T0_3 | ecosystem: Environmental > Terrestrial > Soil > Wetlands > Peat | place: Sweden: Abisko, Stordalen Mire... | reverse complement strand
TCGATGAAACGGGGCAGATCGGGAATATCACCGTCCATGCTGTAGACGCCCTCAATCGACAGCAACACGCGGCGATATTCGTGGCGGTACTGTTCCAGGAGTCGGTCGGCTGCCTGCCAATCGTTGTGAGTAAAAGGCCGCCGCCGCGCGCCGGAGAGAATGGCCCCTTGCACGATGCTGTTGTGGGCCAGCGAATCGTGCAGGATCAGGTCGCCAGGGCCAACCAGATGTCCGATCACCGATTCGTTGGTGGCATGCCCGCCGACGAAGACCACCGCCGCTTCGGTGCCCAAGAACTGCGCGATGGCCCGTTCCAATTCGCCGTGGATGACCTTCTCGCCGGAGGCCAGCCGGCTGGCCGAGACGCTCGTACCGTAGCGGTCGATGGCCGCCTTGGCCGCGGCCGAAACAGCCGGGTCGCCCGACGTGCCGACATAGTTGTAGCTGGCAAAATTGATCAGTTCGCGGCCGTCAATGATCGTGCGGTCATTGGTAATGCCCTGATGCACGCCAAAATACGGGTTGCCCAGACCGGTGGCCTCCAACATGTCCAACCGCTGGCGCAATAGCCGGTACTCGGGAAACTGCTCGAAGTCGTAGGCTTCGGGCGGAATCTCGGCGGCGTACCCAGTCCCCTGGGTCGCGGGTCGCGAGGTCGCGCGCGGCTCGACGCCGAGATACTTCTCGACCGCCTCGACGACCTGCCGGGTGGTCTCCAACTCGGGCAGGATTTCCGGCGGGAAGCGTCCGCCGAAGCGTTCTTCCAGAGTGGCCAGGATCTCCATCCGCTCCAGCGAGTCCATACCCGATTCGGCGATGGGCGAGTCGAGCGTCATGCCGTTGGCCCGCTCTTTGGCCACGCGGCGAATCTCTTCGATAACGATTTGGGCCGCTTTCATCTTCTGGCCCGCCTTGGACGCAACGGGCGCCCGGGCGGCGATTGCCTCGGCCGCGGAGGCTGAACTCGCGGCCTGTCCGTTGGTGGCCTGCCGCCCCTTGGCGGCCAATTCACGACGTTCGTCACCCGTCGCAGGGAGCTCGTGCGATGCTCCGCCGCCGGAAGGAGCAGTAGCCTGTGGCGAGTGGCTAGCGGCAAGTGGGAATTGCGTGCCACTGGCCGCTTGCCACTGGCCACTTGCCACTTGCCCCTCGCCCTCCCCGCTCCCTGCTTCTTCAGCGTCGCCCGCGTGCCATTGGCCCACCACGTCCAACGTGCCATCGAGATAATTCTGCCGGCAGGCATGCCGCTGGATCTTGCCGCTGGAGGTTTTGGGCACCGAACCAGCCCTAATCAGCACGATCGCGTCAACAGTCAAGTCGTGCTCGCCAGCCACTGCGCGGCGGATCGCGTGAAAGACCTCGGCGAACTGGCCTTGCTTGTGTCGCTCGACCTCGGCGACGATCACGAGTTGCTCGCGACCGTCCTTTTCCACAGCGAACGCGGCGGCGCAATCGACCCGCAATCGGCTGTGACAACGATAGACGGTCAACTCGATGTCCTGCGGGTAATAATTCACGCCGCGGAGAATGATCAGGTCTTTGAGCCGGCCGGTGATGAACAGTTCGCCGCCGAGCGTGAATCCCAGGTCGCCGGTGCGCAGGAACGGGCCATCGCCCGTGTCGCGCAAGTGGGCATGGAACATCGTCTCGGTAACGTCGGGCCGTTTCCAATAGCCCTGCGCCATGCTGGGACCGCTGACCCAGATTTCGCCGATTTCATCCCGCGGACACGCAGTTTCGCTCTCGGGATTGGCAATGACGATCTTCTGGTCGGGCAAAGTCTGGCCGCAGCCCACCAGATCGCGCGCACCCTCGCTGCCGCGGGGCACTTCGCGCACTTTGCCCAGCGTCAGGGCCGTGGCGTCAAAGGCGCGAATGACCGGCGGCCTGGCGACGTAACCTCCGGAAACGATGAGCGTCGCTTCGGCCAGTCCAAAGCACGGATAAAAGGCCTCCGGCCGGAAGCCGCAGGGCGCAAAGGTCTCGGCAAACCGCCGCAACGTCTCCGCCCTCACTGGCTCGGCGCCGTTAAAGGCCAGCTTCCAGGTGCTCAGATCAAGTTGTTTTCGCTGTTCGGGCGTGATCTTCTCGATACAATGCTCGTAGGCGAAATTCGGTCCGCCGGCGGTCGTCGCTTGAAAGCGGGTGATCGCCGAGAGCCAGCGAAACGGCTTCTGCAAAAACGTCATCGGCGACATCAGCACGTTCGTGCGGCCAAGGTAGATGGGCTGTAAAATACCGCCGATCAGGCCCATATCGTGGTAGCTGGGCAGCCAGAACACTCCCAGGCTGCTGCGCGTGTGCTCGAAGGCATGTGCGATCAGCGCCGAGTTATGGATCAGGCTGGCATGATTGAGCATCACCCCCTTGGGCGTGCCCGTCGATCCCGATGTGTATTGCAGGAAGGCCAGCGTTTCACCGTGGATGTCTGGCTGCCGCCACTGCCGGTCAAGCCCCTCGGGCACGTGGCAGGTGTCTAACCAAGTAAGCTGCTTGAGGTGCGGCGTCTCGTCGATCAGACCTTCGACTCGCGAAAGCACAACGTCCGTGGTGAGGGCCACCTTGGCCTCGGCATCGTCGGCAATGGCCTGAATCCGCGTCATCGACCGGTTGCGGCGCGGAGGATAAACCGGTACCGCCACCACGCCCGCATACACACAGCCAATGAACGCGGAAATGAAGTCCAGTCCGGCCGGATAAAGCAGCAGGGCCCGTTCGCCGGTCAAGTTCTTTGATACCAGCCATGCTCCAATGGCACGGGCCTGGCGGTCAAGTTCCGCGTAGGTCAGGTCGACTTGCTCCAGCTCGCCGTCTATCAAGTAGCGAAAGGCGACGTCATGCGCCTGAGTGCGGGCCCGATGACGAACCATTTCCACCAGGGTCAGCGGGCCGAAAAACGTGCCTGGCAAATAATCAAGATGCTCCACACACGGTACTCCGTGCGGTAATTCTGCGCGTCCTCCGCTAATCAACACAGTTGTCCCCTCCTTTGCCTCGCTGCGCCTCTCGCTTGCCAGTGCCGTGCTAGAGGGCCGGGCTACGACGGTTAACGCGATGGCACTTCTTCTTACGATTCGGCCGGATTGCGAACCGGCGCAAACCGATCTGCGGGGGGCGTCAAGCTTTTGCCGGTCCCCCGAAACCATATATTTTATGTTCTCGGAAACCTCTACGCAATCGGAGGCGACCGGAAGCAAAATGGGGGGTGGAATCGCCCCTCCCGTGGCAAGTGGTTGGTGGCGAGTACTTAGTGACGAGTGGGAATTGCGTGCCTCTAGCCACTAACCACTCCCCACTAGCCACTCCCCACTGTTGCAAATTACCAACTCGGCCAACCGATCAACTTCGCCGGCTTCGCAACCCTCGGTCGCATCCATTGCAACTTTCTCGTGCAACCTCCGGCTCAGAGCGGCCAGTTCCCGATGCCGCAATTCGTCCGGGTTGAATTTCCGCAGCGGCAAGTAGTCCAAAATGCTCGGCGTGCCAAAACCCTTGCCACCGGCCACGCTGTGCGAACAAACCAACTCGTGGACAAGCGAACTGTTCATCAAGGCGCACAAGTAATGCGCTTCGTCGCCGCACTCACAGGCGATGAGCACGCACGTCTCCTGGGGAACTACCGGCCGCTTGCCCAGGCATGGGTCGTCAACCGTCTCAACGACCGCGGCCCGGATCTTGCGGTCCATCCGCCGCCAAATTACCTTGGCCGCCGCCACGGTATACGGCCCGACGTTGTACATCGAATAGAACGGCTGCCGGTCCTGATAACGTCGATAGGCGGCCCTGGCCGTTAAGAGCGGCTCGAATTGCTTCAGGTAGGCGAACGTCCGCGGATAGTTGTGCCGCATGCGATCCTCGTCCAGGCCCGCTCGCGTCACCGGGTCCTGGGCCAGGAGCAGATGGCCCGATGGCCGCGCGGACCAGCGATTGACGTCCGCCCAACGGATCAATGGGTAAAGCAGATCCGGTTCAATGACCGCTTCGACGCAATCGACGATCCGCTTGGCCTTGGCGACACGATTGCGGACTCGCACCCCCTGCCCTGCCCTACCCTCGACTTCCAACCAATAGACGGCGTTGGCGCCGCCGCTGTTGGCGCCGAGATGGGCCGCATACTCGGCGGGGCCAACCGTCCGGCCGCAATCGACGGCCGACTCCGCCGAATAGACGATCCACGGCGACGTTGGACGCTGCGGATCGATCGGTCGGGCAAGCAGGGAGCTATGAGCTATGAGCTTTGAGCTTTGAGCGCCCGGCTCATTGCTCATTGCTCGTCGCTCAAAGCTCCATTTCACATAAGGCAACGGATAGGTCGTCGGCTCGCCTTTTTGCATCGATACTACACTGGTCCAATTGGCCGCGTCGGCAAACGGCCGGACATCTACCAGGTCATCCACGCGCAGCACGCGCAGGGGCGCGCCGGCGGCGCCGATCTGGAACCGGCGGAACCCGTCGCCTGCGCCTTTGCTCTGAAAGAGCGTCTGCGTAATCACCATTCCCAACCGGCCACCGTCGCGCAGATAGCGATCGGCCGAGGCATAGAGCACGAGCGTCGAAAGGTCCTTTTTTCCGCCACCGTGCCGCGCGTCATTGCCGGAAAGCGAGAACAGCCCGTAGCGTTGCCAGTAGGGCTTCGTGGCTTCTCGGTAATCGCCGGGCAAGTTGTCCCATGCGATCCAGGGTGGGTTGCCCACGACAAAGTCGAAGGCCGGCGCGTTGGTCCAGGGGTCGAGGATCGCATCGCGGGCGAATACGGGCACTTCCACGAAGTCCTCTGTAGTAATCAGGTCGGCAATGGCCAGCAGATAGTTCGCCCGTGCCGTGGCAACCGCGAGCGGATGCAAGTCGAAACCGGCAATGGACGACATCGGGAGACCGATGGGGGGACCAAAGAATGGAAATTCTTTCTGCGTCCCGGCATATCCCCGTCCTCGCGTCTCCGCGTTTGCATGATGTCGCCAGCGGCGAATGGCCGCCAGCAGGAACGTCCCGGAGCCGCACGTGGGATCGAGCAAACGAACGTCGCGTTGGCCCGCGTAACCGACCTGGTCGAGGACGTGCTCGGCCAGCCAGTCGGGCGTGTAGTATTCGCCCAGGGCGTGCCGCACGGCACGCGGGAAGAGCGATTCATAGAGCGGTTTGAGCAGATCTCCGCCGGCAGCAGCATAGGCGATGACCGCGTCCGGGGCGTAGGCGGCGATCCGTGCGGCGACACCACTCACGGCCTGTTCCCATTCGGCCGACCATACCTGCGCAAACCAGCCGAACGGTTCACCCGCCCACGGGTCCGATACCGCCAGAGCGGAAAAGATGCGGCCTTGCGCGAGCGAATCGATTACCTCTCGCACATCGCCCTCAAGAACCGCGGCGGCTGCCGATTTCCGGCCGCCGACCCGCGACCCGCGAGCTGGTCCGCCCCCGAGCACGTGCCCAACGAACAGTTTGACCAGCAAAACGTACCACGACTGCAACGCAAACAGTACGATCTCGGGCCGCGCCGGATCGTGTGCGACGCCGTAGTGGCGCGCCAGCCGATCCAGCCGCGCCTTGGGCCGCGGCCAGTCCTGACCGCACGTCTTGCGGAACAGCGCCACCCATTGCTGGAGAGATTCCTCCGCCGACCCGCTGCGCGAGTACCCCGTCCGTCGTATCGCCGCCGTGAGCGCACGTACTCCCCGCTGCGTAGGATCGGCGCGGCTGCTGAAATCGTCGATGAGTCGTTGGGGCGATACCGCGCACGATCCGTCAGATGGCATTTTCGACTCGCCTCCTGCGACCCGCCTCCCCAAGAGTACTTGTGGGCCCGCCGGGTGCCCCGCCATTGACGACGGCCTGTAAAGACTCACTTCCCGCGACCCCGCCCCAGGGTACTGGGTGCCCCGCCGGGTGCCCCGCCATTGGTGCAGGGCTGCTTGATCATCGTCACCTCGTTGCCCCGCGTATTGAAATCGACACGGTCCATGAAGGCCCGCATCAAGAGGATGCCGCGGCCGGTTACTTTGTCCAAATTGGCCGGGTCGGTCGGGTCCGGGAGCCCCGTGGGGTCGAAACCGGGACCTTCGTCGCGAACAACAAACACGGCCAAATCGCGAGCCAGGCGGACTTCGATTTCGATGCGGCGGTCCTGGTAAGGCGACTGGCGGCGACGCGATTCGGCCAGGTTGTGGTAGGCGTCGGCGTCCGTTTCCCGCAACGACGACTGGAGTTCCAGGTTCCCGTGAAACATGGCGTTGGCCAAGGCTTCGCCCAGGCCCACCCCCAGGCGAATCCGCTCCGACTGGTCACAGACCCCTAGGGCGACACATTCCTCTTGAAACTGCACGATCAGCGGGGCAAACAACGCGGAATCGTTCGCCAAAGTAAAAACCCGCTCGCTACGCGTGAGGCAGGCCATCGTCTTGTAATAGTGCGACTCGTTGAACGACGCCTGCAGCACCTTCGCCACGGTATCGCGCAAATTGTCGGGCAGGAACGATTTGGGCACGTAGCTGGCGGCCCCGACCTGCAATGCCCGAAAGGCGATCTCCTCGCTTCCTTGCGACGTCATCAAGATCACCGGCACGCGGGGATGCCGCTGGCGGACCGCGGAGACCAATTGCAGGCCGTCGACGCCGGGCATTTGCAAGTCGGTCAAGACGAGGTCGGGGGGCGACCGGCCGATCATTTCCAGGGCCTCGTCACCGTCATGGGCGTACTCGACGGCAAAACTGCGATCTTTCATGAGGATCGCGCCGGCCAAGGTCCGATCGACGGCACAATCATCCACCACCAGCACGCGCGTCATGTATTCACCTCCTGGACATCGGTGCTCGTAGTCCCGCCCGGGCACCGTGTATCCACGGTCGCGGTCGGCGGTTGCTTCTCGGCAGTTCCGGCTAAAGCCGGTACTACGAGCGCGTCCTGAACATCGGCGGGCACCATGTCGGGCACCATGTACTCATGGTCGTGGTCGTTGCAGGCACGGGGCCGCAACAAGTGTTCCGCCAGGCTGGCCAACAGTTGTTCCGAGGCATCCCCAAGCGGCGACAGGACGTCGCGGGCCGCATGGAGGTTGTCCGCTTGGCCCAGACTTTCCAGCCGCGCAGCCAATTCGCTGACGCGGCGGGCGCCGAAATAGCGAACCGAGCCTTTGAGTGTATGGGCCGTCCGCCGCAGCGTCTGGGAATCGCCGCCGGTCACGGCCGCACGGATGGCCGCAAGCAATTCCGGAATCTCCCCCAAGGCCGTCTCGGCGATCGTCGTCAGCAGTTGCCGGTCGCCGCGCACCGTATTCAAGGCCGCCGACCAATCGACCGGGTCGGCCGTTTCAGGCATTGCGGGCGCGGCCCCATCGGTCCTGGAAGAGGTCAGTTGTTCGATCGTCGCGAACAATTCGTCGGCATTGATCGGCTTGGCCGTGTAGCCATCCATTCCGGCCTCCAGGCAACGATCGCGATCGCCCGGCAGGGCATGCGCGGTCATGGCGATGATCGGCAGCCGCGATTCTCCATTGCGCTCGGCGCGGCGGATCGCCGCCGTGGCTTCCAACCCATCCATCTCGGGCATCTGCAAGTCCATGAGCACCACGTCAAACCGTTCCTTTTCCACGGCCGCCACGGCCTCCCGGCCGTTGTTCGCCACGGTCACCTCATGTCCTTGACTGCCCAACAAGGCCACCGCCAATTGCTGGTTCACGAGACTGTCTTCGGCCAGCAGGATGCGGAGGTGGCGGGGAGCGGGGCGGCGAGGCGCCGCCAAGCCGGACTGCGGACGCCGCGGTCCCAGCAGTCCCAGGGCCATCTCAATGGCCTCCAGCAACTCCGACTGCTTGACGGGCTTGAGCAAATACGCGGCAATTCCCAGCCGGGCGCATTCGCCCGGATCGCAGGGCCGGTCGCCGGACGTAAGCATCATGATGACCGGCCCCTCCACCTTGTGCTTCTCGCGAATCTGGCCCGCGAGCATGAAGCCGTCGACCTCAGGCATGTGGGCATCGGTAATGACCAGGGGGAACGGCTGGCCGGCCCGTTCGGCCTGCCACAACTCATCGACGGCCCTTTCGGCACTTTCCACGCTCGTGGGGACCATAAGCCAACTGGCGAGGGTCTCTTCGAGAATCCGCCGGTTCGTGGCGTTGTCGTCGACCACCAGGACCCGCATGCCATGCACACAAATCGGCTCAGCGTCGGCATCCTCGAACGGGGAGTCGTCGCGCTGGAGGCACACCGTGAAATGGAAGCGGCTGCCGCGGCCCTCTTCGCTTTCCACCCAGATCTTGCCACCCATCCGTTGCACCAGCCGCGCGGCGATCGCCAGCCCCAGCCCCGTTCCGCCGTGCCGGCGGGTCGTGGAGCTGTCGGCCTGCTCGAACCGGTCGAAGATCACAGCTTGTTTTTGCGGCGGGATGCCGATGCCCGTATCGCTCACGACGAAATGCAACGTAACGGAATTCTCGCTGTACGACTCGCGCGTGACTTCAAGGACCACCTCGCCGCGCTGCGTAAACTTGATGGCATTGTTGACGAGGTTCAGCACGATCTGCCGCAAGCGGTGGTAGTCGCCTATGACCCAGGCGGGCACGTCGCGGTGGATGCGGCAGGCCAGTTCCAGGCCCTGCTGATGGGCGCGGAGGGCGAACGATTTCATCGTGTCGCCCAGGCTTTCCCGCAAGTGGAACTTCTCGTGCTCCAACACCAGTTTCTCCGCTTCGATCTTGGAGAAATCGAGAATATCGTTGATCACCGAGAGCAGCGCTTCGCCCGAGTCGCGGACGGTGGAAAGGTATTCGCGCTGCTGGGCGGTGAGTTGGCTCTTGAGAACCAACTCAGTCATTCCGATCACCGCGTTCAAGGGAGTGCGTATCTCGTGGCTCATGTTGGCCAGGAACGTGCTCTTGGCACGGCTGGCCTCTTCGGCCGCCTCCTTCGCCGCGCGCAGCGCCTCGGCGCTGCGCTTCTGCACGGAAACGTCCTGCGAAATCCCGAACGTGCCCACAATCCGCCCTTGAGCGTCCAACAACGGCAGCTTGGTCGAAGAGGCCCAGGTGGTGTGACCGTCGGGCCAGGTTTCTTTCTCCTCCTTGTCGATGATCCCCTGCCCCGTGCGGACGATCTCCTGCTCGTCGGCGAGGGCCTGCAACGCATGTTCATCCGTGAAAAAATCCACGTCGGTCTTGCCGATCGCGTCGCTGGGATCCTGCAAGGCGAAGTAGCGGGCCATCGCCTTGTTAATGCGGATAAAGCGGCTTTGCGCATCCTTGAAGTAGATGTTGTGCGGCAAGTAGTCCATGAGCGTGTGCAGCAGGTAGTGTTCCTGCTGCAGGTGCTCGTTGACCGCCGCCAATTCGGCGGTGCGCTCGCGGACGCGTTGCTCCAGGCCGCCTTGCGCCTTCCGCAAATCTTCCGCCAGGCGAGAAACGCTGTAAAACAACGGCGCAATGCCTACCAGGCCCGCCAACAGCACCACCGAAATGACCAGGGTCAAGATTTCCTCGCCCGGATCGATAGTCGCCGCCGGGCCGCCGCCGAGCGCCTGGTGCAACAAGAAGGCACGGCGAACGACCATAAGCAGGATGGACGCCGCAATCAGTCCCCAGGCCCGGGCGCCATGTACCCATGGTCGACGACCGGTGACGCGAATCAGCCAAAACGCCACCACTGCCGCGGCAAGGTGGACGATCATGGCGGCAAAAAGAATTATGGGGCCGACCGGCATAGTGGAGTGGTTAGTGGTTAGTGGTTAGTGGCGTCCGACCGCTACGGTCGGCGTGGAGTGGCTAGTGGCAAGTGGTACCAGCCACTAACCACTACCCACTCGCCACTAGCCACTTCCTATTATACGCAACCATCCCATACGCGAAAACCGCCGACAAAGGCGTTGTCGTTCTTTCCCAAGCGGGTTTCCGCGGGCAGTTCCTTGATCAACCGCACATTGCCGCCGCCAAGAACCACGTAGTCGGCCACGAAGGCCAAGCGGAGCCGCGTCGCGACATCGTCGACAAAATACCGCCAGCGTTTCCGTCCAAAGCGATCGATGCCGCGCTGACCGACGTGGTCCTCGAAAGTCCGTCCTTTGCGATAGGGCAAGTGCCCCACCTCCAGCGGAACCACCGTCTTGGCGTCAAGCACGAGCGTGGTGCCCAATCCGGTCCCCAAGCCCAGGAACAGCATCCGCCCGCCTTCATAGCTGCCCAGGGCCTGCATGGCGGCATCGTTCATCAACTTCACCGGGCGGCCCATCGCGGCCGTGAAATCGAAGCCGACCCAGCCGGTCCCCAGGTTCTTCGGCTCGCGGACCGGCTTGCCGTCGCGGATCGGGCCCGGCCAGCCGATCGACACGACGTCATACTGCCAGTCCTTGGTCGCTTCCTGCACTTCGGCCACCAATCGCTCGGGAGTGAGATCGGGACCCGACGGGACCTTCGTGACCTCCGTCTGCCCGGTGGCCAAGAGTTTGATATGAGTTCCCCCTACGTCAATCACCAGAACATTCATCACTGTGACCTTTACTGCTGCTGTTGTTGCTCATCGAGACCGCGAATGGGCACCGGGCGGCGGACGCCGTGGGCAAGTTCCACTGCCACATAGGTTACTTCCGCTTCGGTGACCTGAACGACTTCCCCTTTGCGATCGGCCTCGACCTTGACGTGGATCGTGATCGACGTGCGGCCGACGCGCTTCAGAGTGGTCCAGAAACTAACGATGTCGCCCACCAAAACCGGCCGGTGAAACTCTACGCGGTCCATGCCCACCAGCATCAACTGCTGCCGTGGCCAAAGGGCCTGGCCGATCACGTGCTGCGCGGCAACCGATCCGGCCAGATCGATGTGACTGAGGATCGCGCCGCCGAAGATCGTGCCGTGCGGATTGGTATCCGCCGGCATCATCACAATCTTGATGGCCAGGAATCGGTCTTCAGCGGCCGGATGTACGGTGTCAGTGCCCATTCGCTTATTGTAATTCAACCATCGCCAAAAAACAGCAGGGCCGCTGGAACTCGTCAGTTCCAGCGGCCCTTGATGCTTGGGTTCATCCGTCCACAGCCATACCGGCTGCCGCGACGGACAAGGAATGATCAGGCCTTCTTCACTTCAGGCTTGGGGCCAGGCTTGCCATCAGGACCGGGGCCTTGCGGGCCGGGGTGATGATGACCGCCGTGGAAACCGTGGGGGCCTTGGCCCATCGGGCCATGCGGACCGGGGCCGGGGCCTTGCGGGCCGTGCGGGCCGGAAACCGGAGCAGGACCCTTCGGTCCCTTGGGAGCGGGCTTGCCGTGCGGGCCGCCCTTGCCATGCTTGGCATGGTGCTTGCCACCGTGCTTGACGCCTTTACCGTGGTGCTTGGCACCATGCTTGGCATGGTGCTTGCCACCGTGCTTGACGCCCTTGCCGTGGTGCTTGGCACCATGCTTGGCACCGTGATGGCCGTGGCACTTGCCGTGGCAACTCGGTTTGCCGTGATGCTTGCCGTGCGCGCCACCCTTGCCGTGATGGCCGTGGTGTCCGCACTTGCCGTGGCATCCGGGCTTGCCATGATGCTTGGCGCCGTGATGGCCGAAGCCACCCTTGCCATGATGGCCCTGGTGTCCGCCCTTGCCGTGATGGCCTTGGTGTCCACCCTTGCCATGATGACCGTGGTGTCCGCACTTGCCGTGGCAACCGGGCTTGCCCTGGTGCTTGCCACCGTGATGGCCGAAACCACCCTTGCCATGATGGAAACCAGCCTTGCCGTGCGGGCCAGGCTTGCCGTGGAATCCGGCCTTGCCGTGGAATCCAGGCTTGCCATGGAAACCGGGCATGCCGTGAGGAGCCATGCCGGGTCGTTTGAACGTGAACGTCTGGAATCCGGGCTTGCCGGGCATTCCGGGATGGCCAGCCTGCATGCGAGCCTTGGCCATCATGGTGCGGGCCTTGATGAACTTGGCATAGGCAACCTTGAACTCGTCCAAGGTAATCTTGCCGTCATGGTTGGTGTCGATCTTGTTGAAGACCTCTTCCGCCGTCGGAATCTTCTTCATCTTCTTGGCGATCGCCACGCCAGGACCCATCGGGCCGCGGCCTTTACGAACGATGACCACGGGACCCTTGCCAGCAACCGGTCCCTTGCCGGCGAACGGGCACTTGCCAGCGGGGGCTTTGCCAGCCAACGGACACTTGCCAGCCGGACCCTTGGCAGCCACTGCGGCGCCGGGCTTCATACCGTGCTGCGCATGGGCGGCCTTAACGCGGGCCTCCATCTTGGCATGCGCGGCCTTCAACTCTTCCAGGCTGATCTTGCCATCGTGATTGGTATCGATGCGATTGAAGATCTGCTTGCCGAGTTCTTTGTTCTTACAAAGAGGGCACGCGAGGAACTCTTCCTCACTAATAAAGCCATCTTTGTTCTTGTCGAGCTGCTTCATGATCTGCTCGGCCGAGGGGAGGCCGTGCCTCGCACCTGGCTTGGCCTGCGGTCCGCCCTTGGGCGGGTCGGCCATTGCCGGCGCAGTCAGGGCAAGCGTGACTAGCGCGGCAATTGCGAAACGTAACCTAGACATCAAAATCTCCTTCCAAGAGACAACGATTGGGGGTATCACACCCAAACCATTTGGGGGTGAATTCCGCTAACAAAGCGACTATTGGCCTGTACCCCATTCAGACGGTCAGGGTACAAAGAAGGCCAACCTTTCAACCCCACTCCCGCCCGGAAGTTCCTGTTTTTTTTGCTTCCTAACAATGTCATTAGCAATATTTTACAAAGCTTGCGTATTTTAGAAAACATTGGTAATCTGAGACATTCATATCTGGGACACAGTATCTAGGTACCTTTGGCAGGTTACATGCTCGTAGCACCGCTTTAGGCGGATTGCGTGGGAAACAAACGCCGGCTGAAGCCGGTACTACGAGCGTACTTTGCCGCGCCGGTTGACATTGCTTCCGCGGTAGAGAAGAATGGCAACGTCGCCGCTTGGGTTTTTTCGGTCCTTCAGATTCCCCGGTACGCCCATGTCTCGCCGCCCCACCACTTCGGTAGTCACTTCCTGCATCCTTGCACTGCTGACAGCCGCTCTTGTGCAACGGCCGCTTCGGGCCCAAGAGCTTCGCGTCTTGCCCCAGAGCCAGTTGCCGGACGATGCCCGGCTCGGCCGGCTGAAAGACCTCAACGGCTATTTTCCTTTCACTCCCTGCCGGTCGCGGCAAGCGTGGGAACAGCGGGCCGTGCAACTCCGCCATCAACTGCTCGTCGCCGCCGGACTTTGGCCCATGCCCGGCAAGACCCCGGCACATGCCCAGGTCTTCGGCGAGGTCGATCGCCCCGAATACACTGTGGCCAAGGTCATCCTGGAGAGCTACCCCGGGCATTTCGTGACCGGTAATCTTTATCGGCCCAAGGGGCGCACGGGCCGATTGCCGGCCGTGCTCAGCCCGCACGGACATTGGCCCCAGGGACGTTTTTCCGTGACGGACGCGAAGACTGCCCGCCAGCAAATTGCCGCCGGGGCCGAGCGCTATGAACTTGGCGGCCGGGCCCCGCTGCAAGCCCGCTGCGTACAACTGGCCCGCATGGGTTGCATCGTCTTCCAGCACGACATGGTGGGTTACGCCGACAGCGTGCAACTGGCGCATCGTCCGCAGCCGCGCGCGGAAATGAACACGCTGCACGATTGGGGTTTTTGCAGTCCGCAGGCCGAGGCCCGATTGCAAACCGTTCTTGGGCTGCAAACCTACAATTCCATTCGCGTTCTCGATTGGCTCATCAGCCGCGACGACGTCGATCCGACTCGGATCGGGGTGACGGGCGAAAGCGGCGGCGGCACGCAGACTTTCCTGCTCTCGGCAATCGATCCGCGGCCGGCGGTGGCCTTTCCCGCAGTGATGGTCTCGACCACCATGCAGGGCGGATGCCTCTGCGAGAACGCCTCGTACCTCCACGTGGGAACGGGCAATATCGAGATCGCCGCGCTCATTGCGCCGCGTCCGCTGGGCATGTCCGCGGCCGACGACTGGACGCGCGAGATCGCCAGCAAAGGCTTCCCCGAACTCCAGCGGCATTATGCCCTTTTCGGCGCCGAGCCGCTGGTCATGGAGAAGACCTTTCCCCAGTTCCCCCACAACTTCAACTATCCCAGCCGGCAGGTGATGTACCACTGGATGAACAAGCATTTGCGGCTGGGGCTGCCGGAACCGATCGTCGAGACCGATTACCAACCGCTTTCGCAGGCCGAAATGAGCGTCTGGGACGCGGACCATCCGCGGTCGCCCTCGGGCGACGACTACGAGCACCGCTTGCTGCGGCAGATGACCGCGGAATCCCAGCGGCAGATGGCGGCCCTCGTGCCGCGCGACGCCGCGACGTTGCGCGCGTTTCGCGAAATCGTCGGCGAGGCCGTGCGAGTCTTCATCGGCCGACCGCTGCCGGATGCAAGTTCCATCGAAGTCCGTCATCGAGGCGACGTCGATCGCGACCCCTTCCGCATCAGCAAGTTGCTCTTGCGGAACAAGGCCGCGCACGAAGAGATCCCCTGCCTGCTGCTGAAGCCGAAGGCGTGGAACCGCCAGGCGGTCATTTGGGTCAGCCGCGAAGGCAAGCAATCGCTCTTCGCCGGCGGCAAAGGCACCCAAAGGGTACCCGGTCCCACGCCCGCGGTGCAAAAACTGCTCGATGCCGGCGTGGCCGTGCTGGGCCTTGACCTGTTGGGCCAGGGCGAGTTCGCCGCCGATGAAAAGCTCTGGGCCAAGGCCCGCATCAATCGCGGCGAGAAGCAGATCTGGGCCGGGTATGCCGGCTACACGTATGGCTACAATCATCCGTTGTTTTCTCAGCGTGTGCATGATCTGCTGACCGCGATCCAATATGCGCGGCACGAACTGGGGGCCACCAAGGTCGATCTCATTGGCCTTCACGGCGCGGGCCACTGGGTCTTGGCCGCACGGGCTGAAGCCGGATCGGCCGTAGACCGCGCCGTGGCCGACGTGGGCGATTTCCGTTTCGCCCGCCTGGCCACTTGGGACGATCCCGACTTCCTGCCGGGCGGAGCGAAGTATTTCGACGTGCCCGGCATGGCCGCGCTTTCCGCTCCCTTGCCGCTTTGGGTTACGACGACCGCAGGCGGCAACGACTGGTCGGTGGCCGCGGCCGCATATCGCGCCGCGGGCACGGCGGACCAGTTCCGCTTGACGCCGGAAGGACCGCCGGATCTCGATTCGCAGGCCATTCGCTGGCTGCTGCGGTAACTACACCTGCACCTCATCCACAAATACCGTGTTGTCGCCGCCGTTCGGATTCAGCCCCAGGAATTCGATCGTGTGCGGCCCGCTGGAAACGGTGAACAGCGGCGTCTGATAGAGACCGTAGGTGGTCGACGACGGCGTGATCGTGCCGACGACCGTACCGTCCAGCAGGACCTCGATCTCCTGGTAGGTCGCTTGTACGTTGGCGCGTTGGGCCGCCAGGAAGGAGAGGTCGTACACACCCGTATTGAGATACACTTGCTGACTGATGCTGCCGGTATTCTTGACGAAAGCCACCTGGGTCCCTTGCGGGGCGTCCGAATTGCCCATGGTGAACCCGCTTTGGTCGGCGCTCACTCCGGCGGTCCCCACGAACTGCCAGGGCGAGCCGTTGGGGGCGATCTGCTAGGCTGCGGCCGCCTGGGCCGGGGCCGCGAAGCCACCGTCGAGGATTCCCGTGGCGCTAAGCAGCTTGCGGCACTCCAGCGATTCGAATTGCAACCGCCGCGTACAGGTGCGGCGCGGCGATGCCCGGCCTGGCATGGCATGAATGCCTTCCAAAACTCTCCGGACAAGCGTTCGTAGCATGGTTCTTTCCCCAAAATAGAGTCCGCGGAGTCTACCGCGGCGGGTGGTGCGGCGAGATCATTTCGGGCCTGTTTGAGAATGAGATCATCCACTGGCTTGTCGAGAAATTCACTTTTTCGCACTTTCCACATAACATGATGTCTAAAAGACGGAAAAGAACTCGGGAAATCGCACGGGACCGCTCACAACGCTCGGGAAACGCTTGGGAATTGCTCGGGGGTTCGCTCAGAATTCGCTCAGGATTTGCTTAGGATTGCTCACGATTCACTCAGCAATTTCTACATCCTAAAGATGGTAATAAGCATGAAATACGGGTGAAAACGGGGTATTGTGTCCGTTCGTGGAGGTCAAGAGCTCGCCGTTTTTGGCCCAACCTTTCCACCTTTCTTTTTCCGTTGCTGGGCGAGGCCCATTTTCCCTCCGGCCAGTGGTGAAAGCAGCGCCCGCAGAGCGTAATATCGTAAGCGCGGTGAATAATCCGGGTCCGGGTGAGGGCTTCCGGCTTCTGACTTCCGCGTACTGATTTCCGCCTTCTTTCATCCCACGTCTGCATCCTCTCTTGTGGGTGGCGTATTATCATACGCGCGGTGTACGCGCCCCCCACCATTGTCAAACAGGATCGCTCAGGATCGGTTCTGAAGTTGGTTGTCATAAGATGTTATGGGATAACGAGTTATGCATGATGGAAGCTGTCAACGCCCTGCTGCTTGGAGTGCGGTAATTCACGGGGCAC
>Ga0302320_10014208_pt1 | contig 16508 bp, 15 predicted proteins | sample Bog_T0_3_FD_202130 | JGI IMG/M metagenome (GOLD analysis project Ga0302320, IMG submission 202130) | Peat permafrost microbial communities from Stordalen Mire near Abisko, Sweden - Bog_T0_3 | ecosystem: Environmental > Terrestrial > Soil > Wetlands > Peat | place: Sweden: Abisko, Stordalen Mire... | reverse complement strand
GTGTTCGTTGAGATTCCCATCTGCGCCGAGTGCGCTGCTTATTCGAACGCTCGCTAAGCTTTCCGCTTCCAACACGATGCCGCACCTGCTCCCGACCCACGAGTGCGTGGAGGTTTGGTGCGCATAAAGCTCCTGGGCTCGGCGGCAGGCGGCGGCTTGCCGCAGTGGAATTGCCACTGCTCGAACTGCGATGGCGCGCGGGCCGGTCGCATTCCGGCTCGCACCCAGTCCTCCGTCGCATTCAGCGCCGATGGTGATGCCTGGTTCCTCATCAACGCATCGCCAGATATTCGGCCTCAGTTGGAGTCCTTGCCGAGGGGGGAGTCAGGCGCTCGAGCGAAGCCTTTTGAGGCGATCCTGCTTTCAAACGCCGATCTGGACCACAGCCTCGGCCTTCTCATGGTTCGCGAGGGCGGGCCGGTCAACGTTTATAGCTCAAAGGAGATCTGGCAGACCGTCGCCGAGGCGTTGGCTTTTGAGCGAATCCTCGGTGCATTCTCCGGACGGGGAACGGCTGGCATGTCCTGGCATCGCCTGGATCACGAGTGTATCGAACTCGAAACCGCAGGCGGGATTCCAACCGGCCTGCGTCTCAAAACACACATGCTTTTAGGAGATCCTCCCAGTTACGACCAGAGTCAGGGTTCTGGCGCCGGGCACGCCTGCGCCCTTGAAATCAATGACGAGCGCTCAGGGGCCCGCGTAGTCTGCGCGCTCGATGTTGCGGCGCCTCACCCTGAACTGATGAACGCCATCAGCACGGCGGACCTATCCATCGTCGACGGCACATTCTGGTCGCCGGCCGAGATGATTGACCTCGGCTTCTCCACCCGCACGTCGGCGGAAATGGGACACTGGCCCATTTCGGGCGAAACTGGCAGTCTCACCACCTTCATGGGAACGGCGCGTAAGGGGCAACTCGTCTATTCCCACATCAACAACACCAACCCGATTCTCGACCCCGATTCCCCGGAAAGGACTGAAGTGAAGGCGGCCGGTCTGATCATCGGCGAGGACGGGATGGAGTGGACGCTATGACTCGGAGAGGGCTTTGGGACCCTGCGGAGTTCGAGGCGCGCCTCCGCCAGGTTGGCGTACTCCGCTATCACAGCCTGCACCCCTTCAACATCGCGATGAACAACGGCGAATTGAGTCCTGAAGAGCTGCGGAGGTGGGTGCTCAACCGATTCCTCTACCAAACATCGATTCCGATCAAGGACGCCGCGATCATGGCCAATTGCCCGGTTCGCGAAGTGCGCCGCCTGTGGGTGCGCCGCATTACCGATCACGACGGAACTGCCGAGGGTCTCGGCGGCATCGAATCCTGGGTCCGACTCGGGCAGGCGATGGGCATCTCACCCGACGAAATGTGGGATTACCGCCATGTACTGCCGGGCGCCCGATTCGCGATCGAAGCGTACGTCCACTTCGCACGGTCCGAGCCTTGGCCGATCGCCGTCGCCTCCTCCCTCACCGAGCTGTTCGCCCCCGACCATATGCGCGAGCGAGTCGCTTCAATGGAGGCGCATTATCCCTGGATCCCAAGCTGGGGTTACGACTACTTCCGGGCGCGATTCACCCAGGCGAGGACCGACTCGGGCGAGGCGCTCGCCATTACCCTAAACTACTGCGATACCCCCGAACTTCAGGATCGGGCGGTGGAGGCCCTGGAGTTCAAGTGCGACGTGCTCTGGAGTCTGCTCGACGCGGTTCAGGGAGCCAAAGTTGGATAACGCCGTACCTGCCCTGGCGTCGTTCGTCCGGATTCAACCGGATCGCCTCACCGGCCTGCCGGTTCTCCTTGCACCCGAGGTCGCCCTTGAACTGAGCGAATCGGGCGCTGAAATCCTGCGCCTTTGCGACGGTCGGCGCACTCTCGGCGATATCGCCTCCCACTTGGCGACCGAATTCGATGCACCGGTCGAGGAGATCCTGGCGGACGCCCGTGAGTTCTTGCGACTGCTTTCCGAACAGGGCTACGTCAGGTGGGCTGAGCCATGTCCCTAAGCTCCCGCCCCCTTGGGCTCCTTGCCGAGCTGACGCATGCCTGCCCCCTGCACTGCCCCTACTGTTCAAATCCCTTGGTGGTTTCGAAGCCCGGCAAGGCACTCTCCACCGCCGCCTGGGACTCTGCGATCGGCCAGGCGGCCGAAATGGGTGTGCTTCAGTGCTCCCTTTCGGGAGGAGAGCCACTCCTGTTCAAGGACCTTGACCGGCTTATCACAACGGCGCGCCGCGAAGGCCTTTATACCAACCTGATCACGAGTAGTGTTGGGCTAACGGCGGCACGGGCGGTTTCTCTCAAAGACGCCGGCCTGGATAACGTGCAGATCAGTTTCCAGGCCGATTCGGCCGAGTTGGGCGACTCTATCGCCGGCGCCCGAGTCCATCAGGCCAAATTGGACGCGGCCCGGCACGTCACCGACGCCGGGCTCAACCTCTCCGTGAACGTCGTCTTGCATCGCTTCTCCATCGAGCGGATCGGACCGTTAGCCGATCTCGCGGCAAGCTTGGGAGCCAACCGGGTCGAGTTGGCTCATGTGCAGTTCTATGGATGGGCATTTGAAAACCGGCGCCTGCTGCTGCCAACCCGGGGGCAGATCCGCCTCGCCGATGAGGCGATTGTCAAGATCAAGGAGCGCTACCGGGGCGCCATGGAAGTGCTGTACGTGGGCTCCGACTACTTCGAAGCCCGTCCCAAGCCATGCATGGGCGGTTGGGGGGCGCGTTTCCTCACCATCGACCCCGACGGCTTCGTCCTTCCCTGCCCCACTGCTCGCTCGATTCCTGGCATGCGGTTCGACAACGTATCAGATACGACGCTCAAGTCGATTTGGGAAGGTTCGGAGGCGTTCCAGAGGTTCCGAGGTGACCAATGGATGGAAGAGCCATGCCGGACTTGCGAGTTCAAGACCGCGGACTTCGGCGGCTGTCGCTGCCAAGCGGCCCTCCTTACCGGCAACGCCGCTGCCACCGACCCGATCTGCCGCCTCTCCCCTCGCCGCACCGAAATTGACGCGCTGCTTGAAGAAGCCGGTGGAGACCTATCTGAAGCGAAGTTTCGCACCGCACCGCTGCGCGGCTCCTAAGCTCCGTCCTGTCAATGTTACGCCAAAACATGGCAATGACACTATAGTGCGTCACCTTGACAGACACATCGATCCGTATACCGCTGGAACGCTGACTGGCCCAGGTCGAAGTCAATACGCAAAATCATTTCGAATTTGTTTTCGCATCGCGGATAATGGAGCGGTGGAGAATCAAGCCTTTGGTTGGACCTTGCGGTGCGACGAGCCTTTTGAGCTGAGAAACCCGGAAGGGCAGACCGTTGAGCTGCCGTACAAGAAGGTTGAAGAACTCCTGATCGCCCTCGCCCGAAGCGCCACGTTGCAGCCCAGCCGCGACCACCTTGCCCAAGAGCTTTGGCCGAAGGCGGCAAGTGAGGCTCGCCTTGCGAGCCTGCGGCAGGCCCTCAGGCATCTCCGGCGTGGGATCGGGGATGCGAACGTCGTTTCTGACCGGATCCGGTGTGGATTGTCGCCGGACTTCCGTTTGAGTCTGAACGTCGCCGCCGCCCCCTCTGCGAAGAGCGAAAGCATCATGCAGGCCTTCACCATGCTCGTGCGTTGGACCGCCATTAACAATCCGGCCCAAATGCTCGAGCTTCTCAGATCCAGCGGAGACCTCTGCGGGGGCCTACCCAGTGAAGATCTCCTTGGCGCCATCCGTATTGCCCGTAAGCGATTGCCGCTCAACCACCCCCTCGTAGGATGGGCGACCTTTTGGATGGGATGTGCCTCGTTGAGTACCGATCTGCCAAAGGCAGTTCAAGGATTGAAGCTGGCCAGGGAGCATGGCGCGACATCTGGCGACTTCTTGCTCGTTGCTTCGGCCACATTTTGGGAGGGCACGGCCCATATTCTTCAAGGTCGCACGGAAGCCGGAATGCGGTTGGCCGATTGGGGACAGAGCGTTGTGGAATCGCGAGATGGCGGTAGGCACCTGCGGGCGATGGAGAGTCTGCGCGCCCATGCACTTCTCCATCAAGGCCAAGCCAACGAGGCACTAGCCAGATTAGAGGGCCTTAGCGGCGCAGCCGCCCAATCCGACCTCCAACTCGCCGCCGATGAGGCGCTACGCGCCCTCTATCTTGCAACGCTCGGCAAGTTGACGGCGGCCCGAGAAGTGCTGCGGGAGCCCCAGCGCCTCCAGGCCGAAACCCAGCACGGCCGGATTGGGTCAGTGTGTCGCCTCACCGTCGGTATCCTGGAAGCCGCCGAACGCCCAAAGCAGGCGCCCCGGATACTTGAGTCCACCGCAAACGCATTGGGGGACACCGATCAGGTGCACCTGGATCTTTATGCTCGGGAGGCGCTCAGCCTGGCGTTGTGGCGAAACCAGGAGAAGGGACAGGCACTTGCCCAAATCAAGCGATGCCGGACCATGCGGTCGCGTCTCAAGATGGCCATCACGGGGTGGGACAGGGTCTTACTTCGAGAAGTCGCAGCTCTTTGAGCATGGAGGCGACTCATTCCAAAAGGCCCTCCCGTCGCGTTATTCCGCGACGTAAGGCGGACTGTCAACGTACGTAAGGGTGACCCTTTCCCGAACACGTCGGAGTCAGCTTCGCTTGGTCCGGCCGGGTTCACGGACAAGTCTTTGGATACACCTGATTCCCGCAAGCCTGCGGCTTTTCGCTTCTCGCTCTTTGTTTTGATCATGGCCGCGCAAGTTGCAGCGGCAGTGGGCATCTTTCGCTGGGTCGCGCCGCAAGTATTCGATGCAGAATGGCGCCAGCCCTTACCGATCCTAGCTTGGACGGTTTTGTTGGGCCTTCCCCTCAGCCTCTTTGAATACCTATACCATCGCTACCTGCTACATGCCTCGGTGCTTCCCTTCCTCGCGTCCATGCACCACGCACATAGCGTCCACCACGGTCTCACCTACGTCAAAGCGCCGGTGACGCCGATGGAGCCCGCCAAATTGGTGCCGGTGAACAGCGCGTTCCCGGTCGAGGACGAGCATCAAGAGGAATCCATGATGTTCCCCTACTGGGCGTTGGCCATCTTCTTGGTCGTGTTTACGATTCTCCTGGCCGCACCCTTAAAGCTGATGCTGCCCGGCCAACCAATCTTCATCTCGGTGATCTTTTCGGTGGCCCTCTACTACAGCGCCTATGAGATTTGGCACGCGATCCTCCATCTTCCGTTCGAGCGATTCTGGCAGCCCCTCATGGAGAGCCGCGTGTTTGGAAGGCTAACCCGGCGCATGTACAGCTTTCACCTATTGCACCACTGGCGGCCCAAGTCAAATCTGGCGGTAGTCGGGTTTTGGGGCTTCGCAGTTTGGGATCACGCATTCCGCACCCATCGACGCCCCGAGAGATTGCCGTTGAAGGGCGCGGAAGTGAACTACAACGACGGTAGCCTCGCCAAACCGCTCTGGCCCATCCGGCTTTTGGATCGCTGGCAAGGCGGTCTGACCAAGGCCTCGCGCGCCACCGAGCGATTCCTCGCCAAGATCTTTCTGCGCCGACGCCCAACGCGCTAGTCTGCAAGTCGCGTAGAATTTCGCCATGACCCTGGAGGAGGCCACCGAGGTTTTTTGCACCGCGTTCAGCGCAATCAAAAGCCGGACGTACCCCTATCTCCTTGAACGCCAAGGCGGCCTCCGGATCATGCGAGACAAGCCGGGCCGCGCCTCGCCGCGTAAGACCGAAGTGATAGCCGTCGGCCTATCTCCGAGCGAGACTGTGGAACAGGTTCGAAAAGCCGATCTTGGCTGGCATTTTCTTTGCTCGATCGACGAGGACGGATCGACGTTCGATGCCCTTCGGGCTGAGTACAAGGCGCTCGGATACCGTGCGGTTTCAACGGAATGGATGTTCGTCCACCATCTTCGCGAACTCCCGACGCTCGTCTCAGACCCACCTGCCAGAAGGGTGGGGAGGGAATCCGAATGGGCCTCTATCCCCCAAATGGCGTCGCAACCGAGGAAGCTGGTCCCAGGGCGGCGCCTCTACGGAGTTTGGGATGCCCATCGCGACTATGGCTGGTGCGAGAGCATGCCAGTGGGCGACGCCGCCTGGGTCCATGCCCTTCACGTCCATCGCGACTTCCGGCGGCGAGGCTACGGCGGCGCTCTCATGAGCGCCCTGCTTCAGGATGATAAGTGCAACGGAATAAGCACCAGCGTGCTTCTTGCGAGTTCAGACGGAGCCCGGCTATATCCCCGCTTGGGGTACGAGCGAATCGGCGTTTTGCAGATGTTCTGTCCGGCCCGACGCTAGCTCCTAGAGTCCCCCAAAACCGCTGCGGTAACCTGGGTCCTGATCCATGCATTTATTTCGGCGCACTCTCTTGCTTGGCGCTACCTTCTTGGCTTGCCTCAGCCAGGCCTTCTCCGCAAGGAACGACGGTCCTAAGCTCCTCGTCAACGAGGCAACCGCAATCGTGTTCCGAGTTCGGTTCGGCGGCCTTTCCCCAACCAGCCGCGCCGAACTGGCGGCGCATCGACTTCACTCGTGGGGCGCCCCGCCAGTCGTGGTCAAGAGCGGACGTTCTGGCTGCGCGCTGCTTGAGGGCGGTCGAGTGTTGATTCGAGTAGGGCGTGCCGACGCCAGGGCCAGCGGTCTCAGCCTCGCCGAATTGGCGACCCGGTGGACTCGATCCATCAATGACGCCCTCAGCCTTCCGCCAGTCAAATTCGGAGCCGGGAGCATCGTGATCCCGGTGGGTGGAACGCTAAGAGTCCCTCTTGTAGGTTCGGCCGCCCTCTCGGCATTGCTGACCGTGAACCAACAAGGAGTCGTTCGAATTCAGCGCACAGCCGGCGCCGTGATCATTCATGGGCTCTCAACCGGCAACCCGACATTGGTCGCCTCGGCTCCCGGCGCCAAATCGCTTCTCCAAATTGCGGTCGAGCCCTACGCCGCAGTCTTTCCGCAGGCCATCGAGTCGGAAGTGGTTGGGGAACCCGCATCGGCCGACACGGTCCGGTCGACGATTCAGGGAGCGTTGAGGTCGCAGATCACGAGCGCGCCAGGCGCCTCCTTTCACGAAGTCAGTCCGCTTCATGCATTCGCTCTGGCGCCAAGTCATGACATAAGTGTTCAGGTTCGGGTCCGGGCCGACGCGCCAAACGCCTTGCCGGCCGAAGGCTTCGTCATGATCCGCGTGCGAAACGTCGGCATCGAGCGGCTGCCAGAGCGCGAGCTGTGGTACTGCAACCAGCCAGAGCGTCTGGCCGCCGCCCGGACGCTTTTTCGGGGCACCCTTCAGATGGACCGTCCGGTCCGGCTCCTCTACCACCACATCAATGTAAGCGACGGACCCATCGTCTTTCGCGTCGATATCGCCAACCCGTCGGCACTTCCCGCACGTATTGTCGTGATCCCTGGGGACGCCACCCCCAATCCCAACCCGGTGATTGCGGGCCTGGATGCGGCAATCGCCTTTCTTGGCAGCTGGCTCAATGGCTCTGGCGAGATCGTCACCGTTCCCGCGGGGACCTCTCGCCCGCTTGCATTACGGCGATTGGCTCGCAACTGCACAACCAGCGGTCTCTCCTACCTGCGCCTTCTAGACGGCGGTCCCCCCTCCCTTCGGGTAACCGTGGCCACTACCGACACCGCGAGTCTGAGCGCCCACTGGCAGAACACGTTGGACGATGGCGCCCCGTGGCGTGAGACCGCCGCCGAGCCACTCACTGGGCCCCCTGACACGGGAGACGATGCCAAGACGATTTACCCCGACCCATTCCTTCACGCGACCGTTGATTATCGAGTCGGGGGCGAGTTTGGATTTCTCGGTCTTGGCCAAAAGTCCATCCCTGCCAAGGGCCTTGCGCCGAGCCTTGACGGAAATTTTGGGGTGTTTTACGAAATCGACGCCACTACCGAGAACCCATCGGACAAGCCCGCCGATATTGAGGTCGTGTTTGAGTCGGGCGCAGGATATTCGGGCGGTCTGTTCGTGATCGATGGCAAGCTTCGCCGCATCTCCCCCTTGCAGCCGGACGGCGAAGCGCAGCTCACCCGATTTCGCCTCGAATCCGGGCAAAGCCGAGTGGTGAAAATGCTCACCCTTCCCCTTTCAGGGAGCTGCTATCCCGCTACGATCATCGTCAGGCCCTATTCGCCGGTGCCGTAGAAACGCCGAGGAGTGCGCCCCCCCAATCTGAGGCCGGCCCGGTCAAGGCTTCCAATGCAGCGCCTTGTCGGGATAAGGCGGAACGGCTGGAACCGGGTTCGGATCTTTGGAGATTTCGTCCAGAAGAACTCCAACCGCCTTTTCCAACTGAGCGTCTTTGCCGAGGAACGTTTCGTGGGGCAGATCATCGATGATGATATCAGGCTCCACGCCGTGGCCCTCGACAATCCACTTCTGCTCAGGCCCGTAGACGCCAAACTCGGCAGCGGTCGCAATACCGTTGTCGACGAGGGTGTTCGATTGATCCAGCCAGACCTCGCCGCCCCAGGTGCGCATCCCGATCACCTTGCCCAACCCAAGCCGTTTAAAGCCCTCGCTGAAGGCCTCACCGTCCGAGGCGGTCCACTGATCGCAAACCACCACGATTTTGCCCCGGAATGCGAATTGCATATTCCAAGAGGGCTGCCCCACCCTTTGGCTCCAATACATCCAGGCCCTTCTCAGGAGCTTTTCCAGAATCCAGCTATCAATGTCGCCACCCTCGTTGTGCCGAACATCGATGATCAACCCTTGCCGATTGAACACTGGGTAGAAGTTCCGAGCCCACTGGTCGATATCGGCGCCCTCCATCGCGCGCAAATGGACGTAGCCGATCTGTCCCTTGCCCAGTGACTCCACTGCCTCGCGACGCGAATACTCCCAATCGTCGTAACGCAGGTCGAAGAACTCATCCGACGAGATCGGCGTCGCGATCACGTCGCGAACCTTGGTCTTGTCACCGCCGGGGTACACCCGTAGCCGAACCTGCTGACCGGCTTTTTCGCGCAGCAATGAGGCGGGATGCGGCACATCCAGCACCGAGACGCCATCGATCATCGTGATGACGTCGCCCTCCTTCAGGTCCACGCCTGGTCTCAGAAGCGGCCCGATCGCCCCAGGGTCGTCGGGATCGGCGCGGTAGAGCTTCGTCAGTCGATACCCTCCGGCTGCCGTGTCCGGCGACCACTCCGCGCCGAGCGAGCCGACGCCGACGTAGTCGGTGCCTCCTCGCCGATCTCCCCCATACACGAACGTGTGAAGAAGGGACACCTCGCCGACCATTTGAGCCAGCAGGTCTGACAACTCGTTGCGATCGCTGACCCGGGCAACGAGGGGCCGATACCGGGCCTTCATCGCCGGCCAATCTACTCCGTGCATGTTGGGCGCATAGACATAGTCGCGATGGAGCCGCCATGCATCGTCGAACATCTGAAGCCACTCTTCCTGCGGTTGGAAGGAGAAGCTCCAAGCACTTAGATCGACCCGGCTTTCGCCGGGATCAACCGGGCCGCCGGAAGCGTCAAACACAAGCACACCGGCGCTGGTGATCGCCAAAATCTTTGACCCGTCGGCGGTAGCTTGAAAGCCGGCCAGTCCGCCGAGGACGGTCGTTGGATGCACGTCGTGATCGCGAATCGGCAGGGCCACTAGGTCGGGTGATCCCCCGGTTGGAGATGAGCGGTAGTAGAGGGACGACCCGCACACGGTGAGGCTGTCGTAGTTGCCGGGAGGCGCTGGCGCAACTCCAAGGCGCTGGGGCAAGCCGTCGGCTACGATCGCCGGCAATGTCTTTGTTTTGGCGCCATCTTCCTTCTGTGCCGCCTTGGCCGCCGCCGAGATCTCGTCGTCGGGCTGGAAGGGAGAACGAAGTCCCGGTTGAAGCGCCAAAAAGAAGATCTGCTGTTGCTTGTCGAAGTAGGGCTCCGGCTCTCTTGGACCCCACGGCGCCTGCACCGTCGTTGACAAGTGACGGTCCGAGACGAAGTAGAGGAATTTTCCGTCGGCAGAGAACGACGGGCTCACCGAGTTATAGCGGTCCGTCGTAGCTGGAATCGTCGTGCCATCAGCGACCTTATAGATTTTGATGACGGTGAACGTATTCTCGGCCGGCGTCACGAAAGCCAGATAGGCGCTGTCCGACGACCATGCGAGATCGCCAAAGTCGTCGATGTCGGAGTTGGCGATCAGCTTGTTGGTCTTGGTGGCTACGTTGTAGAGGAATAGCCGATGTCCCTTGTCGGTATGGGCGATCCACTTGCCATCCGGCGATGGCAAGGTGCGCCATCGGAGGGTTGTTGAGTCCTTCGTGAGTTGCTCTGGTGCGCCGGCGCCGTCGCCTGTAGCCGGCAGCTTCCAAAGCTCGACTTCGCCGCTCTCGTCCGAAAGGGCCACCAACGATTTCCCGTCGGGAAGAAAACGAGCGTCACGGTAGCGGACGCCCTTATTGCGCGTCACCTCAACCAAGCGGCCCGGTTTGACTGGGGCCACAAAAATCTGGCCACGCGCGGTCAACGCCACATGGGTCCCATCAGGGGAAAGATCGGCCGACGTGAACCAATTCAGGGGATCGTGAACCCATTTTTCGCGCATCTGATCGAAGTCAGACGCAAGCCGTATCGGGATCACGGAGTCGGTTCCGGCGACGACGTCGTAGAGGCGCACATCGGCGCCATTTTGGTATACGATGCGGCCTGCATCCATGCTGGGCGACTGAACGTCGAAGTCCCGGTGAAACGTGAGCTGCTTGAGATGGCCGCCATAGTCGTCCATTGACCACAAGTTCATCACACCATCGCGATCACTCTCGAAATAGATGCGCCCGTGCCACCACATCGGGGCCCTGCTCGTGCCTGCATAGTCGGCGGTGAGAGGCTGGGCCTCGGCGTCGCCTCCGTCCCAGCGCCAAATGTTCTGAGCGGTGCCGCCCTTATATCGCTTGGTATAGCTGCCCTGGAACGAAAGACGAGTGAAGAAGAGTTGCTTGCCATCGCTCGAATAGGCGCCTTCACTTCCCTCAGCGAGGGGAAGCAGGGTCTGCCTGCCGTTTGCCGGGTCGACGGTGCAGAGCTGGTAGCCGGGTAAACCACTGTGGGAGAACGACGTATAGAGGATCTTGCCATCGGGGGTCCAACCTTCGGCACGGGCTTGCTCGCCATAGGTACAGCGGCGGGGAAGGCCGCCATCAATGGGCATCACATACACTTCCCTCGGCCCTTCATACCACGCAGTGAATGCAATCCATTGACCGTCGGGCGAAATCTTGGCATCGCTTTCTGGCAATGGGTGCGTGGTTAGCCGCTGCGCCAACCCGCCTTCTACGCCAACCCGCCACAGATTGCCTTCCGAGGTAAAGACCACGGTCTTGCCTCGCAGCGCGGGGCTTTGGTAGTAGCCTAGGCGGCCTTCGGCACTGGCCGTTCCAACAAGACTCAAAGACAAGGCAGCCACAGCTGCCATAAGGGCGAAGAATTTGGGGTGGCGCACGGTGCGGATGTTATACCGCAAGTGTACAGGCTCACAACCTGAACGAAACGTTTAGTGCGGGATCATCGGAGTCGAAGCCGGTAGTGCCTGCGAAATCGCTACCGCAAGAAAGGCAATCCCAAAGACGCTGAAAGCTATGCCGGGAATTAAGGGCAGCGCGCTATCCACACGGGCATGGCTCGGGCCGCTAGGGGGAATCACGACACTCAATTTGGAACCCAAGGGCCGTGGGGCAAGCGCACTTGCCGACCGGGGCTTGATCGTGTACTCCCGATCTTGCCATGAGAATCGGATGACCGGTGCGTAGGTCGGCATCGTTGCGTCTCGGCCGCCCTCAAAGTCATTGGCAACGACTTTGCCTTGGACTACCGCGCCATTGAACCTGCCACGACTCCAGGTTGAAAGGGCAATGCTGCCAAAAGCAATCAACAAAACAGAAGCGATGATCAGACCGCAGATGGTGCTCGTATCCATGCCTGTGAGACCGACCATATCCTGTGAGATGTTCCAAGCTGGGCCTTAGTGCCTTACCGGGTAGGTTTGGGTCATGGGCACAGAGTTTCCAGGTGTCGTCTTTCTGACAGAAGGCGTGGATGCGTTTGCCGACCATGGGCGGATATCCATCGACTTCGAGGCGCAATACCGTCTAGATCTTGGGTGCATGAGCGAAACCGATCCCGCTGAGTGGATTGAGATCGGGACAAGGCCATTCGTCAAGGACTATGACGCGGTTGAAGCGGAACGACCAGCCAACTTACCGTTTCACCTGAAGGGCGCCCGCATGGCACTTCTCTCCTCGCACATAGGTGGAGAACGAACCGGGGGAGCGATCGTCGCCGTCGATTGTCCAGATTTGAAGATCCTCGGGGGGAGGTCCGATGTCGCCGCACTCGTGGACCTCAGGGTCGCCACTTCCTTCCGCCGAAGGGGTCTTGGCGCCGCCCTTTTCGAACGCGCCTGCGCATGGAGTCGGGCACAGGCTTGCTCGGAGATTCGGGTCGAAACTCAGGACACGAACCCGGCGGCGTGTCGATTCTATCGGTCGCTCGGATGCACCCTCTATAGCCTGGAATCAGGCGCCTATGGCGCAGGCTGCGATGAAACAAAGGTGGTTTGGACTTACTCCTTGACCCGCTCATTGTTGCATTGACTTGATCTCCATCTGAGGCCTCCTGGGCATGCTCCACGCTAACTCGGTGAGACGCGTCGGCAAAAGCGACGACAGCCGCAAGGGCCCGCTCGGAGACCGATAGCCGGTGCCGGAGAAACCCCGAGCGGTAGAATGGGAACATTACTACCATGGCCGACATCGCATCTCTCCTTGGACCCGAAGCCGATAGTCTACTGAACCACGTTTGCAAGACCATCGACAAATCTCATCTTCACTTGCCTGGACCTGACTTTGTGGATCGCGTTTGGATTGCCTCCGACCGCTCGCCCCGGGTGCTTGGCTCCCTTCAGCAGATGTTCAACACCGGTCGTCTGGCAAAGACCGGTTACCTGAGCATCCTGCCCGTCGACCAAGGCGTCGAGCACAGCGCGGGCGCCAGCTTCGCCCCCAATCCCCAGTATTTCGACCCCGAGAATATCGTCAAGCTCGCCCTGGAAGGGGGATGCAACGCGGTGGCCTCCACGCTGGGTGTTCTCGGTTCAGTCGGTCGCAAGTATGCCCATCGTATTCCGTTCCTCGTTAAACTCAACCACAACGAATTGCTGACCTACCCTAACAAGTTCGATGAGATCATGTTCGCTCAAGTCGATCAGGCCTGGGATATGGGCGCGGTCGCGGTGGGCGCCACGATCTACTTTGGCTCAGAAGAAAGCGGACGCCAGATCGTCGAGGTGAGCCAGGCGTTTGCCCGCGCCCACGAGTTGGGTCTTGCCACGATCTTGTGGTGCTACCTGCGCAATAACGCATTCAAGAAGGACAAGGACTACGCCCTTTCCGCCGACCTTAGCGGTCAGGCCAATCACCTTGGCGTGACCATCCAAGCCGACATCATCAAACAGAAGTTGCCTGAGAACAACGGCGGCTATAAGGTGCTGAAGGGCGAAGCCGGAGACTACGGCAAGACCGACGAGCGCGTCTACACGGAACTCAGCACAGACCATCCGATCGACCTCACACGCTATCAACTTGCCAACTGCTATATGGGCCGTGCAGGCCTCATCAGCAGCGGGGGAGCATCCGGCAAGAACGACTTTGGCGATGCCGCGAAGACCGCCGTTATCAATAAACGCGCGGGAGGCACCGGCCTTATCAGTGGCCGCAAGGCTTTCCAGCGGCCGATGGCGGACGGGGCCAAGCTGCTCCAACTGATCCAAGACGTCTATCTGGACGCTTCGATCACTGTCGCCTAGTCGGCGGGTCCTTAGACCGGTCGGAGTGGAAACTCCGGCCGGTTCAAATACGTTGCGTTATAATACGTGGGTGGTCGACCCTTATTCGGCGTCGCGGCCACATGCCCGTAGATTTCAAGGACCCGAGCCAATGCCCAGCGTTCCGCGAACCTCTGTTCCGCCCCTTCGCACGCAAAGGCGAAGACAAGTCCTTGCCGGAATCATGGGACTCGCCGTGTTCGTGGCGTTCTGCCGTAACGTCCATCTGGTCGACCGATTTCACGTCCAACGCCCGGTTACGACCAAATTCAAGTCACCGACAACCACCGGTGAAAAGATTGTCCAGGCTGCCCGGCGTCAAATCGGCACTGCCTACAACAACCGCTACATCCCCATCCGCTATCCGAATGGAGACGTCCCGGCAAAGCAGGGCGCCTGCACAGATGTGGTGGTTCGGTCGCTCCGTGGCCTTGGATATGACCTTCAGAAGCTGATCCACGAGGACATGGTCCGGCGTCGGAGTTCCTATCCCCATTGGAACGGCATCATCGACGCCAGCATCGACCACCGACGGTGCCCAAATCAGGTCGTCTTCTTCCGCAAATATGGCGAAGTCCTTACCACCAAGGTCACGCCCGCCACGTTGCTGGCCTGGCAACCGGGCGACATCGTCTATTGGCGCCTGCCGATGAACCTCGACCACACGGGGATCGTCAGCGATGTGGTGGATGCCCATGGAATCCCCGAGGTGATCGACAATGGCACGGGATGCAAAGAGGAGGACGTTCTCACTCGCTGGCAGATCGTGGCCCACTTCCGTTATCCCGCTCCAAAGGCGCCTAGTTCAGGCATCCTCGCGACGAAAATGCCCCCTACGAAGATTGCGCGCAGACAGGCGAGCAACACCCGGCCTGGGATGGACGTGCACCGCGCCAACGTGTCATAAATGGCCATGCGATTTGCTGCGCCCCTTTTCGCCGCCCTCCTCCTTCTCGGAGGATGCGCAAACAACGAACCCGCCGCCACCCAGACCAACGCCGCGACCACTCCTATGGCCACCAATGCGGCGCCCCCGGTTCCGACCATCCCGCCACCTGGTCCAGTTTCCTCTACCCCCGGCCCGGTTTCCTCGACTCCCGACGTCGCGGCGCTGGTGAATCAAAGCGGAACCCCCGATTCCGGACTTCCGAAGACTGCGGGCTTTGGGGCCAAGACCCCCAAAGCCGGCGATCCCATCGCGATCATCCACACCGACATGGGCCGGATCGTTCTTCGCTTTTTCCCGCAGGTCGCACCCAACCACGTGAAGAACTTTATTGACCTTGCGAAGAAGGGTTTCTACAACGGCACGCTGTTCCATCGAGTAATCCCTGGCTTCATGATCCAAGGCGGCGACCCCAACACCAAGAACCCCGATAAGACCCAATGGGGCCAGGGTGGCCCCGGTTATACGATCAATGCCGAGTTCAACGACATTTCGCACCAGCCCGGCATTCTCAGCATGGCCCGCACCAATGATCCGAACAGCGCCGGTTCCCAATTCTTCATCGTCCACCAGGCTCACCCGGACTTGGACAACCAATACACCGTTTTTGGGGAAGTGCTGGAGGGCATGGACGTCGTTGACAAAATCGCCAACAGCCCGCGCGATGACGCAGATCGCCCGTTGACGAACGTGCCCATCAAGGTCGAGATCGTTACCTGGCCGGTAAAGCTCGTTGATAACGCGAAGGGGTAGGCCCATACGGAGCCGTCCCTTCGTCAGGGGGCTCTGGCAGCAGGCGTAGCCTGCTGCCGGCGCCGCACGCAATCTGGAATCACGCCCATCGAACATGTCATAACGAGGTTCATGCGATTCGTGACCCTTCTCGCCAACTTTCTACTGGTAGCCGGCCTTGCCTTCGGCGGCGCCGCCATCGCCCAGACGGCCGGTGTTCCCACGGCAACGCCGGACATTTCCACTCTGGTGAACCAGGATGGCATTCCCGACAAGGGCCTTCCCGACTCGGCGGGCTGGGGCGCCAAAACCCCAAAGGACGGCGACCCGATCGCGATCATCCACACCGACTTGGGCCGCATCGTGCTGCGCTTCTTCCCGGAAGTCGCGCCGAAACACGTCAAGAACTTTATCGACCTCGCAAAGAAGGGCTTTTTCGACGGGACATTATTTCACCGGGTAATTCCAGGCTTCATGATCCAAGGCGGTGACCCCAACACCAAGAATCCTGACACATCCCAGTGGGGTGAAGGCGGCCCCGGCTACACCGTCAACGCCGAGTTCAACGATGTGTCGCATCAGCCCGGCATCCTCAGCATGGCCCGCGCCGAGGACGTCAACAGCGCCGGCTCGCAGTTCTTCATCGTCCATAAGGCCGCCACTCGGCTGGACCACCGTTACACCGTATTCGGCGAGGTCCTCGAAGGCATGGACGTCGTCTCAAAGATCGCCAACACCCCCCGCGACCCAAGCGACCGCCCCCTCAAAAACGTAGCGATGAAGGTTGAGGTCCTCACTTGGCCGGTCAAGCTGAAAGACGCGACCAAAGAGTAGTTGACTCCGTGCCTCCGCTCTCACAGGGCAAGAGAAGTCCATCCAAAATCGGCTCAACAAGACCCTAAGTCTTCGTTCTGGGTACGCCTCGGAACGTGTCGATGTACTCGTTGTCACCTTTGCCTTCGCTGAAGAGCCAGGTCTTATTGAACGCGATGCGTTCT
>Ga0302320_10014206_pt1 | contig 16508 bp, 13 predicted proteins | sample Bog_T0_3_FD_202130 | JGI IMG/M metagenome (GOLD analysis project Ga0302320, IMG submission 202130) | Peat permafrost microbial communities from Stordalen Mire near Abisko, Sweden - Bog_T0_3 | ecosystem: Environmental > Terrestrial > Soil > Wetlands > Peat | place: Sweden: Abisko, Stordalen Mire... | reverse complement strand
CTGCACCGAACCCCATTCCTCTCTCCCAGCGTGTCCATCGCCGACGCCGAGGATCCCAACCGGCCCAAGCGTGTGCTCGGCTTCCGCGATCTCGTTTTGTTCTATGTCGTCACCGGCATCAGCCTGCGCTGGATCGCCACCGCTGCCGCCGCCGGTCCAAGCTCCATCGTCATCTGGATCGGCGCCTGGCTCTGCTTCTACACGCCCCTTGCGCTTTCCGTGCTCGAGCTTTCGTCCCGCTATCCCAGCGAAGGTGGCCTCTACGTCTGGAGCAAGCGCGCCTTCGGAGACTTCTCCGGCTTCATGTCTGCCTGGACCTACTGGACCAGCAATCTTCCCTACTTCCCCGCCGTCCTCTACTTCGCCGCCAGCAACATTCTCTTCATGCGCCAGACCGCGTGGGCGCATCTCTCGAACAACGCCACGTTCTACATCGTCTTCTCCCTGCTCACGCTAAGCATCGCCACGTTGATGAATATCGTCGGCCTCGATGTCGGTAAGTGGCTGCACAACGTTGGCGCACTCGCCATGTGGATTCCCGTAGGCATCGTCATCGTCATGGGATTAATCGCCTGGCATCGCTACGGTTCAGCCACATCCTTTACCGTGCACTCGATGACGCCCAGCACTCACCTGAACGACCTCATTTTCTGGTCGGTGCTGACCTTCGCCTTCGGTGGATGCGAAACCGCTTCCTTCATGGGAGAAGAAATCAAGAATCCCCGCCGCTCCATTCCATTCTCTCTGCTCTTCGGCGGCATGACCGTGGCCCTCTGCTACATCCTGGGAACGGCCTGCGTGCTGCTGGCATTGCCCTCCAGCGAAGTCAGCGGCTTGCAGGGATTGGTGCAGGCCATCTCAAAAACCGCGTCCCGCGTGGGTTTTCCCGGAGTATTGCCGGTCGCCGCATTCCTCATCGCCCTCAGCAACATCGGCGCCGCCGGAGCCTACCTCGCCGCCGTCGCTCGCCTGCCTTTCGTCGCCGGCCTCGATCGCTTTCTGCCCCCAGCCTTCGGCGCGCTGCACCCGCGCTGGAAAACTCCATGGGTGGCGTTGTTGACCCAGTTCGTCCTCGGCGCACTCTTCATCTTTCTTGGCCAAGCCGGGACTAGCGTGAAGGGCGCTTACGACGTTCTGGTCAGCATGGGAGTGATCGTCTACTTCATCCCCTACCTCTACCTCTTTGCCGCCATGATCAAGCTGCAGCACGAGACCGCCGGGCCGGAGGTGATCCGCGTGCCGGGGGGAAGCACGGTGGCGAAGCTGGTGGCGACCATCGGATTCCTCACCACCACGATGACCATCGCTTTGTCGCTGATTCCGCAACCGGATGAGCCCAACAAGCCGCTGGCTCTATTCAAGATTGTAGGAGGAACCGGAGTGCTGGTTCTGGTCGGAGTAGGGATCTACGTTGTGGGCAAGCATCGCGCGGCAGCATCTATTCAGAACACATAATTGGCAAGCAACATGTGGGGACAGCCGCCCCCGGCTCGCCTGCACACCGGCAGTGCCTTCGCCGGGCCAGAGTGTTACAATAGTTACAACAGTTACAGGAGATTGCTATGAAACCAGCTCCGTCGATGGTCATCAGCATGCGCCTCTCGGCGCACAGCGGAAAGCGCCTCAAGCGCATGGCGAACCGCCACGGATGGACTGCCAGCGACGCCAGTGCTCGCCTGGTCGAGGAAGGCCTGCGCCGCTCGGAGTTTGCATTCATCGACTTCCGCGATTCGCCCGCGGGCCGGCAGGCTTACCTGCAAGCCAGCACGCTTGCCGTGTGGGAGGTCATGCTCCTGTTCGAGAGTTACCAGAGAAATGCATCGGCTGTGGCTCGGCATCTCCAGTGGCCGGAAACGAAAGTGCACGCTGCTATCAATTATGCTCAAGCCTTTCCCGAAGAGATCGATGAGGCAATGGCCGAGAACGCGACCACAAATTTCAATACGCTGAAGCGGCTGTTGCCGCAAGCCACCGAATTCGTTCCCACTAAAGCAGCAAAACGGAATGCTCAAGCTTCTTCTCGATGAGCACATCTCTTCGCGTGTAGCGATGGGACTTCGTCGCCGCCATCGCAATCTCGAAATTTATTCTCTTGCGCAATGGGAAAGCGGACGCCTCCTCGGGCAGAACGATGTTGCCTGTCTGCGCGAAGCCGCAGAGCGAGGCTTGACGCTCGTCACCTACGATCGCAGAACAATCCCTATCTTGCTCAAGAGCTGGGCGGAAGAAGCTCGCGTCCATGGCGGCGTGATTTTCGTCGTTGAAAAAACGATTTCTCCAGCCGATATTGGAGGTTTGGTCTGGGCCTTGAGCAGGCTGGTAACCGAAACCAGCAAGTGGACCTGGACGAACAGAATCTACTTCCTGAGGCACCGACGCTAACGAGGGGGCTGAGGGTTTGTCTCGGCGCACGCCTCGGCATTCACGATAGCGACCTCTCTCGCAAGAACCCAACCGGACAAGCCGCACGACGAAGACAGCGTGAAGCCTTTTATTCCGCGTTCACGTAGATACTCAGAGGCTGAGCTAAGGTCCGCGGCCCAAGGCCCAGGCGAGCCGGCCATGCGATACGATTCTGATATCTCGGCACCAAATTCTGTCAGCAGATATTCCACGGTTACCGTTTCCACGCCGAAGATGATGTTTCCGAATGCGTCATTCTCGAAGCGATAGCCCTGCACACCCTGGAAAATGACGTTCGTAAACTCCGTCGGCCTGTTTGCCTCACGATATTCGGTACGAAGCGTGATGGTCCGCGCTTCGCATTGAACTTCATACGAGACCAGTAGATTGTCGTGAATGGACGGTGGCAACTTTACGTCCTCGTTCCAGGTTTTTCTCCGTGACTTTGTGTCTCCGTGGTGAGAACTCGCTACACCGGCGTTGCCGTCTTCCTCGCCGGATTAAAAAACGGCACCGGCACCACCTTCACATTCGTCTTCAGACGGATCGCCTCGATCGTGATCTCCATCTGCAACTGCGTTCCCAACTTCGCATGCTCAGTCTCCACGCTGGCCAGCGCAATCATCTTCTTCAGAATCGGAGACCAGCTCGTAGTCGTCGCCTTGCCAACCTGCTTGTCTCCCGAGTACAAAGGCACAGCCACGCGCGAAGCCTGACTCGGTGCCGCCGGAGTCAGCCCATAGCGTTCATACAACGCCTCAACATCGGTCCAATCCACCTCGACGCCCACGAGTTGCCGCGCCACGCCGTTCTTCGCGTCCTGCTCCAGCGCCCGCTTGCCAATGAAATTCTCTTTCTCCAGATGCACCATCTTGCCGAAGCCCAACTCATACGGCGAGTACTTCTGCGATGGAATCAGCGCCTTCTTCGAACTCGAGTAATCCACTTCAATCAACAGCAACCCAGCCTCCACCCGCGCCACATCCAGCGCCAACATCCCCGCCGCGTGCAGATCAAACTGCTTTCCTTTTTCCGCTAACGCATCCCAAACCTTCACGGCCTCGTTCCACGGCGCCCATATTTCATATCCAAGATCGCCCGTGTAACCAGTGCGCGAAATATCCACCGGCACGCCCGCAATCTTGCCATGCGTCACGCGAAAATATTTTAGGTTCGCAATGTCGGCGTCAGCCACCGTCTTCAGCAACTTCGCCGAAGTCGGTCCCTGCAACGCCAACGCCGCAATCTTCTCCGAAATATCTTCGACCTGCACATCCATGTTCAGGCCGTTCTGCCGAAACCAGCGCAAGCTCGGATCGGCTGCTGTCCACCGATAAACATTCTCCTCCAGCCGCGAAATCGTTCCATCGTCGATGACCTTGCCCTCTTCATCGCACCAGCAGCAATAAATCACCTGCCCCACTTTCACTTTATTAATGTCGCGCGTGATCACGCGGTTCACCAGCCGGGTCGCGTCTTTACCCGTAATCAAATACTTGTAGAGCGGAGAAATATCAATCAGCGCCGCCGCATTGCGGATGGCATTGTACTCATGCTCATGATGCACCTCATACACGCTGACCGTGTAGTATCCCGACCACTCGCGGTAATTCAAGCTCTGGCAAAGCGGAAAAGTTCTCTCGTGAAACGCGGTTCCAATAGGCAAGGAAGTGACCTCGATGAAAGGATGAATATCGAACTCGAAACCGGATTATACGCCGGAGCCCTGTTCGATGGCGTCATCCCGAAGCCCCGCGTCCTCCAGCGGGGCGAGGGATCTCCCTAGAATCGGCTCTATGGTCATGCGTCACAGACAGGATCGACCCTCTTGCGCTAAGAAAAACCAATGCGCCCGCCCAAACAATTTTCCGTCTACATCATGACCGACGGACCCAAATCCGCAGTTCTGTACACAGGCATTACCGGCAACCTCCCGCACCGCGTCTGGCAGCACAGGCATAAACTCACACCCGGGTTCACCAGCCGCTACAACTTGACCTGCTTGGTTTATTACGAACGCTTCTTCTATCCCGATGCCGCCATCAATCGTGAAAAAGAAATCAAAGGCTGGCGTCGCAGCAAGAAGATCGAGCTCATCGAATCAATGAATCCGCGCTGGGAGGACCTTGCGAAGGATTGGGGAGATGTCTACAAGCCCGAACCGGCAGCAAATCAACGGGAGATCCCTCGCCCCGCTGGAGAAAACGCGGGGCTTCGGGATGACGCCCGTGTAACGGAACCGAAGGCCAATTGAAGAGACCAAATACGCTTTAGTCATCCCGAGCGCAGGCGCTTTTCAGCCGGAGCGAGGGATCTCCGCGCAACAAGTCTCAGCAGTCGCTTATCTTGCAGTCGCTTATCTTGCAGACAAAATTCCTCGTTCCCGATAGAATGTGCCTTCGACTCATGCACTCCATCATCCCAGTCCTATCGAACGTCCTCCGCAGCTGGAGCGTCCTTCCCAGCGGCCTCTGATACGCGCACCCCAAAACTGCGCTAAGATTCCTCGTCCCCATTCTCAACCGACAAGCGAACAGCTAAAGGCTATGAGCTTATGGCTACTTCATACGACGTAATCGTAATCGGCGGCGGCCACAACGGCCTGGTCAACGCCGCCTACCTGGCGCGCGCCGGAAAGAAAGTTCTGGTGCTCGAACGCCGCCACATTCTCGGCGGCGCGGCCTGCACGGAAGAAGTTTTTCCCGGCTTCAAATTCTCCGTCTGCTCTTACGTAGTCTCGCTGCTGCGGCCGGAAATCATTCGTGACCTCGACCTTCCTCGCCACGGCCTCGAAATTCTCCCGCTCGACGGCACGTTCACGCCCATGCCCAGCGGCGATTACCTGTGGCGCGTGAACGATCATGGCAAGACTCACCGCGAGATCGCCCGCCACTCCCGCGTGGACGCCGAAGCCTACGACGAATTCGGCAAGGCCATGCAAGCCATGTGCCGCTTCGTGAAACCGATCCTCAGCATGGTCCCGCCCGATCCCAACACCCTTAACCCCCGCGAACTGATGAAACTGCTCTTCATCGGCCGCCGCTTCCAGGGCATGTCGAGCTACGACAAATACAACCAGGTCCAGCTCATGACCATGAGCGCCATTGATTTCCTCGATCAATGGTTCGAAACAGATGTGCTCAAAGCCACGATGTCGGCTTCTGGCATCATCGGCACGTTCCTCGGTGTGCGATCGCCCGGCACCGCCTACGTTCTGCTGCATCACTACATGGGAGAAATCGACGGCGCATTCCGCGCCTGGGGATTCGCCCGCGGCGGCACCGGAGCAATCTCAAATGCAATCGCCGACGCCGCTCGTGAAGCCGGAGTCGAGATTCGCACCCAAGCCGCCATCGCGAAAATCATCGTCAAAGATGGCAAGGCCAAAGGTGTAGTCCTCACCAACGGCGACGAAATCTATGCCGAAACAATTTCCTCCAGCGTCGATCCCCGCCTAACCTTCAACAAGTTCATCGAAGCCGCCGAACTCCCCGCCGACTTCCTCGAAGACATCAACCGCTTCAAATACCGCGGCTCGTCTGGCAAGGTGAACATGGCGCTCGATGGTCTCCCGAACTTCAAGTGCATGCCCGGCCCCGGCCCGCACCTGCGCGGCGCAATGTCGATTTCTCCGTCAGTCGAATACATGGAACGCGCCTACGACGACGCCAAGTACGGCAATTTTTCGCGCCGCCCCTACATCGACATGGTCATCCCTTCGCTCACCGATCCCTCGGTCGCGCCTCCGGGCAAGCATGTGCTTTCCTGCTTCGTGCAGTACGCACCCTACAAGCTGCGCCCCGGCTTGCACTGGGACACTGAAAAAGAAGCCTTCGGCGACACCGTCGTCAACACCATCGCCGAGTACGCACCCAACATCAAAGACATCATCTTGCACCGGCAAGTCATCACTCCGCTCGATCTCGAACGCGAGTGGGGATTGAGTGAAGGCAACATTTTCCAGGGAGAACTTTCGCTGGAACAACTCTTCTTCCTGCGCCCCGCGCCGGGCTACGCGCGTTTCCGCACGCCCATCCAGAATCTCTACATGTGCGGTTCGGCTACGCATCCCGGTGGCGGCATCATGGGCGCCCCCGGACGTCTCGCCGCGTTAGAAATGTTGAAAGACCTCGGAGGTGCTGCCTAACGCATGAGCCTCAACTGTTATCCCCAACTCTGTCATCCTGAGCGAGGATTGTTCGTCGCGCCCCAAGCGCGAAGAGCAACCGCAGTCGAAGCTTGCCCTGAGCGGAGCCGAAGGGGATCCCTACTCCCCAACCCGCACTCGGCGGTCTCAAGGCGTTCTTCCGGTACACCCGGGGAATACACCATATGAATGCAAACGGAAACGCCACGCGCGACATCCTCATCATCGGCGGCGGCCACAACGGCCTGGTCACCGCCTTCTACCTGGCCAAAGCTGGGTTCAAGCCTCTCGTCCTCGAGCGCCGTGAACAAGTCGGCGGCGCCGCTATCACCGATGAATTTCATCCCGGCTTCCGTTGCTCCACGCTGGCCCATACCGCTGGCCCCATTCGTCTGGACATCGTCCGCGACATGCAACTAGAAAAACATGGCCTGAGATTCATCACGCCAGAAACCTGCGTAACCGCTCTGTCGCCCGACGGCCGCGCCCTCTCGCTCTACTCCGACGAAAACAAATCCGCTCAGTCCATCGCTGCCTTTTCGCAGAAAGACGCGACCAGGTATCCCGAGTTCGCGGCATCACTTGCCAAGATCAGCAAAGTGATTGCGGAAGCTCTCGCCACCACTCCGCCCGATATCGACCACCCCAGCGGCGGCGATCTGTGGAGCATGCTCAAAACCGGACGCGCCCTTCGCAATCTCGGCAAGCGCGATATGTACCGCGTCCTGCGCTGGGGACCGATGGCCGTCGCGGATCTGGTAGCGGAATATTTCGAAACCGAATTGTTGCGCGCAGTAATCGCCGCTCGCGGAATTTTCGGAACCTTCCTCGGTCCGTGGTCCGCCGGTAGCAGTCTGCAATTGCTGATCCGCGCCGCTGGCGACTCTCATCCCGCTGGCTCTGCGTTCTTCGCCGCCGGCGGCATGGGCGCACTAACCCAAGCCATGGCCTCTGCCGCCAAAGCCGCAGGTGTCGAGATTCGCACCGCAGCCGAGGTTATCGAAATTCGCGTGAAAGATGGCGCAGCCACCGGCGTGCTGCTCGGCACGGGAGAAGAGATCAGCGCCAAAGCAGTTATCTCCAACGCCGACCCCAAACGCACCCTGCTCAAGCTCACCGATCCCACGCATCTTTCTCCCGACTTCGTGCAGAAGCTGCAACACTTCCGCGGCAACGGCACGGTCGCGAAAGTGAACCTCGCTCTCTCGGGCCTGCCAACTTTCACCGCGTTGAAAAACGCAGATGGCGTCGCACTCAAAGGCCGCATTCACATCGGCCCCGAGATCGACTATCTCGAGCGCGCCTTCGACGAATCCAAGTACGGCAACTTCTCCCGCCAGCCCTATCTCGAAGCCACCATCCCGTCATTGACCGATCACACCCTCGCACCCGATGGCAAGCACGTGATGTCCATCTATATGCAGTACGCGCCCTACAAGTTGAAGGGGAATTGGGAAGAGCAGCGCAAAGCACTCGGCCAAACTGTAGTACAGACACTCGCCCAATACGCTCCCAATCTGCCGGAGATGATCCTTACCCACCAGATCATCACCCCGCAGGATCTCGAGGACGTCTATGGCCTAACCGGCGGCCAAATCTTCCACGGAGATCTTGCCCTCGATCAGTTCTTCACCATGCGCCCGCTGCTGGACTGGGCCCGCTACCGAACCCCGATCGAAAACCTGTATCTTTGCGGCAGCGGCACGCATCCCGGAGCAGGCTTGACCGGAGGCTCGGGAGCGAATGCGGCGCGGGAGATTTTGAAGTACCTAAGAAAGTAGCACCGGCGTCTCGCAGGCTGTCGCGTGGGCGTCCCGCCCACGCTGCCGCAGCAACTGGGCACGCCTTCGGAAGCAAAGTGAAATGAGCAATCTCTCGCTCAATGTGCATGACGAAAACTAAATCAGCCAAACGCGCTCCAGCCACAAAACCGAAACCCGGCAGCGCCGGTGTGGACGAATACCTTGCCCGGGTCCCCGAACCCGCACGCACCACATTGAACAAAGTCCGCGCGGTCATCCGCTCCGCTGCGCCGCCCGAAGCGACTGAGGGCATCAGCTAGGGCATCCCCACGTTCAAATACAAAGGTACGCTCGCGGCTTACGCCGCCTTCTCGGACCATTGCAGCCTGTTCCCGGGCGCCGGGCCAACTATAGAGTTCACGGACGAACTCAAGAACTTCCCAACCTCCAAAGGCACCATCCGCTTCGCACCAGACAAGCCGCTCCCGGCCACGCTCTTGAAAAAGCTGATCAAGTCGCGGATCAGAGAGAACGAACGCAAGAAAAGCCGCTGACTCGCGCCACATTCGAACCATGAAAAACTCAGCCATTCTCCTAATCTCCTGCCCCGACCAGAAAGGCGAAGTCGCTACCATCGCCGACTTCGTCTACCGCCACGGCGGCAACATCCTCCACGCCGACGAACACGCCGACGAGGAGTCCGGGCTCTTCCTCATGCGCGTCGAGTTCGATCCCAAAGACTTCGACATTGATCTGACTCAGAAAGACCTCACCGATAAACACCTCGCTGATTTCGCCAAACATTTCTCTCCCATCGCCGAAAAGTTCCAGATGAACTGGCGCCTGGCACAGTCCTCGCATCGCCCGCGCATGGTCGTCCTGGTCTCCAAGTACGATCACTGCCTCGTCGATCTCCTCTACCGTCACCAGAGCGGCGAACTCGCCTGCGAAATTCCGCTCATCATCTCCAATCATCCCGACACCCAACCCATCGCCGACTTCTACAAAATTCCCTACTCTGTCATCTCGACCACCAAAGAAAACAAGCAACAGGCCGAGCAACAAATCCACAGTTTGATCCAAAAGCATCAGGCCGATTTCATGGTTCTCGCCCGCTACATGCAGATTCTTTCCAACGATTTCGTCAACCGCTATCCGCAACGCATCATCAACATTCATCATTCGTTTCTGCCCGCCTTCATCGGCGCCCGCCCGTACCATCAAGCCTTCGAGCGCGGCGTGAAGCTGATCGGCGCAACCAGCCACTACGTCACCGAAGTCCTCGACGACGGTCCCATCATCGAGCAGGATGTAGTCCGCGTATCCCACCGCGACACCGTCGAAGACCTCATCCGCAAAGGCCGCGACCTCGAAAAGGTCGTACTCTCCCGCGCCGTCCGCTGGCACGTCGAAAACCGTATCCTGCTTTATGTCAATAAGACCGTGGTCTTCTAACAACATTCCGAGCGAATCTCCTGCGAAAGCTCTCCGAAACACCCACTTTCCTCGCCCACGCGGAAGGCCATGTACTTCCAGAAGAAGAGGCCTGGCGCGTAACAGTGTCGCTCCGCTGGTAACTTGCGGCGCAGGTGACTTTGGTCTTTACTTGAACAACGGTAAAGAATTCCATCAATCGAGGAGAGTCTCGCTCGCGGGAGCATTTTTTGGCCGAGGATCTCAAATTTGAGTTGGCAATCCTGGCGACGGTCCAGGGTTTCTACCAGAAGCTGCTGCGAGACTTGCTCGGCGGCGACGTTCCACTTCCGAGCGGACTCGATGAGCTTGCCCTTCGCCATGCCGAGGGCGATCTCCCGGAAACTCTTTCCCGCATGTATCGCTGGCTGCATGTGCTAGACATGGCCATCACGCCCGCAATGTTGCGGCAAGCGCTTACTCCAGATACCGATTCGGAAGTCGCCGAGGCCCTGCTTCGCTACTTCGTGCGGCGCCGCGAACCCAGCGACATTAACCGCGATAAGACTGATCTCATTTCAACTTTTCTTTACCGCCATCCCCGCGTGCCCGGCCAGTGGCAGCAGCAGGGCTACGGTCTGGACGGATCGCTCCCGCTCTCTCCGTTCGAAATCGCCCTCATCGAGATTCTCGCCGACACCGACGTGCCGTCGCTGCCGGAAGAACACGTGCAATTGCTGCGAAACTTCGACCCGTTGCGCGAAGAGATTGCCCGCTATCGCGATTTCAATGCGCTCATGGATTCCGGCATCGTTTCGCGAGTGCGCGAGTTGAAGCGCTGGCTGGATTCTTCCTTCTATCATCCCGGTGTCCTGGCTACCGTCGCCGCCCACAATGCCGCGTTTGGCGCGCGTTTTGACCAGCTCTTCGCCAAGGCTCTGGGAGAGATCAAACAATTTGCTCAAGCTCTGGATGAAATGGGAGGCAGCATTCTAAGCACGGTCGATGGCGTGGAAGTCACCGTCGAACATGTGGCTGCCATCGAGCAACAGGAAATGCTGCAGGCCGATTACGGCAGCGCGCTGGAAAAATTCAGGCGAGTCTCCCGGTTGAAAAAGGAACTCGACCGGCGTCCGCCCATTCGCAAGTCATTGCTGGCACCCACCGCCGGGAACGCCATACAATCTTCCGGCGGAGCCGCCACTGCGGCCAAAGCCGCGCGGGCGGCGGCTGCTAAGGCGCCCGTTCCGGCTCAGGCATTTCAGCCGCCGGCCATCACGTCCCAGCAAATCTCCGCCGAGGAAAGCAAATTGCGCCGCGTCGAGGAATCGATCCGGGTGTTCGTCCGCGTCGCCGATCCCAAGTACCGCCAGATTGTTCCCATGCGCTTTTTCAACCTGACCTTGACCGCTCCCGAAGCCGAAGCCTACAACGCCGGCTTCCTTGAGGAGAAAAGCCTTCGCGCCGATGTCGCTCGCACTCTGATTCGCCTGGTTTCCTGCGTGGCGCGGGTCAATACCGAACTCGAAGAACTCAAACGCAGCCAGAGCATGTCCTCGCTGTGGAAGCTGCACGCGGACGCTCTTGTTGTCCTGCTCGACATCGCCAGCACTACCACGGAGGATGCCGCAGGCGTTGCCAAAATGGCGGAAAATAGCGATGCGGGCGCATCTGCCAAGGCCATCCACGAAACCGTGCAGAAACTGCGCCTCCGCTCCGATTTAGCCGTGAAAGCTTTGGCTCATCCGGGGAGCTAGGAGCGGTTCTCAGTTCTCAGTTCTCAGTTCTCAGTTTCTAGTTTCCCATCCCCGCTTCTCAGCCTTACGCGACTCAGTTGGATTGCGCATCCCCTCTTCGGGAAGACGTTGTTTGCCTTCCTAATTAATGCGGGGTACACGCCTCCGCCGATGGGCTAGAACGGGTCGACTTGGGGAAAATGAATTTTCAGCTTATAGCACACGAAGAGAATCAGGATCGCGCCCAAGGTGGATAAAATGAGGCCGGCGGGATGATAACGGTCATTGGCCGGGCGCGAAAACATGTGGGAAACGCCGCCACCGAAGATCGAGCCGATAATGCCGAGCACGATCGTCCAGAAGATCGTCATGTGAACGTGCATCACTGATTTCGCGACGACTCCGGCGATTAGCCCGATGAGGATGTACCAGATTAGATGAAACATGCTTTTCCTCCAGCTTTGGCGTTCAGCACGAGTATAACCCCAGGGGCTGAAGCCCGCGTCGTCATTGGCTTTCGGTGGCACCCTTCGGCGCCCTTCGCTTGCTCAGGGCGGCTAAGAACTGGAGCCGTGCCCTTCCCGAACGGCTCCACAAGAAAGAGGCTGTTGCAGCGGCGCGGCTCGAAGCCCCGCCCTTTCAAAGTGTGTCTGATCTATGGCACCAATTTGTGCACAGTCAGATGCCGGGCTTCGCCCGGCGGACAGCCGAGGGCGGCTGTCCCCACACGTTCCGGATAGGCTTCCAAGGCTAGGGCTTCCTCACTCGGCTGGCTATGTCGGGGCCAACCATGCGGAAGTGCCTCTCGTTATCGGTATAAATGGTCTCCGCCTTGGCTTTGACCGCGCACGCAGCCAGGAGCGCATCGTAGATCGTTGCACCCAGGATCCCGTTCGCCGAGGCCTGTCGAATCGTCGTCAAGTATTCGGCGCTATCGAGCGATACGATTGTGAGGTGATCTTCGATGTCGTTAAGGAAAAGGAGTGCTTGCTCGGGGCTTGCTCGAAATACGCCCGGCAAGCGTGTCACCCCGGCATAGACCTCGGCGAGGCTGTGAGCGGCACAGCACGCGACTCGTTTATTGGACGGAGCGTAAACCGCCAGAGAGCGGTCGTGATCCTTGTGGTCTTCCACAAAAGCTGGAATAAGCACCGAAGTATCAAAGAACCATTTCACCTGGTTTTCTCACTGCGGCGGCGGGAGGGGCGCAGGGAACTGGCATCGACGCGCCCGCGTTCGTTGCGAATTTTGCGGATGGTCTGGTTCACGACTTCCGCGGAAAGCGGTTTCCCGGTTCGCATCACCCAGACGCCCTGTTTCTTGCGCATGGTCGCGGCCCCTCGCACCGGACGCAGAACGATTTCGTCCTCTGAACTCTCGAGTTCCAGCGAGTCTCCCGCGGACAATTGAAGTTCATCCCGCACAGGCTTTGGCAGAACAAGGCGTCCGGCTCCATCGATGGTCAGGGTAGTCGTCATGGCATTGATTTTACCATAACAATTGCCATTTTGTACGGTGCAGAAAATGGTTGCCGTGCCGGCTCCGCAATCTAAATGAGAAAGGACGGGCAATTGAAGCCCGTCCTTTTTCGAAGCTGCGCTGAAAGCCTAGTTAATGTCGAACTGCTCCTGATGCAGCGCCGGATCGCTCTTCACGATGATGGTCCGCTTGGTCAGCTCTTCCATCTCGTTCAGCAGGCGGGCGTTGTTCGTCTTCAACTCCTTGGCCACATCCGGATTCACGCGCAGCATGACATCTTCGTGCTCCAGATGCTTGGCGATCTTGCGCATCTCCACGTAGATCTCGTTCACTACTGTCGTCACCGACTTTACGTATCCGGTGGATTGGCAGTAGGGACAAGGAGCGCCGATGGTGCGTTCCAGCGACTGCTTCACCCGTTTACGCGTAATCGCGACCAGACCGAAATCGTTGAACTGCAGCACCTTCGACGGCGCACGGTCGTGGCGGAGTTCTTCTTCGAGAGCCTGCATCACGCGCTGCCGGTTGCGGCGCTCGTCCATATCGATGAAGTCGATGATGATGATGCCGCCCAGATCGCGCAGACGGACCTGGCGCACGATCTCTTTGATCGCGTCCACGTTGGTTTTGACGATCGTATCTTCGAGGCGTGAGGTCTTGCCCACGTATTTGCCGGTGTTGATATCGATCGCGACCAGCGCTTCGGTCTGGTTGATGACGATGTAGCCGCCGCTCTTCAGCCACACTTTCGACTTGAGCGCCTTGTCCATCTCTTCTTTCAGGCCGAACTGCTCGAACAGCGGCGTCTCCTTGGTATAGAGCTTCACCCGCTTCACCAGCCCGGGCTGGAAGCGATTGAAGAAGCGCAGAATCCGTTCATATTCCGGCTCGGTGTCGACCCAGATCACGGAGAAATCGGAAGTGACCTGGTCGCGCAGCACGCGTTCGACCACGTTGAGATCGTGATAGATCAGCGCTGGCGGCTTGGAAGCTTCGGCACGGCTCTTAATATCGTTCCACAAACCTTTCAGGAAGCGGATGTCGGCCCGCAGCTCATCTTCACCCGCGTTCTGCGCGGCGGTGCGGACAATGAAACCGCCCTGGCCGTTATCGCGCTCGCTCAGCACGATCCGTTTCAGACGCTGCCGTTCCTCGTCGGAGGCGATCTTGCGGGAAACTCCGGTGTGGTTCACGGTCGGCATGTAAACCAGGAAACGTCCCGGCAGCGCGATGTGGCTGGTGATGCGCGCGCCTTTCTTGCCGATGGGCTCCTTGGCAATCTGCACCAGGATTTCCTGGCCTTCCTTCAGCAAGTCGCTGATCTTCGGAACTTCATGCGACTCGCGGCGCGGGAAGCGGCGTCCACCTCCACGGCGTCCGCCGCGCTGCCGGTCGAAACCGGGGCGTGGACGCGGCGCACGCTGGGTGTAACCAGCCGTATTCGCCGGAGCACGAACCTCGGCTCGGCCGTCCACCACAACGCTCCCGCCGGCTTCGGCATCGAGCAGAGCTTCCGCCTGGGCTTGCGCCTCTTCGAGTTCCAATTCCTCGGAGTCTTCTTCGCTCTCTGCTGCGCTGCCTTCCGCAGGCGGCACGACACCCGCCTCGGCAAGAGACGACATGTGGATTTCCGCTACAGTCTCGCGGACGTCGGGAAGCCCACGTGCCCCAGTCTCCGAACCGGGTTGGCCGGCCGCTCGCGTCTCTTCTTCAAACTCGTCGTAGCCGTCGTCGGACGATTCTTCGTAGCGGACGGTATCCGCTTCGTCTTCGTCGATGGTCTCTTCTTCCATTTCCATCGTGCCCGCCGCGGCGAAACCAGCAACCTGCGGCTCCGGGGCGGGAGGCACACCGCGGTCGGAATGCTCGGGGAAGGGCACGACGTGGCTCTCTTCAACAACTTCTTCCATGGCATCCGGCGCATTGCCCGCCCCGGCAATGCCTGCGCTCACCGCGTCTCGGCGGTGAAACTCGCGGTTCCAGTCCATGGAAGTCGAAGCGGACTCGACCTGTTCTTCGTGGACGGGCTGCGCATCGTGGTGCTGCTCATGCAGTGGTTCGGTCGAGGTCGCGGCGAAAATCGGTTCGTCTTCCGGGAAGGTCGCGGCGATCGGCGCGGAAGATTCCGGAGCAGGTTCGGTTGCTCGTTCTTCCCGCCGACTTTGCTGCGGCGCCGCCGCTGGCTGCGCCAGGCCACGGTACTTCGAAATCGATTCTCCGGGAAGCACCATCGGCTGGTATCCGGCCGGCGGTCCAAACTGCGTGGCGCGGCGTGATTCCTGGGGACGAGATACCGGGGGCGCAACACTCTCGGCTATAGGCTTGGCCACAGGCGGCTCCGCGGCACGATCTCGTCCGTCGCCTCTTCCCTCGCCTCGCCCGTCGGCTCTCCCATCGCGACGTCCACCCCGACGGCGGCGGCGGCCTCGAAAACCTCCGCGCTCGCGCTCTTGAGAATCTTCGCTCTTGGAAGGCTCTGCCGCAGCCTCGCCTGCTAGCGAAGGCTGACCTTCCGCAGGTTCTTCCGCGTCTTCAAAATCCCGCCCAGATGCCGCCTCGAAGGTCGCATCCGGTTCGGCCGCGTCGGTTCCTTCAGAGGCTTGCGGCCCTGAAGACGAGCCCTCCGTCCGCACCGGCGCACGCAGATCCTGCACACTGCGATTCGCCGGCACCGCGTCGGTCAAATCCTCGTCGTGCTCTTCCAACTCCATAAAGTCGGAAACATAAAGGAAGGCATCGCGCTCCAGGCCGATGTCGACGAAGGCGGACTGCATGCCGGGCAGCACGCGCGTGACGCGGCCCTTGTAGATGGACCCGGCTAATGTGTATTCATTTTCGCGCTCGAGGTAGACTTCCGCGAGCAGATCGTCTTCCACCAGCCCCACCTTGGTTTCGTGCGGTGTGGAAGAGACAAATAACTCTTTGTTCATGGACACTCCGGTCCTGCCCTGACTCGTTTAAGAAAGTCGGGCGGGCTTCACCGGGCGGTCAACCGGAAGGAAACGGGAGGATCGAGCGTCGCGATACTGGCCCCATATTGGGGACGGCTGGGGCCGGGGAGGTTTCTCCCTGACCGAGTCCGCTGCACAAGCTTGGGTATCTTTTGCACTGTTCGCTTTTCGTCTGCCGGGTTTGTGACCGCACTCTCAGACCGTTTCCAGTCGGGGGGCCGTTTCCCTGCCAGCAGCTTTCTTGCTTCAATCCTGCCCGGCCTTCGACTTCTCGACTGGCCGGTGAAATGCCCTCTTTACGCGAGGGCGATCGATATTTTTGGGGCTGCGCCTTGCCAGCGCAGCGATTGCTCCCCTGCCGTCTTCCCAGTTTACTAAATCATGAACCCCTTAGCTGGCTAATCCAATCTTGGTTAACCCAGCTAATTCACAAACCGGCGCATACGAACATTCATTACCATCCCCAGCGCCAGGAACATGAACAACACGGAAGACCCACCGTAACTCATCAGCGGCAGAGGTATTCCAGTGACCGGCATAAAACCGACCACCATGCCGACGTTGACCAGGATATGGAAGCTAAGCACAGCCACCACACCCATCACCACGAACGTGCCAGCGCGGTCGGGCGCTGTTT
>Ga0302320_10014205_pt1 | contig 16508 bp, 23 predicted proteins | sample Bog_T0_3_FD_202130 | JGI IMG/M metagenome (GOLD analysis project Ga0302320, IMG submission 202130) | Peat permafrost microbial communities from Stordalen Mire near Abisko, Sweden - Bog_T0_3 | ecosystem: Environmental > Terrestrial > Soil > Wetlands > Peat | place: Sweden: Abisko, Stordalen Mire... | reverse complement strand
CCCATCCGAGTATTCCCGGCCGCGACGACATGGGCCCGGGCGGCGGCGCCGTGCCCGGGGTCGCTGGGGGAGTCGTCGTTGTTGCAGTCCTCGTAACAGGCCGAATTGCGGCGCCAGGCGCAGGCGGATTCGCCGCGGCTGCAGCGCTGGCCGCCGCTGCAGCCTGCAGACCAGCCTGCGCAACCGCAACGCCCTGAACCACATATTCCGGCACAATCGGATCGCCAGCCCCGCCCGATCCTGTCAAGTGCACCAAAGCGATGACGCGAAAATACCGCTGCGCCGGATCGGCCCCCTTCTGCGCAAACAGAATGCCGCTGATATTCAAGAACAATAAGGAAAATGCGATCACAACGCGGTGCATATTGATACACACTACAACGGGACAATTGCTATTTTCAAGACAAAAATGATTTTTTACCGACAGTTCACCAATAATTCGTGATGCTTATCACAAACAACAGATGAGACCGACGAACGCTGTTTTGACGGCAACCGGCGGGTTAGCAAGCGAAATGATTGCCAGGTATGCAGCGGTTCGTGACCGATCAGGCAGGGGTGCAGAGGACCAGCAGCGTGGATGGCCTGGGACGCGTCGCTCAGGTTGTTGAGAACGGAATCAGCGCAACTACCGGTTATACCTACGATGCGCTGGACGATCTGATCTCGGTCTCGCAGTCAGGCCTGAATCGCTCGTTTTCCTATACATCGCTCGGAAGGCTGGCTTCGGCCACCAATCCCGAAAGCGGCACGGTGTCTTATCTTTACGACGCCAATGGCAATCTCACGCAAAAAACGGACAACCGGCTGGCGGTGACTTCCTATACCTACAACGGGCTTAATCAGCTGCTCACCAAGACGTACACCATTCCGACATCGACGCCGCCCAACACGGCGGTTGCCACACCGCCAGTGACGTACACCTACGGTTCGAACGTCAGCATCCCCAACGATAACAATGCGAACTATCCGGTGGGCCGGCTGACGCAGGTGAGCAATTCCATTTCGACCAACACCTACCGGTACGATGCGCTGGGGCGAACCGAATCGAGCATGCAGACAATGAGCGGCGTGAATTACCCGTTTTTGTATTCGTGGTATCCGGTGGGCATGTCGTCGGAGACGTATCCTTCGACGCGCACGGTGACGACGGGCTACGACGGCGCGGGGCGGCCGAACCTGGTTACTGGTTTTCTGAGCGGCACCAGCGCAGCGAATTATGCTCAGAACGTGTCGTACGCTCCGCACGGCGCGGTACAGCAGCTACTGATGGGCAACGGAGTGACGGAGACGTCAGTTTTCAATCCGCGGCTTGAGCCTTGCCAGATCCAGGCAGGCTCGCCGGTCACCACGCCGTCGTGCACGGCAGCGGTGCAGGCGGGAAACCTGCTGGCAATCGTCTACGGCTACGCCAGTTCGACGGATAATGGGAACGTGCTGAGGCAGACGATCACGCGGCCGAACGATTCCGGGGTGCAGCAGACCTGGACGCAGTCGTACGGGTACGACCTGGTGAACCGGCTGACGTCGGCGGGCGAGGCCGGGTCGGGGACGGTGTGGACGCAGGGATACCAGTACGATGTGTTCGGGAACCGCGCGGCGACGTCGTCGTTCCCGCAGAATCTTTCGACGCCGACGTGCGTGGTTCGAGTCCCTGCGCGCCCCTCTGCCCGAGCTCTTTCTCCGCAATCGAGCGCTGCCGGGATGTCGCATCGGGGTTGCCGAGAATGCTTTCCCATAGCTTTTCGGAACCCACGCCGTCGCCCTGATCGGCGAGAGCCCTAGCCCACACAATGAGGGCCTCGACCAACGTCTCCTCGTCCGCGTCTTTCGATGAAGTCGCCACGTCGAGATACTGCCGAGTGTCCGCCACGTCGCCGGCGAGCCGAGCCACCTCTCCCAATTCAACCAGCGCGTTTGCGAACGTGCCCGGGAACAGATCGGTGGACGAGCACACAGCTTCGAGATCCTCCTCCGCCTCCGTCAGTCGCCCAAGCTGCCCGTACAGCACGCCCCGTTGAAGACGCGCCTCGGCTTTCTGGGAGGCCGCGATGTCCTCGACGGTGAGGATCTCTGCTAAATCGCGAAGAGCCTCGTCTATCCTTCCCGTCTCCCGGTAGGAATGGCTCCGGCGAATGAGGGCGATATAGCGGCGATCAGCCGAGGTCCTTCTCAATGTGAGAATCTCGGATCGGTCCCGGATCGCGTCTTCATGTGCTCACATGCAGGATGGAGCGGCGAAACAAAAGATGCGCCCTCGTCTTCCCACCAATCGTCTTTCTCCTGGGCTCCATAGCGGCAGTGGCGGGGCACACCCTTACGTACCGCCACCGCTTCCGCGTCCTTCTGAGTGAAAACCGACCGGAATAGCTTTTGCTCGTGGGTCTTCCAACGAGACTTCTGGCTGTGCAAGAATTTCTCGATACGCGCCCAGACAACATTCCAATCCAACTGCGGTTCGCGACCCAAAGTCTTGTCAATCGCCTGAACATCGTCAAGGAGGTGTGGGCAGGCATCAAGAAAGCGAGATTTGTTCTCGACCGTCATTTGGTAGCGCAGCCGTAATGGCCGCTCCACGGTCACGCGAGTGTAGCCGAACTCCGCATTGGTGAAGATCTTTGACCTTTCACCATCGATGAAACGTCCGTAGATTTTGACGATGTCCGCAATCTGGTCGGGTTCACCGTCTTTGCCCTCACCGATCTTGCGCCGCTTGTCTCCGAGACTACGTCGCATCGGGATGTAGCATTCGCGGATATCGACGAGATGGATTTTTCCCTTGCGACGCTTTTCTTTCCGATTTGACACGATCGAGACGTAGGTACCAATACCAGTGTTGTAGAACATCTGCTCGGGAAGGGCGATCACCGCCTCCAGCCAGTCATTCTCGATGATCCACTTGCGGATATCGCTCTCCCCAGAGCCCGCGCCGCCGGTAAACAAAGGGGAACCGCTGAAGACAATAGCGAGTCGCGACCCATACTTCTGTTGTTCGGGCGCTACACGCTCAAACTTGCTGATCATGTGTTGGAGGAACAGCAGCGAGCCATCATTAACACGTGGCAGACCTGGACCGAAGCGCCCGTCGAAACCTCTCTTGTCATGCTCCTGTTGGATTTCTTTCTGCTGCTTCTTCCAGTCCACACCGAACGGGGGGTTGGAGAGAAAGTAGTCAAAGGTTTCGCTCTGGAATCGATCCTCGGTGAAGCTGTCGCCTAAGCGGACGTTGTCACCGCTGCCATTGTGGTCCACCTGCTTAATAAGCATGTCCGAGGCAGCGGTAGCAAAAGCCCGCTTGTTATAGTCCTGACCATAACCGAATGAACATGTCAGTTAACCAACCGGTCGCCTGGAACTGAGAGCGTGAGAGTTTGCCTTGGTGCGGGGGCGGTGACAGGGCACTGGTTGAGAGATGATCGGGATGCCACGCTGCGTTCGGGCCCCATTTTGCACCAGTAAATGGACTCCTCAGTCAACCAAACGGCCCAGAGAGAATGTCGAAGTCGGAGCTATTTGGCTCCCCAGTCATGGCCAGTTCGAGTCCTGCACCTGCGCCCCTTCCGGGCAGCATCACGGACAGAACTGCGGCGATTGAGCAGCGCGGTTTGCCCATTTTTCGCCAGTAAATGCCGCTCCGTAGTTAACCGGAATGCCGAAGAGAAACACGGAGTCGGAGTCGTGTGGCTCCTCAAACAGGCTTCGAGGTCATGATCGTTTGGTTGACAGCGACACCAAATTGGCGGTGCCTTCTGCACATCCGGCATCCGTTTTTTTGGTACGGGGAGTACCCATTCGCGGGCTGTATCGACGATGACGCCGGGACGAGGGCTGCCACCAGGCCCGAGGACTCGTTTTGCGAACTCGCGGACGTCACGCTGCGCGAACGAGCGCTTCGTGCAGTAGCATCTTGATGTACGTCTGGTACTTCAGTCCCTTGGCTTCGGCTTGCCGTTTCGCAAGTTCAATCTCGCTGTTGTTCATTCGGATCGTGATCTGGCGAGATCCGGTGGGCATCGCAGCCATAATCTCCTGTGCCTTTCTGTTAATGCGAGCACGGTCTTTGTAGGCTTGCCTGGCGAACACAGCTTCTGCCGTATCCAATTCGGCCTTCGTTAGTTTCTTCATAACGTGTCCTTTCGTATTCGGTTGTAGCCAGCGCGGGTTTTACGGTTGGCGTCGTATGCCGTCACGACGCGCGTCAGGCCTTCGCGCAGGGTCCATACCACGTTCAGAACCCGCCCGGCGTTCGTATGGCCCAGTTCGAAAACCCGCTTCTCTTTGCTGATGGCGTCGATCTGGTCTTCAATATGGAGCGGCGCGTTCGCCAGCGCCTCTTCGACTTCGTGAGGCTCGACGTTGTGCGCGGCGATGTGGTCTCTGTTGCCCTGATCCCAATCGTATTTGTCGCCGCGCTCCATATACCTACATTATACCGACATGGAAGCCCTCTCAAGACGCTTGGGGCGTCCTCGGCAGTTGATCTGCAAGTCGCGATCAGTCCAGTGGCGAGCCCGAGAGTAAAGGGATCATGCCGAGAAACCGGACCTCGGTGATCCTGAAATCGTCATGTCGCTTCCGCAGGTACCGGAGGGCCGCATCGAGTGATTCGGCAGCGACCCAATGCAGCTCCGGCACGTGATCATCCTCCAGGATTCCTGGTGGCCCCATAAATAGCCACAGTTGTGCTTCGCATTCACCCGACGTGCCCGGACGAAATCTGGTATTCGTCGGTGAGCTTTTCTTCCGTGCCTTCATTCGGGACCTCCTCTTTCGGTCATGTGACTGTACCTCATAGGACGTCGATGTTGCCGGCCTTCGGAAAGGCACTCTGGCGCTGCGTTGGCACTCTGCCCCAAAAGAAAAAAGCCGGACCCCCTCGCGGGGACCCGGCATCTTGCCTGTTGCCGAAGCAGTTGGCTATTTGGTGATCTTGTAGGTCCGCGAGTCGCCGACCTTCTCGCTGATGACCGTGATCCCGTGCTTCTTCGTCAGCGACCCGCCCGCGCTCATCAGGGCGCGCGTGGTGTGTGCCTGCCAGCCGAACTTCTTGCAGATCGCTTCGAGGGTCGCACCCTCCCTCGTTCGCAGCATCTCAATCAGTTGCGCGGTCTTGCTGGTCTCGCGCGGCCCGGGTGTTAGTTGTGCATGGGCTTTCTTCCCGGCACCGGCCTTCGTGGCTGGCTTCACCGGCTTGGCTGTGGCCCTCGGGGTGCGCTTCGTTTTCGGGGCGGCGACCGGTGCGTCAGTGGCGACCGGACCAGACCCGCCGAGCTTCTGCACCTCCGCGAAGATTCGTTTGGCGGCGGTGGCCGCGTCTTTGAACTTTTTGACAGGGGTGACGCCCGTCAGGCTGTTCCAGATCCCGACGGCGGTCGCCGCGGAGTAATTCTTCAGCGCGGCCCTGAGACCGGCCGCGGTGGTGAATGCATCACCGGCGGGCACGGCATTGGCTGCATCCTGTTGCGAAGTATAGACGGTGATGTTGTGGTCGGCGTCGAGTATGAAGGTTTTCATTGTGGCCTCTCTTTTCGACCCGGTCCAGCCGGGTACACCACATTCATTGATCGGCCCGGCACAGGAAGCAAGTTCTTATTTGCAAAGGTTCAGGAACTTTAACAGGGCCGGAAGCTCAGCTCCGTTCATCATTTGCTCGCTGAGCGCCCCGGCATTTCGATCACTTGTGCAGGGCCTTTGGTAATCTCGCGAAATTCCGAGTGCAGGGTCATCTCATAGCGTCTGCCCCCAATATGCAGGGTGACTGTACGTGCGTAGCGTTCGAGCGGTGGATCCGAGTGCGGTGTTAATGATTCGATGGGGGCTTTCGCCAATGCCGGTTTTTCCCTTTTGCTCGTCAATCTCTTCATGGTTTGTTTCTCCTCGCGCGGCGACTGCCGCCCGACCTGTATTCCTCACTCAAACGGCGGCTCAAAGCAAGGGAATTCGGTTTTATCTTCGACTTGCGTTTCTCCCTGTAGAGAGCGTTCATGTGTCTGTGGTTGACGGTCATGGAGAGGAAACGAAAACTGTGAACAGTGCGGTGTTGATGGAAGTCGAAAAGCTGCGCAGGGCGACTTTAGCGGGACTGCGCGAGAAGTATCGCGAGGTGTTTCAGGAAGAGACGCGGTCCCGGCATCGGGAACATCTGTTCCGGCGAATCGCCTGGCGGCTACAGGCACTGGCCGAAGGAGATCTGTCCGAACGGGCGCGCGGGCGGGCTCGTGAGATTGCGCGTGATGCCGATTTGCGCACAGTCGGGCCCCCGGACTTCTTTACCATAAGCGGCGAGAGCGTTCGGACAGCACTGGGCAACAGGAATCGGCGGCAACAGGATAGTCGCTTGCCCTTGCCCGGAGCTTTGCTCACCCGCAAGTGGAAAGGACGGACGCTGCTGGTGGAGGTGCTTAAGGACGGATTCCGGTATGAGAACCAGCACTATTCGTCGCTCAGCGCCATCGCGGTCGCCATCACGGGCACGCGCTGGAATGGCCTCGCCTTCTTCGGGCTAACCCGCCCGGCAGGCGAAGAAAGAAAGGAGGCGACTCATGCGGAAAAGTAATCACCAGATTCCGGAGCCATCCCCCGCACCCCTGCGCTGCGCGATCTACACCCGGAAGTCGACCGAGGAAGGCCTCGAGCAGGAATTCAACTCGCTTGATGCGCAGCGCGAAGCTGCCGAAGCCTTCATCCTGAGTCAGCGTCGTGAAGGATGGATCGCGTTACCAGAACTCTATGACGATGGTGGCTTCACCGGCGCCAATATGGAGCGTCCCGCTTTGACGAAGTTGCTCCATGCCGTCGAAGCGGGCGAACTCGATTGCGTGGTCGTATATAAAGTCGACCGCCTCAGCCGCTCGTTGCTCGACTTTACGAGAATGCTGAGCATCTTCGAAAAGCATAAGGTGAGTTTCGTTGCCGTCACCCAGCAGTTCAACACCAGCACATCGCTCGGCAGACTGACGCTGAATATTCTTCTGAGCTTCGCGCAGTTCGAACGGGAACTGATCGGCGAGCGGACGCGCGACAAGATGTCGGCCGCGAGACGCAAGGGGAAATGGGTGGGAGGGTGCCCGGTGCTGGGCTACGACGTAGACCCGGGTGGCGGACGGCTGGTCGTCAACGAAGAAGAGGCCAAACGGGTGCGGGCCATTTTTGCACTGTTCGAGAAGCATCGCTCCGCGGTGCTGACGCTGGCGGAGATTGAGCGGCGGGGATGGCGGCTCAAGAGCTGGACGCGTAAGACGGGTCAGTTCCGCTCGGGCGGGCCGTTTGCCCTGAATTCGCTGCGGCGGCTGCTGACCAACATTCTGTACACGGGTAAAATCAGCCATAAGGGCCAGCCGTATCCGGGCGAACACGCAGCAATCCTTAAACCCGGCACCTGGGAGCGTGTGCAGAAACTGATCACGCATCCTGCGGCATCTGCGCCGGGCAAGTCGCGGAACAAACATCTGGCTCTGCTGAACGGACTGCTTTATTGCGAATCCTGCGCCGCGCGGATGGTCTACACGTATTCGGCGAAGAACGACCGCAAGTATCCTTATTATCTTTGCCTGAATGCGAAGCGCAAGGGCTGGGCGGCATGCCCGGCAAAATCGCTTCCTGCCCGGAGAATCGAGGAATCCGTTCTGGGACAGATCCGGGACGCACAGCGTGGACTGACTGATTCCGCCGGATGGGAACAGTTGAATCGTACCGGACAGGTGGAGGCGATAAGGCAGATCGTCGAGCGAGTCGGCTACGACGCAGGTAAAGGGCAGATCTCCATCCGGTTCCATCCGCCAACGATTGCGACGCAGGCCGGGCAGGTGCAGGCATGAGTGGCAACGCGGAGGTGACCTACGTTTTGGATTTCGGCGCGGGCAACAAGCGCGGGCGAAAAAGCATCGTCCATCCGCCGCTGCCCGATGCCGAGGCGGCGGGTCCCGCCATTCCGCGAATCGCCCGGCTGATGGCGCTCGCCATCCGGTTTGAGGGAATGTTGCGGGATGAAACGATTCAGGACTACGCCGAACTGGGTCGTCTCGGTCAGGTGACGCGAGCCCGGATCACGCAGATCATGAAGCTTCGCCATCTCGCACCTGACATCCAGGAGCAGATTCTCTTCCTGCCGCCCCTCAAAGGGCTCAACGAGAGAAACCTGCGGCCCATTGTCAGTCGGATTGACTGGAGCGAGCAACGGCGCATGTTCCAGAAGGTCTGCGCACAAAAACAGCACTCATTCACGAAATTTTGAGTCGAACAAGTCGGAGACAGAGACTGTGAGGGCGTTCGCAAGTTTCAGCAGCGTGCGCACCGACGGATTACGGGTACCCCGCTCCAGTGCAGCCAGATAGCTGCGCTGCATGGAGGCACGCTCAGCGAGTTGTTCCTGTGACCACCCCCGGGTATTACGGAGTGATTTGATTCTTTCGGACAGGAGCCTCAGGACGTGGCTCTCGGAGACGGGCAAACCCTATGATTTCGAAAACAACACGACCGGTTTGTACGATATACGATACAATTGGATTTGCAGGCATCGCCCGGCTACGGCGATGCAGCGCCATCGAGGCTCCTGCACCGGAAAGGTGAACGAGAGCGATGGCTGACATAAAGCTGTTCCAGATCCATTCGGACTCCGCGCGCGAACTGCCCGCCGAGTCGGTGGACGTCGAAAAATCCCTGCAGTCGCTGATGGAGGAGCACCTCGAGTCGTTTCTCGGCGTGCGGTTTCTGGCCACCGAGTACGTGACGGGAAAGGAGCATAGCGGGCGTATCGACACTCTGGGTCTTGATGACAACAACTGCCCCGTGATTATCGAGTACAAACGAGCACTGAACGTGAACGTCATCAATCAGGGTCTTTTCTACCTTGGCTGGCTGACGGAACATCAGGGCGATTTCACGATGGTGGTCCAGCGGACACTGGGCCTCGAGGCGGCCGCAAACATCGACTGGTCCGGGCCGCGGGTGCTGTGCATCGCGGGCGATTTCAGCCGCTACGACGAGTATGCGGTGATGCAGATTCAGCGAAATGTCGAATTATTGCGCTATCGCCGCTACGGGGGCGATCTTCTGCTGCTGGAACTGGTCAGGGCAAGCAGCGCTGCGCCAGTTCAAAAGCGCGCCCACACAGTCGAGACGAAAGAAAAGCAGCATGTCATCGCGACCGCCGAGGCGGGCGCCGGGGCGAAAGCCCTGGACGACGTCTGGGAGACGCTGAAGGCATTTCTGATGGCTCTTGGCGATGACGTACAGATGAAGGAACTGGAACACTATGTCGCGTTCCGGCGGCTGAAGAACTTCGCCAGCGTCAAGCGACAAAACAAGGAACTGCTGGTCTGGGTGCGGCTGGACCCGTCCACGGTAGTGCTGGAGGAAGGGTTTACCCGAGATGTGAGCAAGATCGGACACGCCGGAACCGGAGATCTGGAGATCCGGATACCGAATGCCGGTTACCTGCTTCGCGCCCAGCCGCTGCTGCTGCGCAGCTATCAGGAGACCTGATTCAGATCCTTCGACTGAATGAGTTCCCACGCAAAAGATTCTTCAGTTCGAGCGTGCTGATACCTGCGGCGTGGGCGAGAGTCTCAGCCCGGGATTCCCCAGAGAGTTGCTCTGCGGCGCACCGGCTCAGAAGCGTGCGCGTCACGTCGGCGCCGGATGGCAGGTTGCGGTACGCCGCCGCTTGCCGGGCGGAAGCGTGGCTCCTCTCCAGCCCCTCCAGTTTTCTGTAGAAGTCTCGTCTCAGGCCGCTACCTTCATCCGGTCTTTCGCGATCTCGTCGAAGTTTCGTTTGTCGCCATGCAAAACTGCCTGAGCTACGTCTTCGGCGTAACCTAAGGCGGAAAGACGAGCCTCGATGTCGTCCTCCATGGCCGTTTCTCCGTGGCAGAGCGAGAGATCGGCAGCCCGCACGCGTGTCGATGCCGGCGTGGCCGGATCGACCATGATCCTGACAATCGTTGTTACCGCTGCGCCCGATGCCTGCTGCAGGCGCACATTTGCCTGTCCGAAGGCGGCGCGTTTTGCCTCCCGCCACGCGTCATCGAATTCCTGAAATCTCATCCATCGATAAAGCGATTGTGGTCCGACGTCGATCACGCGGGCAGCCTCCTCAATGCTTCGCTCGGTCAGCAATGCGGCTATCGCCGCCTCTTTCTTCCCGTGGAATTTTGCGCCATGACCTGTCGAAGGCGAACTTCGGCGCACATCGGCGGGCGGCTTCGCCGTTCCCGCTTTCGAAGTCTGGGCGCGTTCCAGATCCGAAAGCCGCGCCTGGAGAGCTTCAATCTCGCTGGCAGCCTTCGCATGCTTAAGAACGGTTTCGGCGGCCCTCAGCCGCGCAGCCGCCGGTGCTTCGGAATCGCGCATCACCTTCAGCAGGGCGGTTACCGCTGCGCCCGATATCTTCTGCAACCGCGCGATGGCCTGGTCGAGGCCGGCGGATCTCGCCGCCCGCCATTCGGCTTCGAACTCCGGGTCTTTCATCCACTTGCCCAGTGTCTGCGGTCGGATATTGGCGACGCGTGCGGCCTCAGCGACGCTCGGCTGTGTGAGCAGCGCGGCAATCGCCTCATCCTTCCTGCGATTGAACTTCGCTCCGTGACCTACCACCGGCCACCTCCGGCGATCTTCCCGCCACCGTTCAGACGAACATGGTCGCGCAACTCTGGTTTCGGCTGCATACCGGAGAAGGCTTCTGTCTTCATCGTTAGTGAGAAGATATTCATTCGCTGTGTTAGTACGCGCTGGTCGGACGCCAGTTCCGTTCCCTGTTAAGCTCCGGAAAGCGGATGTTCGGTATCGGCTCGCGTTCGACCATCAGGTCGGTCAGCGCCCAGACCAGCGCGTCGACACGGTCCGGAGATCCATCGAACTTGTCGGGCGTGAACGAACACATCTGAGTCTCCAATTCCGCGAAGACACCGACATGGTGAACCCGCTTTTGTTCGTAGAGCGCCGAGATCGGCTCGGCTCTGACAACTTTGCCGCGCGAGGCGTGGACGGCCCGGTACGAGACGTCTCTGTCGATCACTCGTATCACGTCTTCGACCAGATCCCCGCCGTTATTGGTTTCCGCGATAATCCGGTCGGCATGCAACTCGCGGTAGGCCCTGACTGCGCGATTGCCCCAGTCGTTCGCCGGCAGGCGGCAGCTGAGATCGTGGAGAACATAGGCATGTCCGTCGACACCGCGGCCCGCAACCACCATCCCGGTTTCGTCCGCATCCTCGCCGCTGGTGGTGGCCGGATCGATGGCCACTACGATTCGCGACATTTCCGGCGCCTTACTCACGCGGGAAGCTTCGATCATGGCATTCGACCAAAGAGCTCCTTCCACATCCTCCAGCAGTTCCGCATTCAGTTCCTGCCGGCCGAGGCGCGTACCTTCATAACGTTTGATGATGCGCGTGAAAAAACCCGACGCAAGGTGCGCGCGGTTATCGTATGTCGATCCCCGCGTGATGACCGTACCCGTGTCGGCGATCAGTTCTTTGAGCAGTCGAATGGGTTTGGGCGTTGTGGTGACGACCGCCTGCGGTAGTGCCCCCAGACGCAGACCGAGCATCGCCTGTTCGAAGGCTTCCGGGTGACGCCAGGAGCCCAGTTCGTCGCACCACAGTTTCATGTGCTGTTTGCCGCGCAGCCTCTCCGGTTCGTCCGCGGTAAAGATCAGCGATCTTGCGCCATTGGGCCATTCGAGGCGTCGCTTCGACGGGAGATAGCGCGGGCGTTCCTGCGCCGGGCAGATGGCGAGGATGCCGCTCTCGCCTTCGATCATGATGTCGCGCGCATCGTCGGCAGTCGCGCCGATCAGATTCACGAATGGAAAGTCCTTCACCCAGCTGCGAACCATTTCGGCGCCGACCCTGGTTTTGCCGAATCCTCGTCCCGCCAGAATCAGCCAGTTGGCCCACTCGCCTTCGGGCGGGCGCTGATTGTCGCGCGCCCATTCGTTCCAGTCATAAAGCAGGGCCTCGGCTTCGGAACTGCTCAGACGTTCAATCGCGGCTCTGATCGCAGCGGCGGAGTCCACAGCCTCCGCCTTTCTTCCGCCGGACTGACCTCCGGAAGATTTCTTCCCCGGCCCCCTCACGCGGCCAACCCCAAACTGTCACCAATACGGTCCCTGCCCACTGCCTCAAACGTCCGTCCGCCGCCTTCGAGCGTCGCTTTCTCGCCCGTCAGCGCCTGCCATCGCCCAACGACGACGTCGACATATTTTGGATCCAGCTCCAGTCCGTGACAGACCCGGCCCGCGCTTTCCGCCGCCGCCAGCGTCGTGCCGCTGCCGAGGAACGGGTCATATACCGGTTCGCCTGTTTTGGTGTGATTGAGAATTGCCTTACGCATCAGCGCGACTGGCTTCTGTGTCGGGTGATCGAACTTCTCCTCACCGGAAGCGCCCCTGAGAAACTTCGGCGACGGCGAATTCCAGATGGTCGAGTTCTGGCCGGGCTTGCCATACCAGGGAGCGTTCTTTTTGCGTACATACCAGCACGGCTCATGCTGAAACCAGTAATGCGTTCTTGTCATCACCGCGCGTCCCTTGTCCCAGATAATCTGTTGATGATGCAGGAAGCCGATCTTCAGCAAGCCATCGAGAACCTCACGGGTATATTTCGAGGCGTGCCAGACATAGCCAACTTCGAGACTCGGCACCAGCGCAAATGCCTCGGACCAGTCGGCGCGCGTGTCGCCGGCAATGCTGGTTTCACGATGCCCCTTCGTGCGTGGTTTTAGATGCCGGGACTCGGCCGCTCCGCGATTCTTCAGACCGGCTTCGTCCCTCCATGCTGAATCGAGTTCAATGCCATAAGGAGGATCGGTCACCATCAGCAACGGCTTGCAGTCGCCCAGCAGCCGCGCGACTGCCTCCGGGCTCGTCGCGTCCCCGCACAGTACCCGGTGCGAACCACAAAGCCACAAGTCACCGACCCCGGTGACGGGCAAAACTGGCACATCCGGTATGAATTCCTCGTCCGGGATGTCGCCGATCATCAGATCGTCGAGTTCCTTCGTATCGAGCCCGGTGAGCGAGAGATCGTAGTCTGATCGACGGAGATCCTGCAGCTCCAGTGCCAGCAGTTCCTCATCCCACTCCGCCCATGTCGCCGACCGGTTCACCAAAAGCCGGAAGGCTTTGACCTGCGCCGGTGTCCACTCGTCGCACAGGATGACCGGGATATCGTTAATTTCCAGTTTGCGCGCTGCTTTGAGCCGCAGGTGGCCGTCAATCACCTCGCCGTCGCTTCGGATCAGACACGGAATTTTGAAGCCGAATTCTTTGATACTGGCGCACATGCGGTCGACCGCCGCATCGTTCTTGCGCGGGTTGCGCGCGTAAAAGACCAGGCTGTCGATGGGCCGGATCTGGACTTCCGTCGATACTTCGGTATGCATAGCGGTGCTCCTGTTTTATGCAGCCCGCGTTATTCATTCGGATCGAAGTCCCGGGTAACGCGCTGCTTACTAGCCCAGTCTGCGCCATCAAGCCCGAAACCAGAAATACCGGAAAGAAAAACGGCGGCGGGCAATTCGCTAAGGCGATGATGCTTAGAGACTTAGGCTTAGGCCAGACGGCTGCGTCAGGCCCGCGCTATGGGCCTGAACCGGTGGATTTAATTGGATGGAATTGGATCTAGATCTGAGGCGCGGATCTAGGTCCGAGACGTGAGAGTCAGATCCGTCAAACGACATACCGCCGCAGCGCGTCGATGACTTTTTCTCGTTCTTTTCCCAGGGCAAGATCGAGATGTTCCCATTTGCGTGCAGTTTGACTGTCGCCATCGCCGAGATCGATCCGAAGCCCGTAGAGGCCTTCCATTGGCACGTTGTCATTGTCTAGTTCGGCGAATATCGCCGCCAGGTGATCCCGCCATTCATCGCCGTGCTTTGCTATCGCCCCATGTATGGCATTTCGTCGTTCAACATTGGGCCGTCTTCCGCGCGTCCCTTTATTCTTCGCGAGAGCCTTTAACGATTCTTTGGTGTTTGCCGGCTCACCGACGCTTTGCGTCTCTGCATGAAATTCCGGTTCCGACGCGCGGTGCGCCGCATCCGCGATCGAGGCGGATGTGTCAGTGGGTGCAGAAGGTTTCCGATCAACTTCCTCCAGCCTCCCTGCTTCGAGGGTCTTGCCTTCCAGCGCAAGGCAAAAATCCGCCGCTGCCTCACTGACGGGGAATATCGTGCCATCAAGAATAGCTACCCCTCCGTCGAAGCGGTCGTCGGCACCAAATCTGAAACTCAAGCTCTTGCGTCTCATGTGGTCCAGCCAGTTAATATGCAGCTCAAGACCGTCGGGATTTGGCAGCGACGCGCAGGCGCGTCTGGCAAGAGCCTCAAATTGTGCCACCGCGGTCTGGCTCCCCGCGCCCGATACGCGCCATTCGCCCGGTCCGCCGCTATTGACTGTGTAATGCCAGTCAGCGCGCAGGCTCGGGTACCTGTTGTGCAACGCTCGAAATTGCTGCGCAAGATCCGCCCAGAAAAGGTTCTTTGGAAACACTTGATTTCCTTTTTCGCTGTTATTAATCCCACCAAGACCAGGACGCACGTTCCGTAATGGTCGGGCAAGAAAAAAGGAGAGAGAAACTATCCTTTTATATACCTCTACTGTATCGAATTTTGGAGCCTCTCCAAGTCACTGAAAACAAATCGGTATTCCCGCAAGAACAACAGCCAGTTACATTTTCCGGGGACGTCTGGCTGCTGGCCCTTCTGGGTTTTTTCTTCATAAACGGCTGAAAGAAAATGACATACGCCCTTCCCAGAAGTTGGGAAATGGACACCCCTTCCTACCATCTGAGACTATCGGGCTCTCATGAGACACGGGTCGAACGGCGCCGTGACTGGGGAGCCAAACGATTCCCACTTCGGAGTTCTCTCCGGTCTTCCGGTTGACGGACTTCAGGAAATAATAACTCTCCCGGCTGAGTCCGCGGATCCCGCCACCCGATCGAGGTTACGGAGCGGCGCTCGGGTTCGAATTCCGAAGGAAGGCAAAGGTGCTCATAGTTGCCTCGTTCCAGGACATGGCCCGACAGATCCGTCTCGTGGAGCCGCTGCATAATGATGACTTTGCTGCCGGTCGCCATGCTGTTCAGCCGGGAGGACATCGCCTGATCCCACCAGGAACGCACCATGCTCCGCGCGGTATCGCTGTACTGATCCGACTTGAAGCGTTGTTCATTTGTCGCCATTCGTTTTCGGCGCTGGCCTGTGCTCAGGCATGGCAACATCGCGGGTTGCCTCGCTCCGACCGACGCGCCATGCCCGAAACTCTCAGAGTCTCCGGCATGGCGTGTTCATTTGGATAACGCAAACGTTGCAATTGCTGGCAAATTCTCATTCCCGGTTGGCTGTACACCGATGATGACAGATAACTTGCAGGATGCGATAGAGATTTGGTTCCCTATCGAGAAGGACGCCGACGGGTTCCCTCAGTCGCAGGACTGGGAGCAGTTGTGGGCGTGGCCCGCTAAGGGCGGCTATCGAATCGATAACATACCCTTTTTTGTTGACGCCATTTCGTGCGGCGACATTGTGTCTGTAGTCAAGGGCAACGACGGGTTGTTCCGTTTCGAGGCGGTCGTTGCACGGGGCGGAAACAGCACTCACCGTTTGTGGCTCGCTGATGAGTTTGCAGAAAAGTCAGGTCAGATCCTGAGCGACCTGCGTAGTTTGGGCTGCGGCGCTGAGGTCACGCTCGGGCGTTTGATAGCGGTTGACGTTTCCCCCTGCCTTGAAGAGCGTTTGCGCGAGTTCCTGCTTCTGGGACGGCAGAGGGGCTATTGGGAGTTGCAGGAGGAGGACTGAAATTTGCACCGGGTATGCGAGGTGTCGGTTGATTACGGGCAAGCGGACGCGGCGCGTCGGATCGCAGAGAGAGAGAGAGATTGATTCTGCGGCATGTACCTTTTCCGCCAGGAACGCCCACGCTAGGCGGCGCTCGAAATCTCCCAACCGCCGCGGCGCTTGTGGCCCTGAGGCGTACAACACGGCTAGTTCTCCGACGGTCTTTCAGCGCTGTCGATCACCAGCACATCCATCGGGATCTTCGCCGCTTCGAGTTTCAGGCCAATATTGTGAATCGCTCCGAAAACCGATCCAAGTGCCGAATCGGCGGCGGCGCCGTTCAGTTCACCGTCGTCGTACTGCAGTCTGAAATCGTAGTTGCCCTCGATCTTTGTCTCGTCGACCACGGGTTTTCCAAGTTGCATCCCCAGGACAATAGCCAGATTTTTGATCGGCGATCCGCGCGACACGATGCCTCCTCCGCGGATGGGTTGAACAGTCTGACTCTCCGGCGGCACATCAGCCCTCGCCGCAGGCAGTTTCACACGCCCCCCGCGCGGGGGGCGACCACGTAACCCTGCGGCGTGAGCTCCTCCGTTGTGGTTTCAATCCTGTCAGTGCCGGTGCAAAAATACCCATAATGCCGGTTGAAAAAGTTGCCACCCCCTGAGGTGATAAAACGCCCGAATCTGGAGACAGAGGAGGGTCCGACCTTTGTTCAGGGGAAA
>Ga0302320_10014204_pt1 | contig 16509 bp, 13 predicted proteins | sample Bog_T0_3_FD_202130 | JGI IMG/M metagenome (GOLD analysis project Ga0302320, IMG submission 202130) | Peat permafrost microbial communities from Stordalen Mire near Abisko, Sweden - Bog_T0_3 | ecosystem: Environmental > Terrestrial > Soil > Wetlands > Peat | place: Sweden: Abisko, Stordalen Mire... | reverse complement strand
TACAGGCTCAACCGCCGCACCATGGAACCGGACTTGATGGTTCGACTGCTGCGCGCTTGCATCTGCACACAAACCATCACTTACAAAGAGCTTGTCGCCATGCCGGAGCTAGCTTGATATTCATCTAAAGTTGTTTCCCGGCGTTCCCATCTTCTACGTCATCAGCGGTTACCTGGTTTCGGCCTCCTATGAACGGCAAACTTCTGTTCTGACCTATTTCAAGAACCGCTTTCTTCGCATCTATCCCGGACTGTGGGTGAACCTCGGGTTCACCGTCGTTGTGCTGCTCTGTTTCGGCTACCGGTTCACCCATCTTTCCAACTATGGCTGGCTCCTGGCCCAGTTTTTGGGATTCTTCTATACGCCCGATTTCCTGAAGACCTTTGGGTTCGGCCACTACAACGGCAGCCTTTGGACGATCATCGTCGAGCTGCAGTTTTACTTCCTGCTTCCGGTGCTCTACAGGACGATGAGAGGGGCAAAGTCAGGCAATCGCATCCTGCTGACATTCCTGTTCGCTTTCATGGCGGCGCGCCTGGTCCTCAATTACTCGCATCCGCATATGGGCGGCGCCGGCGAATCACCCATGGAAAGACTGGTGCAGTATACGTTTGTTCCGCACTTCTTCATGTTCCTGCTGGGCGTGACCTTGCAGCGGTACCGGGTCTACACATCGAGCATCGTTGCGGGTAAAGGGCCGCTTTGGGTCGCATTGTACGTACTGTCTAAACTTCTCCTGCCCGATGTTCCCCTGGTTTGGGTTTTCAGCGACGCACTCCTCGCGGTCTCGATTGTTTCAGCCGCCTACACCCTTCCGAGGACCGCCGAGAGGGTTCTGCGCGGCCAGGACATCTCCTACGGGGTCTATATCTATCACGGCCTGCTGATTAACATCGTGATTCAAATGAAGCTGGCGCCAAATTCCAGCAACCAGCTCATCCTGTTGGTTGCAACCAGCGCTTGCCTGCTTGGGACGCTTTCCTGGTTCTTTGTGGAAAGGCCCTTTCTGCGGAAGAAGCGCAAGCTGGAAGGACTTCCCGGCTGAGCGGGTCGTCCTGTGCCCGGTCAGTTGTCCGGCAGGATGGCTGGCTATGAGGTGAGGCCGGGGCGTGCGGTCGGCGGCTGAACGCAAATGCAGGTCCCCTTCGACTCCGCTCGGGGCAGGCTTTCCACTCCGGTCGCCATGGCGACCTTCGCTCAGATGACAGCATCGGGGATGTGCGTTAATCGATCTCCCTGACCCAGATGTTGCGGAAGCTGATGGGCTCGCTTTTGTCGCCGTGGGCCTGGAGCTTGATGGGCGCGGCGATGTAGGCCTTGTAAAAGGGCTGGCCGACGTAAAGGGTTTGGCCCTTGAGCTGGAAGTGGTTCTGGACCAGGACGCCGTTGTAAAAGACGGTGACATAGGCCGGGGATTGCAGGGAGCCGTCGGCGTTGAACAGGGGCGCGGTCCAGACCACGTCGTAGCACTGCCACTCACCCGGCTTGCGCCCAGGGTTGACCAGCGGAATGCTCTGCTTGTAGATGCTGCCGCCCATCCCATTCACATAGGTCGGGTTCTGAAATGAGTCCAGGACCTGGAGCTCGTAGCCGTCGTCGCCGAGGCCGGTGGAGGCGAGAAAGACGCCGCTGTTGCCGCGGGCCTGGCCGCTGCCGGTGATGGTGGCGGGGATCTTCCACTCGATGTGGAGCTGGTAGTTCTTGAAGCCGCGGCGGGTCTCGATGCTGCCCTCGCCCTTGCTCACGGTCATCGCGCCGTTGGCCACGGTCCACTTGGCGGGCGTCTTGTCGCGCACGGAGACCCACTGGTCCAGGTTCTTGCCGTCGAAAAGGACGATGGCGTCGGAGGGCGGCTCGGCGAAGGCTGCGCCCGGCGTCACCACGGCGGGAACGGGCTGCCAGATCTCCGTCTCCTCCGGCTTGGGCTTGGCGGCGCCTGCCGGGGCTTGTGCGCAGAGGGAAGCAGTGAGGGAAACAAGAGCGGCGGAAACAAGGAGGCGGGAAACCTGGATGCGCTTCATGCGATGAAAATACACCCAAGGGCGGGAATCTGGCCAGAGAAAGCCGCGACCTGTCCGACCTGGGACGGGGATGCCTGGCGGCCCGATCTCAACCGGTTGCCCCGTTCGCCGGGCATCTGGAACCGGGAAGCCGCCCAGCCTCAATTCCCCAAGTCCCTAGTCCCTGTTCCCTGTTCCCTGTAGAAAAAACGCGGAGATCTTCACTGTTTTCAATGCCTTACGCCGCTATCCTGCCCTATTCCAACGCCTTCCGCAACAAACCGGTGCAATTTCAGGCAACCCTTTGCTCAAATCAGGCACCGTGCGCGGTGCCGATGTGTGAAATCCGGCACCTGGAAAGGTTATTTTTGGACAAAAACGCAACCTTCCAAGCAAACCTTTGGCCCTCAAACAGAACCTTCTGTGCATACCTTCCCCCCATTTCACGCACCTTGGAAGCAAACGTTTGGCCCCCGCCAACCCTAGAACGGATAGCGATCGGCTTCAAGGCAACAGCGCGCGACGGTGCGGCTCAGCCCCACGGCGTCGGCCGGAATGAACCGCGCCAGCCTGCGCAGAATGGCCAATTGCGTCCGCAGCATGTCGCCCTCCGCGCACGCCGCCAGCACCCGCCGCGCCGCCTGCTCGGCCAGCGCAATGGTCTCGTCGGCCAGCAGTCCCGTGATGGCAGCCGCCGCCTCCGCGGCCTTGTGTCCCGCCGCCGCCAGCTTGCGCGCGCGCAGCAGCGTGGACTCCAGCGCGTAGACCTGCGCAATCATGTCGGCCAGGTCGGCCATCACTTCCTGCTGATCCTGAAGCGCAGTCATGAAGCGCTGACTGGCCACGCCGGCGGAGAAGAGCGCGATCTTCCGCGCCGAGGCCAGGGCTTCGGCCTCGCGCGCCAGCAGCTCGCCGGTGTCGCCCGCGGCGTCGAAGCTGGGCGGCTGCGTCACCTCATCCATGATCTTCTTGATCGCCGGCAGCAGCGGGAGTTCGCCTTTCAGCGCCCGCTTCATCAGCCAGCCGGTGATGATGAGCCGGTTGATTTCGTTGGTTCCTTCGAAGATGCGGTTGATGCGCGCGTCGCGGTAGTAGCGCTCCGCGGGATACTCCTCGACATAACCGTAGCCGCCCATGGTGGCAATCAGCTCGTCGGCTACAATCGTCAGCATCTCCGACCCGTAGACCTTGAGGATGGAGCACTCGACGGCGTACTCCTCGATGCGCTTCTGGGTCTCGCGCGGCGAGTGCGCCAGTTCCGGCGGCAGCGCGGCGAGGCCGGCGTCGATCATGCCGACGGTGCGGTAGGCCATGGTCTCGGCGGCAAACAGGCGCGCCGCGCTCGATGAGATCTTGCGCTGGATGAGGCCGAACTCCGCGATCGGCTTGCCGAAAGCGTGCCGCTCCTTGGCGTACTTGATCATGTGCGCCAGCACGTGGCGCGCGCCGCCGATGCAGGCGACGCCCAGCTTGAAGCGGCCCACGTTGAGCACGTTGAAGGCAATATGATGCCCCTTGCCTGCCTCACCCAGCAGGTTGGCGGCAGGGATCTTGCAGTCGGCGAACACCAGCGGGCAGGTGGACGAGCCGCGAATTCCGAGTTTGTGCTCCTCGGCGCCCACGGTCAGCCCCGGCGTGTCGCGCTCCACCAGAAACGCGGAGAACTTTTCTCCATCGATCTTGGCAAAGACCGTGAAAAGGCTGGCGACGCCGCAGTTGGTGATCCACATTTTTTCGCCGTTGAGGGTGTAGGTGCTGCCGTCCGCCGAGAGCGTGGCGCGGGCGCGGATATTCATTGCGTCGGAGCCGGAGGTGGCCTCAGAGAGCCCATAGCTGCCTACCCACTCGCCGGAGCCGAGCTTGGGCAGGTAGCGCTGCTTCTGCTCCTCGGTGCCATACCAGACCAGCGGCAGGGTGGCGATGCCGGTGTGCGCGCCAAAGGCCGTGGAAAAGCTGGCCAGGACGCTGATGTGATCGGCGACGAGCGTGGAGGTGACCTTGTCCATGCCCATGCCTCCGTACTCCTCGGGAATGTCGACGGAGGTAAACCCCAGTTCACCGGCTTTGCGGATCAGACCCGCCAGCACGCCCGGCTTCTTGGCCTCGAGGGCATCGACATTGGGCAGGACTTCTTCGCGCGCAAACTCGGCAGCCGTGGCTGCAATCTGGCGCTGCTCCTCGTTCAGATCCTCGGGAGTAAAGACCTCGGCGGGGGTACGGGTTTCAAGCAAGAAACTGCCGCCCGCGGCGGCCACAATGGGTGAACCGGTCGAATCTGCCATGCGAAAACAAGCCTCCTTCGGCACTGCTCACATTACCGCAGCGACTTAAAGGACGGCAACTTGCGCCTTTTCGCCCCCCGCGCCCTGCCCCCCGAAATCGCGTACAATTGCGGGTATCCAGAACCCGGAGGCTCGCCCTGTTTGCCGTGCTTGACACGTTTCTGAATCCGGCCGCCAACCTGCTTCGCGGGCTGGCCGCGCAGGTTGCCGTGCATCTGGCGCTGGCGCCCCAGACCGGCCTGCGGCATTACTTCAAGCAGATGCAGGAGACCGACCACACCTTCAAGGGCCTCTATCACTGGAACTTCTTCGATGCGGCGGTTCTGCTGCCCTACTTCGCCGTCATGATCGTCCTGGCCATCTACGGCGTCCACCGCTACACCATGTGCTACCTCTATTACAAATACCGCAAGAACTATAACCCCAACCCGCCGCGCCACTTCGATGAACTGCCCATGGTCACCGTGCAACTGCCCATCTACAACGAGCAGTTTGTCATCGACCGGTTGATCGAGGCGATCTGCGCCATGGACTATCCGCGCGAAAAACTCGATATCCAGGTACTCGACGACTCGACCGACGAGACGCAAGCTGTGGCCGCGGGCATTGTGGCGCGCTACGCGGCGCTGGGCCATCCCATCGCTTACATTCACCGCACCAATCGCCACGGATACAAGGCCGGCGCGCTCGATGCCGGCCTCAAAGTCGCCAAGGGCGAGTACGTGGCCATCTTCGACGCCGACTTTGTTCCGCCGGCGGATTGGCTGATGAAGGTCATCCACCACTTTGCCGAGCCGGAGATCGGCATGGTGCAGACGCGCTGGAGCCACATGAACCGCGACTACAGCATGCTCACGCAGATTGAGGCCATACTGCTGGACGGCCACTTTGTGATGGAGCATGGCGCGCGCGTACGCTCCGGCGACTACTTCAACTTCAACGGCACCGCCGGGATGTGGCGGATCAAGGCCATTGCCGACGGCGGCGGCTGGCAGCACGACACGCTGACGGAAGATACCGACCTGAGCTATCGCTCGCAGCTTGCCGGCTGGAAGTTCAAATACCTGCCTGAAGTCGAGTGCCCCTCCGAGCTGCCCATCGAGATGACGGCCTTCAAGACGCAGCAGGCCCGCTGGGCCAAGGGACTGATCCAGACCAGCATCAAGGTTTTGCCGCTGATGTTCAAGTCCGGCGCGCCGCGGCGCATCAAGGTGGAGGCTGTCTATCATCTCACCGCAAACCTCAGCTATCCGCTGATGGTCATCATGTCGGTGCTGCTGATGCCGGCCATGATCTGCCGCTTCTATCAGGGCTGGTTCCAGATGCTGCTTATCGACTTTCCGCTCTTCACGGCGTCTACGTTTTCCATTGCTGTGTTTTACCTGGCAAGCGAACGTGTGCTCTTCCCCAAGACGTGGTGGAAGACATTCCTCTATCTACCCTTTCTCATGGCCCTGGGCATCGGCCTCACCGTGACCAACACCAAAGCGGTAATGGAAGCGCTGGTGGGGCACAAGAGCGCTTTCGTACGCACGCCAAAGTATCGCGTAGCCAAGAAGGGCGAAAAGTCGCAAGCCGCCAAGTACCGCAAGCGGCTGATTCTGGCGCCGTGGATTGAGCTGCTGCTGGGCTGCTACTTCTTCGCGGCGATTCTCTACACCTTCTCGAACCACAACTACTTCACCGCGCCGTTCCTCATTCTCTTCGTCATCGGCTACTGGTACACGGGGCTGATGAGTCTGCTGCAAGGGCGGTTTGAGCGGTGGCGCACCGGCGCCGTCGCCAACGCGGATGAGTCGAGTCCGAAGCCGTTCCCGGTGGGGGTGTGAAGTGGGATCGCGCAAGAGTAAGCTGCTTTTATGGAGCCATTGGTATGACGACGAAGGCGAGTAAGTCCGCGAAATTAAAAGACAACATGCGCCCTGAATACGACATGAGCGGCGGTGTTCGTGGCAAATTACGCGAGCTTATCTAAGGGATATTCGCAAGCTGACAATGACATCTTCTCCCAGGTCGGTTTTGACGAATCGCTCCAGGATGCATTTACGAGGATTCGCGGTTTCATTGAAGCTGCGGACGGCTGTAATGTGGGGATCTACAAGCCCCCGCATATGAGGCAAATGCGCGCAGTCACGTCTTGCCCGGCGAGGGTGGTAGGAGGATAGCGAAGCAAGTTTTCCTTATGGTCAAACCTCGAAGACACGAGATGGTGCTCCTGCGTAGGCGATTTCGCAAAAGGAAGCCTAAGAATGAGTGGCTAATAGAAGTTGCCTCGAATTTCTCCGATTGGTCTGGGCTTAAAGCAAGGCTCAAAGAATGGTCCCTGGATGTGAAGGAACCAAAGAGACCGAAGCCAGCTCATGAGTGGGGAGACGGCCACGCTCTCCCTGGTGGTCTTCCGGAGACAAATAGAGCGAAGTTCTAATCGGAATCCTTGGGTCGATTTCCAGCTATTCGCTGCCGAAACCGGTCTAAACTATCCCTGAGGCAACCATGCTGACCGCCGAAAAGCTCGAGGATTTCCGCCAAAGCTGGCGTCCGACGCCGGAGAAGGTCGATCTGGCCGTCAAAACGGCTATTGAGATCGCCAGACCCTCCCGTGTCTTCATCTTCGGCTCCTGGGCGCGTGGCGAGGCTTCCATCGACAGCGATCTGGACCTTGCCGTTTTTGTGCCCGATGAGCGCACGAATGAGATTGGCGAGATGCGCAAAGCCATCCTTCGTGCGTTCGGTAACATTCGCATGAGCATCGATCTTGTGTTTGCGTCGGAGGGATACGCCGCCGAATTCCTCGATTCAATCAACAGCATCTACTACAAAATTCTCCGCACGGGAAAGCTGGTCTATGACGACCGGAATCAAGAAGCAGGCGCAGGTACTCCTGATCAAAGCCGCTGAAGATGAAGCGATGCTCCGGTGGGCAGATGCGCCGGACGGTCCCTTCGGATTCCATGTTCAACAGGCGATCGAAAAACTGCTCAAGGCCCTGCTGGAGCAACTTTCGGTCTCTTTTTTCCCGCTCGCACGACCTGAACTACCTTGCGGCCTTGCTTTCAGCGGAAAGCGAGACTCTTCCTTTGGCCGTTGCGGATTTGTCGCAGATCGGGACGTTCGCCGTAACGCACCGTTATGACGACATCCCTGAATTTCAGGTTTTGGATCGTGGTGCCGCCATCGAGACCGTGCGCCTGATCCGCGAGCACGTTCACGCCCGTATTGCCGCGCTCTCCGCAACCCCCTGAGCCTTCCCGGTTCAATATAAAGAAGCGTCTGCCGGGCCGGGAACTCGATTCAAATGTGCGGACAATTGGCCGGGTCATCTCCAGGCTATCTGCGCCCCATGCGATAGTCCACGTAGAGGATGTGAGATTTGATCTGGTCCCCCGCATGGTAGTGAGGGAGGTGCGCCATCTTCAGCATGTGAACGATGCTGCCGGGATTGCCGTTGCTCCACTCGACCAACTGGTGCAGGAAGTGATCGAGGTTTGAGGCCCACAGTTCGGTCCGGTTCGCTTCCCTGCGCGCGAATTCCAGCGCGACAGGCGGCGAAAACTCCTTCAGTTCCAGCCGCTCCGATTTGGCAGCGCACATGGGCTGTAACGCGCCAATGTCTTCCATGTGCGGTGAACGGGCCACAAAGAGAACCGGGGTTCTATCAAAATAGTTCAGATCTTTGATCAGGCCGGTTACCACGCGGGACGGGCCCGCCAGGTGATCCAGCGCCAGGAAAAATGGATGCTTTTCGAGCGCCCGCTGCACAATGCCCTTCAGGGAGCCGGTGCCCAGAGATGTGTAATTTGCCGGAAGGCCGATTTCCGGATTCGCGGCGCGCCGAAGCTCTTCAATCAGCGTCAACAGCAGTTGGCGCGGTGATTGGACCTGGGCAACAAACAGGGCCGACGGCTGCGTTTGGATAAAGCTCTTGAGCAGGCGAGTCTTGCCGACGGCTTCCGGGCCGAAAATCAGCATCGATTTCCGTCTCTGCGCCTGGGCTTGCAAGCGAGCCAATTCCTCAGTGCGCTCGACGGTGGCGAGATATTGCCGCGGATCGATGGCGCCGTTAGCAGCCGGCACGGCCATGTTGGAACCTCATTTGGGACCGTACTCTTGATTGAAACGTTGACGAGTTGCCTGGATCGCCGCGTGCGCAGCGCTCCTAGCCCTCAGCGCATGAGCGGGATTCCACGAGCGCCGAAACCTCTTGTTCCAGTTGGTTGAGCCGTTCAATGGCCGACTGCACGGCGGGAGCTCCTTCTTCTTTGATTTCCCGCGCACGGTCAAGCGCTTCTACTGCAATGCGGCCGATTTCGTGGAGCAGCTTGCGAATCTCGACCTCAAGGCGGTCCCGGCTTTCCAGAATGCGATTGAGTACATCGTTTTGCACGCGCGCGCTGTTTACTTCCAGGAGATGCTGGAGGAACTCCCGAGCATCGTTCGCGATGAGTTTGCGCGCACCGACAAGCGGCAAGAAGGCGTCAGCGAGCCAGCGGAGCGGCGATGGGGGTTGCGCAGTGCCGATGAAGTTCTCGAAGACGAACCTGGAACGCACGCGGAGACCCTTTTCCGGATCGAGCGCATGGGGCATCCGCGTCAGTTCGCTGAGGCCTGCGCCGGCAAGCTGTTTCAGGAAGTTGTTGCCCATCTCGACAAATCGGAAGGCGGCGGCGCGATATTGGCGCTCGCCCTCCTCCTGCTCGGGTTTGAGCCAAGGCATCACCTTGCGGCGCGCAATCTCCTGGGCGAGGCGCATCAGCCGGCGCCGGTAGCGCGGACCAAAGCCGAGGGGGACGGACGCCAGTTCCCTTCCGAATTCTGTTTCAGACTCCGGCGACGCGGAACGGAAGAACCGTTTGTGCCGTTCAACGAAGAGGTCGGAGATCCTCTGCTGCTCCGCCATAAAGAGGAAAGCCAGTTCGCGCATGGAGCGCTCGGCGTCGCTGATGGTTTCCTTCATGAGAGCGATGCGCCGTTCGGATTCTTCGATTGGCCGCTGGAGCGCTTCTCGGTCCTCGTCGATCATGGCCAGCAGTTGCTCGCTCAAGCGCTGAAGACCCCGGTCGCAGGCGGCGCGAACCAGATTTCTGCCCGGGTCTCCAACAAGCTGCTGCAAGCTCGCCAGGAGTTTTTCCCAATCCCGCAGCGGACCGCGGCTTTCCATGCGTTCGGCGGCGCTCACCTGAAAGACCTCGCCCATCGGGCGATGCAGGCGTTTCTCCAGAATCTCGCGCGTGAACTTGACCGCCGCGGCGCGTTCCGGATCGGTGGTGCGATCGGCCTTATTGATGACCAGGATCAAGTCTCGAACTTGCCTGCCAACCGCTTCCACCAGCGCCAACTCTTCGCCCGCAATCGGCGGATCGGCGCCGACCACAACCAACGCCGCATCAATGTGAGGAATGAAGGCCTGCGTGGTGGCCGTGTTTCCGGTGAAGACCGAGCCCAGGCCCGGTGTGTCAACAAAACACATGCCGGAGGACAACAAGGAGCTGGGCACGAATACTTCCGCGCCGTCAACGGCCTTCTTGTTTTCGGGGTTGAATTCCTCAGTCACGTATTCTTTCAAGCCGGTCATGGCAACATCCTGCCAGGAGCCGTCGCGCATGCGAACGCGCGCGCGAAGCTCGTCGCCAAACCGAATCACGGTGGGCACCGCCGTGACCGGGACAAACCCGGTGGGAACCACGGCGCAGCCGACCAGGGCGTTGAGCAGGGTGGATTTGCCGCGCTTGAACTGGCCGACACAAGCTACGTAGAAGCGTCCCTCGGAAACCCGCGCTGCCAGCTCACGTGCTTCTTCGGCTAGTGGCTCAGCCCCAAGGTGCTGGGCCAGGCGGGAGAGCCGCAACAGGCGCAGGGCGCCGTCCATTGATACGGATGGCTCAGACTGATGGCTGCCGTAATCCCCCATTGTCGAACTGCCTTGTTCTTCCTGCATTCGTTCCTACGCTCTACCTGTGGGTACGCCGCCGATCGCGATGAGAAGGCATTTCTGCAAGCGCGTATCTTCTTACCGTTCCCTCTTTCTTTCGCTGAGCCGCGACCTTCATTCCAATCCTAGTTCTTCACGGATACTATGGCTTATGTCGTGGAGCATGGAATGAAGCTCGTTGACGGCGTTATTGAGACCGTCGATCGCGTCCTCGGGAACGGCGCCGCATCCGCGCATGTGACGCGGTTTAAGTTCCTCGATAGCAATATCCACAAAGCCCAGGTCGGTCAGCACCGAGCGCGATACCGGAATCTCCGGCGGTTCCGGTTTCATATGCTGCCAATCGAGGGTCCTTAACAGTTGAGTCCGAAGGCGGCGAATATGATTTTCAATCATCTGCACCTGCGCGGGCGTGACGTCGGCAACATAGTGCGGAAAGGGAGACTCCGATTGCGGCGAATGGAGCGCGTGCTCGATATCGCAGAGCAAGCCGTCGATGTACTTGCAGGTGGCAGCCAGGCGCCTCCGCTGCACAGCGTTCAGTTCACCAGGTGCTCGGGCTCCGGAGGGATCGGATTCGGGATCGGGCATGACGCCTCCACGTGTATTTCAACATCAATGAGTCATCTGCCCATTTGAGCCGTCATGGTGGACTCCACCATACGTTCGGAAAGCGCTGTCGAGATCTTCAACCAGATGGCCAACAAGGTCGCAGCCAGGGCGAGGCCCACCCACGTGTTCATCATGAGCACAAACTCCTCATTGTCGTTCAGGGAACTCGGCTGGGACACAACTCCGCAACAGGATTCCCTGTCAGGAGTTATCATCTGTCCGGCCTATTGGAATGGACAGCGGTTCAGGGTGAACTCCTTCACCACAACTAACAGGTCAGTAGACACCGTTTCCGCGGTGGTGTCAAGAAACACTGAAACACTCTTGTCGTGCGTGAGCGAAACCTGATGGAGTTGGAGCGAGCCGCTGAGGATGGACGTTGACCTTGCCGTCAGAATGCGTCTGCACGCCAAAGGACGCCGTGCTGCCGCCGGGGCGCAAGAAAAGGGCGGGATACCACAACCTTCGACCAGCCGCATCCTCCCCGGAGGCAAATCCGAATTTCCTAGCCCAGGAATGAATCAGTACTTCCCATACACCTTCGCGCACTCCACCAGCTTGTCGATATTTGCCGCGGGCGTGGTGGGCGGCAGCGCGCAGCCTGGACCGAGGATGAAGCCTCCGCCTGGCGCCAGCACCTCAATCGCCTCGCGGCAAGCGAGTTCCACACCTTCAGGCGAGCCCTTGTGGAGGACGCCGCTGGGATCTATGGGACCCAGTAGCGTTGTTTTGCCTGCGGTAGCCCGTTTGGCCGCGGCCTTGTCGCACTTGTAGTCGAACTCCAGAATCCTGGCGCCGGTCTCGGCCATCTTCTCGATGATGCGCGTGGTGTTGCCGCACGTGTGATACGCAAGGAAGAAGCCGTCGCCCTGGAGAGCCCGCACCACTTTCTTGCCGTAAGTTAGGCAGTACTTCTCATACATCCGCGGCGAGATGACATCCGGCGAGCACTGCGCCTCGCCCAGCGAGGTGCCGGGGCAGCCGAGTTCCTTGAAGATCTTCGCGTAGAGGATGTAGGCGTCGCTGGTGTACTCAAGGAGCGTGAAGATGGCATCGTCCTGCTCGCCGACGGCCATCTCTGTCATGAGGGTTGCGGGACCGGCGAGCATGCAGGCGAGGTCGAACGGGCCTTGATCGGCGCGGCCCATGATGCAGGCTTGCCGGCCGATCTGGTTGAGCACGTAGCGCGTGGCATCAAGGACGGCATGGGTGAGCGGCGAGTTCCATGGGTCGGGCATCTTCAGGCTCGCAACGTCTGAGAGGCTCGCGAGCAGCGGCTTCTCGATCACCGGCGCGCTGCCTGGCAGGTAGGTCACCTCGCAGCCGCAAGCCTCGGCCAGCGCGGCCGTGCCGTTCTCGACCAGCAGCATGTCGTGACCGAAGCGTTTCCATGCGGCCACCTGCGCCTCGCCAAGCAGTTGCCCGCACGGGAATATCTTCTCCGGAGGCAAGTCGATGTCCGCGACGGTCATCATGAAGTTATGCAGATCCACCGGAACCCGGTCATGCGGCTCGTATCGAATGGTCGCCAGACACCGTTCAAGCCCGGTCATTTCTTCGTGCCCCATTTCTACGTTCCCAATTCCTTCGTTCATGGAACTCTCCTTGCCTGAATCCAACCTGCAACAATAACACGCCAGCGGACCCGGATCGGGGCAGCCGGCGTGGCTTGATTGCGGGGCGCGGAACTGGAGAATCGAGCCGGCTGGCGACGGACGGCAAGGCAATGAAAAACATCAAGATACGCGCGCTCTCAAGGGGAGCTGGACAGCCTGCGCGCAGTGGCGCGATTCTCTCCGCTACAATGGTTCTTAAGCGCCTGTCGCGCCGGGGACTCGAATCCCGGCCCGCCAGGCGCATCAGAGCATATGCTAGCCCAGAATTTACGTGAAGCCCTTACTTTCGATGACGTGTTGCTGGTGCCCGCCTACAGCGACGTGGTGCCCGTCCAGGTCAGTACGCAGACCCAGTTGACTCGCGAGATTTCGCTCAACACGCCGCTGCTCTCCTCGGCCATGGATACGGTGACGGAGTCGCGCATGGCCATCGCGATGGCGCAGCAGGGCGGCATTGGTATCGTGCACCGCAACTTGTCGATTGCCGACCAGGCGGGCGAGATCGACAAGGTGAAGCGCTCAGAGAGCGGCATGATTGTTGACCCGGTGACGATTGGCCCGGATCAGATGATCGGCGATGCGCTCGATGTGATGCGCCGCTACAAAATCTCCGGCGTGCCCGTCACGCAGGGCAAGCGGCTGGTGGGCATCCTGACCAATCGCGACCTGCGCTTTGAAACACGCACCGACATTCCCGTCGGCGACGTGATGACCAAAGAGAACCTGATCACGGTTCCCGTGGGCACCACGCTGGAAGAGGCAGAGTTCATCCTCCACAAGCACCGCGTGGAGAAGTTGCTGGTGGTCAACGATCAGTACGAGTTGAAGGGCTTGATCACGGTCAAGGACATCCAGAAGAAGCTGAAGTATCCCATGGCCAGCAAGGACGACCAGGGCCGGTTGCGCGTGGGCGGAGCGATCGGAGCCACGGGCGATTTTCTGGAACGCGCGGCGGAACTGGTGCGGGCGCGGGCGGACGTTCTGGCGATCGACTCGGCGCATGGGCACTCGTCGCGCGTTTTGGAAGCGGTCCGCGAGGTGAAGAAGGCGTTTCCGCATGTGGGCCTGCTGGCCGGCAACGTGGCCACGTATGAGGGCGCGCTGGCGCTGATCGAGGCCGGGGTGGATGCCATCAAGGTGGGGATTGGGCCCGGATCCATCTGCACCACGCGCATGGTCACCGGCGCGGGCATGCCGCAGATCACGGCCATCGCCGAGGCAGCACGCGCAGGGCGCGAACATGGAATTCCGGTGATCGCCGACGGTGGCATCAAGTACTCGGGCGAGATCACCAAGGCCATCGCCGCCGGCGCTAATTCGGTGATGATCGGCTCGCTGTTTGCCGGCGTGGACGAGAGCCCCGGCGAAACCATTCTCTACCAGGGACGCAGCTTCAAGAGCTACCGGGGCATGGGCTCGTTGACAGCCATGGGCCAAGGCTCCGGCGAGCGCTACTTTCAGAGCACGGCCGACCTGGCCAGCGCCGAAATGGGCACCGAGGGCGTGGTGCAGCGCGAGCGCGCGAGCCAGAACCGGCTGGCCAAGTTCGTGCCCGAGGGGATTGAAGGCCGCGTGCCCTACCGTGGGCCGCTTGAATCCATGGTCTTCCAGCTCGTGGGCGGCTTGCGATCCGGCATGGGCTACCTGGGATGCGGCACCATCGCGGAGTTGCAGGAAAAGGCTCAGTTTGTGCGCATCTCCGGCGCAGGGCTGCGCGAGAGCCACGTTCATGACGTGATCATTACCCGCGAAGCTCCCAACTATCACGTCGAATAGCGCGCTGGTTGCGTATCAGCCGTCAGACGTCATGGCACCATTGCGGCTTTCTTCCGGGAAATGCCACGCCGCAGAAAGCCAGAAGGGTCAGGCAAATTGGAGAATCGGTTAAGACGCAGCGACATCAACTACTGGTTGGGCGTCTGGCTGCCGGTTGCCGTGGGGGTTTTCATTATCTATATGGAATCGACGGAGGCCTTTGGCTCCGACCATACCAGTCAACCGCTGCGCTTGCTCTACGAGGCCATTCTTGGCCCGGTCAGCAGCGAGCGGTGGGAGACAGTGCACCTCATCATCCGCAAGTGCGGTCACTTTCTCGGCTACGGTTTGATCGGACTGGCGTGGCTGCGCGCCTGGTGGATGACACTACCGCGCTCGCGCTTTCTCCACGACGCTCTGCTAGGGCTGCTGGGCACGGCGCTGGTGGCCAGCTGCGACGAGTGGCACCAAACCTACCTGCCCAACCGCACCGGGTCAGTGCGGGATGTGTTGCTGGACTGCACCGGGGCCATCACGCTGCAATTGCTGGTCTATCTCTACATGCGCCTCTTCCGGGCCAAGCGGTTGATGCGTGCGTGGTGAGAGTTCTTGCTGAAGCGATTCTCCCTTACGATTCCGCCTGAAGCAATTGAGCGCAGACAAGCACGGGCGTCCGCCGCGGCAGACGCCCGTGCTTGTCTATTGAATGAAGGACGGAAGAGCCGGAAAGAGCGCCGTGTTACGCGGCATCTTCCTTGCTGTCTTCCTGCTTCTGTTCCTCGAGATGTTTTTCGAGCTCAGCTCTCTTCTTGGCCTTGGTGTCCTCGCGCTTCTGGCGCTTGGCGTCGAGTTGCTTTTCCGCGCCCAGCAGTTCGATGAAGGCCTTCTCGGCCCCGTCGCCTTTCTGAAATCCAGTGCGGACGATGCGCAGGTAGCCGCCCTGGCGATCGCCGTAGCGCGGCGCCACGGTTTCAAAAAGCCGCTCGACCGACTTGTCGGTCATTAGGTAGCTGAGGGCCTGGCGGCGCGAGTGCAGATCGCCCTTCTTGCCCAGGGTGATCATTTTTTCGACCAGCGGGCGGACTGCCTTGGCCTTGGCCACGGTGGTCTCGACGCGGTCTTCCACAATGACGGACGTGACCAGGTTGCGCAGCAGCGCGCGGCGGTGGCTGGTGTTACGTCCGAGCTTGAATCCTGCATTGCGATGGCGCATGATGAAACTCTCTTTCGATTAGCTTTTAGCTCCTAGCTTCTAGCCTCTAGCTCCATCGCGGAAGAACCAGCCTTTGGTTCTCGCACGGAAGAGCTAGGAGCTAGCGGCTAATAGCTGGAAGCTGCTTTTAGAAGTTCTCGGTCTCGGTGGGCAACTGGAGGTCGACGGAATCCAGCGGTTCGTCTTCGTCGTCGTAACGGCCATAGCTTGCGGCGAGGGCGGCTGCGGGAGGAATGCTGGTGGGTCCGGGGACGGCGTTGCCGTTTTCGTCAATCTTCATGCCCAGCGAGAGGCCCATCTGGGCGAGGATTTCCTTGATCTCGTTCAGGCTTTTGCGGCCGAAGTTCTTGGTCTTGAGCATCTCGGCTTCAGTCTTCTGCACCAGTTCGCCGATGGTCTGGATGTTGGCGTTCTTGAGGCAGTTGTAGCTGCGGACAGAGAGCTCGAGCTCTTCGACGGAGCGGTTGAGGTTGTCGTTGCGCAGCAGCGTGCGGCCTTCTTCTCCGCGCGCCTCGGCTTCGATTTCCTCCTCGAAGTTGATGAAGATGTTCATGTGGTCCTTCAGCAGCTTGGCGGCCAGGCCGACGGCATCGGCGGGCAGCACGGCCCCGTTGGTCCACACTTCGAGGGTGAGCTTGTCGTAGTCGGTGATCTGGCCCAGACGGGCGGCCTCGACGACATAGTTGACGCGGCGGACTGGCGAGTGAACCGAATCCACGGGAATGAAGCCCAGGCCCAGGTCGGCGTCGAAGTTCTTGTCGGCGGAGATGTAACCACGGCCGCGCTTGAGGCGCATTTCCATGTCGAGCTTGCCGCCTTCAGAAAGGGTGGCCAGATAGATGTTCTTGTCGAGGATCTCGACGTCGCCATCGGCTTCAATCATGCCGGAGGTGACCACGCCGGGCTGGTCGGCGCGCAGATAGAGCGCCTTGGGACCTTCGCCCGCGAGCTTGAAGGGGACCTGTTTGAGATTGAGAATGATGTCGGTGGCGTCTTCAACCACGCCGGTGATGGACTGGAACTCGTGCAGCACGCCCTCGATGCGGATGGCGGTGACGGCGGCGCCTTCAATCGAACTGAGCAGGGTGCGGCGCAGGGCGTT
>Ga0302320_10014203_pt1 | contig 16510 bp, 17 predicted proteins | sample Bog_T0_3_FD_202130 | JGI IMG/M metagenome (GOLD analysis project Ga0302320, IMG submission 202130) | Peat permafrost microbial communities from Stordalen Mire near Abisko, Sweden - Bog_T0_3 | ecosystem: Environmental > Terrestrial > Soil > Wetlands > Peat | place: Sweden: Abisko, Stordalen Mire... | reverse complement strand
GTGGGATACGACAAGGCCGCCCAGATCGCCCACACTGCGCATGTGGAGCACAGCAACTTGCGCGAGGCGACTCTGAAGCTTGGCTATCTCACGGGCGAGGAATTTGATCAGTTGGTGCAACCGGAGAAGATGACGCGGCCGTAAGGGGCACGCATCATAGCGGGTGTGCCCTCTCCTCGATCCCGCTTGCGGGACGTTTTTGGGCTCTTACCAGCTCCCGGCCACCTTGTAATGGTTACGAACCCATTTGTGGGTCAGAGGCATCTGAAAGTTTACCCAAATGCCATCGCCATCTTGTTCCCCATAGTACTTGCCAGGGCCGATGGTGGGACACCCCGTGCGACGTTCGTAGCAGTCCAGCAAAGCATGCTCGCCGTTGACGATGACGTAGATCGTCGAGGTGTCCGTGTGGGTTCTTCTTCCCGTAACACCATTTACGACGGTCCCAACAGCCCCGCCACTTGTATCGCCGCGAGCATCGCGGGATTGTGTTAGGTTTTGCGTGTCGACCACTTCCACCATCACAGACGCCTTTATAGCCTGGCATAGATCCTTCACGGCGTTGGCGAGAGACGGGTTTGAAGCGCTGCGGAGGGCCTTGCCGTCGCTGTCGAAAAGCGTTAGATCGAAGGTGTCGAGAGCCTCCATCCCAAGACCTTGGCGGACCTTACTCTTGATGGCTTCGAGCGTGTAGTTGCTCTTAGTGAGGTCATTCGTGATGCTGACGTTCGGGCATCCCTTGTGTAGTGGCTTCAATATCTCTTCGGGAGGAACGGTAGACTTATCCGTTAAGGCAATGCTCTTCGGAGTGTTCTGAGCGGATGCCGGGATAGCGCATAACAGGACCAGACACGCGAATAAATTCAGCGTCATCCCTTCTTTCCTTCGCTCCGAATATCGGACCCAAGAGCCCACTCTGGCTTTTTCGCTAAGGAGTTTACTGGAACACTCTATACTCTGCAACGCATCACTACGCCGTCGCAGCAATTCTTGCATCCTCGTCTCGAACCGAAAGCCAGCATACTCCTCCGCGGCGTCATCCCGAAGCCCCGCGTTTTCACCAGCGGGGCGAGGGATCTAGCGTGCGGTGCCCATCCTCTATCCACCGGGAGAGATGTTCATCTGTCACAGACCTCAAGGGGTGCGTAGTCGTAGAGTTCGGAGAGCGCTTTAGCTCCACGCGGGATCCCTCACTCGGCTGAGGAGCGCCGAGTTTCGGGATGACGCCTTCTGAAAGAGGACGAGTTCGCCATTGCAGAAACCTAAGCTATTTCACGTTTACATCATGACGAACCGGCCCCGGTCTCACATACTGTATACGGGCGTGACGGGCGATCTGAGCCGCCGCGTATTTGAGCACAAAAACAAACTTGCCCCCGGCTTCACCAGCCGATACAACTTGACACGGTTGGCTTACTATGAGCATTTCTTCTACCCAGACGCGGCGATAGGTCGCGAGAAGGAGATCAAGGGCTGGCGAAGGAGCAAAAAGATACGCCTCATTGAGTCCATGAACCCGCATTGGGACGACTTGGCGGAGCGGTGGAGCGAGGTCTACAAGCCGCCGGGGACCGGTGATCGGCGCGAGATCCCTCACCCGGCTGAAATGCGCCCGGTTTCGGGATGACGCCTCTTAGCAGAAGTCGACGGAACGGCTGTATCAGAACCGCTCCATCGCCGACGCCCCAGGGGATGCGTTCATCCGGCCTTGCCTAATCGACTCCACTTTCTTTTTCGGCGTGGTCGTGATCACGACAACACTGACCAGCACCAACAGCGTTCCCAGGACTGTCCGCATGCCGAGCGGTTCCCTGGCTAGAAAATATCCCAGCAGAACAGCTACGACTGGATTCACATACGCGTAGGTGCCAACCTTGGTTGGGGACTCGTGGTGAATGAGCCAGACATAGGCGGTGAATCCAACAATCGAGCCGGCGACGATCAGGTAGGCGAGCGCGAGCCATGCACTGGATGAGACTGCTTGTGCATGGAAGCCGCGGAGCTCTCCCAGTAAAGCCGCAGCCAGGATGAGCAGGATCCCCCCGGCAAGCATCTGCGCTCCGGATCTCATGACTTTGGATGCGGGCAAGGACAACTTGCGAGTGAGAACCGAGGCCAGCGCCCAACTTATCGCAGCCACGACCAGGGCAACCGCTCCGGCAGTGTCGATGGGACCTTCGCCGAAGCCCGCTGCGCGACTAACCAGAACCGCTACGCCGCCGATCCCCACCAAAAGCGCGAATCCGAGCCGGAACGTAAGCTTTTGCGTGCGCAGGAAGAGAATTTCCGCCAGCGCCATGAAGGCAGGGATGGTCGCCATCATGACCGCCGCAATCCCGGAAGGGACGCGCTGCTCCGCCCAAAACAGAAGGCCGTAATCCAACACAAAGATCAGCACCGCCAGCAACGAAGCCGAAGCCCATTCTCGAGGAGTGGGTGAGGGCGTTCCTTTGGCGCGCATCCAGGCATAGAGCACGATTCCGGCGGCGAAGAACCGCATCCCGGCGAGCAGGAATGGAGGTACCTCGTGCACACCCACGCGGATCGCCAGAAAAGTGGAGCCCCACACCAGATAAATGATGGCGAAGGCCAATACAGTCTTCCAGCGGTATGGACGGGGCGTAGCTTCCATGTAGCGTTTCCGTGCCTGCGACGATTGAGACCTATTTCAAGTTGGATCGACGCTGATAATCGACGGATGCTGCTTCGAGATATGAAAGATTTCTATCGAACCGATTGTTCTATTCGTTTGTGGAGGTTTACTTCTTCACCAGGCTAGTGTGGCTGGCAACGCATTGCCAGCGGCCTTCGGCGTAGACCCAGGTATCGGTGAAGCGGCCGACGTGCTCATAGGCCTTTCCTTCGTAAGTGCCCTTGGTGCGGTAGGCGCCGGCGACTACGGCTGAGTCCGCATACATGCTGACCTTAAGATCCTGAATGGTCAGGCTGGTGAGGTTGAAGTGTGGGTCTTTGATGTCGACAAGGAACTTTGCCTTATCGCTGACCTCGCCATCGTACTCGGTGTTAATGAAGGATGGTCCCAGCATGGCATCGAGGGCGCGGGCGTCGTGATTCACCTGGGCTTCATTCCACAGGTGTTCCATTACCAGCAGCTTAGCTGGCTGAGAGTCGTCTTTTGCTTTCTGGGCAACCGCCGCCATCGAAACCAGGCCTAGCAACAGACAGCAGCATGTAGAACGGAGCATGGTCTTGCTCGTCCGCCACATCCCCACGTGAGGCGAACGCTGCGAAAACATAACAGGGGATGATTTGGCTGTGCTATTGAAATGCATACAGCAGAGATTACGAACGTCATCGGAGGGCTTCAAACTTCAGGCTTCGGGCTTCAGCTCTCGGAATGCTTTAGCCGAAGCCCGAAAGCCGAAGCCCGGAGCCACTTTTCAGAAGGCCCAGCGCAGAAGGGCAGCGCCTACGGTGAAACCTGCGCCGACGGAAGCCATCAGCACGAGGCTTCCTTTCTTTAACTTGCCCTGTTCGATCGCCGTGTTCATCGCTAACGGAATCGTGCCCGCAGTGGTGTTGCCGAAGCGCTCGATGTTGACGATCACGCTTTCCGGACGCAGGCCCAGGCGTTCGGCAGTGGCGTTGATGATACGCAGGTTGGCTTGATGGGGAATGAATGCGTCAACGTCCGATCCTTTCAGGCCGTTGCGTTCGAGCAACTTCAGGCACGCCTCCGTCTGCTTGCGCACGGCGAACTTGAAGACCTGTTGGCCGTCCTGGTGAACGTAGTGCATCTTTTTGTCGACGGTTTCACGAGTGGATGGGTTGAGGCTACCGCCGCCCGGCATGTAGAGAAAGCAACCGCCGGAGCCATCGATTTCGTGGATGAAGTCGATAAGGCCGACGGAATCGTCTTCGGCGGGTTCGAGAATGACGGCACCGGCACCGTCGCCAAAGATCACGCAGGTGGCGCGGTCGGCGTAATCGATGATCGAGGACATCACGTCGGCGCCGATCACCAGGACGCGCTTGTGCGTGCCGGTGGCGATGAATTGGGCTCCGGTCTGCACGGCATAAACAAAGGCGGAGCAGGCGGCGGAAAGGTCGAATCCCCAAACACCCGTGGCGCCCAGCTTGTGCTGGACGACGCAGGCGGTGGAGGGGAAGAACATGTCGGGTGTGACTGTGCCGACGATAATGGCATCGAGATCGCTGGGTGCGAGGCCGCGCTGGGCAAGGGCTTTCTTTGCGGCTTCGACCGCGAGGTCGCTGGTAGCTACACCCTTTTCCACGATATGGCGTTCGTGGATGCCGACGCGGGCGAGAATCCAGTCATTCGTTGTGTCGACCATCTTCTCGAGGTCGGCATTGGTGAGTAGGCGGGGCGGCACGTAGGTGCCGAGGGCACTGATCTTGACCCCGATCTTGTCTTTCTCTTTCGCGCGCAGGGGTTGCCTCAGTTCGGTCAATTAGGGCTCCTCATGAAATGAAACCAGTATTCTGAACGATTGAGGGCGGAATGTCTAACTGAAGCCGATGGCGGTGGCACCTTAAGCCGCGCAACGCTCCTTTTCGTGCTGCATCCACTCGCGGATGAAATTCGGGCAGCAAACGATGCCGAAATGGCGGCCCTCCCCGCCGATGAGATACATCAGCGCAACCTGGTCCAACTCCTCTAAGCGAGCCAGGTCAAGCAAAGGCCATAAGACGCAGTCAATCGCTGAAAATACGAGTTGGTCAAGGTAGCCCAGATGACCCTCAGACAAGCGGCCGGAGACGCGAATGATGACGGTTGGCGAAACTGACTGTGACGGAAGATTGCGCATATTTTCTCCTCGACCCTTTCACCGTGTGGTTACTACATCTGACTACTGGTGACGGGTTCGCGATGGTTTTCTTGCGCAAAGACTTGTAAAGGATGTGTAAAGGTTGGTCCCGCAGGCGAGCTAAAATTAAGCCAGGCACCGGGGACCCACTGCACACGCAAGAGCCCGTTACCGTTGCTTCCTTCCGGACCTGGCGGGGTTGGCGAGAGTACGTCGCGTGAGACCGATGCCTGACCTGAATCATTCTAGCAAACATGAGAACAGATTCCCGTGCCTGGAACCGTGTCGCGGTAGCGACGGGCAAAAGGCTGGTGACTTTTGGTGCAAGAAGTTCGTAGTAAAGCCTTCCCTTAAGGATGCGACTTGTCGAACAATAGGAATTGCACATAGGAACTGAACGGGGAACCGGCAAACGTCCGGTCCTCGGGACCGCCCAGGCTTTACCTTCGATGCCCGTTGAAAAACAACAACTCGACGTGATCCCGCTTCCGCAGGCAATCAACAAATACTTCGAGCTTTCCATCTATCTGATGGTTGCAATGGGATTTGGGACATTGGCCAGTACGGGCGGACTTGACCTGACCACGATCCTGCTGATGGGAGCGGCGCTGGCGGTTCGCGGCTACCTGTTCGTGAAGCGGCGGCGGGTCGTGATTTCGGAGCGCTGGACCACGCCCTTGACCATCGCGTATTTCGTTTTCTACGCGGGCGATTACTTCCTGCTCTCCCGCAGCTTTCTGTCGGCGACCGTACACCTGGTGCTGTTCGCCGTGGTGGTGCGAACGTTTTCGCTGCGTCGCGATCGCGACTACGTCATGCTGTCGATCCTGGCGTTTCTGATGGTGCTGGCGTCGGCCGTGCTCACCGTGGACAGCGTTTTTCTTTTCTTCTTTGCGGGATTCGTGCTGATGGCGGTCGCCACATTCATCCTGATGGAAATGCGGCGCTCCGGCAAAGCCGCACGATTTCAAGCGCGCCACTCCAGCGACGAGCAGGAGCATCGGCATCTGGCCTTCTCGTTGGCACGGATGACACCGGCTTTGGTGCTGATGATTCTGGTGGGGGCTGGGGCGGTGTTTTTTCTTCTGCCCCGCATGTCGGTAGGCTATCTAGGGGGGTATTCGTTCGGCACGGATTTTTCCACCGGCTTCAGCGATCGGGTGCAACTGGGGCGGATCGGACAGATTCAGCAGTCGAATGCGGTGGTGATGCACATCAAGATTGACGGGGACAAGGGCGGGCAATACGCGCTGCACTGGCGCGGCGTGGCGCTGGCTAAGTTCGACGGCAAAACCTGGTCCAACCCGCGGGAACAGTATGTGCTGGAGCGGGGAGCGGGTGGAAGCTTCGGGGTGCCGCTGTTCAGCCAGGGACTGGCTCAGGTCTATGGGGCGCGCAGTCAGGCCGCGCCGGGAGTTGCGGCTCATCTTATTCATTACCGAGTGCTGCTGGAGCCGATCGGTACTAACGTATTTTTTCTCGCTCCCTGGGGACGGCGGATCGTTGGACCGTACCGAGCACTGTCGGTGGATGCGGGCGGGGCCGTCTACGATCTCGATATCGAGCGCACGGTCAACGTCTACGACGCCGACTCGGATATCGCCAGGCCGTCGCCCGCGCAACTTCGGGCGGCGGGCGATACTTTTCCGCAGCTGGTCTCAGCCTATTTGCAACTGCCGACACTTGACCCGCGGATCATCCGGTTGGCGGCGCAGATCGCGGGTTCCGCTTCCAACGGCTACGACAAGGCTACCGCGCTCGAAATCTACCTCAAGACGCACTACGGATATACGCTGCAGCTGCCGTCTACCCCGGTCGCCGATCCCCTGGCAAACTTTCTCTTCGAGCGAAAGCAGGGACACTGCGAATACTTCGCTTCTTCTATGGCCGTGATGCTGCGGACGCTGCGCATTCCCTCGCGTGTGGTAAACGGCTTCCGCAGCAATGAATTCAATGATGTCACCGGCAACTACGTGGTGCGGGCCAAGGATGCGCACTCGTGGGTGGAGGCTTACTTCCCCGGCTATGGCTGGGTCACGTTCGACCCCACACCGGGCGGCGCTATCGGGACTCCGGAGGGCTGGGACCGGGCAATGCTCTACCTGGATGCGGCGCAATCGTTCTGGCGGGAGTGGGTGATCAGCTATGACTCATCGCACCAGTACATTCTGGGACACTCGGCACTGAGCAGGACGCGCAATTCGTGGGAGAGGGCACGAACGTGGGCACAACTGCGCTATGCCCGACTGATGGGCTGGGCACGGCGAAGCCAGAGGGGAGTGGAGCACTCGCCGGGCCGGTGGCTTGGAGGAGGCTTGGCGGTTCTGCTGCTCTGGCTGGTGCTGGGTAACGCTGCGCGGATTGCCCGGATGATCCGGACCAGACGGCTGCAGGCACATCCGGAGCGCTCGCCGGATCAGGCGGCGGCGATGTGGTACGAACGGATGGCTCGGTATCTGGCACGGCGCGGAATGCGGAAATCCACGACGCAGACGGCACAGGAATTTGTGCGCGTGATTGAAGATGAGCGGTTACGCACGCCGGTCGGGCGGTTCACAGATGCTTACGAATCAGCACGGTTCGGGAATTCTTCGGAGGATGCAATGCGGCTGCCGGAATTGTATGAAGACGTGGAGTTGGCGACTAAGAAGTAGACTTACGCAGTCTCCGTTCAGTTCGCCGGGATCAGTTCCACGAAGAGCCTTTCCATAAGATGCTGATAGTCGCTCTCACCGTGAGCCTGCACGTATCGGATTTCGGCGGGCAAGATGGGATTCGTGTCTCCTTTAGCGAGGATTCCACCACGCGCCGCCGGTGGCTTGGCAGTCCCGCTTTGTTGCCGCTGCCGCACCAAATCAGAAACTAAAACTCCCTTCTTAACCCGCTCGCGGGCACCTTGCACCATTTGAAAGAAACGGAACATGTCGTGCAGAATCTTGAGCGCCTCGACGGCCCGGCAGCCGCTGGCAACCTTGCCGTCAGCTCCCACCGCATACACATTTGGAATGGTCCAAAACTGTTGCGTGGACCAAGCCTTCTTCCACAAAAACTGGCTGGATGTGTATGCCGCGTCGCGCAGGTTGTGAACTTCGGCGACGGTAACCAGCGTTTCCTCGGGAGCATCGAGTTCTCGCACATATTCGTTCCATACGTTGACGATGCGCTGCTCCGGGATCATCCGCTCCGGATTTGAAACGGCGTCATATTCGGCGTGCGCAACCCGGTGACGAATACTCATGGTTGTCCAAGACAGTTGTTGCTGACCGAAAAGCCGTTCCGCGACCGCATCGACGAAGGCTCTTGCGTCAGCTTCGGAATGAATGTTGCCCGCGAGTTCGTTGAGGTGGACAGCGGCTTGGCGAGTAGGTTCGTACTTTTCCCGAGCTTCGGCCAAACTTTGCGGAGAAGCTGGATCGGGTTGCTGAGGAGTCGATTCCTGCGGAGAACCGATCAGAAGTAGCAGGGCGAGTGGGATCGCGATCATCGATTCCTCCCCAGAACCTAGCGCTCGCTGGGATGGCCTTCAGCGGCCAGGAGTTAAGCGAAAGAAATCATAGCCCATCGGAAAGCATCGCGCCAATCGTTCCGGAGGAGCTAGAAATGCCAGATTACGCCGCCGCCGACGAAATAGTTATGCTGCCGCGTCTTGCCGGTATCGGCCAACGGAAGGTTAGGCGTGCCCGAAAAAAAATCGCGAACTTCGCCGCGAAAACTGAAGTGTTTGAAACGCGTTACAAAGGGACTCACGTCCAATCCTAGTCCGCCCTGGATCACGCCGGAGGTCGAGGAGCCGCCGGGGTTGGTGCCATAGTAGAGGAGATTCTTATTCTCAGTAAAGCGAGCAAAACCGCCGCCGAAGCTGACCCAAGGCGTAACCTTGGTCTCGGGGAACAGATTCACGCGGACTGCGGGAGTGACGAATATCTGTTTGTAATCAACGGGAACCACAGGTCCGCCGGCGTTGAGGTCTTCATCCAAATTGAAAACCGCAGGTACTTCGGCTGAGATGGCATAAACCTCGGTGCCAAACAGGCGGCGCGCATAGTTGATTTCAAAGGTGAACCCTTTACCGGAGTGAATGACCGGGTTGACTGTAGGCGCATTGGGACCGGTAATGCCCTGGTCGCTGATGAAGATGCGTCCAGCAATGCCGGTCAGCTCATTTTTCTCGTCCTGGGCAGCTGCGGAGGCTCCCAGAATAGACATCCCCAATACCAGGACTGCGATTGCCTGTTTCCCAGACATTTCCCCTCCAGGATGCGGGATAGCTGCTCTCTTGGATAATGCCTAGCGTAGCATGAAGACGTGGGGTTGTGATCCACAGGTTGCTGCCTTTCATGGTGCCTGTAGTCATGGGTTAGGACAGATGCGTTGAGCCACACGGATGGTTTGCCGGAGAGGGTTCGCCGGAATGCCCGCCGAAAAATGTTAAAATAGTCAGATTACATGCCCTCCAAGGACCTCACTATCTCCCGTTCCAGCGAAAAAACCACGGCTATCGCGTCGAGGGACCACGGACAGGATGCGCGTCCGCAGAAAGTGGGCTTTGTCAGCCTGGGATGCCCCAAGAACCTGGTCGATAGCGAGGTGATGATGGGGCTTCTGGCGCGGGCCGGGGCCGAACTCTCACCCCGGGCCGAGGATGCGGACGTGATCGTGGTGAATACGTGTTCGTTCATCGAGAGCGCGCAGCAGGAGTCGGTGAACACGATTCTTGAGATGGCTGCACACAAGACCTCGGGGCGGGCGAAAAAGCTTGTGGTCGCGGGCTGCCTGGTGGAACGCTTTCGCGATGAAATTCGCAGGCGTATTCCGGAGGTTGACGCCGTAGTGGGGACCGGGGAGTTGCAGAACATCCTGGCAGCGACCGGCATTGCTCCAGTTCCAGCTTTGAGAAATAACGACTCCCCTTTTGTGGTTTTACCTTCGAGGGCCGAGGGCGACGCACGGGCGGCGCAAGGGCGATTCTCCCGCGGACAGTGGGATGGCGCGATCGCCGACCTGCCTAACTACTTGTACGACGACGAGACTCCGCGGATTCTGGCCACTCCGAAGTCGACGGCCTATATCAAGATCGCGGAAGGCTGCGACCACCCCTGCACGTTCTGCATCATTCCGCAGTTGCGCGGGCAGTTTCGCTCGCGACGGTTCGAGTCGGTGATCGCCGAAGCCGAGCGACTGGCACAGAGCGGAGTGCGGGAAATCACTTTGATCGGGCAGGACACGACCTGCTATGGCGAAGATTTCGGACTGAAGGACGGGCTGGCATTGCTGCTGGAGAAGCTGGCGAAGATTGAAGACCTGCGCTGGATTCGTTTTCTCTATGCCTATCCCAACAAGATCACGGGCAAGCTTCTGGAGACGATTGGAACCCATGAAAAGATCTGCTCCTACATGGATGTGCCGCTGCAGCACGCATCGGCGCCGGTTCTGAAGCGCATGAAGCGTGGAGGTGGAGCGGAAGTGTTTTTGCGGTCGATTGCCAAAATGCGGCGTGCCATTCCCGGCCTGACCTTGCGTACGTCGTTTATTGTGGGCTTTCCGGGAGAAACCGAGAAGGAATTTGAAGAGTTGTGCGCATTCGTCCGCGAAGCCCAGTTTGATTGGATGGGAACTTTCTCCTACTCGGACCAGGAGGGAGCGGACGCGCACGCATTGGACAAGAAGCTCTCTGTCCGTGAGATCGAGCGTCGGCGCAAACAGTTGATGGGAATCCAGAGGCAGATCAGCAAAAAGAAAAAGAAAGCTCTCGTGGGACAGGAGTTCGATCTGTTGCTGGAAGGAACGTCGGAAGAGACCGACCTGCTCATGGAAGGCCGCACTGCGATGCACGCGCCCGAAATCGACGGAAAGGTCTTCGTGAACGAGTTTCCCGAAGGCATTGAACCGCAGCCGGGCGGGTTTTATCGCTGCCAGATCATGGAAGCGCACGACTATGATCTGGTGGCGAGGATCGTGTAGCTGTCTGCTTAGAATTCTGTTTTCGAATCGGCAAGAACCCGGAATATCCCTGGCTATGCCCCGCAAGCGCACTCTGAAACTTCGTTGCCCGATCTGCAAGAAAGTCGTCAAGAGCGACGACGCGGACTTTCCCTTCTGCAGCGACCGCTGCCGCACCGTTGATCTCGGCAAGTGGGCGAGCGGAGCTTATGTAATTGCGTCGCCGGTGACGGACGCCGACGAGCAGATCCGAGAAAGCACTCCCGAAGATGAGGACGCAGAGTCGTGAAAGATACCCCGGAACCCGACCGTACTCCGAAGCCCGACCGTAGCGCCGGCGTCCCGCCGGCTGTCCCTTCGGCAGGCTCAGGGCAGGCTGCGGGGGCGTCCGTCCCGCGAACGCCACTGTGGGCAACTCTCGTCGCCACGTTTTTCGGTATCGGACGGCTGCGGCCCGGGCCGGGGACGTGGGGATCGGCGGCTACAATGCTGTTGTGGGCGGCGCTGGCTCATGCCCTCGCACCGTCGTTACGAATCCCGGCCGCGATCGGGCTAAGCTTGCTGGTCACGTTGATCGGGATTCCGGCAGCCACGCAGGTCGCACGAGGCGCCGGGGCGAAAGATCCGCAGGTTGTGGTGATTGACGAGGTCGCGGGTCAATTGGTGGCGTTGATTGCCGTGCCGCTCGCATGGAGGTCTTTTCTGGCGGCCTTTATACTTTTTCGTGTCTTCGATATCGTCAAGCCCCCGCCCGTGCGACAATTGGAGGCGATTCCGGAAGGGGCCGGGATTGTACTCGACGACGTTGCGGCCGGGCTATACGCGCTGGCAGCGGTGCATCTCTTGTTGCACTTTGGTCTTCTAAGATAGTGTCTTCTTGAGTAATACGAGTGTTTCTTCATGGGAATCTCCGACCGCATTCTGGGTAAGAAAAACGTGAACGGCGGACCGCACATCGAGTCCGTATCGCCGGGGTTGGCGCTGGCGGGAGGCGAAGTCCGCATTGCCGGCTCGGGATTGCGACCGCAGCAGTACCAGCGTCCGCGCGTCCAGTTTGGCGACGTAGAGGGCGGGCTCGTGGTTAGTGCGGATTCGTTTCTGGTCGCTCGGGTTCCCGAGGGCGCGACTTCGGGTACGGTGGTGGTCGCCACCGACGGGCACGTAAGCAACGCTCATACCGTCAAAGTGGCCGTCCCCATCGCCGAGAATCTGCATCCCGTGACCAATCCGGCGCTCGATGGTCAAGGCAACATCTACGCGACTTTCTCCGGTTCGCGCGGCCAAAAGGTGCCGGTCGCTGTTTTCAAGATTGATACCAACTATGCCGTGAAGCCTTTCGTCGCGGAAATGATGAATGCGACCGCCATCGCCTTCGACCGCCAAGGGCAAATGTACGTCTCTTCCCGCTTTGATGGGGCCGTCTATCGCGTAGCCCCCAACGGAACCATAACCACCTATGCCGAGGGCATGGGGGTGGCTACTGGAATCGCTTTTGATCGGAATCAGAATCTCTACGTCGGCGACCGCAGCGGAACCATCTTCAAGATTGGACTCGACCAGCAAGTATTCGTCTTCGCCACTCTGGAGCCAAGCGTTTCCGCCTATCACCTGGCCTTCGGTCCGCAGGGAGATTTATTTGTCACCGGGCCTACCACGTCGAGCTTCGATTGCGTGCACAGAATCGATCCGCAAGGGACGGTACACACGTTCTTCCGCGGCCTGGGACGCCCGCAGGGCTTGGCTTTTGACTCAACGGGCAACCTGTATGTGGCGGCTTCGCTCTCCGGTAAGCGCGGCATTGTGAAGATCACACCTGAGGCTAACGCCAGCCTGGAAGTCGCCGGCCATGGACTCGTGGGATTGGCCTTCGCGCCCGGACGAAGCGTGATTCTGGCAACCACGGACGCGATCCATCATCTTTCATGGAACATCCCCGGCCTGCCGCTGCTGCCGGAGTAGGTAAAAGCAGTACCCAGTACCCAGTTCCCCCCCAAAAACTGACTCGCATTACTGGGTACTAGGTACTGGGTACTGAGAACTGCCCTCATCATTTACACTTCTACCGTGAACGCCGAGATCATCGCGGTTGGCTCCGAGTTGCTCACGCCCTTCCGCACCGACACAAACTCTCTTTACCTCACCGAGCAGGTCAATCAACTGGGTGTTGAGGTGATCTTCAAGAGCGTGGTCGGGGACGATTTCAAACGCCTGGTTGCGGCGGCGCAACATGCGTTATTCCGCTCGGAGATCGTACTTTTCAGCGGCGGTCTCGGCCCCACCGAAGATGACCTTACCCGCGAGGCAGTGGCCGAAGCGTTGGGCGTTTCCCTGCACCGTGATGAAGAAATTCTCGCCGGGATCGAGCGGCGTTTCGCGACGCGCGGCTGGAAAATGTCGCCCAACAATGCCAAGCAGGCGGACGTGCTCGAGGGCGCGGTAGTGCTGCGTAATCCCAACGGGACCGCGCCCGGGCAGTGGTTGAGCGGCAAGTTCGACGGACGCGAACGCATTGTCATCCTGCTGCCCGGCCCTCCGCACGAGCTTAAGGCCTTGTTCGAGGCGGAGTGCCGCGAGCGGTTGCGTGCGAAGCTTCCTGCGGCGTTCCTGGCAACCCGCGTGTTGAAGGTGGCAATGCTGGGGGAATCTCTTGTGGATGCGCGCGTGGCGCCGATCTACAAGCGATTCGCCGACGTGCAGACCACCATTTTGGCGGGCGCGGGAGAAATCCAGCTGCATTTCAAGTCGCGTGCCGAGACCATGGACGCGGCGCAGGCGCGGGTAGATGAGGCGGCCGATGCGGTCGAGGAAGAACTCGACGACGCCGTGTTTTCGCGGGATGGCGAGTCGCTCGAACAAATCGTCGGCTACTGGCTGCAGATGCGGAATGCCACGTTGGCTGTGGCGGAATCCTGTACGGGTGGTCTGCTGGGCGAGCGGATTACATCGGTCAGCGGCAGTTCGCGCTACTTTGCCGGCGGCGCGATCGTCTACTCCAACGCAGTAAAAACGGAACTAGCGGGAGTACCGGCCGACATGATCGAGCGTCATGGAGCGGTGAGCCGCGAAGTGGCCGCGGCACTGGCCGAGGGCATCCGCTATCGTTGCGAGGCCACGCTCGGCATCGGCATCACTGGCGTCGCTGGGCCCAGCGGGGGAACGCCAGAGAAGCCCGTGGGATTGGTGTTCCACGCCTTAGCGAGCGATAGCGGGACCGAGGTAATCGAGCGCAACTTCCCGGGAGATCGCAAACGCATTCGCTGGTTCGCGACGACCCTGGCGCTGGATATGGTGCGAAGGAAGTTGATGTGAAAGAAGCAATCAGCAGTTTCGCCTGCCAGCCCATCCTTGCCAACGTTTCGCAGGTGGCCAGATGCTAATTGCTAATTGCTAACTGCTAACTGCCAACCGCCAAATGCGATTATTCGTTGCTCTTGATATCGACGACGCTATTCGCGGCCGGATCGCACGCTTCCTCGATGGCGTGCGCGGATTTGCCCCCGATGCGCGCTGGGTGCGGCCCGAAGCGCTGCACGTCACGCTGAAGTTTATCGGCGAAAGACCCGAAGAAGAGGTTGAGAAGATCAAGCAAGCGCTGGAAACGATTGAGGCTGGCCCGGTTAAACTGAACTTTCGCGGCTATGGCTTCTTTCCGGGAGCGCGGGCACCACGGGTGTTCTGGGTCGGAATTGAGGCGGCTGCGAAATTGACTTATCTGGCGGCAACGATAGACGAGAAACTGGTGCCGCTCGGCATTCCGAAGGAGGAACATACCTTCAATGCACATTTGACGCTGGCGCGGGGCAGTGGCGGCTCGGGCTCGCCACGCAAGCAAGCGGGCGACGGTTCCAATCGCAGCTTTCAGCACTTGCAGGAAAAACTGCGGGCCCTGCCCGCGCCGGAGTTTGGTACCATGGCGGCCCACGAGTTTTTTCTGTACCGGAGCCAGCTTTCGCCCGGCGGTTCAAAGTACACGAAGCTGGCGGGATTTGGTTTGCGGTAGCGCGTCGCGCAGGAACCTCACACACACTTGCCAACACTCCTCATCATCGCCGTGCAGAGCTACCTGCTGGGATCGATTCCTTTCGGATACCTCCTGGTGCGCGTGTTCCGCGGTGAAGATGTGCGCCAGAGCGGCAGTGGAAATATCGGAGCAACGAATGTCTCCCGTAGATCGCCGGTGCTGGGAGTCGTGACTCTGTTGCTGGATGCCCTCAAAGGAACTACCGCTGCGCTATTGTCGTATTTCTTGTGGATTCAGATGGGGCTTAGAACGGGAGTTTTCGACGTTCTACCTTTTGTACCCATGTCGGTGGCAGCCTTATTTGCCGTTCTCGGTCACATGTTCCCGGTATGGTTGAGATTTCGCGGAGGCAAGGGAGTCGCTACCGCGTTGGGGTCATTCGCCATAGTCGCTCCTGCAGCGGTGTTGATCGCGGCGGCCATTTTTGTCGCAGTAGTGGTCATCTTTCGCTACGTATCGCTGGGCTCGATTCTCGCCGTCGCTTCCTTTCCATTTCTCGTTTTCGAAGTGTATCCGTGGGCTCACGCACCTATACTCCTGGCAATCATCACGGCGACTTCCCTGCTGATCATCGCTAAGCACCACGAAAACATCCTCCGCCTACTTGCCGGCACGGAAAGCCGCCTGGGAGCAAAGCACGCATGAGCGAGATCGCGATCATCGGTGCGGGGGCCTGGGGTACCGCGCTGTCGATTGTCCTGGGGCGCGAGGAGACTCACCGCGTGCGCCTGTGGGCCCATGAGAAAGAGATTTGCGAGACCATTGCAAGGCAACGGGTGAACGAGAAGTTTCTTCCCGGCCAGCTCATCCCGGCATGCGTGACACCCTGCAATGACCTCGCGGAAGCGATTGAGGGCGCGGCCATCGTGGTGAGCGTGATGCCCTCGCAACATTGCCGCCGCTTGTTTGAGCAGATGCAGCCGCACCTGCGCGCGGAAACCATGATCGTCAGTGCGACCAAAGGACTAGAGGAGAACTCCCTGTTGCGTATGACGGAGGTAATTACGCAGATCATCAAAGGCGACGACAGGCCCGCGCCGCGAATCGGCGCGCTCAGCGGCCCGTCGTTCGCGCTGGAAGCGGCGCGCGGAGACCCCACTGCAATCACCATCGCATCCCAGGACGCAGAACTTGCACGCGCGGTCCAGCAGGAGTTCAGCCACGCCAGCTTTCGCGTTTACACCAATGAAGACCCGGTTGGAGTGGAGTTGGGAGGTGCGCTGAAGAATACCATCGCAATCGCCGCCGGGGTTTGCGCGGGCCTCGGCCTGGGTCACAATTCCGTGGCCGCGCTCATTACGCGGGGCCTGGCGGAGATGACTCGGTTGGTGGTGGCGTGTGGAGGTAAAGCGGAAACCATGGCGGGCCTTGCGGGCCTTGGTGACCTGGTGCTGACTTGCACCGGCGGCCTTTCCCGTAATCGAGGAGTGGGCGTCGAGCTTGGACGCGGGCGAAAGCTGCCCGAGATTCTGGCCGGCATGCATGGCATGGTTGCGGAGGGAATTTTCACCACAACCGCGGCTGTGGGACTGGCGCGTGCTCGCGGCATCGAGATGCCCATCACCGAGCAAATGTACGCGATCCTGCACAAGGGCAAAGCTCCGCGCGCAGCAATTTATGATCTTATGACTCGCAGCAGCAAAAGCGAAACGCTCAGGACCTGACCGATCACCGGTGTTCCACTTCCGGTAGCTTTTGTTGCCAAACCCGCGCCAATGGCCCATTCTGACTGGTACTTTGGTAACGACGGAGCCCATGG
>Ga0302320_10014202_pt1 | contig 16510 bp, 15 predicted proteins | sample Bog_T0_3_FD_202130 | JGI IMG/M metagenome (GOLD analysis project Ga0302320, IMG submission 202130) | Peat permafrost microbial communities from Stordalen Mire near Abisko, Sweden - Bog_T0_3 | ecosystem: Environmental > Terrestrial > Soil > Wetlands > Peat | place: Sweden: Abisko, Stordalen Mire... | reverse complement strand
TCTCGGCGACTTCGACTCATCCGTTCCAGTTCTCTGCGATCTTCCGCAGAACATTCAACCACAGGGGCATGTCGGCTCATGCCCTGAGCTTACTTACTCTCCCTTATTTATGCAACTAGACACTAGTCTCCGGATTCCTTTCTCGTGGTATGTTGCGGCGAGGTAGGTGTCGAGTAATCGCTTTCGTCCCAAGCGGAATTCCTCCATCCAGCTGCAGGCCTGATCCCATGCCCGATTTCCTGGGCAGCATTGAGTAATCTCAGCGGCTTCCCACCAGGTGCGCGATCGTTGTAGGGCTTCCGCGAATGAAAGAGAGTTCTGAAAGCGACGAGGATCGGTCGCCACATGGATGAATTCCTGAAGGACCTGAGGACAAAGTGCGTAATTCTCGATGCCTGACTTGCTGGATTTTTCTATATGCTGACGAATTCGCTGATGACCCGGCAATTCCTCGATCTCATGCGCGAGCAGTACGGTGGTGTCGAGGCCTATCATTCCCGTTCCAGAAAGTCGCCGAGCAAATCTTCTCTACTTTTCCAAGGTTTCAGTACTTGTCCAACGGAGGCGGCAGCTGCTCCCTGCCACAGAGGCTTGCGGGTTTTCACGAGCTGCTGTTTATAGTATTCCATAGCCTCGCGGATGAGTTCTGAAGTGGATCGCTTGGTGCGTCGGGCCATCTTCTGAAAGTCTCGATACACTGGTTCGTCTAAATGGATGGTCACCGCTTTCATATGTCTAGATATATGTCACCAGATGGAGTTATTGTCAAAAAGTAAGAGGTAGGAAGGCTGAGAAGGGAGCGGTTAAAAGTAAAAGGTAGAAAAGTGGGAAGGTCGGAAAGTGAAGTCCGAAAAGGAAATTCTCGCGCCAAGACGCCAAGACGCAAAGATAGGAAGGGTGAAGGTATGAATATAGAAGATGGGATTTTGGGCTATTTAATCAGTCATTAATTTCCCTTGCCCCCTCCTTAGCGTCTTTGCGCGAAAACTCCCCGTTCCCCATCTCCTTCTTCAATTTCTCAAATTCCGTCAAGGCCATGCCGACGACTTGGTCCATGATTAGGGTTAAAGGTCGAGAGTCGACGGTCGAGAGCAGTAGAAAAACTGAAAATCGAAGGGCTTATGATCCATGAAGCTTATTCGGCTGTAAGCTCTGCACCTCTCCCAAGCTCTCGACTCTCGACCTTCGTCCCTCGACTTCTCTCTTCGGCCATCAGCTTCTCAAACTCCGTCAAGGCCATGCCGACCACTTGATCCATGTTGTAGTAACGGTAGGTGGCAAGGCGTCCAATAAAGCTCACATTTTCCAATCCCTCTGCCTTCTCGGCATAGCGGCGGTAGAGAGCGGCGGTCTCCGGTGTCGGGATCGGATAGTAGGCCTCTTTGCCGGGAGCGTAGTCGTCGGGATATTCGCGGACGATGGTAGTACCTGCGCAGGTCTGAGCCGTGGCGTGCTTGATCTCAACGATCCGGGTGTATTCCTCCTCATCGCCGGGATAGTTCACCTGCATGGCTGGCTGCCAGAAGCCTGGCTTTCCGGCGATGGGTTCACGCGCGACGAGCTGCTCTGCGCTGAAAGATTCATTCTCAAAGCGAAGTGAACGATACGGCAGCGGGCCGAAACAAAAGTCAAAATACTCGTCAATCGGACCGGTGTAGATGAGGTGGTCATGGGGGATTTTCTCCACGATCTCGCGGTAATCTGTCTTGAGGAGCAACTCGATATTCGGACTGGCCTCCAGCATTCGTTCAAACATCCGGTGATAACCCTCTTTGGGAAGGGCCTGGAATTCCTCGCGGAGGTAGCGGTCGTCGCGGTTGGTGCGGATCGGGATGCGTCCGCAGACGGAGGCATCGAGTTCACGCGGATGCTTCTTCCATTGTTTGAGGGTGTAGTTTTTGAAGAACTTTTCGTACAGCTCCCAGCCTACCTGAGAGATGATGACCTCTTCGGAATTGGCCGGATTTTCAATCGGCACTCGCTTCTCCTCCAGCCAGGCTTCAAATTCCTCGCTCGTACTCTCGCGGCCAAGAAGCTGCTCAAAGGTATTGAGGTTGATCGGGAAGTTCCAATACCGCTCCTCCGTGTGACTCAGGATTTTGTAATCAACCGGATGCCACTCGGTGAACTGAGAGAGGTATTCCTTGATCCGTGGGGAATTGGTTCGGAAGTAATGCGGGCCGTATTTGTGGACAAGCACCCCGTTCTCGTCGTACTCGTCCTGGGCATTGCCACCGATATGATCGCGCTTCTCGACGATGGTGGACTTGGCTCCACACTCATTGGAAAGCCTCTCGGCCATGACAAGGCCAGAGAAACCAGCGCCGATGATAAGGAAATGCTTATTCATACTGAGTCGAAAGTCGAATGTCTAAAGTCGAGAGCTGGAGGGGGAAGTCGAAGGACGAACGTCTAGGGTCGAAGGCTAAGAAGTTTAACTACAGTGGGGAAGTCGAAGGTCGAGAAGTTTAGCCCTGCCTTCGAGGTTTTCTACCGAGGGCTTTAGAAAGAGCGATGATCTGAGCAGAAAGACTATGAGCATCACTGGAAATATCATCCATTTGGATTTGCGTTATGTAATTTTCGTCCAGTGCCAGGTAGAGCTGAGAAATAGCCTCCATCAATGAGCCATAAGCGATCTCAAGAAAATGCGAGAAATCAATATCGGAGTTTCTCCCTGAACCCTCGGCGATGTTTGAAGAGATTGAAACGGAAGCTCGACGAATCTGACTCATTAAACCAAACCGCTCAGATTCTGGAAACTGATGACTAAACAAGTAAATCTTTTGGTTTAATTTCCGTGCCTGTTGCCACACTTCCAGTTTTTCGAAGCGAAATGTTTTATTGGCACTCATCCTTAGTTTTTAAGCCCTCGACTTTCGACCTTTGTCCTTCGACTCAGCTTTAGCCTTCGACCCTCGTCTCTCGACTCAGTCCGAGCATGCTGCCGCCCTTGGCCGTCCGCTTGTGGCGGGGTCGTCTGGCTGATTGAAACTGTGTGCGCAGCTACCATGTGGCAGCAGGTTTGGAGCTAGCCGATTCTCGGCCTCGCTGCCTGTTCGTTTTCTGAAACGGAAAAGGGGTCCACGATTTTTTGTGTTTCGTTTAATCCTAACCATTGGAGAACCCATTCCCCGGGATATCCCATCACTAAGTCGATGGGCACCAGACGACCGTTCTCGTCGCGGAGAATATTCTGAGCGTGAGCATCAAGCACCACCACTCCGGATTCCTGATGATAGTAAGCCGGAACTTCTACTCCTTGGGCACGCTCAAATCCCAATTCCTCAAAATATCGGTCGATTTCCTCGGGAGAGGGTGTGGGATCTATTTCAGAAACCGTGATCCAAGGCTGGGAAACAAGGATTTGTGGCATGTGATCACCTGTCAAAACCCCGACCAGTTCAAGAAAATCTCCAAACAGCTCGTTTTGAAGCCTCTGACGCTCCAGATATTCCAAAGGGGAAGCCGTCTCCCCCTCTCCCTCTAGAGAGTGCCCGTATCCTCCCGGCTTGGTAAGTTTGAATGCCTTATGAAGAGAGGCATCATAGAATACCTCATGCTCTGCACCCGACGAGACAGGCACAAGCGGTTGCAATGCCGTGAAGGTCAGACTCAGCCCCGAACACTCTGCCCACCCGGCGAGGAGTGCAACCTCCCTAAGGAAACGCTCCCGGCGTGACGAGCCACCCGGACACACTGCTCCAATGCCTGTCCGGATGTAATTCGCCGCTGTGACAAGCGCACTTTCCGGAGTAGTGCTGCCTGTTCCCTGAGTTTGGTGGTGAGAGTCATGCTGTAATTTATTCATGGCTCGTTGGGGCAAAAAGTCAAGGTTCCCGCGAATGAAGCCGTAAGGATCTTGAAATAAAGGAAACGCATCAGGAGCCAGGGATTTCACCCGCGCAGGAAGCGCTGGAGCAGAGGGAGCAAAGTTTTGGCCCGGCGGTGCCATTTGGAGGCACGACCAAGCCGGACTTTCAGGACTTCGCGGGTAGCAGGCTGAAGAGTGGAAAGATTGTTTTCGATCGCGGCGATGCGCTCGCTGGAGCGCTTGAGACGCGGCAGTAGCTGCTGCTCCAGAAACATCCCGACAAAGGGACGCAGCTCCAACTTGGCCTCAAAGCGGGTCACGCGTTCGCCGTCGCTCTTCTGTGGCACGATCGCCTCCAGCTCAACCAAGCGCCTCAGTCCCTGGCTCGCAGTTCCTGTGCTGATCCCGATTTTCTCGACGATTTCCTCCATGGAGAGAGGCTCAGTGGAGGCGAAAAGAAGGCCGTAGATCGCCCCGATGGAGGCGGGATTTCCAAAGAGATCAGCCAGATCGGCAAAAATCTCCGCCATCTCGCGCTGGATTTCCTCAACTGAGGCGGGACTGGCCTGCGACCGATCGAGAATGGAAGAGGCGAATGCCATGACCGCAATAAATCACATCGTTGAAATACTTCAATTCAAAATGAAATGAAAAGGCGCACGCCGAAAGTTCTCGCGCAAAGACGCAAAGACGCCAAGGGAGGAGAGTGTGGGAAAATTGTAGATTGATTATTGCAGATTGTTGATTCCGAGTACTGAAAGAAATCGCGCAAAGACGCAAAGGAAATGAACTCAGAGGGCAAGGATATTGGATAAGGAGGATTGAAGATTCGGTTATGCCATCAGCTTTTGCTTCGGTTCCTCAATTGGCTTCCTCCTTTGCGCCTTTGCGCGAGAATTTCCTCTTCTCGGTACCTTCGCACCTTTAACTTTCCCACTGTTCTACCATTTCCACTCCCGTCCTTAGCGTCCTGGCGTCTTGGCGCGAGAATATTTTTGATTCCCCTTTTTGGGCTGTATCGCCTCATAGAGTCTTAGCGCGAGAATTCTGCTCATTTTTAAGAAACGGTCCCTATGCGATTAATTCAGTGCCTCCTTGAACTCTGTAACATTCAAATCAAGCAAGCGGGCGGCCTTTGCCTGCCGCTTGTCAGCGGTGATGAAGTCGCTGCTGCCAAGCCTGATGGCGCTGGCGATGTGAAGTAAATCCAGCGTACGGCAACCAGTTGCGGCTGTGATCTTGGGCATCAGTTCGAGCGTATCAATCATTACCTCATCTAAAGAGATCGCAGGACGAAAAAACCTGCCCTGCGAGAGAAATTCCTGTAGCAAATCCTGACACGCAACCACCTCAGGCAAAGAAATTTCCTTTCTGAACAACTTGGCCTGAAGCGTATTTTCAAGCTCCACTTCAACCAAACGCGGATAAGGAACTGCCACGCGCTGCTTCTGGAGCCATGTCAGCACCTTGGCGCTCAATGGCTCCAGCACGATCAGCTTGAGCACGAGTCCTGTATCGAGATAGGGGCGGATCATCGCTCGCCACGCAGATCGTCCAAGACCTTCCCAGTGGAACTGCCATGAACCATCTTCCCCTTCCATAGGCTGTGCAATAGTGAGGGCAGGTCAGACCAGTCAACAGGTTGAAATGGGGATTGCCCGACCTGCGGAGGAACGATCCGAGCGACCAGCTTTTTCCTGCTATACACCTCAATCTCCTCGCCTCGGCTCACCAGCCGGAGAAGTGAGGAAAAATTATGTTGAACCTCGCGAACGGTACTGACCTTCATGACGCACAATTTGACGCACAGTTCTGCTCTTGTCAAGAGACTCACCTTCCCACCTTTAACCATATTTACTGAATCCAAAGAAAGCTCACTCCGGGATTAGAACGCTCCAGGTCCTGGTCTTTGCGCAGTTCGGGAGCTACGGTGATCATCTCCAGGGAAATGGGGTGAAAGATTGAGAATTCCTCCCCGGAGGCAAATCCCAGGATGTCTCCTTCGCGCTGATACTCGGTAAAGACCTTCCGCAGCCCCATTCTCAGAACCCCTCCGCGACCACCAGAGCCGTAACCGTGGATGATCTTGAGGACGGAAATGCCTTCACCATGACAGCGACGGACTTCGAGCAGGAGGCGACGCTGAGCTTCCTCCAGCGTCGGCAACCCTTCCTTGATGGTGATGATGCGGAGTGACATGGAGACCGGAGGAGGCTGACGGGAAAAGGTAAAAAGTAAAAGGCGGGAAAGTGGGAAGGTCAGTGCCGGGAAGAAATATTTGGAAGGGGAACTTTTACCACAAATCAGCGACTGGAGGGAGAGCTGAAGTTTTCTACCACAGAGGGCAATCCAAGGGGGATCCAAGTTGGAGGACAAAGGAGGAAGGCTGCAAGAGCAGGCACCCGCTGCTTTGGCAGCGGTGAACAGACAGATTCAAATGCTCCTGCAAATAGATTTGCGAGAGTATTTCAATCTGTCTGCATCGTCCCGTAACCGGGACGAGTGCCTGCTCCTCCGAGCACATTCCCATTCATTCGGTTCAGTCCTTTTCAGTAATCTTTGCCGGTCCTCTGTGGTAAAATGTCTTACTCGGTCTTGAAGGTCAGGGCGTCTCCCGCGACATCGGCCTTGATGGTCTGGCCCTCGTGGATGCGGCCATCGAGGATTTCCATACTGAGCGGATCGAGGATTTTCTGCTGAATGACGCGCTTGAGAGGTCGGGCTCCGTAGGCTGGATCGTAGCCCTCCTTGGCCAGGTAGGCGCGGGCTTTCTCGCTGAGTTCCAGGTGCAGTTTCTGGGCGCCGAGACGCTTCTCCAGGCGGGCCAGCTGAATGGTAACGATCTTCTCGATCTCCTTGTCGCTGAGGCGATCGAAGATCACGATCTCATCAACACGGTTGAGGAATTCAGGCCGGAAGTGTCCACGAAGCGCCTCCATGACGCGCTTATTGCGTTCATCGACCTTCAGATCCTCCATGATGTACTGGCTACCGATATTGCTCGTCATGATGAGGACTGTGTTTTTGAAATCGACCGTGCGGCCTTGGCCATCGGTGATGCGTCCGTCATCGAGTACCTGGAGGAGGACATTGAAGACATCGCCATGGGCCTTTTCCACTTCGTCAAAAAGAACGACGGAGTAGGGCTTGCGACGCACAGCTTCGCTGAGCTGTCCCCCTTCCTCGTAGCCGACATAGCCGGGAGGAGCTCCGATGAGACGGGCCACGGTGTGCTTCTCCATGTACTCGGACATGTCGAGTCGGATGATGGCATTCTCGTCATCGAAGAGAAATTCGGCGAGCGCCTTGGAAAGCTCGGTCTTGCCGACGCCGGTGGGTCCGAGGAACATGAAGGAACCGATGGGACGATTTTCTTCCTGGAGCCCCGCTCTGGCGCGACGCACCGCATTGGAGACAGCCTTGATCGCCTGTCCCTGGCCGACGACCCGTTCAATGAGTCGCTCCTCCATCTTGACGAGTTTCTGGCGCTCTCCCTCCTGGAGATTGGAAACGGGAATGCCTGTCCAGACGGAGACAACTTTGGCGATGTCTTCTTCGGTCACCTCTTCCTTGAGCAGGGCAGACTGACCACCCGCACCCTTGGCCAGCTTGGCATTATGCTCTTCCAGCTTGGCCGTGAGATCGGGAATGCGTCCATATTGGATCTCGCTCGCCTTGGCAAAATCCCCCTGGCGTTGAGCGATCTCCAGGTCATTTTTCAGAGCCTCAATCTGCTCGTTGATTTTCCGAGATTTGCCAATTTCCTCTTTCTCCTTCTGCCAGCGGGCCTTCAGCCCCGAGGCGGTCTCCTTGACTCCGGCGAGTTCTTTTTCGAGCTTCTCCAGGCGCTCCTTGCTCGCGGCATCCTTTTCCTTGCGCAGGGCCTGCCTCTCCATTTCGAGCATCATGATCGTTCGCTCCATCTGGTCGATCTCAGTCGGCATCGACTCGATCTCTATCTTCAGGCGCGAGGCTGCCTCGTCGATGAGATCGACGGCCTTGTCCGGCAGAAAACGGTCAGAGATGTAACGGTGGGAAAGAATCGCCGCAGCCACGAGGGCGGCATCCTGAATGCGGACTCCGTGATGGACTTCGTAGCGTTCCTTGAGTCCCCGCAGGATTGCAATCGTATCCTCCACACTCGGTTCATTGACCATGACAGGCTGAAAGCGGCGCTCCAGGGCGGCATCCTTCTCAATGTATTTGCGGTATTCGTCAAGAGTCGTCGCCCCGATGGTGCGCAGCTCACCACGGGCCAGCTGCGGTTTGAGCAAATTGGAAGCATCCATCGATCCCTCGGCGGCACCCGCTCCGACGATGGTGTGCAGCTCGTCGATGAAGAGAATGATCTCCCCCTCGGAGGAGGTGACTTCCTTGAGGAATGCCTTGAGTCTGTCTTCAAATTCTCCGCGAAATTTTGCTCCGGCCACCATCGAGCCGATGTCCATCGCGATGACCTTTTTGTTTTTCAAGGACTCCGGCACATCGCCACTGACGATACGACGGGCGAGCCCCTCGACAATGGCGGTCTTGCCGACACCCGGTTCGCCAATCAGGACGGGATTGTTCTTGGTGCGGCGCGAGAGCACCTGCATCGTGCGGCGAATCTCGTCGTCGCGCCCGATGACCGGATCGATCTTCCCCTTGCGAGCCATCTCGGTCAGGTCGCGCCCATATTTCTCCAGCGTCTGATATTTTCCCTCGGGATTCTGATCGGTGACGCGCTGACTCCCGCGCACTTCGACAAGGGCCTTCATGAGCCCCTGATGAGTCACCCCATTTTCCTGCAACAGTTTGGCGGCGGTGTTCTTTTCCTGACTCAAGCTCAAGAGATAATGCTCGGCAGAAAGGAATTCATCCTTGAGCTTGCCCATCTCCTTTTCGGCAGAATCGATGGTCTTGCGAAGCTCGGTGCCGACAAAGGGCTGAGCTCCTCCGTGAACCTTGGGAAGCACAGCCGCGGCAGCTTCCAGCTTCGCAGTGAAGGGGGTCACGGCAACCCCCATCTTCTCCAGAATAGGGCGGGCGAGTCCCTCGCTCTGGGAGAGGAGCGCGAGCAGAAAATGCTCGTTGCCGATTTCCTGCTGGCCGAGTCCCGAGGCGATGTCGATCGCAGCATTAAAGGCCTCCTGCATCTTGGCGGTGAATTTGTCAGGTCTCATGGTTCGTGGGGGTTGGGGGGGTGGGGGGTTGGGGGGTTGGGGGAAAATTGTTGATTGTTAATTATTAATTCCTGATTGAGCCAAAGGGCATCTCTATCGGAATCAACAATTAGCAATCAGCAATCAATAATTTTTCTTCTTTTCGGTCATCTAATGTTTGAGAGCGGCTCCTAGTTTGATTCCTTTTCGCAGGAAAGTTGGGATGTCAAGATCCTCTCCTTCGACAATGGTCGGCTCGCTCTTGTCAAAGCGCCCCCTCTGATAGGATTCCAGATCAAAGACGCCCTGTGTCTGCTGGGATGGGCCAGCCTTGGTCGTCTTGCTCCCCTTGCTCTCTTTGACCGATGGCGCTTTTTTGACGGAAGGCTCGGGCTGCATTTCCTGAGGCTCTGGTTGCTCTGGCGGTATGACACGCGCGGGGGTCTCCGCCGGTGCAGGTTGCTCTTCGGGTGCAGATGCGGGAGTCGGGGCGGAAACTTTGGGAGGGGCGACTGCCTTACGGGAAGCTCCGCCGGAACTCGCGAGCAGGAAAAGCTCGAGTCGGGCTCCCTGGGCTTCACCGGCATGAACCCCCACTTTCACTTGGCACCGCTCCCCAGCCATGCGCTCCAGCTCGCTCACAGATCGCTGGACTTCGGCAAAGGAAAGATCTGCCGGACCGCTGAGCAGAAGCAGCACGGAGGATGCCTCCTTGAGAGCGCTCCCCTTCCCCGCAAGTGTGAGCAGCGGGCTTTTGAGAGCATCTTCCAAAGCCTCATGCAGACGGTTGGCCCCCTCGGCGCGTCCATGTCCGAAGTGAGTCATGGAGCCGGAAGTTCCCAGGACGGAAGCCAGATCACTCCGCGAAATTTTTACAGGCCCGGAAGTGGCAAGCATCCCCTGGAGGGCGAGCAGCGAGGACTGAAGCACCCGATCAGCCGCCACAAAGGCCTCCCCCACGGCAGCCGTGGAAGGGACACCTCCCGCCAATCTGTCATTCTCAATCACCGCCACCCCATCACACAAGTCGTGCAACTTGAGCAGAGCCGAGGCTGCCGACTCGCGCTTCTGACGGCCTTCAAAGGAAAAAGGAATGCCAACACTCGCGAGTGTGGTGATACCGTCGGCCTTGGCACAGGCTGCGAGCGCAGGGATCAGGAAGGACCCCAGTTCGCCGCCCAACCCTCCGCAGAAAATCACCGAGGAAGCTCCGCGAATCGCAGCGCAGAATTCCTCTTCAATCGCCAGGAATCCCGACGAGACATCCGCTTCCTCGGGAGAGGGTAAGACAATGCGCTTCTCAACCACCGAGGCGTTGAGGGAATCGGCATCGTTATTGATGACCAGCATCCCTTGAAGTGCGGGAAATTCGATAGCGATCCGGTCGAGCACGCTGACGCCGGCATTGCCGATGCCAACCAACAGGCTTCGTGATGCAGCAGTTTTCATCGTGAGCGCCTCCTAAAGAGTCCTCCCAGCCCCTCGGCAAGACGCTGCAGGAAGCTCTCTTCCGGCAGGCTATCGCTCACAGCCATCGCATACTTCGTGAGTCCGATGGCCGTCGAGAACTGAGGATTCTCAAAAATCTGTGTCGAGCCCCCGACCTCCCTTGCCCGTGTCAACTGAACGGGGAGGTCAAAGATATCCTCGGCGACGGAGGCGATGTCGCTGAGTCGGGAACATCCTCCCGTGATCATCACTCCCGCACCCAGCATCCCGAGCATTCCCGGATGGGCCGACTCAATGTCGTTACGAATGAGTTCAAAGATTTCACGCACACGGTAATGGATGACGGTATTGAGGGATTTGCGGTTGATCTCGCAGCCGTGAAATCCGAGATCATTTTTCAGCGTGATATTTCCTTCTTCACAAGTCTGAGGATCAGCCGCCGAACCTTCCTGAACCTTCAGGATCTCGGCGCGTGCAATGGGGAGCCTCAGGCCGATGGAAATATCGTTGGTGATGTGATCGCCTCCGAGTGCGAGCACTCCACTGTGACGCACTGCCCCATCCAGATAGACGAGGTAATCGGTGGTTCCACCGCCGATATCGATCACCAGCGCGCCGAGATCTTTCTGCTGCTGAGTGAGCACCACCAGAGCGCTTGCCAGCGAACTCAGCACGACATCCTCAATGCCGAGCTGGAGCGATTCAATGCAGCGCAGGGTATTTTGAATCCGGTTCTTCACCCCGTGAATGATGTGGAAATCAGCCTCCAGGCGGCTTCCCGACATCCCGACGGGACTGAGCACATTCTCGTTCCCATCCACATGATAGCTCTGGATGATCGTGTGGAGAAAGCTATTGGCCGATGGGAGCGACACCTCCTTGGCATTGATTTCCACAGTCTGCAAATCCTCGTCGATGATCTCGTCGCGATCCTCCGGCAGCATAAAGCTGCCACGGTTATTGAAACTGCGCAGATGCGATCCCGTGATAGCCACCCAGACATTACCGATCTCGACATTGGTCTTGTCCTCGGCGTCAAGCAGTGCCTCGCGGATGCAGTCACTGACTGTCCCCAGATCCACGATCTCACCTTTTCTCACTCCACGAGAGGGAGTCTCTCCGACCCCCAGAATATTGATCGTGCCGTCACTTCGCCCTTCGGCGACGATCACACAGATCTTTGTGGTGCCAATCTCAAGTCCGACAAATAGTTGCTCACGGGCCATGGAAAACGGATATCAGGGAAAGGGGTGAAAAATGCGTTGGTTGCGCGAAATGTTAATGATGCGTACTCCGATGAACACTCTTTTTAGGAGTCGGCACAGGAGTAATTTTTGGCAACGGATTCTCCGCCGTCATCACAAAGGTGACCGGCGTATTGCGTTCCACCATGAGGTTCGCAGTGTCGATGGGTCGCCCTGTTTCCTGGCAATGCGCGAGCAGCAACTTCAGGCGCTCCATCTGCCCTCGCAGATCCTTGGTGCCAAAGGTGTAACGCGCATTGGATGAGTCTGTGACCACGGCGGCGTACTCCTTGGAGACATCAACGGAGCGAATCTTGAAGCTCTCTTCAGGGAGTTCGGAAAGAACCTGCCGAAGCGCAAGTGCAACATCAAGCCGATCGTTTTCCAAATGACTCCCTGGTTGTGCCGTTCCCACATCGACTCCGCGCAGGATGGGCAGATTGAGAAATTCAGGGTTTAGGCGCGAAGGCTGCATCAGGATTCCCTCCGTATCACAGAGGAAGCTTTTTCCAGGAATGAAGGCCTCGTTGGTATCCCCCGATGCGACCAGAAGGAAAACCGGGATGCGTCGCGAGAGTTTCACGGTGATTGTATCCGGAATCTCTCGTTCGAGAGAAACAGAGCCAGTCATGACTTCGGGCAGGGCGGAGAGCTTCTTATTGGCCTGATCGAGATCGAGCGAGAGGAGATTTTTGCCCTCCTCAAACCCCGTCATCGTCACCAGTTCCTCCTGGGTGATCACACCGTCAAGATGCGCATTGAGGTGATGAAGCGAATAGTCGGTGTTTTGATAGAAGAACCTCTGCGCACCGATGCGGAGACCGACAGCGACAAGAACCAGGACGACGAGCGTGGCAAAGATTTTCCCAAGCACCCACTCGGCTTTCCGGCGTCGCTGGCGCTGCTGACTGGCCGTGCGGACATTCAGCTCAAGGAGATGATGCCGTGATGAGGCGGCGCCTCGCTTGCGGTGATTTCCTGAGGTGCGACGGGTCATGAGGAACGGGCGGCGAGTGAAAGCGTGGCGATTTTAAGGCAAAGTTCTGAGAAATCGAGTCCCGATGCAGCGGCAGCCTTAGGCAAGAGACTGGTCTCCGTCATTCCGGGAATGGTGTTGATTTCGAGGACGGTCGGCCCTGAGGCGGTCAGGAGCACATCAACGCGACAATAGACCTTCAGGCCTAGGGCACGGTTTGCTGCCAGCGAGACTTGCTGAACGGCCTCGGTTTCCGCAGCGGAGAGTGGGGCCGGCACCAGATACTCCGTGGCACCCTTCGTGTACTTATTGGTGTAATCGTAAAAACCTTCGTGGGGACGGATCTCCACGACAGGAAGCGCCTCCCCCCCCAAAATCCCGATGGTCAGCTCCCGACCGCTCACGAGTTCCTCCACGAGAATCTCGTCGCCATGCAGCAGGCAATCGGCGAGCGCAGGCGCAATTTGCTCTTCGGAGTGAATGAGGTGCACGCCGACGCTGGAACCCTGACGCGGCGCCTTGATCACGATCGGCAGCGGAAGCGTCGACGGCTCCCCCCTGTGCAGAATCTCCCAGCGCGGAGTCGGCACTCCGGCTTTTTCAAGCGCTTGCTTGGTCAGAATTTTGTCAAAGGCAACACGACTCTCCGCACTCCCCTCACCCGTGTAGGCAATCCCCTGTTGCTCCAGCAGTGCCTGAAGACCTCCATCCTCGCCAAAAGTTCCATGGATCAGGTTAAACACGATGTCCGTACCCTGCGGGATCGTTACCTCGGTGCCTGTGAGTTCGATTTCCTCGACATGCGCTCCCGTGGAACGAAGCGCCTGTGCCGCTGATGCGCCGGAGCGGAGGGAAACCTCCCGTTCGGAACCGGGGCCGCCTTTCAGCAGGACGATGTGACTAACGCGTGGATCAAAAGGAAGAGGTGTGCTCATTTGGGGAAAAGTGGCAGAAATTATTAATTGTTGATTGCTGATTGTTTATTTTTTGAAACAGAGGGCGGAGGATAGAGATCAGACATCAGAGGTTCCGTTAATGAACAATCAAGAATTAGCAATCAGCAATTTCCCTCCGCATCGTCGCCGATGATGCGCACCTCGGTCTCAAGCTCGATGCCGCGCTCTTCGCGTGCCTTCACACGGATGCGCTCGATCAGGGCCAGGATTTCAGCGGTGGTGGCACCGCCGTCATTGACGATAAAATTCCCATGCACCTCGGAAACACGAGCTCCGCCGATCGCACTATTCTTGAGTCCGAGCTCGTCGATGAGTTTTCCTGCGGAGATGCCGCCCGGATTTTTGAAAATGCACCCGGCACTTGCCGCCACCGGCTGAGTTTCCTTGCGGTGTTTGAGCGATGATCCCAGTCGTGCATCGATTTGCTCTGATGGTGCGGGCAGTCCACGCAGTGTCGCGGAAAGTGCATAATGATCGTGTAACACGGGAACATCACGGTAGCGGATTTCAAGTTCCTCGGGAGTCCTGGAAACAATGTTCCCGTCACGGTCGGCAAATCGAATCCGCACCACCTGTTCAAAGGTCTGAGCACCCATCGCCCCGGCGTTCATCCGAAGGGCGCCACCGAGATTACCCGGAATACCATCCATCCATTCAAATCCACTCAGTCCCGCCGTGCGGGCGATTGCGGCAAGCTGCTTGAGCTTGATCCCCACCCCTGCGGTGATTTCATTGCCCTCCACGGAACTCTTCAGGAAGCAACCGCGTCCCAGATAGGCCACAACGCCGGGGAATCCTCCGTCGCGCACGATCAGATTGGAGCCGCGTCCCATCACCATGAAGGGAATCCCCTCGTCATGGCAGACACGCACTAGTTCCGAAAATCCCTCTTCGGTCTCCGGCTCGGCCCAGAATCTTGCAGGGCCGCCGACACGCATGGTCGTATGCCGTGAAAGCGGCTCGTAGAGACGGATGATTCCGAGTCCCATCGCCGAGCGGAGTTTCTCGCGCAAGGCGAGTTCCTTGGCCAGGAAATGACCCGCTTCGTGGATATTTCCGGCCCCCAGAGTCAGGATGATATCCCCTTCACGCAGGACTGAAGCTGCAGCACGGGCCGCAGCCATCACGGAATCGGCACGCACCACGGCAGGATGTCCCGCCTCGCGTGCCGCATTCACAATCGTTCCCGCATCAATGCCGGGAATCGGCTTCTCCCCAGCTGGATAAATCGGGGCAATAAAGACCAAATCGGCTTCCTGAAAGGAGGTTCCGAATTCAGGGTAGAGTGCCGCCGTACGACTGTAGCGGTGAGGCTGAAACAGCACGACCAGGCGCCCCTCAGGAGAGAGTGCTTTGCGGGCCGTGGCCAGGGTCGCGGCGATCTCGGTGGGATGATGCCCGTAGTCGTCGAAAATCTGAAAGGACGAATCCTTGTATTTGAGTTCAAAGCGGCGCTTTGCCCCCTGAAAGGATTCGAGTGCCTCCGCAACCGCGGCAAAAGGAATCCCAAGATCGAGCCCCATGGCGATAACGAGCAGAGCATTGTGCGCATTGTGCGCACCAGGGATGCCGAGCTGAAGAGTCCCCAGCCGCTCCGCGCCTCGAAAGACACTGAAGCGCATCGTAAATCCGATCTGCTCCAGTTCGGCCAAGCGATAGCGGCAGCCCTCGGTCGTTCCAACTGGAATCGCTCGCTCACAAGGGGAGCAGACTCGCATGGCTCCCGCGTCATCAGCCCAGTAATAAATGCTCCCCGAAGTCTGGGCAACGAGGCGCGTGAAGACCGCATCGATGGCGGCCAGATCGGCGTAGTGATCGAGATGCTCCGGCTCGATATTGAGCACGATCGCATGGCGGGGATGATAATGAACGAGCGTTCCGTCACTCTCATCTCCCTCTGCCACCAGATGCTCCCCCTCGGAATCCCAGCGGGCATTGGTTCCGAGAATCGGGATTTCGGCTCCGACATAATGCGAGGGCTTCAGCCCACCGGCACGCAGCACATGAGCAGCCATCGCGGAAGTTGTGGTCTTGCCATGCATTCCACAAACGACGACCCCCTGCTTGCCGTGCATCACGGCGGCGAGGACTTCGGCGCGGCGGGCCAGGCGCTTCCCTCCGGCAATGGCAGCATCGAAGGCAGGATTTCCGGGATGAATCGCCGAGGAATAAATCACCACATCGGCATCCGCGACGAGGTCTGCGCGATGGGGCGTCGTGAAGTCCAATCCCTTGCGGCAGAGGCGCTCCACCTCGACGGTATCGGATCGGTCGGAACCGCTGACGCGATGACCGAGGGCAAGCAGAAGCGCGGCAATTCCACTCATCCCCGATCCGGCGACACCGATCAGATGGATGCGCCGAGGCGTGGAGCCAAGCAAGAGGGAGGAGAGAGTCTCCTCGGTGAGAGCTGCTGATTTTTTCAATTTCTCCTGCGTCATCGCGCCGCTCCCTCCAGGACATCGGCCACGCGACCCGCAGCCTCACGGGGAAGCACAGTAGGCGCAGCTGCAGCCATGCGCTCCCGCCGACGGCTGTCGGAGAGGAGATTTTTGATCAGGAGGGCAAGCGCCTCGGGATCGGTGGTTTTTTCCTCCAGAAATTCAGCCGCTCCCGCATCGCGGAAAGCCTCGGCATTGCGATGCTGGTGGAGATCGGCGGCAAAGGGAAACGGGATCAGAATTGAGGGAAGCGAGAAATGAGAAAGCTCACTGAGACTGGCTGCTCCAGCCCGTGAAATGACAAGGTCGGCTGCGGAGTAGGCCTCCTCCATCCGATGATAGAAAGGGAAGACGCTCGCGGTGATTCCCTCCCGCTGGTAATTGATGGCGGCCAGATTGTCATCCCGATCTCCGGTCAGATGAATGATCTGCAACGGGAGTGATTTCAAGAACGGCGCGGCGCGGAAGAGGAGCTGATTGATGCCGGAA
>Ga0302320_10014195_pt1 | contig 16515 bp, 17 predicted proteins | sample Bog_T0_3_FD_202130 | JGI IMG/M metagenome (GOLD analysis project Ga0302320, IMG submission 202130) | Peat permafrost microbial communities from Stordalen Mire near Abisko, Sweden - Bog_T0_3 | ecosystem: Environmental > Terrestrial > Soil > Wetlands > Peat | place: Sweden: Abisko, Stordalen Mire... | reverse complement strand
ACTCGTCTCGATAACGTAGTTATGACACAGAAAAGACGGCCTTTCCAATACTTTTCTTCACCCTCGAATCACCAGAATCGACAATCGATCTGTGAGATATGCAGGCTATTTATTTTCAAAATCGTGCATATAATTATCCAGTCAACAGCGGCTGCCTCTGGTCAGGATCTGGGAGCGTCTGTGAGGCCCGCCGAATCCAGCGGCTCCAGCTCTTTGCCGTCCACTTCCACAGCGAAGCTTTGCATGATGGCATCGAGGGTCAGGACGACGCGGAAACTGTTCTTCTTGCGCACCACGATGCCTTCCATGCCGCCGAAGGCGCCAGAGCGGATGCGAGCCCGCTGACCCACCCTCAGCAAAGGGTGCGGTTCCGCGTGGCGCAGCGGAAGCCCGGATCGCAGCGCTTCAATATCGGCATCCGGCAAAGGCGCCGGCTTGCCCCCGGTGCCGCCCACCACGGCCACCACCCCCGGCACTTCAAGCACCCGCACGCGCTGCGTCCGGTCAATGCGGACGAAGATATAGCCGGGAAACAGTGGCAGATCCAGGGTGACCCGCGATCCGTCGCTCCATTTGCGCTGCGTGCGGTAGAGAGGCAGATAATGCTCAATCTCTCTCATGCTCAGGTGCTGATCCACGCGCTTCTCGTGGCGCGGTGTTGTGTAGACCGCAAACCATTTCGGCGCGGATTGCGCATCCGGCAGCAACGAAGGGGGGGCGCCGCTGGCTTCAAGGATTTCCCGATGCACAATCTCAGACACGTCGCTTCGCAATCCTCGCTTGTGTGCGCTTTCTGCCATGCGCGCCACAGATGCGTTGCATCCAAACCAGCGCTGAAACCACGATAGCATGGGCGCTTGGAGGGAGCTGGCGCAGCATGCAGCAGTCCCCGGCGGCTATTCCAGCTTTTGGGTCTCAGTTCCCTCGGGAACCTTCACCACGAACTGGTCGTCCGTAAGTGTCGGAATCTGATTTTCCTTCACATCCTCGACCGTGAGAACGATCTTGTATTCTTCAAGCGGGCGCTTGATGGTGATGAGGGAAGGGTACTTGCTCCCTTCGAAGTCCCGGTAATTCGCATAATCGACCTGCGTCTCCAGGTTGCCCTCGGAGTCATACAGATCCTGCTGATACGGCAGCAGATCGTCGCGGCGGAAGGTCACCACGCGCACCGGAGTCAACTGCTTGCTATCCCCTTTTCGGCGGCTGATACTCAATATGTACTCGGGGACTGTGTAAAGGTGCTTCCGCGCCGCGTCTTCGATCGTCTCCGAGTCCGCAACCACCGAGTACAAGTCGTCCGGCTCCAGCCCGCGCACAACCATGGCGTCAAAGAAGAACCCCGGCCTCATGTTCTCCAGCGCGTTAGCCGATCTCTTCTTCAATGAGTTCGAGCCCTTGAAGGCCTTTCCCTTGAACGGGACAGAGAGCGTGAAGTCCTTTCCGTCGCTGGCCATGTCGAAGGCTTTCACGCCAAGAATGGTACCCACCACGCGCAGCATCTCAGGCTTGCGCATCAGAATGTGACCGCGGAGGGAAGTGTAGTCCGTGGCCAAGCCCTCTTTGGTCTTCAATACGCTGGGCTGAATCTCGACCGTTGCGGTCAGTGAATTCAGGGCCGCCCAGCGCTGATTAACTCTTGTAACCAGATCCTCCGGCGTGACCGTCTGCGTGACCAAGGGAGCCTTGGGCACCGGCAGCTTGTGCGTCGTGAACAGGCAACCCGAAAGCAGGAGAGGAAGAAACAGGGCTCCGGCGGACGCCAGGCGACATCGAGCGTTCATCGTCCACCCGCCTTCTTCACTGCCTGACGATAGCCGGCCACGTTGCGCTTGTGCTCTTCGATGGTTCGAGCAAAGAGCGACCGGCCCTGGGGATTGGCTCCGGCGGCTACAAAGTACAGATAATCGGTTTTGGCTGGCTCCATGGCCGCCCGCAGCGACCGGATGCCTGGATTCGCCACCGGCCCCGGCGGTAATCCGGTGTGCATATAGGTGTTATAGGGCGTATCGCGGCTCAAATCGCTCTGATAGATTGCGCCCCGCCACCGGCCCTCGAGCAGTAGCCCGTAGATCACGGCGGGATCGGTCATGAGCGGCATGTTCTTGGCCTGCCGGTTCTGAAGGACACTGGCGACCAGCGGCCGTTCCGCAGCCACTGCCGTCTCCCGCTCGACCAACGAAGCCGTGGTCACAACTGTATGAAAGTCTTTCTTCAAGCCAAGTTGCGCCGCTGCCGCTCTGAAGCGCCGCACCATCCTGGCAGCAATCTGTGCCGGAGTTGCCTTGCGGGGAAAGCGATAGGTATCCGGGAACAGATAGCCCTCCAGGCTCTTTGCTTTGGGGTCCAGGTCGGTGACCAGTCCCACCTGCTTCACTGCTGCGTCAAGAAAATCCTGCTGCTTGCCGAGCCCCGCCTGCTCCAGCCGCGAGGCAATCTCAAAGATGCTCGCGCCCTCGGGAATGGTGACCGTCTTGGTAAAGACATCCCCGCGCAAAATTCGCGCATACACCTCGGTGACAGGGGCCGGGTGATCGAACCTGTACTCGCCCGCGCTGAGCGAGCCTCGCCTTAACAATCGCAGCAGATCGAAGGCAAACCGGCTGCGCACAATGCCGGCCGCCTCAAGCTGCTGGCCGATCGCAAGGGTGGATGAACCGGGCGTCAGCTCGACGAACGTCTCGCTGTGCGGGCCAAACGGCGTGAATACCAGCCAGGCCGCCGCGCCAGCCGCCAGCAGCGCCAGAAGAAAAGCTGCCTTGAAGACTGTCGCGACGCATGAATCTGTATTCTTTTTGCCTCTCCGTCCGCGGCCTGCCATACCCAGGTATCGACCCCCTCTGTTAAAGACGCGCGAAAATCCAGCTCGGACTCTCTTCTTTTGATTGTATCGGCTGGGTCGGCTGCGACCCCAAAACCAGGGCGCTCCAAGACAAAGCGCCTGATTGACGGTAGCGGCCGCAACGAAACAGGGAATGGGTCGCATGAGCGTGGCCAAGGCTTGAATATCTGTCTCATTTCGGGCGAAAAATGGAAAAGCGGGAACAATTCGTACGCCGGCCGCGTAGACCTGAATGGCGCGGCCAAGCGTAGAATACCGCCGCGCCGGTGCTTGCAAAGGAGAATCTCATGCGGAATTTCGTCAGCGTTGCCGGCTTGGCTGCACTGTTTTGTCTGGCGGTCCCCGGCGGTTTTGCCACGACGCCCCCGGCCCCGAAGAGCGGCCCGGCCTCCATCGTGATCGTCTTCAAGGACGGCCACCGGCAGAGCTTCAACCTGTCCGATATTTCCAGGATCGAGTTTTCATCGGTCCCAGCCGCGGCCGCTCCAGTTGAGGCCAGCCCGGCCAACTCTCTGTTGCCGTCCCGCGGCCGGTTTCTAGGCAAATGGGAGGTGGGCGATGGCTCGGGGAATAACTTCTACATCACGCTCGAAGACAGCGGCGATGCAATGCGGTCGCTTGGACACGTGCATGGCAGGTGGGTGTACGTAGAGGGCGAAGCGCGCATTACCTGGGATGATGCCGCTGAAGATGCCATTCGTAAGGTTGGCTCTATCTACCAGAAGTTTGCCTACGGAGCGGGCAAAGCCTTCACAGATACGCCCGAAAACGTGACCAGCGCCCGCAGCACCACGCCTCATCCCATCTAGGGCCCACCTGGCCGCGGGGATTGCCTATAAATGGGTGCCCCACCCTCGCCACGTCTTTGTTTTTGTGGCTAGGGTGGGATAGCACAAAGGCCGCCTTACAGGCACATTGAAAATGCGCTAGGGTCGTCCGCCGTGCCGATTCCCTACAGCATCCGCGCGATGTCCCGCAACTGCCGGGCCGTAGCCTCCAGGAAGGTCTCGGTGCTGGCGCCGGCGGGCTGCTCAAGCCCAGATTTGGCCTGAATGGCGGAGGCGATGCGCAGGGCCAGAGCCTCACGGGTGGCAAGGCTCATATCCAGCCGCCGGCTGAAAAACCCCTCCAGCACCTCGATGTCGGTGGCCGAGAGCTTGGCGATGCCCGTGGCCGGCAGAGTGAAGGCGGTATGCGGCTCGGGGGCTGGCGTGCGAGGCGCAAATGCCTGTGCAGTAAAGGTGCGGGAGCCCGAGTCGCTCCACATCGGGCTCTCCAGTTCGCGATCCCTGACCACCAGTGTGCCGGCAACCATATCGCCGAGCCGTTGATGCTGCCGGGAAGAGAACACGGCAATCACGCCAACCGCATAAAAAAGCGGAATCTGGTCAACATAGCGGACAAGATTGCGCGCCATGGACTCAAAGAGCCCGATGGCGCGGCCAGAGCACTGGATGACGCGAATCCGCGCCACACGCTTGCCGGGAGTGCGCCCATTCCAGAAGGCCTCAAACAGCGTGAAGTAGCCCCACTGAAGCAGAAAGAGGATGAAAATGAAGATTGCAGTGGCCCACTGCGCCGAGATTTTTGAGAAGGATTCGATGCCTGGAAGAAAAAAGGAAAACAGAATCACCAGCACTAGCAGCCCAGCTCCCCAGATCAGATAATCCACCAGAAGCGCGATAAAGCGGCTGCCGATGCCGGCAATGGGCATCTCAATGTCCACCAGCTCCGGCGTATCAATGCTAAGCTGGTCAGAACTCAGGTTCATGGCAAAAATCCTCTCAAACCATTGGATTCAGAAGCGGCGGCCTCACTGGGACCGGCTGTCTGCTCTCTTGTCCCAATCCGATCGGAGCGGTCTAGGACAGCTTTCCCGCGCCGAATTGCAAGAGCTCGCCCTGCTTTACCGGCAGGTGGCGGCTGACCTTTCCGTGCTGCGCCAGGACCCCACCGCCCGCACCTACGCGCTGCATCTGAATCATTTACTGGCTCGCGCTCACCATATCATCTATTCCGGCCGCAAGACGAATCTTCTCACGCTCTTTCGCTTTCTCAGGGACGAATATCCGGTCATCTTCAGGCAGCATATCGGCTTTGTGCTGGCTTCTGTTCTGGTGACTGTGGCCTGGGGCCTGGTGGGCGCAGCGGTTACCAGTGCGCGCCCGGAGTTTATGCGCCACTACCTCGGCCCGGAGATGATCGCCACCATGGAGCGGCACCGGATGTGGACCGAATCCATTGTCAGCATTGCGCCCAAAGAAACCAGCCACATCATGACCAATAACCTCTCGGTGTGCTTTGCCATCTTTGCCGGCGGCATCGTATTCGGGCTGGGAACCTTCTTCTATCTCTACTTCAACGGCATGATGCTGGGCGTGATTGGCGCTGCCTGCCATCAATACGGCATGTCGCTGGCGCTGTGGAGCTTCGTCGCGCCCCATGGATCGCTTGAGCTGCCCGCCATCCTCATCGCTGGCGGAGCGGGATTCCGCCTTGGTTATGCCATGCTCTTCCCCGGAGCCTTGCGCTGGAAGGAATCGGTGGCCCGTGGCGGCATGGAAGCCACGCGGCTGGTCTCCGGCATCATTCCCTTGCTGGTCATCGCCGGCTGCCTGGAGGGTTTCTTCTCCCCCTCGAAAGCCCCCGTCTGGCTCAAATTCACCGTGGGCGGGCTGCTCTTCTCGCTGCTGCTGATGTGGCTGTTCCGGCCGGTGAAGGCAATTGCCGCGAACCGATGAAGTTCATCGCGGATTCTCTGCAACGATCGGAATTGTGTCAGGAATCCACCGGCTTCGCCGACTTCCGGGAAGATGAAACCGCGGGCGTTTTTCTCCCGGAGGGAGTATGGATACTAGCCCAGGACAAGCGCAGCGCAGTCCTGGGGATGCATCGATATAGGCCTCACAGTCCCGTAGGGACGGCTTGAAATCCCTACACGGAGCACATTTCAACAAAATCAACAACTTACAATCCGCACGGAAAGTATTTCTTTTCAGGCACTCCGGGTACCCCTCCCTTGCGAAATACTTGTCTTTGTCGCAAGGGTGAGAGACCACGAACCCCGACAGTCCGTTTCCAGATCCTGCAAGATGCGCAGCCCTCTCGATTTGCGGCCACTGGTGTAGCCGCCTTGCCTCCTGCCAGCCCCGCGTGTTTGACTGGTTGCCGAAGGCGGGCGACGCATATGGCTTACATCCTTGCACTGGACCAGGGAACAACCAGCTCACGGGCGATTCTCTTTGACGAAGCGGGCGCGATTGCCGCCGTGGCGCAGCATGAGTTCGAGCAATTCTACCCGCAGCCTGGATGGGTGGAACACGACCCAATGGAGATCCTCACCAGCCAGCTCGCCTGCGCGGTTGAGGCGCTGGGGCGGGCGGGCGCGCGGCCCCGCGACGTGGCGGCCATCGGCCTCACCAACCAGCGCGAGACGGTGATTGTGTGGGAGCGGGCGACAGGCAAGCCAATTCATCCAGCCATCGTCTGGCAGGATCGCCGCACCGCATCTCGATGCGCGGAACTAGCCGAGAGCGGTGTCGAGGAGTGTGTCTCCGCCAAAACCGGGCTGGTGTTGGACCCCTATTTCTCCGCGACCAAAGTAGGCTGGATTCTGGACAACGTCCCCGGCGCTCGCGCGCGGGCGGAGCGGGGCGAGCTGGCTTTTGGCACCGTGGACACTTGGCTCGTCTGGCATCTGACCAGCGGGCAACGGCACGTGACGGACGTGACCAATGCCTCCAGGACGCTGCTCTTCAACATTGTAAGGGGCGGGTGGGATTCTGAACTCCTTCGTATCTTCAAGATCCCCGAGAGCATGCTCCCCGAGGTCGTCTGGTCCAGCCAGCAAGTGGGCGAGGTAACCACGACGCTGGGGCTGGGCGGTGCGATGATCGCGGGAATTGCCGGCGACCAGCAAGCGGCGCTCTTCGGCCAGTTGTGCTGGAGCGCGGGCGAGGCTAAAAATACCTATGGAACGGGTTGCTTCCTTCTCCAGAACATCGGCACGGAGTTTGTGCGCTCGAAACACAGGCTCATCACCACGCTGGCGGCTAGTGCGCAGAAGCGGCTGGAGTATGCGCTTGAAGGCAGCATCTTTATTGGCGGGGCGGTGGTGCAGTGGCTGCGCGACAGCCTCAAGCTGATCGGCTCATCGGCAGAGGTTGAGGCGCTGGCGGCCAGCGTGCCGGACTCGGGCGGAGTGGTGCTGGTGCCCGCGTTTGTGGGGCTGGGCGCGCCGCACTGGGATCCCAACGCCAGCGGCCTGCTCATCGGGCTGCGCAGAGACACGTCGCCGGGACAGATTGCCAGGGCGGCTCTTGAGAGCATCGCCTTCCAAGTGGCGGACGTGCTTGAGGCGGTCGAGAGCGAGACCACGCCGCTGGCGGCGCTGCGCGTGGATGGCGGCGCAGCTGTGAACAACCTCCTCATGCAGTTCCAGGCCGACGTGCTGGGCGTGCCTGTGGTGCGTCCGCAGGTGACGGAGACCACAGCCCTCGGCGCTGCCTATCTGGCAGGATTGGCGACGGGCTTCTGGGCAAGCCCAGACGAGCTGCGGGCCAAGCGGCAGGGCGATACCCGCTTCGAACCGCAAATGACCTCGCAGGAGCGGGCCGAGCGCCGAGGGCGTTGGCAGAGGGCTGTCGAGCGGTCAAGAAACTGGAGCGAGTGATGCGCAGGGAAGAGATGTTGCGTGCTGTGCGGGAGCGGGCCGAAAAGCAGATTCCGTGGGACATTGCGGTCATCGGCGGCGGAGCCACCGGTATGGGCGTGGCAGTGGACGCGGCGGCTCGCGGCCTGAGCGTGGTGCTGCTGGAAGCCCACGGATTTGGCAAGGGAACCAGCAGCCGAAGCACCAAGCTGGTCCATGGTGGCGTGCGCTATCTGGAGCAGGGGAATATCCCGCTGGTCATGTCGGCACTGAAGGAGCGCGGGCTCATGCGGCAGAATGCGCCGCACCTGGTCCACGACTTGGCGTTCATTGTGCCGAATTACTCGTGGTGGGAAGCGCCCTTTTACGGCATCGGGCTGAAACTCTACGATCTGCTGGCGGGCAAGTACGGCTTTGGCGCGTCGAAACTGCTCTCGAAAGAGGAGACGCTCGAACGTTTGCCGGCGCTGGAGCCCGACGAGTTGCGCGGCGGAGTGATCTATTACGACGGCCAGTTTGACGATGCGCGCCTCCTGATTCACCTGGCGATGACGGCGGCGGATCATGGCGCGTCGCTCTTGAATTATTGTCCGGCCACCGATCTGCGGCGCGACGCCGACGGCTATGTGAACGGTGTAACAGCGCGCGACTCCGAAACCGGCGAGGAGCTGACCATTGCGGCGCGGATGGTTGTGAATGCCACCGGGGTTTTCACGGATTCGATCCGGCAGATGGCAGACCCCAGCGCAGAGCAACTGGTGGTCACCAGCCAGGGGATTCACCTGATCTTCGATCGATCGTTCCTGAAGAGCGAGACAGCGCTGATGGTTCCCAAAACCAGCGACGGGCGAGTGCTGTTCGTGATTCCGTGGCATGGCCACGCGGTGGCCGGCACCACCGACACGCCGGTGGACGCGCCTAGCCTGGAGCCGCGGCCTCTCGAAGAAGAGATCGAATTCGTTCTCGATACAGCGTCGCGTTTCTTCGCAAGGCCGCCCAGCCGCAAGGATGTGCTGGCTGTTTTTGTAGGGCTGCGGCCGCTGGTCAAAGGCGAAGGCAAGACCTCGGCGCTCTCGCGTGACCACGTGATTCACGTGGACACGTCGGGGCTGCTGACCATCACCGGCGGCAAGTGGACCACCTACCGGCACATGGCCGAGGACTGCGTGGACCACGCCATCACGCTGGGCAAACTCGAGGACGTGGCCTGCACCACAAAGAACCTGCGCATTCATGGATACATCGAGGACTCTGAAGCGCTGGGCAGTTTGGAAGTGTATGGCTCGGATGCGGCGGAGATCCACAAACTGGCCGAAGACCCGGCGCTGGCCGCGCAACTGCATCCAGCGCTGCCCTACATTGCCGCCGAGGTGGTGTGGGCCGCGCGGGCTGAGATGGCGCGAACCGTGGAAGACGTGCTGGCCCGACACACCCGTGCGTTGTTTTTGAACGCGACGGCAGCGATTGCGATGGCCGCGCCGGTGGCCAGCCTGCTCGCTGCGGAACTGGGTCGCGATGAAACCTGGGTCGAGGCGCAAGTAAAGGAATTCTGCGAACTGGCTGAACAGTATCAAGTGGTTTGAAAGCCTTTGTTCCAAAGAGACACCACAGCTGGCCCGCAGAACTGCAAACTAAAGATTCTGGATGCGCTGATGGATTACGAGAGCCTGACGCAGATCGGCTCCATCATGGACTCCGGTAGCATGGTTGTCATGGATGAATACCATTGTAGGGTCGTCGTGGCCCGCCACTTCATTGAATTAACGCATTCTGAGTCATGCGGGAAGTACATCCCGCGCCTGGGTGGCCCCTTCTTGAGCAGGGCCAGTCATGTTATCTTGTCCGCATGAATTCCAGTCCATTTTGTGCGCAGTGTGGATCCCAAATCGTCAGCGGCCTTTGCCCTCGTTGCGGAACTTTCCATACGCTCGCATCGGTGAACGGCGCCAACCGCAAAGGATTGCGGACACTCAAAATCCTCTTTGTCATGGGCGCAGTTTATCTTGCCGCCAGCGCCGCACTGCTTGTATTTGTGGGCCAGCGCATGATACGGAATGCAGCGCGCTTGGCCGACAGTCCGTCTAGGAAAAAGGCCTTTGCTCTCCAAGCCGGCCATGTGGCCCGCGTCGACGAGTTGCAGGGCAGTGGCCGCATTTACCTCATCCAGGTGGGAGAACACAAGTCTCCATATTCGCTTGAAGATTTCGCTCAATGGCTGCACACGAAGTATGCACTGGATGTGCAGGTGCTTCCAGCGACGGTCGCTGACAAATCTGCCTGGGATGCAGAGCGCAAGCAGTATGTCGCCGAGTTGCTTTATGAGCAGATCAAGCGGGAGCATCCCGATCTGGCAGCGGACCCGAAGGCTTACCTCATCGGCTTTACCGATTTCGATATGTATACCATCAATCACAGGTGGTTCTTCACTTTTACCCAACGCGATTTGCAGCGTACCGCAATGATCTCGGCCCATCGAATGCAGGACTATCGTTTAGAGCGCAACAGCGAGGATGCCAATACCGCGAATCAGCATTTTCAAGCACGGCTGCGTCGCATTCTGCTGAAGAATGTCGCCATACTCTACTGGCATCTGCCAACCAACAACAATCCATCCAGTTTGCTTCAGCAGCCACTCGATCCCGATGTGCCAATTGAAGAAATCTACGAATCCGACCTAGATCCAGCCAGCACCGGTTGGGGCCAATCTGAGGGTGAGCCATGCATGTTCTTCAGTTATTCGCCGGATGGCGAACTGAAGCCGTTGCCGGGAACCTTGCTTCGTACGTGTTCCGACAAGAATCTACCAATGCACGACGAATCCGCCGAACTCTTCGAGTTTGATTTGCGTCTGGGCCTGCTGATCAACAGGCATACAGACTTTGATCTTCCAGACTCGGTTCCGATCCAGTTTCAGCGCGCCACCCGCGACGGCTGGAGCGGCTCGAATCCATTCGGAATTAGCGGCACCGACAATTACGACGAGTTTTTGCAATCGGCCGACAATGTCAATATCTCCGTTGTTCACTCGGACGGCGGACAGGAGGGACTGGTGCGTGTTCCTGCATGGTTACCCATCCTGAAACTCGTCAAATATATCGATACCGATTATTCCGGAAAGTATTACGAGATGCGCTGGCAAACTAGCCCATTTGAGCACTACGATCTCAAGCGATGGGACGGTGCAGTTAAGACCTATCTTCCCTGCGACAGCCCCAAAGTTATTTGTTATCTGACCGGCATTCGCAATGCACAGGGGCAGCCGCTCAAATTTGAACGCGACGCCGCCCGCAGGCTCACTCAATTGACTTCTCCGAATGGAAGTTGGCTTCGATTGAGTTATGGTCCGAGCAGCCACATTGTCGAAATCGATGACAGCCGGGGACGTTCGGTGCGCTACGGCTATGACGTGGGCAATCGTCTTACAACCGTTACCTATCCATCCGGCGCGGTCTTCCATTATGAGTACGACAGCACGCAACACCTGCTGACTTTCAGCGTGGCTCCGGATGAGATAACTGCGCCGCGTCTTATGCTGCGCAACGAATACACGAATGGAAGGGTCACGAAACAAATTTTTGCTAATGGAGATTCATACACATACAACTACACTCAGGCGAAGAATGGTTCAATCAGTGCAGTCAACGTCCAAGCTCCAGACGGCAGGGTATTCAATATCGATGTCGGAGAGGAATCCTCGATCGTGCGCGTGCATGCCCCTCAACCTCTAGCTCAGGAAGCCCGCCCAGCCAATGCCCTGCCATGACTGGGCAGCGGGCGCGATTCCTCTTGGTCGGTCCCCTGTGCTCACCGGACTGGGACGGAAGCCCTCTGCGCACCTCTCCGCTTGCTATCATCAGGACAGGTTCCCGGCGGCGCGCCAGCCGGGTCATGCCGCTGAGGTCTTCTCGCCATCCCGATGACTCCCGCCTTTCAGTCCGCCGATCCGGTCGATCTCGCCGCGCTCTCAACCCAGGGTGCCGTGCAGGCTCATGGATTGGACCAGGCTCTTGGCCACGGACCCATCCACGCCCCCGAGGCCGGCGCAACGGCTACGCTCATCCACGACCTGCGCGAGCTCTTCAAGGTCAAGGTGGTGGCGCTGGTGCTGGTCACCGGGTGGGGCGGCTTTTACCTGGGCTCCATGCAGTCGGGCATCACCAGCGTGCAGCGCGGCCTGCTCGATACGCTGTTCGGCATCGGCCTGGTTTCTGCCGGAGCCGGCGCGCTCAACGAGGCCCTTGAGCGCAAGATTGACGCGCGCATGAAGCGCACCGCCAATCGTCCGCTGGCAGCCGGGCGTTTCTCGCTGGCGCAAGGCATTGTGGCTGGCATGGGCGCTCTGGCCCTCGGCGCGGTATGGCTGGCTCTCAATACCAATCTGCTCACCGTGGCCTTGGCGCTTCTCACCGCGTTCACCTACGTCGCCATCTACACGCCGCTCAAGCGCTTCACCACCATGGCCACCTTCATCGGAGCATTTCCCGGCGCAATGGGCCCGTTGCTGGGCTGGACCGCCGCGCGCGGGCAAATCGAGTGGCCCGGAGTGGCTCTGTTCGCCATTCTCTTTGTCTGGCAATTCCCCCACTTCATGGCCATCTCCTGGATGTACCGCGAGGACTACGCCCGCGCCGGCATTCGTATGCTGCCCGTCGTCCAGCCTGACGGATGGTCCACGGTCGCCGAGGCGCTTTTCTTCGCTGTCGTCATGATTCCCGTCAGCCTCGCGCCCTGGGGTCTGGGAGTCGCCGGCCTGGCCTACGCCGTGCTGGCTGCCGCGCTGGGTCTCGTCTACCTGGCCTATACCATCCGCTTCGCCGGCATTCTGCGCACCAAGGATGAAACCGAGAGCCGCATGCTGGCGCGCGATCTGCTCAAGGTCAGCGTGCTTTACCTGCCCCTGCTCTTCACCACGCTCATGCTCTGCGCCACGGCAAAGCAGTAAGGAAGCGAACCATGACCACCGCCAGCGCGCCCCAATCCAAAACTCGACCGTCCAGCACCCGCCCCGCCATCGCCGCCATTCTCCTCATTAGCGCCGCGGCCACGGCATTTCTCTTCTGGCTCATCTACGTTCATCCCGCAGCGGCGGCGAGCACGCAGTACGCCTTTTTGCCCGCCCTCAATGCCCTGCTCAACGGCCTCAGCGCCACTGCTCTGCTCATCGGCTACACCTTCATCTGGGCGCGCCGCATTCGGGCTCATCGCGCGGCCATGATGACGGCTTTTGCATTCTCCACGCTGTTTCTGGTCAGCTATATCTTCCACCACGCTCTGCACGGCGATGTCCGCTACCCCGCCCACGCTGCTTTGCGCTCGATTTACCTGCCGCTGCTTGCCAGCCATATCGTGCTCGCTGTGGTGGCGCTGCCGCTGGTGCTGGTCACCTTCTTTTTCTCGCTCAGTGGCCGAATCCGGGAGCACCGCAAGGTGGCGCGATGGACCTTCCCGCTCTGGCTTTATGTCTCGGTCACCGGCGTCATTACCTACATCATGCTGCGCCTGGCGCAAGGATAGCGAGTAGCGAATAGGAAGTAGAAGACCCGGAGTAGGAAACATCGAACTTCAACCGCAACAAATCATAGGATCGAAGATGCCCGCAGACACACCGAATCCAGCACGACCCGATGATGGAACCCGCCAACTGCTGCAATGGGGCGCGTCGATCTTGGGATCGGGGATTGTAGCCGGCCTGCTTCTGGTTACCGAACTTGGCGGTTTTTCGCCCACCGGCGCAAGCACAAACACCGGCTGGTTTGCCCTCATCGTCGCGCTGATGTGCATTCCCTTCGGCGGCCTGCTGCTGGCGCTTGGCGTGGCAAAATGGTTCCGCAACCGGGGCTTGCGGCCAGACGATCATCGCCGATAAGCATCCATCTTTTTTTGATTGCACTCTATGGCTCGTTCGGATCGATGCGCAGCCACGCCGGGGGAATGATATCGGGGTAGGATATTTCCAGATCGTCATTGTGCCAGCTCTTGGGGACGCAGACCAGTTTTTCAGGCGCTGGATTCAGCCATGCTCCCCACCACGACAAAGTGCTGTTGGCAATGATGTGGTGGCTACAGGCTGACATCAAGCGAAGATCTTCATGTGGGTTCGCTTCGTCGTTGTGATCCATGAATACCATCGGTTCGCCGTTCGGCAGATTCTCTCGCGCAAAGGCCATATCGTCGGAGAAAACAAAGAATGTGGGGTTGCGGACCCGCCGATGCACTGTCTCCATCGCACGCGCATAGTAGCGGGGCGATAAGACCCTCGAACCGGTTCCCCAGACGGCATAGTCGCCGCGCCGAACGTGCAATGAAACAGGATTCTCGGCTGCGCGGATCTGTTCCAGAACATCGAGGTTTTTCCCCGATGCGGGATTGCGAATGCGGAATTCCGCCCTCAATTGCTGTTCCACATCCTGCGCGCATTGGTACACCTGAAAATAACCTTCGAGATAAACATATCTGGTTGATTGCCGAACCGGAAGTTCTGGCAGAAAAATCCAGAGACGATCGGCGTCCTGATGGAAACGCACCGTGCGAGATACAAAACGGACAGACGCTGCGAGAGGCATCTTTGCCGGCGAACTGGAGAGCATCAGGCTGTCCCACCGAGTGAGTTTGCGGATCGGCGCGGTGACGCAGAAACTTGAAAGCAGAAATGGCCGCGGGTGACCGAAAGAGTCCGTGCGTTCGTCCCGCCTTCTGACGATCTCAAATTCTGCTCCGTACTTCTTCGCATAGAAGAGTCCCGCGGCATACTGAAACAGTTGATTTCCCAAGCCGGAATGGGGGCGGAGCAGGATTTTCATTTCGGAGTCTTCCTGGAGGACATTGACCAGCAGGTTCAATGATAACTGGAATGAAGGAAGCAGCTTGGAGTTGTTGAAACTCGCTTCGTGGTCGCGGATTCTCGTTGTGGAAGCCTTGCAATGGTTGACCGCTCAGTTCTGCTGGTTGGGATACTGATCCCTGATCGTGTAACCAGCGGGAATCTGAAAAAGAGCTGGGTCCGGCTCGCCGAACTCGATACCCGTCATCTCATCTGTAAACGAGTCAACATAAGGGTCGTTGAGGCTGTTCAGTACCGGAATACCCAGGCCAGCAGCATCCCAAAACTCTGACACCGTAATCCTTCGCGGCCAACCCTTGTCCGTATTAGCCAGGACACAACTTGTGACACGCTTTCCTACGACGGTCAAACCCTTGATTGTCTTCGTGCCAAGCGCCTCCGCTTTCTGCCAAGATCGGTCTTCACATTTGTCGGGTAGCGGATCATCCAGTTTTCCCGCATCCGATGACCGCGATGGCACCTCGCCGGGTCGGCGCGGCTCGGGCATATGGAAGACGACCGCCTCCTTCTTGAGAGAATCCCAACTCGTGATGGTACGAGCGACTGGATCCGTGATTTGCGCCGAATAAATCCCATGAGGCAGCCCGTCACATACTTGAGACTCCGGGCGATCCTCGGAATATGTTCTTCCCGCCGAATCGCGTGCCCATTTCTCATCAGTTACATGAACCACGCCGGCGAATGGAGCCGTGAAGTATCGATCGGTTCGCTTGAGATGCGCCGTAAAAGGTCCCCAAGCCAACCGCGAGTTGCCTGGGCGGAGATCGGGCGGATCGCGCCCTTCGGCTGTTTGCGCGTACGCAGCCGGCGATAGCTCCAAAACGAGAGCCGCCGATAGCACTCCGTAATAATCCAGTGAAGCCGCATGGTGCTCCGCATGAAATTGAGTCTAGCCAGTTTGACTCCGCTCGTGACGAAAAGCAATGGCTAATTCCGGACAGGGCTTCGCTTGCCACCTCATTTTCGGACGGTTAGGAGGAGGGTTTCACCCCACCCGCCACGCCTGCCATCTGCTATTCTTTTCACTTACTGGAGTAAACGAGCATGGCAAAGAGCGTCAACAAAGTCATTCTTTTAGGCAACGTGGGCAAGGACCCCGAAATCCGTTCGACCGCCGGCGGCGCCATCGTCGCCAACTTTACGCTGGCCACCAGCGACCGCTTTCAGGATGCGCAGGGCGCCTGGCAGGACCGCACCGAGTGGCACGCGCTGGTCGCCTTCAAGCGTACCGCGGAGATCGTCCGGGATTACGTGAAGAAGGGCACAAAACTGTACATCGAGGGCAAGCTCACCACCCGGAGTTGGGACGACAAGGAGTCCGGGCAGAAACGCTATAAGACCGAAGTCGTGGTCTTCGACCTGTCGCTGCTCTCCGGCCGCGACGAGGGTTCCGGCGGCGGCCAAGGCGGCTATAGCCGTGCCGCAAGTTCATCGAGTTCGGCCGCCAGCTTCGACCAGCGGCCCCCTGCCGCAGCAGGCGCGCCGGACGATTACGCCCAATCCGCCGAAATCTCCGACGACGATATTCCGTTCTAAAACGGGGTTTGGTGGAAGTGTTCAGTTTCCTTCCTCTCCTCTTTGGATGTGAGCGTTCGGTCTCTTGTCTGGTTCGATGCGCAAGGCGCGTAGGCCGTAGGCCGGAGCGGCTTGCGCATCGAACCAGGGGCCGCTGCAGGGGCCTCATTCCTTCCCGGCGCCGTATATGACCCTGTGTCCAGTTTTCGCCGATTCGGCGTGAGTAGAACGGGGTCACAGCCTGTGTCCAGTTTTAACCGGAACATCATTGCCTGTTAACCCATCTCGTGGACACTGGTCCTCGAAACGGGGTGGGTGATGGCGGACACGAGGAAGACATTCTCGGTTCTTCACATTGTTCTCGATACCGGAGAGCGCCTTCCGTGCCTGGTCGATGCGGCGAGCTGGATTCCAGCGCGTGTCGCCCTGCGCTGGGCCATGCGGTACCGACGATACAGGGTTCAGTCATCCACTCTGGCAGCCAACCTTCGGGTTTTGGGGAAGGTGTACCGGTGGACGCAAGAGGCCGCAGGCTTCGATCTCGACGATCAGCTGACCGGGGGACGAACGCTTCAGAACCGCGAGATCGAGTCGCTGGCGCGAAGTTTTCGTGGCAACACAAGTGCTCAGGAACTGGACACGGGGGCCTTCGATCAGCATCTGGCG
>Ga0302320_10014192_pt1 | contig 16516 bp, 16 predicted proteins | sample Bog_T0_3_FD_202130 | JGI IMG/M metagenome (GOLD analysis project Ga0302320, IMG submission 202130) | Peat permafrost microbial communities from Stordalen Mire near Abisko, Sweden - Bog_T0_3 | ecosystem: Environmental > Terrestrial > Soil > Wetlands > Peat | place: Sweden: Abisko, Stordalen Mire... | reverse complement strand
GCGGATGACGTAGGTGGTGCCCTTGCTGATCCAGTGGTCGTAGAGTTTCCGAATTTCGGGCTCAACTTTGTCATCGACGCAGACTACTTTTTGTCCTGTGACCATAAGAGGCCCAGTTTAGCGCGGAATGGAAGGCGGAACAAGGCGGAGGGAAGCATTTACGGAATTTACGGAATTTTCCAAATTAACGGAATTGGGGAGGGTTTCGCACGGAGGACGCGGAGGGTGAGGGGAAGGGCAACGGAGTTGCGGAGACAAGTGCGTTCCGCAACTTGAGAACGAGGGGGCAGGGAAATATTTAGAGGTCGTTGACTCGGTTCGCGCCCGCGAACCCTCGCCCTGCGGGATCGCCTGCGGCGATTCGATCTTGCCCGTTCCCAACGGGCAAGATTCGACTGCGCCGCGACAAGCGCGGCTTGCTCAGGATGACAGCCTTTATTAAGTCGCTGACGCGACTGGATGGCAGCGACGGTCATAGACTGATGCTATCGGACACGGTAGTGCACCGTCGCCTTACTGCCCTGCGCAGCAGCGACGGTCATAGACCGCCGCTACAACTGAAGGTGGAATCCGCAAGACAGGGTGAGGGGAAATGGAGTAGAGTCGCAGGCCCTCTCTTTATGCCGCTTTTGCAACTTCGCCAGATTACGCTGAAATATAGTGCCGCGCCGCTGCTGGATCAGGTCGATTTCCAGGTGGATGCGGGAGAGCGGATTTGTTTGCTGGGGCGCAATGGGGCGGGGAAGACGAGTCTGATGCGGATCATTACGGGCGAGGAGACGCCGAACGAGGGGGAGCTGATCCTGCCGGACGCGACGGTGGTGACGCGGTTGATCCAGGAGATTCCGGACGACATTACGGGGTCGGTGATGGAGGTGCTGCATTCGGGGTTGCGGGCGGACCGGCACGAGGAGCAGTGGCAGTCGGATGTGCGGCTGGAGGACCTGGCGGCGGAGATGCATTTGCCGGCGCATCATGAATTTTCGGAGCTGTCGGGCGGGTTGAAGCGGCGGGTGCTGCTGGCGCGGGCGCTGGCGGGTCAGCCGGATATTTTGTTGCTGGATGAGCCGACGAATCATCTCGATTTGGATTCGATCCTGTGGCTGGAGAATTTTTTGCTCGAGTCGAAGATGACGCTGTTTTTCGTGACGCACGACCGGGCGTTTTTGCGGAAGCTGGCGACGCGGATCGTGGAGCTGGATCGCGGTCAGTTGACGAGCTGGGCTTGCGATTACGATACGTACCTGGAGCGGAAGGCGGCGAACCTGGAGGCGGAGGAGAAGCAGTGGGCGGCATTCGACAAGAAGCTGGCGCAGGAGGAGGCGTGGCTGCGGCAGGGGGTGAAGGCGCGGCGGACGCGCAATGAGGGTCGCGTGCGGGCGTTGCAGGCGATGCGCCGCGAGCGGAGCGAGCGGCGGTTGCGCGAGGGGACGGCGCGGATTGAGATTCAGGCGGGGAGTATGTCGGGGCAGAAGGTGATCGAGGCGAAAGACATCAGCTTCGATTACGGCGCGGGTCCGATTGTGCACAATTTCACGACGACGGTTTGGCGTGGGGACAAGATCGGGATGATCGGGCCAAATGGCGGGGGGAAGACGACGCTGCTAAAATTGTTGCTGGGGCAATTGGAGCCGCTCGCGGGCGAGGTGAAGCTCGGGACGAATTTGCAGGTGGTTTACCTGGACCAGTTGCGGGGGCAGATCGATGACGCGAAAACGGTGGCGCAGAATGTGGCGGGGGATGCGGAGACGGTGACTTTCCAGGGCAGGCCGCGGCATATTCATAGCTATTTGCAGGATTTTCTTTTCCGCGCGGATCGGATTCGGATGCCGGCGAAGATGCTTTCGGGCGGGGAGCGGAACAGGCTGTTGCTGGCGCGGCTTTTCCTTCAGCCGGCGAATGTGCTGGTGATGGATGAGCCGACGAATGATCTCGATGCGGAGACGCTGGAGTTGCTGGAGGAGATTTTGCTGGAGTATGCGGGGACGCTGCTGTTGGTGTCTCACGACCGGGCGTTTCTGGATAACGTGGTGACGAGCGTGCTGGTGTTCGAGGGCGAGGGGCGGATCGGCGAATATACGGGTGGCTACGAGGATTGGGTGAAGCAGCGCGCGAGGGTGGCGCATTTCCGGGAGATTCCGGCGGCGCCGCGGATTGATCCGAAGCCGGTGGTGGTGGAAAAGAAGACGGCGAAGTTTTTGAACCGGGAGAAGCGGGAGCTGGATGATTTGCCGGCGAAGATTGAGAGGATGGAGGCGGAGGTGAGCGTGCTGAACGAGAAGATGTGGGACCCGGAGATGTACAAGAAGGAGCCGGGGAAGTTGCCGGTACTGAAGGCAGAGCTGGCGACGTTGGAGGAAAAGATCAAGGTGGGGTATGCGCGCTGGGAGGAGTTGGAGGGGAAGCGGAGGGCGTTCGGGGAGGGGTAGACGCGAAGGAAGGAAAATGTCGCACGGAGGCTCGGAAGGCACGGAGGGGGAAGGCAGGGGAAGGTAATTGGCCGCAAGAGAACGCAAAAAATGCAGGGGAGGGTTCGCACAGAGGACGGAAGAGGGGGCTGCAGAGGGGTAGTTGCACGCAACGACGCTACGACCGCAACGGGAAGGCAGGGGAACAGAGCGGGAGCCAGTAGTTAGAGGTCCTTCGACTGCGCCGAAACAAGTTCGGCTTGCTCAGGATGACGGACTTTTAATAAGTCGCTGACGCGACCCGTCGCCCGGAGGTCGACGGCTACCAAACTTACACCAAGGCCAACTCGGGGGCTTTTTCGGCGAGGGAGAGGGTGGCGTCGCGGCCAGCGGCGCGGGAGGCTTCGAAGTTGAGGAGGGCGATTTTGCGGGGGAGGCCGCCGGCATATCCGGTCAGGGCGCCGCTTTTTCCGACGACGCGATGACAGGGGACGATCCAGCCGACGGGGTTGAGGCCGGTGGCGGTGCCGATGGCGCGCGCGTCTTTGGAGGTGCGACCGACGCGCCAGGCGAGGTCGCTGTAAGAGAGGGTTTCACCGAAGGGGATTTTGGCGATTTCCTGCCAGACCTGGACTTGGAAGGGGGTGCCGCTGAAGGAGAGGGGCAGGTCGAAGAATTCGCGATCGCCGGCGACGTATTGCTCAAGCTGCTGTTGGGTTCGGGCGAAGATGTCGGCTTTGTCCTGCCGGACCCAGTAGGGATCGATTTGGGCGTGGGGACAGTCCACAAAATAGAGGCCGCTTAGTTTGCTTTCGCGGCTGGTGAGGAGGAGCTCTCCGAGAGGGCTGTCGATGCGGGTGTAGGTGGTCATGGCAGCAGCGGGGGATAAGGATACTAACTCGTTTGTGGCCCGGACGCCAGCGCGAGTTTTTGTTTATCCGGGAGGAAGGCGGTAGGGGCTTGGGCGGAGGGCGATGCGGCGTCTAAAATGTTTATTATGTGTTCCTTATGCGAATAAAGCTGAGTCGGGGTCGGGACAGCAGGCGCGCCTGTCGTCGACCCTCCAAGGAGTTGGCGACGGCCATAGCCCGCCGCCCGGCGTGCGGCGGCTACCATTAGATTCCGACAATCTTGTCGATCTGCTCCATGAGCTCGGGCGTGAGTTTCGATTGCGCTTCGATGGCCTGGAGATTTTCGGTGAGTTGCGGGACTTTCGAGGCACCGAGGATGACGGTGCTGACGTTTTTGTTCTTGAGGCACCAGGCGATGGCGAAGACGGCCAGGCTGAGGCCGAGGTCGCGCGCGATGACCTCGAGCTTTTCGACCTTGCCGGCTTTGTCCTTCGCTTCGCGGGTGATCTGGTCTTTGAGCCAGTCGTAATCCTTGAGCGTGGCGCGCGTGCCTTCCTTCGGGCCACCCTTGTGCTTGCCGGTGAGAAATCCCGACGCGAGCGGGGACCAGATGGTGGTGCCGAGGCCGTACTCGGTGTAGAGGCGCTCGTATTCCTTTTCGAAGCGGTGCCGGCCGAAGAGATTGTACATCGGCTGCTCCATGGTGGGCGGAACGAGATGGCATTCGCGGGCGATGGCGAAGGCCTGCGCGATTTCCTGCGCGCTCCACTCGGAGGTGCCCCAGTAGAGGACCTTGCCTTGGTGAATGAGGTCGCTCATGGCGCGGACGGTTTCCTCGATGGGCGTGTTCGGATCGGGCCGATGGCAGAAAAAGAGGTCGAGGTAATCGACCTGGAGCCGGCGCAGCGCATTGTGGCACGCGGTCATGACGTGCTTGCGGCTCAAGCCCTGCTGATTGGGCAGGCTGCCGCCCCAGAAGACTTTGCTGGAGACGAGGAAGGTTTCGTGCGACCAGCCGGTCTTGTGCAGGATGTTGCCCATGACCGTTTCGGAGCGGCCGGAGGCGTAGGCTTCGGCGTTGTCGAAGAAATTGACGCCCTGATCGTAGGCGGTGGTCATCAGCTCGGCGGCGACGTCGTCGGAGATTTGCTGACCGAAGGTGACCCATGATCCCAAGGAGAGCGCGCTGACTTGCACGCCGGATTTGCCCAAGCGACGGTATTCCATAGTAAGAGAAAGGCTAGGTTCTTTCCGCGGCGATGCAAGCTGCGGCGGAGGGGGGCCTTCAGGAGATTTTTCTTTTCACGGGGGCGGCGCGGGCTTAGACCTCTGGCCGTGGCCGGTTCCTTTTTGGGACGGCCTTTCAACCTAACCAGGAGGAGATCATGGCGGAACAAATTCCAGGGGCGGAAAAGAAAATCGTGGCGGGCGTTCTGGCCCTTGTGCTGGGGCAGCTCGGCATTCATAAGTTCTATCTCGGCTACAATACGGCGGGGATCATCATGCTGCTGGTGACCTTGCTTACCTGCGGGGCTCTCGGAGTGGTCGTCTGGGTGATCGCCATCATCGAAGGCATCACTTACCTGACCAAGAGCGATGAGGACTTCGTCGCGACGTACGTCACCGGCAAGAAGGAATGGTTTTAATTTAGCGCGCAGGCCATCGCCGGGCTGGAATTAACCCGGGCCCGTGCTACTGATTGTCGTATGCCATGGTATTACGCCGGCCCTGAGGCCAAACCGGTCGGTCCGCTGTCGGTGGAGGAGCTGCAAGCCCGTTTCGCCAGCGGCGTGGTGAAGGCGGAAACCTATATCATTGAGCAGACGGGGCAACCGGCGGAAAGCCTGGCGTGGAAACATTATCGCGAGGTGTTTCCGACCCATTTGCCGCCGGTTCCGCCCCCGGCCGCAGTGGCCCCGCTGATGCCGGCGGTTCCCCCGGTGCGCACGGTGCCCGCGGCTCAGACTCATCCGCTGTTTCCTTCCGCAGCGCCGGTGCCGACCCAACAGCATCCGGTCTTTCCGCCCGACGCGCGGCCTGATCCCTATTATAATGTGAAGCCGACGAACGGCTGGTGCGCGTGGGGATTCGGGCTCGGGGTGGCCGGCTTCCTGTTGGCGTTTGCCTGCGGGCTGGGGCTGATCCCTGCGCTGATCGCGCTTCCCTTGTGCGTCGTGGGGCTGGCGAAGGTGCACCAACATTGCGAGCAGGCGGGGCAGGGTCTGGCCATCGCCGGGTTGATTCTCTCCGGGGTGGCGCTGATTATCTCGTTGGTTTTTATTTTGTCAGTGTCGGTCCCGATGCTCAAGGCGCACGGTTTTACCGTGACGGAACAAACCACGAACGATTCGGAGTAGGTCCTGCGGACGGCAGTAATGAAGACCATGCTTACCACACCGCCAATGACAATGGCGACGCGAGGCGGACCCGAATGCATCCCCGTTCCCGGGCACACCACAGGCATGTGGCTGTCGACGCGCGCGCAGATCGCCGTGGCGGCGTGCGCCTGCGGCGGCGCGACGGCGTTCCTTTACGCGGTGGACCCCAGTCGCCATGCCGTCTACCCGCAATGCCCGCTCTACAACGCGACGGGCATTTACTGCGCCGGTTGCGGGGCCACGCGCGCGGTCTATGCGCTGTTGCACGGGCGTGTGCTGCAGGCGCTGCACGATAACGCGCTGTTCGTGGCGGCGTTGCCGCTGGTGCTGTACATCGTGGGCGCTTATGCGCTGAACGCCTGGCGCGCGAACGCGTGGCCGAGGATTTTTATCGATGAGCGCAAGCTGATGCCGCGCGTGATCGCGATTTTCGTGCTGATGATGGGCTTCGCGGTCGTGCGCAACCTGCCGGGCTGGCCGTTTGCGTGGCTGAGGCCGCTGTAAAAAACTCAGCGCGGTCCCCCTTTTGGGTGCATATTGGGGAAGGAGCAGCACCTCCAGACCGTTCCTCCGCTCTGAAGACCTGTTCCCGAGATGAGCCGTCTCCGCCTTTCCGGGAAGACGACTCATCTCAGGCGACATGTTTTCTGGAGCGTGGCGAAGAAGGCCCGGCTCCCGCCAAAGGATTGGCGTTGCCAGTCCACCGCTTATGAAAACACTCAAAACAAAATTACATCATCACCGGAAAACCAAAAAAATGTCGCAGTCGGCGGCAGCCATGCCGTTTGGTTCGGCTGAGATCTGGGAATTGGATCACGATCATCCCGACCCGGATTCGCAGCTCTACCGCATCGAACGCTCGCCGAAGCAGGAAAACCTGTAGCGGCGTTTCCAGCGCTGCACCTGGAATTTTCGGACAGCCACTAAGGGGCGCGTACTTTGTCCGCCTTGGTCAGGTCGATGGAGAAGGTGCCGTAGCGGAATTCGAGATCGGCGTGGACGGGCAGGTGGCGCGCATCGTCGGTCATCCACAACATGAGGCGTCCGCGGTGATGCGTGCCCTTGCCGGGAAGCACCAGGATGCGGAGCAGCGGCTGGCTGGGCCAGATGCCGAATGCGCGGGTTTCCCGGGCCTGGCATTCGGCGAGCGCCTCTTTTTCCGAGTCGCTTTCGTAGACATGGAGAAGCCGGCGGTCGCCGGGCTTCCACGTTCCGGCGCGAAGATGGTAGAGCATGGTGCCGACGTCATCGACGGAGGCCTCGGCGATGGGAAAGGTCTTGCTCTTGCCGGTAGTCCAGATTTCGCGCGTGCCGAGGTGCTGGCCGTAATCGATGCGCGTCCGCTCTTTGATCGTCCGCCTGGGCTCGAACCGATATTCGCCGTATTCGACCGAGCGCCAGGGCGGCGGAGCGAGGACGCACCAGAAGTTGCCGGTGAAGGGGTAGAAGTCATCGACCAGTCCGCGCGAGGCGAGGGCGAGGTTGAATTGCCAATGGTCGTTCTTTTGGTGCGCGGTGAAGTCGCCCTGCGCGGCTTCGAATCCGCCCCAGGAAACGAGGTAGGTGAGGGATTCCCCGTCGGTCCAGGGGAGGTGGTTGAAGTCGATGGTGGCGTTGGATGCGGTAATGGTGGAGTCTGCCGCTCGCACAGAGGAAAAACCGAGAGCGAGTCCAAAGATCGGGACGAAAAAAACGGGACGATAAATCAGCGCGAAATGGAATTTCGCGAGGATCAGGAGGCGTTCCCAAATGAAATTTGGGAACGAGGGAAACCGAAGCGAGGAGGGCAGGACGCGGGTCATGCCGGGCGCGTGGACGGGCGCGATGACGAACGACCTCAACCCTGGTCCCGTTTGAGGAGATTCGCCCGGGCGCGTTCCAGCGCGGTGCGTTCGCCGGCGCTGAGGCTGCCGACGCCGTGCTTCGAGATTTTTTCCAGGATTTCGTCGATCGATTCGGTCACCTTCGCGTCCTTGATGACTTTGATCTGATGCTTGTGGGCCAGCCTCTGCGCCTGCCGGTCTTCGATCCACTCCGTCACCCAGGTCAGGCCATAGCCGGCGCCGATCAGGCGCATTCCGGCATAGCCAATCGCCGCGTCGCAGCAGAGAGAGCCGAGGGAAATCCAATCGCGCAGGGCGATGTTGACGAGGCTCAGCGTGGCCAGCAGGGCGAACGCCCAGTATTTGGCGCTGAGATTGACGAACCAGATGCTGATTTCGACGCCGGGATAGATCGTGGCGAAGGCGATGAAAATGCCAAAGATGGTTCCGTAACCGCCGATCCACCCTTCGCCCCAGAGGCCGGCAGCCAGGCCGAGCAGGCAGTAGAGCAGGGATGGAACCAGGACGAGAGCGGCGTAGAGATTGATGTAGGTCCTGCGTCCGACGAATTCCTCAACCTGCCGTCCGAAGTAGAAAAGAAAGCCCATGGCGAAGATGAAGTTGATCGCATCCCAACCGCTGGTCGGCGGGAAAGCGATGTAGGTCACCAGACGCCAGACCTGCCCGAAGTGGACGACCTCGTAATTGCCCAGGCTGAGCGCATTCAGGGCACCCATTTGCGCGAACGACATCACGACGGCCAGCGCGGCAAAAGTGAGGACGTGGAGGATCAGGATGAGGGTGTTGACGTAAATCGGACGTCCACTGATCCAGAATAGCGGGCGGTAATCCTCCGATCGATCGTGATAAAGCATGACGGATGAAATCCTCGACCAAGATTAAGCGCGTCCGGGGGCTCTGTCCAGTGCCGCCCGTGAATTTGGCCCAGTAGACAGACCTTCGATCTGGCGTAAATTGCGACATGGATGTGAATACGCTTTTAGCCACCGGCCACCTGGGCCTGCTGCTTCTGGTCATGGGCTTGTTCCTGCCTCGGTTCACGCTATTTGTGGCGTGGCTCTTGAACGGATATCCGCCAAATACATTGCCGGACCTGCTCAACTTCGTCCTTTGGCTTGTCGTGCCGCGCTTCCTGATCGCGTTCTATATCTATACCGACATCGGGACGGCCAACCTCTGGTTTTGGGCCTATCTCGTGACCGGAATCGCCGGGATGGTGGGCGAGACCGGCTACGCGCGCCACCGCATCGTCCGCCGGACGACCGTCAGCCGCGATGGGCGCACGACGACCACAGTGGAAGAGGAGGAAGTGTAGTTTGCCCGCCCGGAGACCCGTGCAGCCGGAGCGAAAGAAAATGGCTTAAAAGCGGTTGACGGGTTCAAACAAGCGTTTAAATTACTTGTTTGAAATGAAATCGCGTTCGACTTTAGACGAAACCAAGGAGCGCATCCTCCATACGGCCGGCGAGGCCTTCGGCGCTCACGGGTTTGACGGCACCACGATCCGCAAGATCACCGAGAAAGCCGGGGTCAATGTCGCCGCGGTGAACTACCATTTCCGCGACAAGTCCGAGCTCTACATGCGCGTGCTGCGCGAGGCCAAGTGCTGGACCGGGGACCTGCCGCTGCTGGAGCCGGGCGGGTGCCCCGAGGAGCAGTTGCGCGGCATGATTTTTACCCTGATGCGCAGGCTGCTCGATCCCGCCCGGCCCGCCTGGCACGTCCAGGTCATCACCCAGGAAATGCTCCACCCCACGCCCGCCCTGGACATGCTCGTGCGGGAAATGACCGAGCCGATCTTCAGTCATGTCCGCGCCCTCGTGCGAAAAATTACCGGTGAAAAGCCGACGCGCACGCAGCTCGACCTGATCGCCTCGAGCATCGTGGGCCAGTGTCTTTTTTATATCCGCAGCCGCCCGATGATCGAGCGCCTCGCTCCTGAGTTGATCAAGGGCCCCGACCGGATCGAGCGCATCGCGGAGCATATCACCGCTTTCTCACTCGCGGCCTTGTGCAACCTTTATAAGAATAAGAACAAGAATAAAAACAACAGGCCGTCCGTCCGCAACGGAAGGACCTCACATCGCGGCCGGATTCCGGCGCAGCACACATCATGACCACGCCCAATCCCAACGCGCCCGAGTTCACCGAGGGCTACAAGGCCGGTTTCCACGAGGGGGTGGAACAGGCGCGGAAGACTCTCCAGAAAAAGCCCGAGGAAGGCGCAAAACCCCAGGACCCGGAGCAAAAGAAGGACGAGCCCGCCGCGCCGCGCCGGGGCCTGGCCGCGCTGATCCACAACCGCACGTTCCAGATTGTCGCCGGTGTCATAGCGCTTGTCGTGATCGGTTATTTTCTCTACGAGGCTTTCACGCACGAATCGACCGATGACGCCTACACCACGGGCCACGTCCACGACATCGCCGCGCGCGTCACGGGCACGGTCCTGAAAGTGCTGGTCGATGACAACGAGCTGGTGAAGCAGGGGCAGGTGCTCGTCGTGCTCGATCCGACCGACTTCGAGGTGCAGTTCGCCCAGGCCAAGGCCAACTATGCCAAGGCGGTGGCCGACGATGAGCGCGCGCAAAAGCTGCAAGGCAACGGCGCGATCTCGCAGCAGGACTTCGACCAATTCAACGCATCGAGGGACGTGGCCGCAGCGCAGCTCAAAGACGCAGAGGACCAACTCGCCTACACAACGCTTGTGGCGCCGGCCGACGGCCGCATCGGGCACAAGTCGGTGGAGACGGGCGAGCGCATCACGGCCGGCTCGGCCCTCATGTCCGTGGTCGAGGAGGTGTGGGTGGTGGCGAACTACAAGGAAACGCAGCTCGCCAAGATGCGGGTGGGCCAGGCCGCGATGATTCACATCGACGCGATCCCGGACAAGGATTTCCGCGGCTACGTCGACAGTTGGTCGCCCGGCTCCGGCTCGGTCTTCGCGCTGCTGCCGCCGGACAACGCGACGGGCAATTTCACGAAAATTGTGCAACGCGTGCCGGTGAAAATCCGGTTTGATGCGGATTCGATCAAGGGCTACGAGCAGCGGATCGTGCCGGGGCTTTCCTGCGAGCCGAGCATATTGCTGAGCGGCGGCGAACTGAATAGGTCTTCACCGGCTCATCCGCAGCTTGAGTCGATCCCGGTGGAATACGGGCGATGATGCCGCTGACAACCTGATTTCGATCATGCCCGAGCAAAAAGTCACCCACCGGCAATGGCTCGCCGTCATGGGCGCGATGCTGGGCGCGTTCATGGCGGTGCTGGACATCCAGATCACCAATTCGTCGCTCAACGACATCGCGGGCGCGCTTGGGTGCTCGCTGGACGAGGGCTCGTGGATTTCCACCGCGTATCTCGTGGCGGAGATCATCGTCATCGGCACGACCGCGTGGCTGGCGCGTGTCTTCTCCCTGAAGCGCTACCTGCTCTTTAGTGTGGTCACCTTCGTGTTCTTCTCATTGATGTGTGCCTTCGCGACGAACCTGAACATGATGATCGTCGGCCGCGCGCTGCAAGGGCTGACCGGCGGCGCTCTCATTCCGCTGGCGTTCACGGTGAACATCCTCATCCTGCCGCCCAGCATGCGGCCAATGGGCAATGCCATCTTCGCCATGACGGCCACGTTCGCCCCGGCCATCGGCCCGACCATTGGCGGCTGGTTGACCGATAATTACGGCTGGCAATGGATTTTCTTCATCAATGTCATACCCGGCGTGATTATGTTCATCCTGTTGGCGGAATATCTCGATTGCAAAGACGAGATGAACCTGGACCTGCTCAAGGACGGCGATTATATCGGCATCTTTTGCATGGCGCTCGGACTTGGCTCGCTCGAGTACGTGCTGGAGGAAGGCGAACGCAAGGACTGGTTCGGCAATCCGCTGATCCGCAATTTCGCCATCATCGCGGTGATCTTCATCGTGCTGTTTATCTGGCGCGAGCTGACGGCGAAGAAGCCGTTCGTCAACCTGCGCGTGCTCAGCCATCGGAGCTTCACGCTCTCGACGCTGATCCTGGCGGCGCTCGGCCTGGCGCTTTACGGCACGGTCTACCTGATCCCGGTTTACCTCGCGCAAATCCAAGGCTACAGCCCGCTTCAGATCGGGCTGACCCTGATGTGGGTGGGGCTGCCGCAACTGGTGCTGCTGCCGTTCGTGCCGAAGCTGATGAAGATGTTCGATCCGCGTATAATCGCCGGCGTCGGCTTGGCGCTATTCGGGGTGAGTTGCTTCATCGACGGTTTTCTCGACCCGGATTTCGGGATGGACCAGTTCCGCTTCTCGAACATCATCCGTGCGCTGGGCCAGCCGCTGATTTTTGTGCCGCTGCTGAGCATGTCGACGGAGGGCATTTCGCCGAGCGAAGCGGGCTCGGCATCGGCGGTGTTCAACATGGGACGCAACATCGGCGGGTCGGTGGGCATCGCGATGCTCTCGACCATTGTGACGCAGCGCGAGCATTTGCATTCGGTGCACCTGGGCGAGTGGGTTACGACCTATACGCCCGCGGTGAGGGCGCGGGTGAACGAATACCAGCAGTTGTTCGAGTCGAAGGGGATCGATGCGGGCACGGCGCATGGTTACGCGCTGACCGCGCTGAATCATCAGGTGCAGAACAACGCTTATCTCATGGCATATAGCGATGCGTTTCTTTGCATCGGCGCGGCGCTTTTTCTGGCCATCGGCGGGCTGTTCCTTATGCCAAAATCGCAGTCCGGCGGCGCGATACCGGCGGGGCATTGAGGCATGTCTTCGGCGCGCTAAACGTGGCATTGACATTGGCAGCTGGTGATACAATAGTGTCTCACCATGAAAACAGCGACGGTGCGCGATCTAAGAAATCGGTTTGCCGACGTCGCCAAGCTGATTGAGGAGGGTGAGTCGGTCGCCATCACCCGGCGCGGCGAAACTTTTGCCACTCTTTCGCCCATGACATCCGAAAGATCTGCTGCGGTCAATTGGAAGAAGCGTTTGGCCTCGGTTCGGGCAATAGGACGAAAGGCGACCAGGGCTCAAACTGATGCCTTTTGGAAGGAGCTTCGGGATTAATAGAGATGCCAATTGATGCTTACGCGGACAGCAGCTTCCTTGTTTCCATCTATCGCGACGATGGCAACCATGCGGCGGCTTGTGCTTTCCTGAAGAAGCGCTCGCCCAGGCTTGCCTTTTCACCGCTTCATCGCATCGAATTGCGTAATGCGCTTCGTTTTGCCGAGGTTCAGGGGTTGATTACCGCGCAGGAGCGCGGTACCGCGTTCAAACAAATCGAGCAGGATTTGCGGGATGGGCTACTAGTTCATTTAGCGGTCCCCTGGAGCGATGTTTGTCGCAGGGCGGATGAACTGAGCGAAAAGCACATGGCGAAACATGGCCAGCGGACCATTGACCTGCTGCATGTGGCCGCTGCGTCCGAAAGCGGGGCCAAATCGTTTCTCTCTTTCGATCTGAGGCAACGCGGATTGGCCAAGGCCGCCGGCTTGCAGGTGAAGCCATGACAGTCACGAAATAAGGCGCGCTTACGCAGCCTCTACGGCACCGTGACGGACTTGGCGAGATTGCGGGGCTTGTCGACGTCGCGGCCGAGGATGACGGCCATGTGGTAGGCGAAAAGCTGCAGCGCCACGACGCTGAGGATCGGGGCGGTGTACTCGGGGGCGTCGGGAATGAAAAAGATGTCGTCGGCCTGGCTGACGATGTCCTCGTCGCCCTCGGTCGCCACGGCGATGATGGGGCCCTTGCGCGCCTTGATCTGCTGGAGGTTGTTGATGTTTTTGTCGTAAAGGCCGTCCTTGGGGCAGAGGAAGACGCTCGGTGTGTTTTCGTCGACCAGCGCGATGACGCCGTGCTTGAGTTCCGCGGTGGGATAGCCCTCGGCGTGGATGTAGCTGATCTCTTTCATCTTCAATGCACCTTCAAGCGCGATGCCGTACTGCATCTGCCGGCCGAAAAAGAGCATCGATTTGGCACCGCGATATTTCTCCGCGACGGTGCGGATTTGGGCGCTCTGCTTGAGCACCGCCGTGATCTGGTCGGGCAGCGCCTCGATGGCCTGGATGATCTCGCGTCCCTGCGTGGCGGAGAGAAAGCGCATGCGGCCCAGGAGCAGCCCGAGCAGGACAAAGATGACGGCCTGCGAGGTGAACGACTTGGTGGCGGCGACGCTGACTTCCGGCCCGGCATACATATAGACGCCGCCGTCGGTTTCGCGCGCGAGGGTGCTGGCGACATTGTTGCAAATGCCGAGCACGCGATGGCCCTTGCGATGGGCTTCGCGCAGCGCGCCGAGGGTGTCCTCCGTCTCGCCGCTCTGGCTGACGGCGAGAACGAGCGTGCGCCGGTCGAGCGGACAATTGCGCAGGCGGAATTCGCTGGCGTAATCGACTTCGACCGGGACGTGGGCGAGCGACTCGATGATGTACTCGCCCACCATGCCCGCGTGCATCGCCGTGCCGCAGCCGGTGATGAGGATGCGGTCGATTTCGCGCAGTTCCTGCGGGGTCAGGTTCAAACCGCCGAGTTGTGCGGTGCATTCCTCGTGGTTGAGGCGGCCGCGGACGGCATTTTCGACCGAGAGAGTTTGCTCGAAGATTTCCTTGAGCATGAAGTGGGGAAAATCGCCCAGCTCGGCGTCGGCGGCCTGGAATTCGATCTGGCTGATCTCAAGGCCGGCCTTGTTTTGGGAGAGCGATTTGAGCCGGTAGCCGTTGCGGTCAATGGTGACCACATCGAAGTCGCGCAGGTGGGCCACGGTCTGCGTATGCGCGGCCATGGCGGAGACGTCGCTGGCGAGAAAATGTTCGTGCGGGCCGATGCCGAGGACAAGCGGGCTGCCGCGGCGCGCGCCGACCATGATGCCGGGCTGGTCCTGATGAATGGCAACGAGGCCGTAGGTGCCGGTTACTTCGCGCAGCGCTTCCATCACGGCCATCTCGAGCCGGTTGTCGGTTTCGCCGTCGAGCGAGTCAAAGTGGAATCCGATCAGGAAGGCGAGGACTTCCGTGTCCGTTTCCGTGCGGAATTGATAACCCTTGTCGGTGAGCTTCTTTTTCAGCGTGCCATAATTTTCGATGACGCCGTTATGCACGATGGCGAGCTTGCCGGAGGCATCGATGTGGGGGTGCGCGTTGGCGTTCGTCGGCTTGCCGTGCGTGGCCCAGCGGGTGTGGCTGATGCCGAGGGTTCCATGCAGCGGATGGCCGGCCAGCCCGCTTTCGAGCTGCTGGATGCGCCCCACTTTCTTCATGATCTCGAGGCCGTTGCCGTTGAGGACGGCTATTCCGCTCGAGTCATAGCCCCGGTACTCGAGACGCCTCAGGCCCTCCAGTAATAGAGGCTGGGCTTCCCTGTCACCGAGATATGCAACGATTCCACACATAATAAACTTTCAGAATGCCACGATGGCAAACCGGGGTCAACGCTGACGGACGCGCGGTCCGGGCATAGTCCTGCTTTGAGTCAATCGCATTTGCCGGGGTGAAAGTTACCGATTAACTCCGAATGCGTAAAAATTGACGCTTTGCGAGCAGTTGAAGTTGGCAAACAGATATTCGCCGCCTAAGTTCTGATTATGGAATCGCCTCTCCGCTCCTCTATTTTTCATGCCCGCGATGTTATTTCCGTCATTCTCGGTGGGGGAGCCGGCACGCGGCTTTTTCCGCTGACCAAGGACCGATCGAAACCGGCCGTGCCGTTGGCGGGCAAGTACCGCATTGTCGATATCCCCATCAGCAATTGCCTTAACTCGGGACTCAAGCGCATCTTCCTGCTCACGCAATTCAACAGCTCCTCGCTGCATCGGCACATCCAGCAGAGCTACCAGTTCGACGAGTTTTCCAACGGGTTCGTCGAAATCATGGCGGCGCAGCAGACGCCGACCGGCAGCGCGTGGTACCAGGGCACGGCCGATGCGGTGCGGCAAAATCTCCAGCACTTCGGCAACTCCGCGCACAAGTACGTCCTCATTCTTTCCGGCGACCAACTTTACCGGATGAACTTCGCCACGGTCATCGAGCATCATATCAAGAGCGGGGCGGACATTACTGTGGCCACAATTCCGGTCAGCCGGGTCGATGCCCGCGCCTTCGGCATCATGCAAATCGACAGCGAAGAGCGGATCACCCGTTTCGTGGAAAAGCCGCAGGAAGATGAACTGCTCGACTCGCTGCGCATGGACGGCTCGATCCGATCCAAGCTCGGCATCCACGGCGGCGATGATCTTCTCCTCGCCTCCATGGGTATCTACGTCTTCAACCGCGATGTTTTGGACAAGGCACTCGCGGGTAAACATGTTGATTTCGGCAAGCACATCATTCCCAATTTGATCAGCAGTGGCCGCGTTTTTTCTTATGTCTATCAGGGCTACTGGGAGGATATCGGGACGATCAAGGCCTTCTACGACGCCAATCTCGATCTGGTCAACGAAATCCCCAAGTTCAACTTCTTCGACACGCAAGCGCCGATTTACACCCACGCGCGGTACCTGCCCGCCAGCAAGATTGTACGTGGCCACATCGAGCGCGCGGCCATCGCCGATGGCTGCATCATCGTCGATGCCCATATTGAGCATTCCATCATCGGCATCCGCAGCCGGATCGAAGCGGGCGCTGTGATCAAAAACGCCATCCTCATGGGCCTCGACGATTACGAGACGCTGCAGGAAATCCAGTCCGGGATTGCCCGGGGTGTGCCGCCTCTCGGCATCGGCAGGAACACGCACATTGAGCGAGCCATCATCGACAAGAACGCGCGCATCGGCGACAACGTCCGCATCTCGCCCGAAGGCAAACCGGAGAATTACGACGGCGACAACTATAATATCCGCGATGGAATCGTCATCGTTCCGAAGGGCGGGATCATCCGTAGCGGCACGGTGATTTGATCGCGGCTGAATGTCGTGGAGGCTTCCCGCTGTCGAGCGAGGACGGCGGCAGCCATTCTTTCGACTTTCATCCTGTGGTTAAGCTTCGTACCCTCAAGGCCGATGGAATTCGAGTGGACTCTTTTTAAGGCGAACAAGCTTTCTCAAGAAGAGAT
>Ga0302320_10014191_pt1 | contig 16516 bp, 13 predicted proteins | sample Bog_T0_3_FD_202130 | JGI IMG/M metagenome (GOLD analysis project Ga0302320, IMG submission 202130) | Peat permafrost microbial communities from Stordalen Mire near Abisko, Sweden - Bog_T0_3 | ecosystem: Environmental > Terrestrial > Soil > Wetlands > Peat | place: Sweden: Abisko, Stordalen Mire... | reverse complement strand
TGAGCCGGCACATTCTCCAAGGCGCATCGGGGACCTGGGGGAGCGTCAAGATGCCCAGCCATCCTGACTTGACCGCGGAACAGGCCGCGGCCTGCGTGAGCTGGATCCTGAAAACGGCTGCGGATCCGGAAACGAGCTACTACACGGGAACGGAAGGCTCGTTCCTAGTAACGGTTCCGTCGGATTCAAAGGCTAAGGGAATGCTCGTGCTCGTCGCAAGCTACACCGATCACGGCCTGAAGGATGATCCGAGCCGGAGGATGCAAGGGCACGACGCGGTACGCATCCGGATTCAATAGAGCAGAGAGGCCGTCAATGGCCGCTCTGCCATTGCTCGCGTAATTCGGTGACGGCGTGCAGACGCCGTCGTCGCAGCAGTTCCGCAATTTTCTCGCCGGTGTGCGCCGCGATGTCTTCCGAAGTGGGTTTGACCGCGGCGGCGGCGTCGCGGGCCGCCTGCAGGTAGGGGCGTTGGGGATAAGGTAGATGCTCCAATCCCGCCCGGCCCCGCGAGTCCGCCTCGCACGCCAATAAAACTTGTGCGAAACGTTCGGGCCGGCGAAACGCGTCGGCACGCTCGAAGAATTCCAGGATGGTGCTGGGCTTGAGTTCCGCAGCCCGATGAACATTGCCGTGGTAGCGGGCGACGATGACGCTGAGTTCGCGAATATCGCTCGGCAGCCGGAGTCGTTCCGCCAGAGCTTCGATCAACGACACGCTGCGTTCCTCGTGGCCTCTGTGGCCGGGCCACTGCGTGGGCGGCGTCGTGCCCTTGCCGAGATCGTGCACCAGCGCCGCGAACCTGATTTTGAGGTCGGGGCTCAGCAAGGCGGCCTGGTCGAGCACCATCAAGGTATGCACGCCGGTGTCGATTTCCGGATGCCACTCGGGCGGCTGGGGTACGCCGAATAGAGCGTCAATCTCAGGATAGATGCGCTGCAATGCTCCACACTCGCGCAGCACTCGGAAGAACTCGCTGGCCCTGGGCTCACGCAGTGCCTTCTCGGTTTCCTGCCATACGCGCTCGGCCACCAGCGCGTCGACCTCGCCCCGCTCCACCATGGCGCGCATCAAGTCCAGGGTCTCGGGTGCGATTCGGAAGCCCAGCGGCTCGAATCTCGCGGCGAAGCGCGCGACACGCATCACCCGCACGGGGTCTTCGACGAATGCCGGCGATACATGACGCAGCACGCGTGCCTCGAGATCGCGCCGGCCGCCATAGGGATCCACCAGCGTGCCGTCGTCTGCTTCGGCGATGGCATTGATGGTCAGGTCACGGCGCGCAAGATCCTCTTCGAGAGTCACCTCGGGGCCGAATTCGACCGTGAACCCGCGGTAGCCGGGCGATACCTTGCGCTCGAGACGCGCCAAGGCGTATTCCTGGTGCGTGTCGGGATGCAGAAATACCGGAAAGTCGCGGCCGACTTCGCGATATTTCAGCCGCAGCAACTCCTCGCGAGTTCCGCCGACCACCACCCAATCGCGCTCCTTGACAGCCAAGCCGAGCAAGGCGTCCCGAACGGCTCCCCCAACCAGATACACTCGCATGCGTGAATATTAACAGCTTGACATCCTCCCCACCGTGAACGGTGGAGATTCCTACGGAGCTCATGCGGCCACCCGTAGAGTCTCTTCGGTGGGTTCCTGCTTCATCGAGGCTGGTTTCGTCTTGCGCCTACGCGCAAGGCCAGAGCCCTCCTCTCGACAGGCTATCCGGGCTGTACTTGCGTACCCAGCGGAAGCGTCCGCGGTATCCTGCCCTTCGTCTCGCAATAGTTGCATCCCGCGAGACAGGATGTTGATCGCGCCGACCACATCGGCGTTGTTCTCGTAACCACACTCGACGCACAGAAACCGAGCTTGGGTCAGCCGGTTCTCTTTGGCAACGTGCCCACAATCGGGGCAGGTTCGGCTCGTATGGTGCGCCGGCACCGCGAGCAGCGTGCCACCCGTCCAATTGAGCTTGTACTCCAACTGGCGACGGAACTCGAACCAGCCTTGATCCAGAATGGACTTGTTCAACCCAGACTTGGCGGCTACGTTCTTGCCGGCCTTTTCGGCACTGCCTTTGCTCGACTGGGACATATTGCGCACCTGCAAATCCTCAATACACACGATGCCGTGGTTCTTGGCTATCGTGGTCGTGGCCTTGTGCAGGAAGTCGCGTCGAACGTTACCGAACTTCACCTTGCGGCTCATCATCCGCTGGTAGCGGCGCAGCCGTTGTTCGTATTTCTTGAAACTGTTGAGGGGAGCAAGGAACGAGGCGTCGCTGAAAGTCGCAAAGCGAGCAATACCCACATCGATGCCCACGGCGCTAGTCGCCACCGGTACCGGCTGTTCGACCTCGCGCTCGGTTTGGATGCTGGCAAACCACTTGCCGCCCGAGAGTCTCACCGTGATGTTCTTCGCCAATCCCGGTATCTGTCGACTGTTGCGATACCGAATCCAGCCCAGTTTGGGCAGCTTGATGCGGCTGTTGATTGGGTCGATCTCAAAGCCCTGCGGGTAACGAAAACTGTCTCCACGGTCGCGCTTTTTTTTGCGCGGCAAGTCCGCCCGCTTCTCAAAGAAGTTCCGGTAAGCGCGCTCCAGGTTCTTGAGCGCGTGCCGCAATGTTTGGGAAGGGGATTCCTTGAGCCAAGCGAACTCTTGTTTCCATTCCGGCAGGTGATTGGCCATTCCCACATAGCCGATGAACCAGCACCGGCCTCGTGCCGTCTTGTTTGCAGCGCCAGCGCTTGGTTGTAGACGAACCGGCAGCACCCGGCAAAGCGGCGCATATTGCGCTGCTGCTCACCGCTTGGTCGGAGTTCAAACTTGAAAGCCTGGAGGCGCTTCACACGTTTAAGTATACTCTTGGTCAATGGAGCACGAAAGTGATATTAGGCACGGTAGACACTGCGTATTTAATCTGCACGTTCACTTGGTCTTTATCACCAAGTACCGTGGCCGCGTATTTGATGCCCAGGCCTTTGAGAGCCTGTGCGGTATCTTCTCGAACGTCTGCACCGACTTCGATGCGCGCCTGATCGAAATGGATGGCGAGGAGGATCATGTTCATCTGTTGGTGAACTATCCGCCCAAAGTGGCAGTCTCCAACCTCGTGAACAGTCTCAAAGGCGTATCCAGTCGATTGCTTCGCCTTGAGCGCCCCAATATCCGCAATCGTTACTGGAAAGGCGTCCTCTGGTCACCTTCCTACTTCGCCTCTTCCTGCGGCGGAGCACCCATCAGCATCGTGCGCCAATACGTCGAACAACAGAAAGCCCCACTCTAGATGCACTGCCTCGCAGTCCGCGTCTTATATCCTCGACCTGAACGGCGAGGTTTTACGGCGCCTCGCATAACCGGCACGATCCGCGCGGCCTTGATGGTGACGCTGGTCGTGATCTCGAGCGGCGGTTGCTACTTGCTGCAAAGCGCCCAGGGGCAGCTCGCGCTCATGTCAAAGCGGCAACCGATCGCGCGAGTAATCGATGAGCCATCGACGCCGCCGGCGCTGCGAGCCCAATTGGAGGAGGTGACGGCGATTCGCGACTTCGCCACCCAAGAGCTGGGCCTGCCCGACAACGGCAGCTATCGCAGCTACGCCGACGTCGGCCGGCCGTACGTGGTGTGGAATGTGGTCGCGGCGCCGGAATTTTCCGTCGACCCCAAGGATTGGTGCTACCCCGTCGTCGGGTGCGTCGCCTATCGCGGCTATTTCAGGGAGCAGCGCGCGCGCCGGTTCGGCGCGCAAATGCGCAGTCAGGGTCTGGACGTCGCGGTGGGCGGGGTGGCGGCGTACTCGACACTGGGCCATTTCAACGACCCCGTCCTCAACACCATGATGGGGTGGAACGACGTGGAACTGGCCGCCATCATATTTCACGAACTTACGCATCAGTTGTTATATGTACCGAACGATTCTTCCTTCAATGAAGCGTTGGCCACTACCGTCGAGGAAGAAGGGGTGCGCCGTTGGCTGCGATCCCAAGGCCGAGAGGCGGATCTTGCGAAGCATCTCGAGCAACAGTCGCAATACCTCAAGGTGATCGATCTGCTGAGCGCTACCCGCACCGAGCTTCGTGGAATATATGCCTCGGGGATGACGCCGGATCAGATGCGCGAGAAAAAGCGCGCGGCATTCGCCGACGTGCGCGCATCCTTTGCCGTGCTCAAGACGGAGTGGGGCGGCCACGCGCCGTTCGAGTCGTGGTTCACCGAAGATCTCAACAATGCACACCTGGCATCGATCGCCACGTATTTCAAATGTGTCCCGGGCTTCGAGCGCGAGCTTGAGGCGGCCGGCGGCGATCTCGCTGTGTTTTATGCTCGTGTCCGCGTTCTCGCCAAGCTCGATCAGGAGAAGCGCGATGCGCTGGTCTGCGGCGACAAAACTCCATGACGCAGGCCGTGGGCACGGCAATCGACCCTGAATCCCGGATCGACGACTTGATGCGCGCCTACCAAGGTGGGGTACCCGGCGCGGGCCTGGTCGTCCTGCACGATGGCGTGCCGATCGTGCGCCGGGCATACGGCCTGTCCGATGTCGAACAGGGCGCCGCCGCGACGCCGGCAACCAACTACCGTCTTGCCTCGATGACCAAGCAGTTCACCGCGGCGGCGATACTATTACTGGCGCAAGACGGGCGATTGTCCATCGACGACCCGGTACGCCGGTGGTTGCCGACACTGCCCGATGCCGCGGATGGAATGGTCATTCGCCACTTGCTCACGCATCGGTCGGGAATCCTCGACTATGAGGACTTGATTCCGGAAGGAACTTCGACCCAAGTGCACGATGCCGGCGTGCTCGCATTGCTCGAAACACAGAACCGTGGGTATTTTGCTCCCGGGACGAACTATCGCTACAGCAACGGGGGCTATGTGCTGCTATCGCTCATAGTCGGCAGGGCAGCCGGTATGGATTTCGCGCCGTTTCTGCGCGAGCGAATTTTCCAGCCGCTCGGCATGTGCAATACGCTTGCCTTTGTGGCAGGCGTGTCGCAGGTCCTGCATCGCGCATTCGGCTACAGTCTCACGGGGGCATCCTGGGCGCGCACGGATCAGAGCCTGACCAGCGCCACGCTCGGCGACGGCGGCATCTATTCCTCCATCGACGATCTGGCAAAATGGGACGCGGCGCTGGGTGATGAGCGCTTGCTGCGGGCCGCGTCACTGCGCCTGGCATTCGGCGCGGCCACGCCCACCGACGATCCTGTGGTTCAATATGGCTTCGGTTGGCGTGTCACCGGCGACACCCTGTGGCACACGGGCGAAACCATCGGATTCCAGAATGTCATCCTGCGTTGTGCTGCACACCGTCTCACGGTGATCCTGTTGACCAACCGCAACGATCCGGCGCCGTATCCGACCGCGTTGGCCGTCGCCAATCTATTCCTGCCCATCTCCGAAGAGTTGCGCGCGGTTCACGGGACTTCCGCTCCCCATCCGGGCTTGCGGCCGTTGCCGAACTAGGACGCCAGCAAAGCGTCCGCCAGCACGTCGACTCCGCCACGCACGGGATCGCATACCGGCAATCCCAACTCAGCCATCAAACGCCGGAAGTACCGTGCGCAGTCGGGGTCCGACATGCTCGAGGAGTTGATGCTCAAGCCGACGCAGCGTATGGCGCGGTTGGTTAGCCGGCCGGCACGCAAGTAGTCGTCGATCGCCACCCGTAAATCGGGAATCGGAAAATCCGGGTATTCGTCGATGGTCCGCCGCGACGGATCGTGGCACAACACGATGGCGTCCGGTTGCGAACCGTGCAGTAGCCCCAGGGTGACGCCGGCGTACGCGGGATGGAACAAGGATCCCTGTCCCTCGATCACGTCCCAATGATCGGCCGCGTTATCCGGCGATAGCTGCTCGGCCGCGCCCGCGATGAAGTCGGCAATGACCGCGTCGATGGCCACGCCTTCACCGGAAATCATCACACCCGTTTGCCCTGTCGCGCGAAACGTCGCCGCGATTCCCCGCTTCTTCAAGTTTTGGGCGAGAGCCAGAGCCGTGTACTTCTTACCCAGGGCGCAGTCTGTCCCCACGGTCAGGACCCGCTTGCCGCTGCGCTTGCACCCGGTGGCGGCTGCGAAAGATTGATCGTTGTGCCGCACGTCGATCAATCGCACCTTGCTCTTTGCGGCGGCCTGAACCAGCTCGGGAAAAGACGTCAGGCGCGTATGTAGACCGCTGACGACGTCGAGGCCGGCGTCGGCGGCGGCCGCCAGCTCGGTCACCCAATGAGGCGGAAGCTTCCCCCCGGTGGGCGCGATGCCGACAATGATGGAACCCGCGCCGCGCTTGGCCGCATCACGGGGAGAAATTCTCTCGAGGCCGAGAGTGACGCTGCAACCCGCCAAGCTCCATTCACCCACGACGTCCTCGCCGCACCAGTCCTTCAGGCCGAAGGCGGTCTTCGCCGTCAAATTATCTTTCACGTCGCCGAGAAACAGTAGGTAAGGCTTGCGCAAACGATGCATAGTTATATCCTTATAATAACTTATGGGATGCTCAATGTATCGCACGACAGCGCTCGCTACGATTTTTTTGTCGGTGTCATACGCAGCGTGGGGACAATCCCAGCCGCTCAAGGCCGCTGCCGGCCAAGGCTCGCGTGAGTATTCTACGACGGCGATCGACCACTATCTTCAGGACCAGATGCGCCGGCAGAAGATTCCTGGAATATCGCTCGCCGTCGCCAAGGACGGAAAGCCTCTCTATGTCAAAAGCTACGGTGTGGCCACTCTCGAACACGATGTGAAAACCCGGCCGGACACCGTGTACCAGATCGGTTCCATCGGCAAACAGTTCACGGCCGTGGCCGTGATGATGCTGGCCAACGAGCACAAACTCGATCTGGACGATCCGCTGGCCAAATACCTGCCTGAAGTTCCGGCGAACTGGGGCAAGGTGACCTTACGTAGCATGCTGAATCACCAATCGGGCATTCCTCAATTCACGACCCCCGAGCGGCAGTTGTTGAATCTGGCGCACGACTACACCGATTTGGAATTGATTCAACTGGCATCCACTCAGCCCCTGGACTTCGAACCCGGCACGAATGTGTCCTATAGCGATACGGGCTACGTACTTTTGGGTTTTGTCATCAACCGCGTCGCGGGCATGTTCTACGGGGATTTCTTGCAACAAAGGGTGTTCAAGCCCTTGGGGATGAATCGAACGCGGATCATCTCCGACAGGGACATCGTGCTGAACCGCGCCAGCGGCTACGAACAAGCGGACAGCGGTGAGTTGTACAACCAGACTTATGTATCTCCGGCATTGAACAGGACTGCGGACGGGAGCCTGTATTCCACAGTGCTGGATCTGATGAAATGGGATCGCGCGCTGTACGGCGACCAGGTTCTGCCCCAGGCGCAGCTCGAACGCATGTGGCGCGTCGATGCGCATCGCGACGGCCAGCGGCCGCTGTATCACTTCGGCTATGGATTCGAGAACAACCGGCTTCGAGGGCACCGGCTCGTGGAGTACGACGGGAACTGGCAGGGGTTCCAAGCAGTCATGTCGCGCTACATCGACAAGAGGCTGACCGTCATTGTATTGACCAATCTGTCTTTGTGCCGCACCGAACAGCTGGGCCATGCCGTGGCCGGCCTCATCGATCCGGATCTCAAACCCTATCCCCGCTCCATTCCCGATTCGGACCCGGGGGAAACCGCCCAATTCAAGGCGTTTCTCGAGGATGTGGCCCAGGGTGGTGCCCTTGGCCTATTGAGCACCGCCGGCAGTGCGCGGCTGGTTCCCGCTGCAATGAATACGTTGCGGCGTGACCTGCAGGAACGTGGACCGATAGTGAAATTCACGCTGGCAGAGCAGGCCGGCGGCCCCGATTCGCGGCGTGTCTATCGGGCAGAGGAAAAGGACATGGTGGAGTTCTACACCGTGAAGTATTCAGCGGATTCACGGATCGACGACATCGACCTGTTCAGCGAGTACTGAGCCGGCGCCCGGCGCGTTCGCACGGCCGGCAGCGCGGCATTTTAGAGACGGTCATCGAGGGGAGTGACCGTGGGGGTCACCGTGCCGCGACCGGCCATGGCGCGGTCATGGCTGAGCCGGGCGTTGTCCTCGAACACGCCCAGGTATTGTCGGGCCGAGGGAACCATGGATTGTGGTTGGATGCCGAGTCTCGCAAAACCGTCCTCGGCGCAGACGCTGTCGATGGTCAAGGATCGATAATTGTCGCTGGAGAAAGGTCTGCCCGGAACGAAATCCATGGCCAGCGCCTGCAATCGTGCCGCGAAGTCCGGTAAACCGATGATCCATCGACGATGCCCGGTCAGCTTGGCCACCAAGCCCACGATTTCACGCAACGAATAAATCTGCGGGCCCCCGAGTTCGTAGGTTTGACGGCTGGAAGCGCCGCCGTGCAGACAGCGCCGCAGGGCTGCGATCACATCGTCGACGAACACCGGCTGAAAACGGGCATTCGGTTTGGCCAGGGGAAAGAACCCAGGACTCACCGCGAGTAATCCGGCAAAGCGATTCAGGAAGGAATCGCCGGGGCCGAACATGACCGACGGCTGGAATATGGTCCAATCCAACGCGGAGTTTGCGTCGCGGATCAATCGTTCCGCTTCGCCCTTCGATCTGAGGTAATGACTCGGCGCATCGACCGCCGCCTTCAAAGAAGATACTTGCAGAAGCCGCGTGACGCCCGCCGAGCGTGCCGCCTGCAGCACGCCCTGAGTGAGTTCAGTATGTGCGCGGCGGAAGCCTCCGCCGCCGAATCCGCGTTCATTGAGTATGCCGACCAGATTGATCACCACGTCTTTGCCGCGGAAGCGTTCGCTCAATTGTGCTTCGACGTAGACATCGCAATTTTCCAAGGTCAGCCCCGGCAGCACCAGCAGATGCTTGTGTTGCTCCCGGTCTCTCGACAGTACCGTGACCCGGTGACCGTCCTTGATCAGACGGGCTACCAGGCGAGTCCCCAGGAACCCGGTACCTCCGAGAATGGCGATGGATAGAGGACGCATCGGATCAGCGAATGGGTATCAGCATGGCGGCCGACCCACGTCTTATATTGAGGATCAGCACGCTGGCGCCCTTAGCGGCGTCGCGAAATGTCTTGGTGTTCGTGACGGGCGTACGGCCCACGCCGACGATCAAATCATTGGGCCGTAGTCCTGACTGAGCCGCGGGGCTGCCGTCCTGCAGAGATTTCACCAGAACGCCGCCACCCTCCGGTGCATCGGCGAGATCGGCCCCCTCGAGTCCCTTGTTGATGTCCACGGCATTGGCGGTTTCGACATCCGTGCGCTCGGCCACGATGGCGGTGACTGTGCGAGGCTTGCCGTCGCGCAGCAGGCCGATTTCGACTTTGTCGCCCACATGCAGCAGTCCGATGGCATAGCGCAATTCACCGGGATCCTTCTTGGTCACGCCGTTGATGGACGTGATGATGTCGCCAGTCTTGATTCCCGCGTGCTCCGCGGCCGAGCCCGGCGCAACTCCCGCGACCAACGCACCAGTCGACTCGGCCACACCGAATTCCTTGGCGATGTCCGAAGTCACGGGATAGAGATTGACGCCGAGTACGCCGCGCTTGACCTGTCCGTACTGGATCAACTGGTCCATGACGCTCTTGACCAGATTCACGGGAATGGCGAAGCCGATGCCGATATTGCCGCCGCTGCCCGACAGAATGGCGGAGTTGATGCCGACCAGTTCACCGCGCAAATTCACCAACGCGCCGCCCGAATTGCCCGGGTTGATGGAGGCGTCGGTCTGGATGAAGTCCTCGTAGCCATCCGGGTTGATGCCGGTGCGGCCGAGCGCACTGACGATACCGGCCGTCACCGTGTGCGACAGGCCGAAGGGATTGCCGATGGCGACGACGTAGTCGCCGACCTCGAGCTTGGTCGAGTCCCCCATCGCCATGGCAACCATATTGGGCTGCTTTGCCTGAAGGACCGCGATATCCGCGCCTTCGTCGCTGCCGACGACCTTGGCGCTGAAGCTGCGATTGTCGAGCAGCGTAATGGTGATTTCGCTGGCGTTTTCGACCACGTGGTGATTGGTAATGATGTAGCCGTTCTTGGCATCGACGACCACGCCGGAACCGGCGCTTTGAAACTTGCGCTCGTGCGGCTCATCGAAGAAGCGCCGGAAAAAGGGATCATCCATCAGAGGATTGCGCTGCCCGGGCTTCTCCTTGATGGTGCCCTTCGTGGCAATGTTGACCACTGACGGTGAGACCCGCTTGACCATGGGGGCAAGCGACGGCATAGGCGCCGCATCGGCGACGGGGGCCGCGGCGTATGCGGATTCATAGACACCGGCTGTCTGTACAGCCAGGGCGGTTGCGGCGAGCGTCGCTGCCGCAATATTGAGACGCAAAGTCATGCGCGGTCCTTCCGGTTGATGAGTAAGGCGCCCAAATGAGGCCGGACGAGCGACCGTCCGGCCTTCAAGTCACCTTAAGTTCCCCGCGATATTACACGGAAGATCGCGTTTGGCGGACTCTCTTAGGCCGCTTCCACCGTGATCCGGTGGGGTTGCACCTGGGCCAATTTCGGAATTGCGACTTCAAGCACACCGTTGACGAACTTCGCCTTGATGTTCTGGGTGTCGGCCGATTCCGGCAAGCTGAAACGCCGCTGGAATTCGCCGGTGATGCGCTCCACGCGACGATAGCCCTCGCGCGATTCGGCTCGCGCGTCCTCGCGCCGGCCGCGAATGGTGAGCACGCCCTGATCGGCGGTGATTTCCACCGCTTTCGGGTCCACGCCCGGCAGATCCACGTGCAGTGCAAACTGGCTGGCTTCCTCGTGAATGTCCACCGGCGGCAACCAGGCGCCAGAATCCGCGGCCGTGGTCGACGGCGAGCCAAACAAACGATCGATGTCCTTTTGGAGCCGGCTGACGAGTGCCCAGGGCTCATAACGTACGACGGTCATTGCTGATACTCCTAAATTTAAAAGTGATGCCATGGGCGTTTAGCCCAGTTGAGTTACGCGCGTGATAGCGGAAATTGGGTCGGGCCCATACATTTCAACGGCGGTCGGTGAATGTCGCCGGAGCGTCGCGAAGGTCGCCGCCCCTCAGCAAAGTGTGACGTAGTTCAAAGTCAATGGAACATAATGTGGATAACTTGTGCAAACACAAGATGTTGCGATTAGTGCTTTTTCCGCTTGACCGCGGCGTCGCGAAGTGTAATCAGGCAATTTCTCGGAAGATATTTGTAATATATTGATATATATAGAGTTTTTAAGTGAAAAAAACTGTGAAAAAACTCTTGACGATGATTGCCATCGCGCCGTACCCTCTCCCTCCGCACACAACATGTTGTGTCCGGTAGATCGCGTTAGTCCCCCATCGACCTTGAAGTAAGTCTCACTCTGGTTTTTTCCGGGACCGCCGCAACAGGCACCAGTTTTAGCTCGACAATTATAAGGGAGCGGCTTTAATACCCATGAATACGGTGGTCAAAATACAGCCCAAAGACATTGGCGATATTTCATTCCAAGAGGCGTCATTCGACATCTGGGATAAGAAATATCGTCTGACTGCGAAGGACGGTTCGCCCATCGACAACTCGATGGACGATACCTACAAGCGCGTCGCGCGCGCGCTTGCCGATGTCGAGATGGAGGAATGCCGCGAACAGTGGTACGAGTCGTTTCTATGGGCGCTACGTCATGGTGCCATTCCCGCGGGCCGCGTCACATCGAATGCCGGTGCTCTGGAACATAAGCCCGCCACGTCGACGATCAATTGCACGGTGTCGGGCACCATCCGCGATTCGATGGACGATATTCTGGGTAAGGTTCATGAGGCCGGCCTCACGCTCAAGGCCGGATGCGGCATCGGCTATGAATTCTCGACCTTGCGCCCGCGCGGTGCCTACGTATCGGGCGCCGGTGCCTATACTTCGGGCCCTTTGTCGTTCATGGATATCTACGACAAGATGTGTTTCACCGTGTCCTCGGCCGGCGGCCGGCGCGGCGCCCAGATGGGTACCTTCGATATCGGGCATCCCGACGTGTTGGAGTTCATCCGCGCCAAACGCGAAAACGGACGCCTGCGGCAATTCAATTTGTCCCTGCTCATTACCGACGAATTCATGAAAGCCGTGAAGAGCGACGGCGAATGGAAGTTGGCGTTTCCGCTAGGACGCCAGGAATTCGAGACCGAACATCCCGACGTGACCGACGTTGCGAAGTATGTATGGCGTGAATGGCCTTACACGGAAGGATATGTGTCGAACGAGGAAGGCTTGGTGGCCTGCAAGATCTACAAGACCTTGCCGGCGCGCCGCGTGTGGGACGTGATCATGTCTTCCACCTACGATTTTGCCGAGCCGGGTTTCATCCTCGTGGATAAGGTCAATGAGATGAACAACAATTGGTGGACGGAGAACATCCGCGCCACGAACCCGTGCGTCACTGCGGACGCCCGCCTGGCAACGCAATTCGGCATGGTGAGAATCGGCGATCTGTACGACGCCCGCGTCGACATTCAAGCGACCGTCGATACCCGGGCCCTCGACGAAGGCCGGGGCGTCACCGTGCGGCCGGCTGTGCCGGCTTTCATGACTTCATCGTCCGCGGATGTTTACCGCCTCAGGACGCAGGATGGCTATGAGATCAAGGCGACCGAATGGCATGACTTCTATACGACTCGCGGCAAGATCAAGCTCAAGGATCTGAAGGCCGGCGATGAGCTGCTGATTCAGTCAGGCAAGGGGCAGTTCGGCTGCTGCGGCAGCGCGGAACTCGGGCAGCTGTTGGGCTTGCTCACGGGGGATGGTCATTTCACGAATCGCGGCAAGGGCGAGGAGGCGGCGGTCGTCAATCTGTGGGGCGCCGATCGCGCCGTCGCCGATACGGTCGTCGGGTACGTCAACTCGTTGATTGCCGGATTCGCCGAGAGGCCGAGGAATTATCAAGTGAGCTCGGTTGCATTCCCTGAACGCAACTTGGTGATGATCCGTTCCGTGATTCTCGCCCGGGTGCTGGCGCAGTACGGATTCACCGCCGAGACCAAGCTCAAGGTTCCGGAGATCGTCTGGCGCGGCAACGAGGAGTGCGTCAAAGGATATTTGCGCGGACTTTTCCAGGCCGATGGTACGGTGAACATCTCAGGCACAGACGGCACGAGCTCCTCGGTGCGGCTCGCGTCCAGCCAGCAATCGCTGCTCAAAGATGTGCAGATGCTGCTGGCCAATTTCGGCATTTTCGCGCGCGTGTTGAAGCGCCGCGAAGCAGGCAAGCGTTTGCTGCCCGACGGCAAAGGCGGGAAGAAAGAGTACGCATGCCAAGCGGACCATGAGCTGATCATCGATGGCGAATCGCGCGAGTGCTTCATGGCGCATATCGGTTTCCTGACCGAGGAAAAGAGCAAGAAATACACGAAGTGGGTGCAAGGCAAAGCGCTGAATAAGTCGCAGCGTTTCACCAGCCGTGTCGCTGAGATCACCTTCGTGGGACGAGAAGCCGTATTCGATACCACGCAAGAGGATCGCAACACTGTTATTTTTAACGGGCTCGTGACAGGTCAATGTGGCGAACAACCATTACCGGCCTACGGCTCGTGCCTCTTAGGCTCGGTCAATCTCACCAAGTTCGTCGTCGATCCGTTCACTGAGAATGCGCGTTTCGATTGGGAAACCTATCGCAAGGTCGTGAAGGTGTTCACCCGCATGCTCGATAACGTGGTCGAGATCAATGGCTTGCCGCTGGCGCAGCAACGCGACGAAATCACCCGCAAACGCCGCCATGGCATGGGTTTCCTAGGATTAGGTTCGACCATTACGCTGTTATGTATGAAGTACGGCTCCAAGAAGTCGGTGGCGTTTTCTCAGAATGTATCGCGCGAGATGGCTGTGGCTGGCTGGGAAGCCGCGCTCGATCTGGCGCGCGAGAAGGGGCCCGCGCCCATCATGAACGAAGAGTTCACGGTGACGCGCGCCATGCTGCGCAAACGTCCCGAAATGGTCAAGGACGGCTGGCGCGTCGGCGCGCGAATCGCGGGCCGAGTTTTGCATGCGCGCTACAGCCGCTACATGCAGCGGATCGCCGAGACCTCGCCCGAACTCGTGGATGAACTCGCGGAGGTCGGTGCGCGCTTCACGCACCACACGTCGATAGCGCCGACGGGCACGATTTCATTGTCGCTCGCGAACAATGCATCGAACGGCATCGAACCCTCGTTCGCGCATCACTATTTCCGCAACGTGATCCGCGAAGGCAAGAAGTCCAAGGAGAAGATCGACGTATTCTCATTCGAATTGCTGGCGTACCGGGAATTGGTGAATTCCCGCGCCATGCCGAATTCGCAGAACCCGGCGGAAAAGCTGCCGGACTACTTCGTGTCGGCGGACGACATCGGACCCAAGGAGCACGTGGACATCCAGGCGGCGGCGCAATTGTGGGTGGATTCGTCGATCTCCAAGACGGCGAACGTTCCCACCGACTATAAGTACGATGATTTCAAAGACATCTACATGTATGCCTTCGAGCAAGGCCTCAAGGGCTGCACGACATTCCGTTTCAATCCGGAAGCTTTTCAGGGCGTCTTGGTCAAAGAGGACGATCTCAAGAACACGACTTACGTGTTCACGCTGGAGGATGGCACCGAGGTCGAGGCGCGGGGCGATCAGGAGATCGAGTACGACGGGGAAATGCACACCGCCGCCAATCTCTACGATGCGTTGAAAGAAGGATATTACGGGAAATTCTGACATGGCCAACATAAAAATCGATAAGAAGATCGCGAAGTACCGCGTGCAGAAACCCGAAGCGAAGGACGCGCCGGCTGCCGCCGCTGCGGCGCCGCCGAAGGCTCAGGACAATGTGATTTGGATGCACGAGAAGCTCGAGCGTCCCGAGGTGTTGATCGGCTCGACCTACAAGATCAAGACGCCGGTCTCCGATCACGCAATGTATGTCACCATCAATGACATCCTGCTCAACGAGGGCACGCCCCACGAGCAGCGCCGGCCCTTCGAAGTATTCATCAACTCCAAGAACCTCGACCATTTCCAGTGGATTGTCGCGCTGACCCGGGTCATTTCCGCGGTATTTCGCAAGGGCGGGGACACGACGTTTTTGGTCGACGAGTTGAAGGCGGTATTCGACCCGAAGGGCGGCTACTGGCAACCCGGCGGCAAGTTCATGCCCTCGACCATTGCCGAGCTGGGCTATGTGATAGAGCGGCACCTGCAGTCGATCGGATTGCTCAAGAAGCCCGAACTCGATGTTCATCAGCGCAAGATGGTGCAGGAGAAGCGCGCGGAGTTCGAGGCACGGACCAAACAGACCGACGCCTTCTCAAAGTCGCATTTCCCGGAGGGCGCCCAGCTCTGCTCCAAGTGCAGCACTGCCGCGGTCGTGATGATGGATGGCTGCCAAACCTGCTTGAATTGCGGTGAATCGAAGTGCGGGTAGCTGAGTGCGCGGTCTTCCAAACTAAGGCGAGGGAAGGTCGGCAATATCCTCCCGTTCGATGCCGAGGTTGAAGGCCCGTCCAACGATCGCCTCGAAACGAGCGAGTTCCTCTGCGGTCATCCATTCGAAGTGCGATTTGCGTTTGTTGATGGACAGCCGACCTTCATTTTGTCGAACCACTTGGATGAACGTGTCGAGACTATGTGCCGGCCAGTCGGCGAGTGCCGAGAGTGCCCCTTGGGCCCGATCGAAGCCGAGGAGAAAGGAGATTTCCTCATCGAGATCCTTCTCCACCGTACGCTCGAGCGCGTCATAGAGGAAGCTTGCCTGCTCAGTGGCGTCGAAGTAACGGAAATACACCGGATCGTTGCCGGTAGCTGGGGCCGTGGGCACCTGCGGGTCGTAGCTCGTCCGATCGCGGACGTGCCGTGAAAAAGCTTCCAACGTCTCTTTGTAACGGTCGAGGTTCGCCAGTATCACCGCGGACACCGGCAGAATGATTCCTTTGGGTGTAAAGCCAGCGCTTGAGAGCTGCTCGTGAATGAGGTAGCGATGCAACCGGCCATTGCCGTCCTCAAACGGATGGATGAAGACAAATCCAAACGATGTCATGCTGGCCGCAATCACCGCATCGATGGAGGCCGGGCGGGCACGCACGCGCTCCACCAGAGAAATTAGCCCCTCCATCAAGGGGCGAACGTCTTGCGGGCGAGGCGGCACGAAATCGACCCGCGCGCGGTACCCATAATCGTTTCCCACCCAGTTTTGAATCTGCCGGTAGGACGCCTCGGCAAACCGGGGATCGACCACGGCATTTTGCAGCTCCACGAACCGCTCTTCTGAGAGCGGGGTGCCGGATTCGGCGTCGTGCAACAGGTCTGCGAAGCGCTGCGCTTTGGAGGTCGAGGGCTTCACGCGCTCAACCTCGAAGGAGGAATGAGTTTCCTTCAGATAGAGGTAGGTGGCGGCGCGCAGGATGAGCGCCCGATCGTATTTCGCGAGTGTGGCGAGCGTCCGCTCTTTCAGGTCTTTGCTCGCCATCGTGAGCAGGTAGGGGGTCTTACGAACGAGCGGGCAGAAAGCGCCGGTGCCGGGCAGATTGTCGATAATCCTGT
>Ga0302320_10014188_pt1 | contig 16519 bp, 11 predicted proteins | sample Bog_T0_3_FD_202130 | JGI IMG/M metagenome (GOLD analysis project Ga0302320, IMG submission 202130) | Peat permafrost microbial communities from Stordalen Mire near Abisko, Sweden - Bog_T0_3 | ecosystem: Environmental > Terrestrial > Soil > Wetlands > Peat | place: Sweden: Abisko, Stordalen Mire... | reverse complement strand
ACGACGCCATATCGGTGCCGCTAACAAGAGTGGTTCTACCATAGGAATCGTAGTCGTACCGAGCCACGATATTTCCTGATCCGTCGCACATCTCTCTCGTGCTGCCCAAGTGATCGGATGTGTAGTAGCATGCCATGCTTGATTGGCGTTGGCTCGGTTGATTCATCTTTCATGAATCCAACTCGATATAGGTTCTATCGAGGCCACGACAGTTACTACAAAAATAAAAGCATAGATCGCAATAAGCACAACTTTTGCAGCTAGCCAGCTCTTCCTCTCGATCAACAAGGATACGACACCTAAAAATAATCCAGCGTACAACATTCCATCCAGCAACGATCCCAGCCAAGACCTGTCTAACGTCACCAAATCAGCAAGGCAAAGCGAGAGCAAAAGGCACAGATAGGCGATAAAAAGAACGATTTTATGCAGCATACTATTTACATTTGATAGTTTCCCTTTTGCCACATGGACCGCATCCAAGCCCCCAAATTTTTGAAATTGTTGCATTGCTTAGGGTCTGCATGTCACCACCACAGAACATTATTACAGTAATTTGCTTGCAGCAGTTGTTGCTAGAAGCACAACTTCTTTTAGCTTCGGCAATTGCCGCATTCCACGCACTCCACAGTGTCCAATTTACGTCTATCCCATTAAGTACGCAGTAACCCTGTGAGTCATTGCGGGATAGACCCGGTATCCCCACTCCATCCTTTGTAAATTGATCATTGACGCCATCACTACCACATCCAACAAAGCCCATCTTGTCTCCGCATCGTTTGGGTGAATGTAACCCCGGTTCGTATTGAGGATTATTCGTGTTCCCGTGATCTGCTACGATCAAATATGTGCAATTTCTTTTTCCATCTTCTCCCGTTGGATCAATCCAATTATTAGGATCATCGTGAACGTATTCGTACAGATTAATTCCACCATTTTCTTCAACTGGGTCGCGGCTGCCCCATCGGCCTGTAGTCGGATCATAAAAACGTCCTGTACTCTCCCCGTCTCCTGCCCGCGTTAAATACAACCCGCTGTTCTGATGCAAGTACATCCCCGCATATTGGAACGTGGCGAGGTTGGAACCGGATACGAGGGTAGTTCTACCATAGGGATCGTACTGGTATCTGGCGACGATGTTTCCCGATCCATCCACCATCTCTCTGACTGCCCCCTCGTGATCGCGGGTGTAGTAGTAAGCCCGACCCGATGCGGTTTCGTAGCTGAACTGGACGGAACCTGTTGCAGTTTCAGAGCTTATTTGGGTCTCAACCACAGGGCGACCTAGTGCGCCATTTTCAAAATTCCAGACGCGGTTTTTTGGGGTGGAGGTCGCCGTTTCCAACGCGACATGCCGCTGCTTTTTCTTAGCAGCTAAAGAGGATTCGTCAGGCGCGGCCAGCAGGATCACGCCCGAAGGTTATCGGGTTTCCACTGGAGCGGCAAGCTGTCCCGTGGGGTGGCAGCGGCGATGCACGTCCTGCAACTTGAGGATGCTGACCTCGGTGTAGATCGCCGTCGTTTCGAGGCTTTCGTGACCGAGCAACTGCTGGATGAACCGGATGTCAGCTCCACCGTCGAGCATGTGGGTGGCGCAACTGTGACGCAGCGTGTGGCAACTGCCGGGCACACCCGCCTCCCGCATCCATTTCGAGACGTAGCGCGACAACACGTCGGGGTTGAACGGGCCACCGTAGCCGGTCAGGAACACGGCTTGGGTGCGCGTGTCGAGGCACAACCGGGGCCGTGCATAGGTCAGGTATTTCTCGATCCACATGATGGCCTGTGCACCCACCGGCACCATGCGGTCTTTCTTTCCCTTGCCCTTGCGGACGTGGATCGTGCCGCGCTGGGCGTTAAAGTCGGGCAACTCCAGGTGGCACACTTCGGAACGGCGCATGCCGGTGCTGTAAAGCGTTTCGAGCAGGGCGCGATCACGCAAGCCCAGCGGATCGGCGACGTTATGCAGAGCCATGAGCGCGGCCAACTGCGACGGGCTGAGCGCCGCGCCTGGCAACCGCTTTTCCTGGCGCGGCATTTCCAACTCAGAGGCCGGGTTGTGGAGGATCACGTCCCGCTTGGTCAGCCAGCGGAACCAGTCCTTGATCGAACTTAACCGCGAGAGTTGTGTGCTCCAGCCGAGCCGTTTCCCATCGCTCTTGGTGTATTTCGACAACCACCGCTGGTACGCTTCGAGGATCGGACGCGTGATCTGCGTCACTCTGGTCAACTCCCGTTCTGCGGCCCAAGTCAGGAACACCCGGAACGCATCGCGGCGGCTTTCCAGCGTGTTTTCCGAGTAATTGCGGGCCATCAGCGATTCGAGGTAGGCATCGCGCCACAACGCCATCGAGTCGGGTTGCGAGCGGTCCCACGTGTCGGCCTGCCGGTCCTGGCCGCCGCGCAGTTTGCGCCGCCGCATGATGGCGATGTTGATGATGCCTTTGGGTAATGCCATGTGGGTACGTTACGGTTGATTTTGGTGCTGCCCCTGATGCGTGGTTCTGCCACCCCGCCACCTGCGGGCTAAGCGGCCTCCTGATAGTTCTTTGCCGGTGGCGGAGCGGTTTTGTCATCCCCCGCCACCTGCCCATTTTGCCCCGCCACCTCGACGGCGTAGGTGTGGCTTTTGCGTAATTCCTCGACGTCGATCAGGCCGATGTGGGCGACGTTTTCCGGGGCGTCGATCTCGATCAACAACTCGTACTGGAACGGCCCGCCCATGCGTCCGCATTTGATCGCGAGGTATTCCAACTCGACCAGTCTTTCCAGGTGCACCCGCACCTGCGTCAGGCTCCAGCCGCACGCATCCTTGACCTCACGGCGGCTAAAGATGGAAGCGGTTTTACCGCTGTCGTTTTTCTGTTTCACGAGGTCCCGGATGTAGTCCAACAACCGGCGCGTCTGCGGCGGCAACTCATCGAGCGAGCGGCCCAGCACTTCGGGCGCGATCTGGTTGGCCAGGGCGATGTCATCGAGCGTGACGGCGATGTACTCAACGACGCGGTCCCGGACGACATGCTGCCCGCGCGCGCGTTGGTGCTGGTGCAAGAGCGCGATGGCGTCGATGAGGGTCAGGTATTTTTCGTGGTCGCGCCGGTTGCGCGTGCGTCCGCTCGGGAACGTCAACCCCATCGCGTAGGGATTGAGGACGGGGACCGGCTGCAACAACCGCTGGGCGTTTTTCAACTTGGTCAACACTTCCTGCCGGTCCCCCTTGGCGATGAGTCCGGCGAGCGTGCGCCGCTCGCGCTGCAAGCGGTGGATGCGGTCGGTTTGCGCGGGCGATTCATCGACGGCCAACGTGAGGCAGCGGTTTTGTAATTCCTCATCGAGGTTGATGGCGGTGGTGGTGAGGAAGAGCATGACCGGTCCCTGGACGTGGTATTCCTGCGTCACCATCCGGCCCGTGTTCGGGTCTTTGCCGGTGGACGCGATGGTCAACTCTCCCTCGGACTGGAGGAGCTTCAACGCGTAGCTCGCTTTCTCGGCACCCGCTTCCTCAACGACCGCGAGGATTTTATGTTGGAGGTTGGTTTCTCCGAGGTAGTACAACGATTGGCCCGTCATGGCGCTGTATTTGACGCGCTCCTCCTCGGGGAAGAACGACAGCACGGCATCCATCAGCGTGCTCTTGCCCGCTGCGCTCGCGCTCTGGATGATGATCGCCAGTGGTCGCTCTAATTTGCGCGACACGCCCGCCAAGTAAGCCACGAGCGTGTTGGCTTCTTCGCCGATGATCCCGGCCAGATGGAACGCCTGTTTCAGCCGCTCGATGAGGTTCGGTTCACGCAACCAGCGCAACGCCTCTTCGCGTTCCTCCGCGCTCAACGTGACGACCGTGGCCACCGTCTCGGACGGTTTCATCATCTGCACCTGAGCCTGTTCCACCGCGAGCAACACGCGCCCCATGTCGCGCTTGAGCAGGTCGGCGGTGAGTCCGGTTTCTTCGGCGGCTCGCTCGATGAACCGGCGGCGCTCCGCGTCGCGCACGAGATCGATTTGATCAAGGTGGAACCGGTCATTCATCTGCACGCGCAACCCGATCTTGAGGCCGTCACTCGCCACGGTTTTTTCGAGGCCGGTCACGCGGTATTCCCGCTGCTCGATTTTCAGGAACCACGCTTCGCCTCGTTGTTCCAGGACCGGCGATGTGCTCGATGCCGCTGGCATTTTTTCTTTAGCCGAGTCCGTTTCTAAGCTGCTAACAGAAGCAGCTAAAGAAGAAGACGCGGGCGCGGGTGCGGAAGGAAGCAGACCCCGCTCCTCTGCTATCTGTCGCAACTGGTCCTGCTGGGCTTCGACCTCTTTGAACGGAGCAGGCCAATACGGTTCCTGAGTCCAGCCCTGGCCGGTTTGCAACGAGACGTTGCTGACACAGGGCAAGTGCTCGCCGCTGTCTTCGTCCACGTCATGCGCCACGCCTTTTAGTTCCTGCCCCAGCTCCTTCGCCAGTGGTGCGGCGATCTCCACCGGGACTTTTTCCCACGGCTCTTTGTCCCTGGGCGGTGGTGGCGTTTCCGCCGCTGGTACGGGCGGCGGCGGTGGAGCTTTGCCCGGCCCGCACCATGCGGCCGCATTGACCAGGAGGCGCAACGATTTTGCTGCCGGTGTCACTTTGCGGGCGTACTCGTTCGCGTCCATGCCATACGGGAACTTGATTCGGTACACCTCGATCCCGAGCGATTGCAGCCGCTTCGCGTCACGCTCGGCGGCGCGGTCCCCAGCCTCGTCCGCATCGTAGGCCAGTCGCACTCGCCGCACGTTTTTCATCGCGGCGGTGTGTTCCTGGGTCCATCCCTCCGTGCCGTAGATGCACGAGGCGTTGGTGATGCGGTTCGCGCAAAAGGTCATGGCATCGATCACCGCCTCGCACAGGATGACTTCCTCCTGGTCGAACGCGGTCGGATTGAACAGGCCCTGGTGCGGTCCCGGCGAGTAGAGGTGCTCCACCGTGCCCCGCCCGATCCGCCGCCCGTAATAGCTAACGATTTTTCCCGCCTGATCGAACAGCGGCACGACGATGCACCCGTTAAAGTGCTCGTGGCCGGTTTTGCGCCACACTCCAAGCTGCGTCAGGCGCGTGCGTAACAGTTCGCCGGTTTTGCGATTGGCCTCGGGCAACCGCAGGCCAAGTGTCCGGTCGGCGAAGCCGAGTCGATGGCGGCTGATGAGGTCGTCACTGTCGATGCCCCGGCTGGCGAGGTAGGCCCGCGCCGTGGGCACGGCCTTCAACCGCTCCTGGTAATAGTCGGTCACCTGTTGCAACAGCGTGGCGTCGTCGGCCTCGGGATCGAGCGGGCACGGCAGCACCGGCACGGTGCGCTGGCTGGTTTGCGGGCGGGCCAGGTAAGCGGCTTTACTGCCATCCGCCAGGACCTCGAACGCGTGACGGAAGCTGATGCCGTCGTGGTGTTGCACGAACTGGATCGGGTTGCCGGCTTTTCCGCACGCCATGCAATGCCACAGCCCTTTGTCTGGCGTCACGATGAAGTTGGGTTTATTCGTGTCGCCATGGAACGGGCACAGCCCTTTCCAGTCCTTGCTGCCGTGCTTTTGTAATTCGATGCCCCGGCTGCGGACCAGGGCGATCAGGTCGGTTTCCCTTTTTACCCGGTCGATGTCGGCGTCAGCGATGCGCGGCACGCTCCACCTCCATTTTAAAAAACACCGTCAAGTTTATTTGCACTGACCATCTATGGTCAGTATGCTGACCATATGCAAGTCCTTTTTCCTGCCGTTGCCTATGATGCCCTCATGGCGACCAAATCTCGTTTGCGCACTTTGCGGGAAGCAGCCGGGCTGACCGTGCGTGAGCTGGCCCGTCAAATTGACGAGCAACACACCAATGTTTTGTATTGGGAGACGAGCGGCAACTTGCCGCGTTCCAACGTGCTCGTTCCTATGGCCAAGGCCTTGGGTGTGACCGTGGAAGAGCTGCTCGGCCAGCCTCGCTCCAAAAAGGTGCTCGCCCCTGGTGGCCGTTTGGGCCGCGTCGTCGAGACCATCAGCCGCCTGCCGCGCCGTCAGCAGGACAAGATCGTCGATGTCATCGAGACCTTCGTCGCCGGCCAGCAAAGCAAGGCGGCTTAATTATCCTGATGATCGATCCCGTCACCATTACCGCGGCTGTGAAAAGCGTCTTCGATCTTTTTAAGACCGCCAAAGAGGCAGTTAACCTCATCCCCGATCCCGTGGAAAAAGCCACTGCCTTGGCCAAGCTGGCGCTGCTGGAACAAGAGTTGACGGCCAAGAACATCGAGATCGCAAAAAGCTTCGGCTACGAACTCTGCTTAGCTCATGTCCCGATTCCAGGGATCATGAGGGACGATGGCGATTACTGGCGATGCACGGTGCCAGGTTGTCAGAGAGCCAGGCTTACGGCGGAGGGCCATTCCAAGGAGAGCGACCGATTGTGGGCTCAAGCACAGAGGGAGAACGATGGCTTGAGGAACGACACGTTCATCTAAGCCTGCCGACCAACAGAAGGTGCTGCGCACGGCAGTTTACTTTTCCCACCGCGTTTTGTTCCCGGCCCCCGCCGTCCGTGGGCCGGGAGCAAGACGCAAGCACACCACTTCAGTCGCAGCCAAGCAGCTATCGTGACGCGCAGCAGCGCGGCGCGATGGGTGCGCCTGATGAGGCCCGATCAGGCCGGATTACCCTGGATTAGCCCGGACCAGGCTGAACGCCTGCCCGCCGCCGGTGTCGGATCATTTCGGCACTTTTCGGATCGAGGACGCTCGCCCTTCGGAGCATTTCGGATCATGATTGCTGGCCGGGCACGATTTCGGAGCTTTTCGGACCACGATTTGGCCGTCAAAACGGCCTCTAATTTTTCCTTAGGGGTGACGTGTTCAGCAAAATAGACCCCGCGCCTAGCGGGTCCAAAACCAAGTGCCGATTTGCAGGAAAACGGATGTGCCGGGATCGATGGGATTGATGGCGGCGAGTTCCCACAAAGCTGCGACAGAGTTCCAACGCTGTGGGAAGTCGTGGGAACTTTGTGGGGGCCACCCGTTGGCCCCGTGAGCACGGCTAAGGGGAGATGTCTTCATCAACTTTTAGCTGTGCATTTTGATTCCATGCACCGTCCTGAGCCTATGTCATCGCGGCTGCCTTCACCATGTCTGGCACGATGGATGTGGCCGTGTTTGCCTTGGTTCCTGGGCAATTGTCTCGCTCCTTATCTCATCGAGATAGGACATGGTGTCATCATCAAAATTGGGTTCATTGGATGGGTGCCGTCGTGGTGGACCAGCCGTGACCCGTCGGGCATCTCCGGTCTTTGTTCGGGGCGATTCGATCTCCACCATGGACACCGTGCTGCCAAGCCCGAATCGGCCCGGATGCCTTTCGGCCTTCGTTCGGCCTCGGGTCGTTTCTAAGCGGGGCTTAGACCTATTGCGTCTCCTGCCATCCCTCCATCTTCCCGCCCTGGATGCCATGTAATTCCCGTTGGCACTTGTTGCCAGTGGTTGTGACTTCCGCCCTGCTGCACGCGATGAACTGCCAACTACTGCTCACGTTTACAGTCCTCAAGCCGCGCTTAGGGACATGTGTGACGGTCATTTTCTGATGCTCGATCCGCACTGGTTCCGGGGCTATTTCTGCCTGTCCCGTTCTTCTTTCTCGCGAGTGCAGGGCCTGCGGCGACGGTGATCGGCTATTAGTGAAAAAATCTCATTACCCAATATACGAACTCCGTGAACACCCCTAACAGCATCGCCATGATGAAGGCGACAAGCGCATAGACCTCGGGCGTAATCGCTGGTTTTAAGGAAAACTTACCGAAAATTATCCTTAAAAAATCTTTCATAGCAACTGCCTCAAGCACTAGTCGGAGTCGGCAACGGCATAATAACCCATTCAGAATGACAATTTCCACAGTTGTCTTTCCAAACGCGAACCATCCAAATTGCAGCCTTACCACCAGCTCCGGCGTACGCGATTGAACTTGCGATCCCGCTAAAAATACTATCCATAATAGTAAGAGGCGTTCTTATGAACATTTGCTCATTATTATTTAAGCGCTGACAAGCCATTACCAGGTTGAATTCGTGATCGACCCCAGCTCCAACAAGTAAAATGGCTGCCACGGCGACCGGAATAACTCTACCATCAGGATCAGTATATCGCACCGGATCGTTGAAGGCATAATCGTAAAGATTTGGCCCCTGTCTCATTTCCGCATTCTTGAGTGGATCGCGGCTCAACCACCGGCCCGTGTTTGGATCATAAGCGCGGTACCACGTCAAATTCAGCCCGCTCGTTGCGTGGACGTAATCGCCAGTGAACTGGAACGTGGCGTCAATGGGCGGCGTGGAAGTGTTGGCAGCAGTGTGAGTCGTGGTCACTCGCCCGTAAGGATCGTAGCTGTAGCGGGACAACAGCGTGCCGGAACCATTGGTTAATTCCCTCACGGACCCAAGATGATCTCTTGTGTAGTAGTAAGCCCGACCCGATGCGGTTTCGTAGCTGAACTGGACGGAACCTGTTGCAGTTTCCGCGCTTAAATCGGACTCACTTCTAATCTGACCAAGTGGGCTGCCAAAAAAATCCCAGACGCGGTTTTTTGGGGTGGAGGCCGCCGTTTTCAACGCGACGTGCCGCTGCTTTTTTTTAGCGGCTAAGGAAGGTTCGTCGTGCTCGGCCAGCAGGATCACGAACCGAAGGCTATCGGTTTTCCACGAGGGCGGCAAGCTGTCCTGACGGGTGGCAACGGGCGTGCACATCCTGCAACTTGAGGATGCTGACCTCGGTGTAGATCGCCGTGGTTTCCAGGCTCTCGTGACCGAGTAGCTGCTGGATGTAACGGATGTCGGCCCCGCCATCGAGCATGTGAGTCGCGCAAGTGTGCCGTAACGTGTGGCAACTGCCGTCGAGTCCGGCCTGATCCATCCATTTCGAGACGTAGCGCGAGAGCACGTCAGGATGGAACGGGCCACCATAACCCGTGAGGAAGACGGCCTGGGTGCGCGTGTCGAGGCACAACCGGGGCCGTGCATAGGTCAGGTATTTTTCGATCCAGTAGATGGCCTGTGCGCCCACCGGCACCATGCGGTCTTTTTTTCCTTTGCCTTTGCGGATGTGGATCGTGCGGCGCTCGGCGTTGTAATCGATCATCTCCAGGTGGCACACCTCGAAGCGGCGCATGCCGGTCGAGTAGAGCGTTTCGAGCATGGCGCGGTCGCGCAGACCCAACGGGTCGGCGACGTTCGGCACGGCCATGAGTAAAGCCAACTGCGACGGGGTGAGCGATGCACCCGGCAACCGCTTTTCCTGGCGCGGCATTTCCAACTCAGAGGCCGGGTTGTGCATGATCACGTCGCGCTTCGTCAACCAGCGGAACCAGTCCTTCAACGCACCAAGCCGCGAGGTTTGCGCACTCCATCCGAGCCGCTTCCCGTCCGTCTTGGTGTATTTCGACAACCAGCGCTGGTACGCTTCCAGGATCGGGCGCGTGATCTGCGTCACCCTGGTCAACTCCCGATCTGCCGCCCAACTCAGGAACACCCGGAACGCATCGCGGCGGCTGGCCAGGGTGTTGGGCGAGTAGTTGCGGGCCTCCAGCGATTCGAGGTAGGCGTCCCGCCACAACCCCATCGCGTCGGGCTGAGCACGATCCCACAAGTCGGCCTTCTTATCCTGGCCGCCCCGCAGTTTGCGTTGGCGCATGATGGCCACATTGACGATGCCTTTGGGTAATGCCATACGGGTATGTTACGATGGTTTTTGGTGAGGCTCCTGATGTGCGATTGCGCCACCCCGCCACCTCCGGGCTAAGCGGCCTCCTGATAGCCGCTTGTGGGTGGCGGCGTGGTTTTGCCACCCCCCGCCACCTCCCCCTTTTGCCCCGCCACCTCAACAGCGTAGGCGTGGTTTTTGCGTAATTCTTCGACATCGATCAGGCCGATATGGGCGATGTTTTCCGGCGCGTCGATCTCGATCAACAACTCGTACTGGAACGGCCCGCCCATGCGTCCGCAACGGATCGCGAGGTATTCGAGTTCGACCAGTCTTTCCAAATGCACCCGCACCTGGGTGAGGCTCCAGCCGCACGCATCCTTAATTTCACGGCGGCTAAAGGTGGAAGCGGTTTTGGCGCTCTCGGTTTTCCGTTTCGTGGTGACGATGTCCCGGATGTACTCCAACAACCGGCGCGTTTGCGGCGGCAACTCATCGAGCGAACGGCCCAGCACTTCCGGCGCAAGCTGGTTCGCCAGGCCGATGTCTTCCAAGGTCACGGCGATGTGTTCGACGCTGCGGCCGCGCACGACATGCTGGCCGCGCGGCCGCTGGTGCTGGTGCAACAACGCGATGGCATCGATGAGGGTCAGGTATTTTTCGTGGTCGCGCCGGTTGCGGGTTTGGCCGCTCGGGAACGTGAGGTCCGGCGCGTAGGGATTGAGGACGGGGACCGGCTGCAACAACCGCTGGGCGTTTTTTAATTTGGCCAAGACCTCCTGCCGTTCTTCCTTCGCGATGAGGCCCGCGAGCGTGCGGCGTTGCCGCTGCACCTGGTGGATGCGGTCGGTTTGCGCGGGGGATTCATCGACGGCCAACGTGAGGCAGCGGTTTTGTAATTCCTCATCGAGGTTGATGGCCGTGGTGGTCAGGAAGAGCATGACCGGCCCCTGCACATGGTATTCCTGGGTGACCATGCGGCCTGTGTTCGGGTCTTTGCCGGTGGACGCGATGGTCAATTCGCCTTCGGACTGGAGGAGCTTCAACGCATAGGAGGCTTTTTCCGCACCCGCTTCCTCGACGACCGCGAGGATCTTGTGCTGTAAATTTGTTTCGCCCAGGTAGTACAACGATTGGCCGGTCATGGCCGAGTATTTGATCCGGTCTTCCTCGGGGAAGAACGACAACACCGCATCCATCAGCGTGCTCTTGCCCGCCGCGCTCGCGCTTTGGATGATGATGGCCAGCGGTCGCTCTAATTTCCGCGACACGCCCGCCAAGTAGGCCACGAGGGTGTTGGCTTCCTCGCCGATGATCCCGGCCAGATGGAACGCCTGTTTCAGCCGCTCGATGAGGTTGGGGGCGCGTAACCATTGCAACGCCTCCTCGCGTTCCTCCACGGTCAACGTGACGACGGTGGCGGTGTTTTCCGCGGGCTTCATCAATTCGATTTGCGCCTGTTCCACCGCGAGCAACAACCGGCCAAGATCACGCTTGAGCAAGTCGAGGGTGAGGCCCGTTTCTTCGGCGGCACGCTCGATGTAGCGGCGTCGCTCCACGTCGCGGATGAGATCGATTTGATCGAGGTGGAACCGCTCGCCCGTTTGCACGCGCAACCCGATCTTGAGGCCGTCGCTCGACACGGTTTTTTCCAAACCAGTGACGCGATATTCCCGCTGCTCGATGGTGAGGAACCATGCCTCGCCGCGCTGTTCAAGGATCGGCGACGTGCTCGGTGCTGCGGGATTTTTATTTTTAGTCGCTTCCTCCAAGCTGCTAACAGAAGCAGCTAAAGAAGAAGACGCGGGCGCGGGTGCGACGGGAAGAAGACCGCGCTCCCCGGCCATTTTGAGTAATTGCTCCTGCTGTTTTTCCACCTCCGAAAACGGCGCTGGCCAATACGGTTCCTGGCACCACCCCTGTCCCGTTTTTAACGACACGTTGCTGACCGTCGGCAAGTGCTCGCCGGTTTCTTCGTCGATGTCCATTGCCACGCCCTTTAATTCCTGCCCCAGCTCCTTCGCCAGTGGTGCGGCGATCTCCACCGGGACTTTTTCCCACGGCTCCTTGTCCCTGGGTGGCGGTGCTGATGGTGGCTCAACCGCCGCTGGTGCTGGAGGGGCTTGGCCCCCGCCGCTCCATGCGGCGGCGTTGATGAGCAACGTGAGTGACTTGGCCGCTGGCGTCACTTTGCGGGCGTATTCGTTCGCGTCCATGCCCCATGGGAACTTGATCCGGTACACGTCGATGCCGAGCGTCTGCAATCGCTTCGTGTCCCGTTCCGCCGCCCGGTCCCCGGCGTCGTCGGCATCGTAGGCCAGCCGCACCCGCCGCACTTTTTTCATCGCGGCAGTGTGTTCCTCCGTCCAGCCCTCGGTGCCGTAAATGCACGAGACATTCGTGATGCCCGCCGCGCAAAAGGTCAACGCATCGAGCACCGCTTCGCACAGGATGATTTCCTCGGCCTCGAACGCTGCCGGGTTGAACAGGCCCAAGTGCGGCCCCGGTGAGTAAAGATGCTGCACCGCGCCGCGCTCGATCCGCCGCCCGTAATAGCTGACGATTTTTCCCGCCTGGAACAACGGGACGGTGATGCAGCCGTTAAAATGTTCGTGGCCGCTTTTGCGCCACACGCCCAGCCGGGTCAGGCGCGTCCGCAACAGTTGTCCGGTTTTGCGGTTCGCATCGGGCAGTCGCAGCCCGAGCGTCCGATCCGAGAACCCGAGTTGGTAACGGGTGATGAGCTCGTCCTGGTCGAAGCCGCGACCGGCGAGGTAGGCCCGAGCCACCGGCACGGCCTTGAGTCGCTCCTGGTAATAACCGGTCACCTGTTGCATGAGCGTGGCGTCATCGGCCTCGGGATCGAGCGGGCATGGCAGGACCGGCACGGTGCAGTTTTTCGAGAGTGGCCGTGACGCATAGGCTTCCTTGCTGCCCCGGTCGAGCAGTTCAAACGCATGACGAAAGCTGATGCCGTCATGGTGCTGCACGAATTGGATCGGGTTGCCGGCTTTGCCGCACGCCCAGCAACGCCACAACCCCACGTCCGGCGACACGACGAAGTTGGGTGTCTCCTTGTCTTCATGGAACGGGCACCGCCCCCTCCAGTCCTTGCTGCCGTGCTTTTCCAGTTCGATGCCCCGGCTGCGCACCAGCGCGAGGAGATCGGTTTCCCGCTTGATCCGCTCGATTTCAGATTCAGGGATGCGCGGCATGAGTTTCTCCAAAGGGCGTCAAGAACGATTGCATTGAACGATAGTGTTCAGTATGCTGAACGTATGCAAGCCGTTTTTTCAAGCCTCCTTTATGCTGCCGACATGGCTAATGCTGCGTCCCGACTCAGGCAACTGCGCGAGAAGGCGGGCCTTTCGCTCCGCGAACTGGCGCGCCAAATCAACGAACAACCTTCCAACGTCAACTATTGGGAGACCAGCGGCAATCTGCCCCGCTCGGATGTTTTGGTTTCTATCGCCAAAACCCTTGGGGTCACCGTCGAGGAGTTGCTGGGCGAGCCGCGCCCAAAACGCGCCGTTCCACCTGGCGGCAAGCTGGGCCGCATCATCCAGACGGTTTCCCGGCTGCCACGGCGTCAGCAGGACAAGGTTGTCGATATGTTCGAGACCGTGCTGGCAGGCCAGCAAAGCAAGACCAATGGCCACAGCAAGGCCGCCTGATTTTAGCGGCTAAAGATGGAAGCAACGACGGCGACCAACGGAAGCCGCCTTTCCCCTTCCACCCGCGTTTTGTTCCCGGCCCCCGCCTCCCTCGGGCCGGGAACAAGACGCGGCATTCCAACCGCAGCTCAGCCCCCAAGCTGCCGTCGTGACGCGCTCCTGCGCGGCGCGATGGCAGCGTTCCCCGTTCCCGGATTAAGCCGAATCAGGCTGGATTATCCTGTACCAGGCTGAACGCTGTCCGGGCCGCTGCCCGCCCCCGGTGTCGGAGCATTTCGGCACTCTTCGGATCGAGGACGCTTTCCATCGGAGCTTTTCGGATCGCGATTTTGAAGCGGGCGTCATTTCGGAGCATTTCGGAGCGGCATTTGGCCGCAAAAACGACCCCTAACTTTCGCTTAGGGGTGACGTGTTCAGCAGATTAGACCTCGCGTTTAGCGAGTCCAAAAACCAAGTGCCCATTTGCAGGATTTGCCGATGCATCGATGCCGCTGGATTGATGGCGGAAGTTCCGACGAGGTTCCCACGATGTTCCCACAGCGCCTGGCTTTGAAGTTCCCACAACTCCCACATTGTTCCGACGCCGTGGGAACTTCGTCCAACTTTGTGGGAGTCAGCTTTTCGTTACCCGAGCACGGCTAAGGGGAGATGTCTTCAGCAACTTTTAGCTGTGCATTTCGATTCGCGGCACCGTAATCGCCCTATGTCATCGCGGCTGCTTTTCACCATGTCTGGCACGATGTGCGTGCCCGTGGCTGTCGTGGTGCCTGGGCGGTTGTCTCGCTCCCTATCTCGTCGAGATAGGACATGGTGTCATCATCAAAATTGGGTTCATTGGATCGGTGCTGCCGTGGTGGACCAGCCGTGGCCAGTCGGGCATCTCCGGTCTTTGTTCGGGCCGATTCGATCACCACCATGGACATCACCCTGCCAAGCCCGAATCGGCCCGGATGCCTTTCGGCCTTCGTTCGGGCTTCCTGCATTTCTAAGCCGGGCTTAGACCTATTGCGTCTGACGCGAACTACCCGCCTTCATCTCCTGGCTGACATGTAAAATGGCGGGGGACGTGTGTGGGTACCAATTTTAGCCGCCGCGCGCCTGTCCCCGTTACGTGCCCAGACGATGACCTGAGCAAAATCTTAAAAAGATTCCTCGTAATGCTGCTGACTCGAATCGATCTGGATGCTGTGCTCTGACAGGGTAAAGTGGTAAGGCTTTGTCCAAGGATCATAGATGATTCCATTTAAAATCAGTACGGCGTTTTTATTGGGATTCAATAGGTCGTGCTGACCGCTAAGCTCATTGGCAAGAGCAGCATTATCACTTGGAGGCACCTTATGCTCAGTCGATACGTACTCTTTTACCGCCTCCGCGATCCGCTTCATGCTAGTCATATCGAGCACCAACAACTGGCGATTATGCTGATGCGATTTTTCAAGCGGCTCCACTATCGCAAAAATACAAATGGCGACCACTACCCACCCAAGAGTGTTTTTTATGATCGTCATGGCTCTGCGGGCAAGTTTGTGCCTCCGCCGTAATGATGTTGAAATCCAAAAAAGTCCATTGAGACACCCCAACTGCGACACCCCAACACTTTAAAAGGGTAGCTGTCGAAGCACACGGCACAGACTTTGAAGTCTTCTTTATAGCCAACTATGGCGGCAGAAAGTTCTGATCCAAAATCATCGGGGCCAGGCTCATCACCCATCGTGGCACCATCGGCAGTTGATGATTGATATGGATAAGGAACGGTATGCGCAACGTTGTAAGGTGACGAAAGGTTGACGGGGGCTCCTCCAGTATCATAACTAGGTGTCGTCTCATAATTAGTTCGCGCCCACTGAACGAGTTTGATGTTTTTACAACATTCTTTGGGGTCTTTATGGTACGTAATTTGAACCGGTTGATTGAATCCATTCGGTGTAGGCTCGTTAGCTGGGCCACCGGTCGGAGGATTAAAATTGATATCGAAGGTCCCAGCCGCAAGCCCCAAGCGATCCAAAAGACCTATCGGCTTATCATGGCAATAGGCGTACAAATTCATTCCCCCATTTTCTCCTTTGGGATCACGGCTCAACCATTTCCCTGTGTTGGGATCATAAGCCCGATACTTGGTCAAATTCAGCCCGCTAGCTGCATGGTAATAGTCGCCCGTGTACTGTTTCGTGGCGAGATTGCTGCCGCTGACCAAAGTCACCCTGCCGTAAGGGTCATACGAGTACCGTGCAACGATTGACCCGGAACTGTTGCACACTTCCCTCACAGACCCCAAGTGGTCGGATGTGTAGTAGTAAGCCGTACCGGATTGCTGCTCGCCTTGCGGGAAGAACCTCTTTGTTACGGTGTTACTGGTATCACGCTCCTCGGCCATTTCAGAGCCAATCCAAAGGTAGTTCTTGGCGCTGGTTACGGTGCCGCCGGAGCTCTTTTCGATAATCGAAATCCTCCGGCTCAACCCGTCGTAAGCAAAATTGCTCGTGGCTCCGCTGGGATAGGTGATCTTCGTGAGGCGGTTCAGAGCGTCCCACGTATAGGCATTTCCATTCTCATCGGTCAGGGTGTTTCCGTTGGCGTCGTAGCTGAGGGCGGTTGGGGTAGTGCCGCTGGTGACAGTGGTGAACTGCTGCAATTTTGTGTTGCCGCTCGTATCCTGAGCGACGACGCTGACGATGTTTGTCCCCTCGGGCAGCGGCACGCTGGCGGTAAAGTTGGTGGTTTCGGAAAGGGTGGCCGGGAATGCATTGACCACGACATTGGTCACCGCTCCACTGGTGTGACCGGCCACGGTTTGCGTGGTGGCAGATGAAGTCAAAGCCGTAAGCTGATTCAACGCATTAAACCGGCCAACCGTTGTTCCGGAAGTCGTCGTTTCGGCCAGGCGGTTTCCCGCCGGATCATAATTATAGGCGTTGCTGGCGCTGCCGCCGCTGCTTTGCACGGCGCCGGTCAACTGGTCGGCTTTGTCGTAGGTGAGCGTGTTGACCACCGCCGTGCCGCTGTCGGCCTGTTGCGTCCAAGTAGCGATGGTGCCGACCGGATTGTAGGTGTACTCAAAATTGGACAACGGGGTATTGCTCAACATGCCCGAAACGTAATTGTTGATTTCCTGCAAGCGCTGGTCTCCGCTGTTACCAAAGTAACTGTAATCCGTCTTC
>Ga0302320_10014187_pt1 | contig 16520 bp, 25 predicted proteins | sample Bog_T0_3_FD_202130 | JGI IMG/M metagenome (GOLD analysis project Ga0302320, IMG submission 202130) | Peat permafrost microbial communities from Stordalen Mire near Abisko, Sweden - Bog_T0_3 | ecosystem: Environmental > Terrestrial > Soil > Wetlands > Peat | place: Sweden: Abisko, Stordalen Mire... | reverse complement strand
GAAGACCAAGTGGGCCAATCAGAAGTTCGTGCCCATCGCCTGGGACGGTCACGACGAGGCGTGGCCAGACTCGCGCACTACCGACGGCGACGGCAACGCCGAATTCCCTGCTCCTCCACGCGGCTATACCATCTATGTACCGGCGTAGCCGTTCCGGGAGCTATTCTCCTATTACTGTGTGAGTGGCTGTAGCCAGATTTTATATCCCATCGAGAGAGGAGCCGCCTAGGTGGACACCGCAGACGTAAACTGGCCTGATCGCTTTCCACGACTATTGTGGTCACGTCGAAGTTGTCCCCTTTGTAGCTCGATTGAATTTCGGGCGGCTGAGTCGCATCCACTCGATGGTGTGCTGGCGGTGTTCGCCCTAAAACCGGTTCGCTGCGTCAATTGCTGGCGGCGGTACTACTGGATCGACAAGAGAACGCAAAACAAGACATGACGGCTTCGGACTTACCCCATGAACCGCACTACAATTGTCAAGATCGAACACCGGGTTGCTTTCCACGAAGATGTTCCGTCTTGGCTGGCTCAAAAGCGGGAGCCTTGGTGGGATCGTTCTCCTGGATGGACGACCGGAAAAAGGACACACCCAGACGGCAGACATTCAAGTTCACAGTGTTCGTACTTCGGTTGCCATTGGCTTTTTAGAGAGCCGCTCAAGAGCGTCGAAATGCTACCTAGGCTCGGGAGAATGATCGATTGGTTCATCATAAAGATGATCCTCCAACCGGAATGCTGAGCCGCCAACGATCAGTATCTGTGCAAGAGGCCATCGCCTTCTGACCGCTTCCGCAGACGCGCGAAGGCCGCGGTTTCCGAGAGATGCGCTCAGAATCGCGAGTGCAATCGCATTTTCGTCATGCAAAGAAGAACCTCGCCGTCACTGAAGGCAATCACCACACAGTAGTCAGAATTGGTAAGCAGAAGCGCGTTGTCCGAAAGAACGGCCGTGTCGGGTGCGACGAGGAGTAGCGCTCGTCGCGATGAATCGTCAAGGGCGCGGTGTCCGAGATCGTCAGGTTCCAGACCGCGTCTTGAGACTAGAGGGCGCATGGCTACGTTGGGCATAAGCATTTCACCGGACCAAAGGAAATGATCCAAACAGCATTGTTTGGTTTGCGAAGAGAATGTCTGAGCATTTCGATACATCGACGGTGCTTATTGCTATGTGTTCGAAACGATTGGGCTAAGGAAATACGCCTTGCATATTGTGCCAGATTCCTTTCTCGTTCGTCCTCACAGTCGATGCCGTCTATGAGCTAATTTGCACAGATATTGTTCTCTGAAAGTGAGACGCTATACTCGCGAGAGTTTAGCCGATCTCATCGGATTCACACTTTTAGACGCCTGTACACCGCGGCAACGCGCATGAGATTTATCAGCTTGCAGACGACATCTAGGAAGAGGCGATTCAGATGAGCGGAGACACCAAAAGGCCCTTTGATACCGTCGTCTTCCTTTCCACTGCGGGGCCGGAGCGGCGAATTGTTGCCCTAAAAGCGAGGGAAACCGCGTTTCTGCAAGGGGAATCCGCCAACTCGGTGTTCTACCTCCAAACCGGCCGGGCAGAGCTTACTGTCGTCTCAACGCGAGGCAAGGAGGCTACGATAACACTCCTTGCTGCAGGGGACTTCTGCGGAGAAGAAGCGATGGCCGGAGAGGCCGAATGTCGAACGGCTACCGCTACGGCAATCACTGCGTGCAAATTCCTTCAGATCACAAGGGAGGAGATGCTGCGCACCTTGCACGACGAACATCTGTTCTCCGCTTTTTTCTTGAAGTTCATCCTGAATCGTGGCATCAGAACCCAGGCAGATCTCGTAGATCAGCTCTTCAACTCTAGTGAAAGGCGATTGGCACGAACTCTCTTGTTGATGGCGCAGTTCGGTAAGCCAGGCGAGCCAGAGACATTGCTTCCGCCCGTTACCCAAGAGACGCTGGCGCAGATGATTGGAACAACTCGGTCGCGCGTTAGTTTCTTCATGAATCGCTTTAAAAAGCTAGGCTACATCGACTACAACGGCCGGATTCAGGTTCACACATTGCTGCTCAACGTGGTTCTGCACGATCAGTTGCCAGAGCAGAACGCGTCTAGACCCATACTGCTTGACCTACCCCCCAGATCGTCGCGAATTGCTAAGCGGGCCGCTGCTGCATGATCGGGGACGGTTGCGGCTTGATCAAACTCTATAGCTGAGACTGCCAATGGTAGAAAAGCAATTTGATTGCCGACACAACCGTCATTCCTGAGAAGGCAAGCGAGACCGGCACTTAGCATAACACTCGATGCGGATCACGTTGCCTGCTGGAGATTTTTTCTGCCGACGGATGTGAACACTCGATGACGCAACCGGGGTGCATTAGGCATGTGTCCCGGAGGAGGAATATGCTTCACCGCTTACATGCATTACTTGAGCATCGCGTAATCGCAACGGACGGAGAAACCGGGAAGGTGCAGGACTTTCTTTTCGATGACAGGACCTGGGTGATTCACTATCTGGTCGTCGACGTGAAACGCTGGCTCTCTCGACAAGAGGTGATTCTCCCGGTTACGGCCGTCAAGCAACTCGATTGGGAGAACAAGAATCTTTACCTTGAACTGACGAAGGAGCAGGTGCGCGAAAGTCCCGACGTTGATACGAAAGAGCCTGTCTCACGCCAGCAAGAAATAGCCATGATGGATTACTTCGGTAAGCTGGCCTACTGGGTTGACAGGCGGTCTCCCATGACGTCCTCCATGGCGACCGGCATGGATTACCCGACGCGTACCAAAGGTGAGTCGCACCTGCGAAGTGTTTCCAACCTGGAGGGTTATGACGTATGGGGCACAGACGGTGAAATCGGTCACCTTGACGACTTCATCCTTGACGATGCCTCCTGGCACCTGGGCTATCTCGATGTGACGGCGGGAGAATGGCTTCTCCGCCGATCAGTCCTGGTCCCTACGCGATGGGTCGAGTCTGTTTCGTGGGCCAATCGTCAAGTTCGCTTGCATCACACCCGAGAAAGCATTTAATACTGACCCAAGTCCGACTTAGGGCATTCTTTCGGCGGAGGAACCATCCAGGTCATTATCAAGTCATCGCGTCTCCCCCGAAGAAAGCGATGGAGCACCAGGAAAGGCTCAAATGGCCAGCTCAGAAGTAAAGGAGTGAGCAAGAGCGCACAGATTCCTCCTTACCTTGATGAGATCGTGTAGTAAGTGGAGATACGAGTCGATTCCCGGACGGAACTTCAGACATCGTTGCGTATGGAACGTCTCCGCGAGAGCGACAACCTTCGGGAATTAGCTTGTATTCGAAATAAGGAGTTCTTATGAATGCCTCGAAAGAATGTGCCCATCCTGCTTGCAACTGTGCCTTGGGCTACGGGCAACAATACTGCAGCGAAACCTGTGCCGATGCAAAGAGCGTGACGGAACTAGCATGCCAGTGCCAGCACCCGGCATGCCAAGGCGCAGTGCTCAAGCCGTAGCCCGCCAAGGTGTTCGTTCGTGAATATTTGTGTTGCTATTTCTTAAGGGCGGCACTGGTGGCTCAGGCCACAAAAGGAGTTTTAGTCATGAAACAGTCACACACTTTCTTCTCAATGCCTTCCAAAATTCTTTTGCCGATGGACTTCAGCGCATCGTCCGACGCGGCGCTTGCAGCTGCAACGGATCTAGCCCAACATTTTCACGCCGAATTAAGGCTCTTGCACATCATTCCTACAACGCCGGACTTCAATGGCTCCGACTTCTTCCCAGAGACCTCGGTCCTTCAAGAAGCTAGATCTGGAATTGAAGAAAAGCTCGCCGGGTATACCACCGCCATCCTCGCCAGGGGGATGAAAGCATCCTCCAGCATAGAGATCGGTAACGACGTGGCGGCTACTATTGCGCTTGTCATTGAACGGGAGAGCATAGATATGGTTGTCATCTCAACGCACGGCATGACAGGGTGGCGGCCGACAATCTTCGGATCAACCGCCGAGAAGGTCATCAAACTCGTCGAGTGCCCGCTGTTGCTTCTTCACTCCGCCAAGCCCGTCACACATTCCGAAGAGTCAATCTCGCTGCCTGAGCAGGGCACGTTGGGTATTTCTCAGTCCGGGGACGTTCCCCATTTGTCCGTGCTCGCTCAATCCCCTGTTTCCGAAACATCTTCCAGCAAAAGGTTGGAACACGTTGCCAAGGAGGCTTCGGAGCGCGCTGGGAGAACGGAAAGAACCTATGACCAGGAGCACCAGGGCTTCACAAAGTAGTAGGCTGAAGGGCCGCGCCAAACAAGCGGGGAACGTCGCGCATTCAGTTTCAGTGTATCGGAGTGCGAGGCAGGCAAGCTCTAGCTAAGGAACCAATTCCCCAATTCAAGGGTAACGTCGAAGTCAGAAGTGCATCAGGACGACACAGACGGAGCAATAGCATCTCCAACGTCGCACAGAGGTCCGCCTAAGTAAGCTCCTACCTCTCGACCGAGACTGAAGCAGGATGACGCCGCGGAACCACAGACAAGTCAACGCTCATCACATAAACAGCTATAGCTGCAAAGATGAAACAGACACCGATCCAGAAGCGCCAATCTCGATGTGTGCGTCTCCAATAGGGAACGGAATATTCATGGTTCACCGTGGGACGGGTTCCTTCGTCCGGATGGTGATGGTGCTTGATCTCGCCCATTTTCCGCTCCTCGTGAGCCCGGTGGAGATTGCCGTCCTTCATTCGAGAATTGATCCGACCACACTCCCAAGTACCCAGGTTATGCCGGCCGCCAACGGCGAATGGGGTTGTGGCGCGCTAGTCTCTGTCTGACCTTCTCGGCCGTACGAAGAACACTAGAGCTATGCCGGTAACGAGCGCTATCCCCCCAAAGATTGGGAGCACTGGATTGATCTTGTGATGTTCGAGGGTCGCCTGAAACAGGAGGCGCACAGGCGACGCAAAGTATGCGAGCAAAAGGGTACCGAGTCCAACCAGGATGATTCCGACAACTGTGACGAGTTTCACGGCCACCTACTTTTGGCCTGAAGAACGAAAGCTAACAAGGCGTCACCTAGTCTCTCACCGCAGTCCTCGGGATTCTGGTTCGAATCGCACACCTGGTAGCGGCCGCTTGGCTCTCGGACGGCACAATTCGAAAGCAGCGAATCTCGGGGACCAATTACAGACATAAAGCGGGAACAATCCGCATGCGAGGCGATTCGGCAGCGGAAGCGCGCTGTGCGGAATTGCTCAGACAGTAGGTCCGAACAGTGGAAACATGAAGTTGAACGCGTGCCCAATTTGCTAGCGATCGATCCATCGATCGGCTGCCGCGCTTCCACACAAAACACTTCAGCTAACTAGCCGAAGAGATGGCGAAAAGCGCCTACAACGAACGGATAAAGGAGACTGCAAGTGCCAACGCTCAATTCAGTAGTCGCGATTTATGACACCCATGTACAGGCCGAGGAAGCTGTGAAGGAACTGCAAGAGGGTGGTGTCGATATGAAGACCCTTTCCATCGCAGGCAAAGGCACCCATACCGACGAGCACGTCGTCGGCTATTACAATGCTGGCGATCGAATGAAGTACTGGGGCAAGATAGGCGCATTCTGGGGAGGATTCTGGGGATTGCTTTTTGGATCCGCGATGTTCGCAATACCAGGGATAGGTCCGCTGCTCGTGGCTGGGCCATTCGTAGCATGGATCGTGGCGGCTCTTGAAGGCGCAGTTGTCTTCGGGGGTGTAAGTGCCGCTGGAGCAGGCTTGGTCAGTATCGGTATTCCCAAAGACAGCGTCATCAAGTACGACATTGCCTTGAAGACCGACAAATACCTACTGATCGTTCATGGAACGCCAGACGCAGTCGACAAGGCCAAGGACATCATCTCGGGAACCCGGCACAGCTTCTATGCCGTCCACGAGGCCCCTGTGTTGGTTTAGTTGGTCGCGTCCCGCGCGCAATAACCGCCGCGCACTCATCTGACAGGGTGCGGGGGGTTGACCATGCAACCAGTGGAATTCATACGAGGTTATCCCAGTGAAAAAGAACAGTTCGTTCCCCGCTTTGATCTTCATCGTCATTCTAGCGGTTGGTGCTGTAGTGGCCTATGCCCTGCATGCTGCTTCGTTGGGGTTGCTTGCTGGCTGTGTCCTGGCTTGCGCCCTTCTCGTTGCCTGGTTCATCTCGGCCGGCATTCAGGTTGCTGATCAATGGAGCAGGGCGGTTGTACTGCGACTGGGAAAGTTTCGTTCGCTCCAAGGCCCCGGCCTCTTCCTTATCATCCCGCTCATCGACACGATTCCTTATTGGATTGACACTCGAGTTCTCACAAGTTCGTTCAAGGCTGAGAAGACTCTGACCAAAGACACAGTACCCGTGGATGTCGATGCGGTACTGTTTTGGAAGATTATCGATCCACAGAAGGCCGCACTTGCCGTGGCGGACTATCAGGCAGCGATCGGCTGGGCGTCCCAGACGGCCCTGCGCGATGTGATAGGCAAGACCATGCTCTCCGACATGCTGGAAGGCAGGGACAAGATCAGCGATGTGCTTCAGAAGATCATCGACGTTCGCACAGAACCGTGGGGTATCAACGTCATCTCGGTCGAGGTGAAGGACGTCCTGATTCCTTCTTCGCTCGAGGATGCGATGTCGATGCAGGCACAAGCCGAGAGGGAGAGACAAGCCCGTGTCATCCTTGGCGATTCAGAGCGTCAGGTGGCAGAGAAGTTCGGCGAGGCGGCGAAGACCTATGCCAATAACCCCGTTGCCCTTCACCTGAGGGCCATGAACATGCTCTACGAAGGCCTAAAGCAAAACTCAACCATCGTCATCGTTCCAAGTTCCGCGGTCGAAACGATGCAACTGGGTGGCCTTGCCGGATTGACAGCGCTGACCATGGGCCTGGGCAAAGAAGGAATCCCTCAGCAGACCATCAACGAAGCCGACAGTACACCAACGGGCCCGAGCATACCCGCGTCCGCGATATAGGGGATCTCTTCTTCAGATTCCTCAGAGCCAGTAGAGCATAGGCGAAGAGTTTCCTTATACGCCAGCGTTAGCGGCGACATTGTGAGTGGACCCTGCTTTATCCCTTAACGTGGTACCGAATACTGCCACGGCGGAGGCCTTCGCCAACATGTTAAACTTGATGAATCATCGCCGGCACTACTTCGGATCAGGTTTCTATCCTGACGGCTTTGATCAGGCCGCGAGTGTATTGCGGGGACAGTTGGTGAGAGGAAACCAACGAGATGACGGTTCCGGCCAGTGACAGGTTTACCACACTGCCGATGTATTCAACGTAAACTACTGGTTGGAGATTGTTTTTTCCGCGGGCATCGCCGCACTGGGCCTGGCACTCAACAGCCCGGCTGTCATCATTGGCGCGATGTTGATCTCACCCTTGATGGGGCTCATCATGGCCACGGGACTGGCCTTGGCTGCCCGACGCCAAAGTGGAGGCACGGTCGGCGATGTAGAAGGTAACGGCCTCCGGCGTCGACGGAAGCGACGGCAACTGATGCTCGCGGCACCAGGACTCGAAATCGCGCCAGTCGTTTCTGTAAGCCTTGAGTGTTGCCGGGGCCTTGGCTGCTGCAACGAAGGTCTTGGCCGTCTCAATCAGTTCTTCAAGGCTGGCTGATTTAGGGGTAAGGGAATGCATATGCGGTTGCATAGACTCCTTTCGGTGGGGAGGCACATGTGTGCCGTATTCCGGGACCTCGGGATCGAAGAATCGACATGGTGGGAAAGTCCGCGGTTAATTCGGGCTACGCGACTATGGAGGCTTAGTAAGATTGGGAGCGGAGACAAAATCGCCAACGAACTGCTCAAAGTGAGCGCGTTGGGATCGATGCGCGTGAGCATTAATCCCTCCGCAAGTTACGTCGGATAGGTTACATTGTGAGTACGCCTCCCCTTTTCGCGGGTGTCTCAGTTCGCGGGGCATCGAATCCGAAATGGGAACAGGTCATTTGGTATCCAAGTATTCGGCAATCCCGCGGCCAAGAGCACCACATCCGTTGTGCGATCCAGCGCCGATTTCAAACTGCATGCGCCAACGGGACGATGGGGAGTCTTCCCGCGCAGTCCACCGCGAGGCCATGACCATGTCCGACGAGTTGAGGTTCGACGCCGTTACCTTCCTGGCCAGTTCAGGGGTTGGAAGAAAGCTTGTCCAACTGAAGGCGAAAGAGACATTCTTCGCGCAGGGAGATGCCGCCGACTGTGTCTTCTATCTGCAGAGCGGCCGCGCCAAACTCACCGTCGTCTCGGAACGGGGCAAAGAGGCCACCATCACCTTGCTCGCCTCCGGCGACTTCATTGGAGAAGAGTCGATCGCCAGCGTCTCGGGCCTGCGCCTCGCGACAGCGACCGCCAGCACGCCCTGCATGGCACTTAAGATCGAGCGCAGCGAGATGATCCGTGTGATGCACGAGGAGCGTGGCTTCTCCGACCTGTTCGTCAAGTTTCTACTTGCCCGCGGGATGCGGACCCAGGCCGACCTGGTCGATCAGCTCTTCAACTCCAGCGAGAAGCGTCTCGCTCGCATCCTTCTGCTGATGGCGGAGTTCGGCCAACCAGGCGAACCCGAGACACTGATTCCGGAGATCACTCAGGAGACGCTCGCCGAGATGATCGGCACCACTCGATCCCGCGTCAGCTTCTTCATGAACAAGTTTCGCCAGCTCGGGTTCATCGAATACAACGGCCGCATCCAGGTACACAAGTCGCTGCTCAATGTGATTCTGAACGATCAATCCTCAGAGCAAAATGCAATGAGTGCTCCTCTCGTGAGAAGTGGACCGGTGCAATCAAAAGCAATACTGAGAAAGGCCGCAGCCGTTGGCGTCAAAGTCAAACATCACGATGGGCTAAAGGACTAGGCAACGGCATACCTAGATAAGGTAGGCTTCGAAAACGGTCGAAGATAGCATCTCGATGTAGCGGCTCTGAATACCCATCTCGCTCCGCCAGTATGTGGTTGAGGTGGGCCTGTGCGGTGCGCAGGCCGCCGTTGATAGATTTGGCGATGTAGTTGCGTTTCCGAGTTTCCGGATCGCGGCCGACGTAGATGCGGACCATCCACACTTGCGGTCCGCGGCGGATAATCTGGCCAGTCTTGCGGGCCATATGTTGCCTTCTTAAAAGATGAAAAAGCGGCACACGTGTGGCAGACGTGGTCGCTGCTTTGGGTTGGTTTTATTGGTGATTTGAGACGTGAAGACTGACCGGGGTTCAGCTAGCCGTTTCCCCGAAGGCCCGCGTGTTAGCCCGCAGTCGGCGTACAACTAAAGCACGCTTGATGCCGGGGAGTCAGGTTTTATCGGGGCTGGAGCGGGGCGTTATTGTCCATGGATGAAGAAAGTTTCATCTTCATTACCCTGAATGCCGCAGAGTTTGTCGGGCCTTCCGTTTTGAACTGCCGTCGCCAGACAGTTCTGGATGTGACTCTATTGTTGCGGCGTGAAATATTGTTGTCCCTTGGCGACTATCTGCCATTCTGTCAATAGTTCCTGCCATTATGGCAACTACTGGAGTACACTACGAGCATGGCAGTTCCTAATACCAAAACCATCACCACGTTCGTCGGGTCAGCGACCATCATGCCTGGAACACGCATCGGCAAAGCGCTCGGACTGAAAAGCATGGAAACTCCATCGTTCATGCAGGCCGCCAAATCTGGCCTAAGTTGGAACGCCGTGCGCAAGTTCCTCGATATCATCGGACTCTCTCAACAGGACCTCGGTAAGTATTTAGCCATCCCTGAGAGAACCTTTGCCCGCCGCCGCGAGACCGGAACCTTCGATCGAAGAGAGTCCGAACAACTGCTGCGCCTAGCCGAAATCTCTCAGGCCGCCCTCGGACTGTTTGACGGCGATACTGAAGCCACCCGAACGTGGCTTACCTCCCCGGTACGAGGCCTCGGCAACGCACGCCCTATAGACTTCGCCCAAAGTGAGTTCGGCGCCCGCGAAGTGCGCGATCTGATTGGACGGCTAGCCGATGGAGTCTTTTCTTGATCCAAGCTTGGCGTATAACCAAGACCACAGACTTGAAGAAGGCTTTTTCAGGCGAGGGCTCCAGGCTCTACGGTGGGCGATGGAACAGTAAGGGAATTGCCGTCGTTTACGCTGCCGCTACCCGCTCTCTGGCCATGCTCGAAATCCTCGTTCATATGAGGAACGCTCAGCAAACGGTAGCTCCAATTCCCTACATGCTGTTCCCCGCTTCATTTAACGAACGCCTGGTCGAGGAAATCCCACTGGCGAGTTTGCCGCCAGGCTGGGACATCGAACCGCCAACTAACTCAACCAAGTCCATTGGAGACGCTTGGGTCTCCGCAGCCAGCAGTCTGGTCCTCTCCGTGCCGAGCGTCATCGTTCCCGAGGAACGCAACTACATCCTCAATCCAGGTCACAAACTGTTCACCCAGATTCAGTTTGGATCGTCCATGCCCTGCAAGTTCGATCCGCGACTGCTCTGAATATGGCCGCCCCGCGCTTGTGCTCCTGGCGCCGGCTCATTCTCAGGACATAAGGAGCCCTTTTATTTGCGCAGATAGTTCAGGCAGTCTAAAACTGGAATCATCTTGGATGAAGCTTTGCTATGGCCAAAAGGGCTAAAGCCCAGCAAATAGGCGTTAGGTTGAAACTTTCATATCCAGAGTGACACTCTTCGGCACAGCTATTGGTAGGGGAATTCCGCGCCGAATCGAGTATCCCCGAGACGCGGCAACACGTCGAACCAGGACGTCGCGCTCTAACCCTTCTGACTCGGTGTTTACTGTGCTTTTGCCGCGAGCGCATAGCTTGTGCTCCGGCCGCCCTCCGGGTTGCGGACCAAAATGCGATGCTCTACGAGACGCAGAATGTCCCGTAGAGCCGTATCCGTAGAAGATTTGGCGAGCTTAGCGTATTTCGATGTTGTGAGTTTGCCCTCGAAGCCGTCCAGCAAACGGTTCAGCACAAGGCGCTGACGCACGTTGATCGCTATACCGGCGATCCCTTCCCAGAAACGTGCCTTGGCGAGGACAGCGCTCAGTGTTGTTTGGGCGCCGTCGATGGCGCCGCCGAGGCAGTTGAGGAACCATTCCATCCAGGGCGTAATGTCCAGCGTTCCTTTCTGTGTTGCTTCAAGAATGTTGTAGTACGCTCTGCGCTCCTGCTGGATCTGGGCTGACATGCTGTAAAAACGCTGAGAGCTGTTTTCGGATCGTGCGAGCATCATGTCCGTAATTGCCCGCGCAATTCGGCCGTTTCCGTCCTCGAATGGATGGATGGTCACAAACCAGAGATGGGCCTTCCCGGCTTTTAGGACAGGATCTGTGTCGGCATTTGCGTTGAACCAGTTCAAGAATGCCTGCATTTCGCCATCGAGCCCGTTTGCGGCCGGTGCCTGGTAGTGAACACGCTCCCCGCCGATGGGACCAGATACAACCTGCATTGGACCGTTGCTATCATGACGCCAACCACCTGTAGTGATTTTGGTCATGCCGCTGCGACCTGTAGGGAATAGCGACGCGTGCCAGGAAAACAACCTTTCGGCTGTAATCGGTTCGTTGTAGCGCCCCGTTGCGTCGAGCATCATTTCGACGACGCCTTCAACATTGCGGTCTGCGGGCTTGAGGGCGCCGATATCGATGCCGAGGCGGCGCGCAATGGAGGATCTTACTTGTTCGGGATCCAGATGCTCTCCCTCAATTTCGCTGCTCTTGAGCACGTCCGCCGCGAGGGTTTCGAGGACCGCCTCCTGGCGGAGTTTGAATCCGAGGGCCCCCATATAGCCGATCAGTCGGCCCTGCCGGTGGCGGATGGCGGCGAGCGGTTCGGCCAGCCGCTCACGATTCCAGGTAAGCTGGGGCCAATCTTGACGTTCGTGGGTGTACATTCACCGCGCCTCCTGCGGTGAATATACACCATATTCACCGCAGGAGACAATACATTCACCGCACAACATGCGGCAAATGTATCTTTCTAATCACCGCCAAGCTCAAAGCTTAATCCACAGCCGCCCGGGAAATTAGTTGAGATAAATCATCTATGTAATTGCAAATACGTTTGTTACATCGCTGCTGGTCTCGCTCGATCCTCATCTGAGGCAGTGTGTATCGAGCTTCGGTCGGCTGGAACTAGCGGAGAATTGGCTGAAATTAACCCGCTGGTCCTCCTTGCCGCAGTCAAACTGACCTACCCCTTCCCCGCGCAGGACTCACCTTCTCTCGCTCACTGCGCCTCAGCAATGATCCAGCGGACTCGCTTCAATGGAGACCGTCCTAACTGGTCGGCGAAGGTACTTCGCTCCCACCACATAGGTTTACATGCCGCAAGCGTCGGCAATCATGCAGCTCAATCGGATATATCCGATGAAGGAATCAACAATGAACGAATATGAAGCAGATGAGAATTTCGACTATGAAATAGACGATAATGCCGGGGCGTCGCCGCTTTGCCCAAGCAATGAGTACAGCGACGACGATAGCGTGGAGTTTAGGATCGACTCACACAATCAGTATTACGGGCGGTGGGCTGCAGAAAAGTGGCTTCTTCGTCTCTATTTTTTTCCGATGCCACCGCCTTCCATGTCGAGGTTCAGACCGGTGAAGCGGACCGAGAACACCTCTGACGAGCTGCCGTTTTAATAGTCAACATTCTGCGAATAGTCCTCTTCCAGCTGTATCCGATGCGCCTTCGGCCGATATCACGCCACAAAGCGCTCGCTATCGCCTTGCGCCCCTCCCAGCCTGATACACCGGCAACGTTATAGCATTCCGCCATGCAGCAGCACGGCTGGCAGAATTGGTTGCATTCAGCACCGGCCTGCTGCAATGCCACGTCTGTACAGTTTCCGTTTTATGCTGGAATGCTCTGAACACCATATTGAGATTAGACTGACGTGTCGGCCGGCAGTCTATTTCCAATCGTAACCCGGAGGCAATGCGTACTCGGTTCCACGAACGCCAACAGAACTCGGAGGCCCAAACTGCAGATACAACCTTCTCGCCTCATCAGCAGTTAAAGCAAACTGACTATGTTCCCCACGCTGCCATAAGCTTAACAACTCACGAGTTGCTTGAGATCGTCGTTCTATGCCCCACGCTGACTTCTCAGAGAGAAAGTTCTTTGCTTGCTCCGTTACGGTTGTCTGGAGATCCCGAGCAGAAAAGTAGGTTTTTGCACGATGGCGCGACTGAACAGACTTTGTCCTCTTGTTATCGGTTAGTTTCCCCCAGATCAGTTGCGCTTTAACGGACGGAGAGCACTCTAATCCGCTCACCAGTTCTGCAATGCGTAAATCTATCAGGGTTAGAACCTCGTACGTTTGGTACATCTCGAGGTTTTCCCTCCATTTCGAGGGCGCATATCGATGCTGGAACGCAGCAACTAATTTTCCGAGATCGTCCATTCTAACGTCGTTCGCGATCTTAAGGTAGGTGTATTCGGGGTCTTGGCTTCTCTCTTGCTCATATATGTACTGAATATCAGGCATCTCTCCTATATGCCTTTGATGTGCAAATCGAAAAAACCAGCTCAAGTCGCCGATCTCCTCCATGTGCAATCCATGGGCCTTTATGCTAGACGGGGTCACCAAGGGATTCTCCTCTAACATCTTGAATCCGCGCATCAGATAAATTCTCCCATCTTCTGGGGGTAAATCACCGAACCTGTTCACACGCTTGAACCAAGGAAATTCTGGATACCAATCAGGATTGTTCTTCCACCAATCAACACAGAGGTCCCAGTAATACACCCACCATCTACGAACCTCAGCTTGGACATACCAGGCTAATGGGCTGTAATTGATTCTGGCGATCAGCTGCTTATGATTTGTTAGCCAAGCGAAGGTCTCCGCCGAATCGAGATTTGTGCAGAACGCATTCTTTCCCGGGCGCCCTCGGGCAGGTTTGACGAAAAATGATTTCCTGAGTGGAAGTGGCATGTTCTCACGTTCACGCATGCTCTTGAAATCTCTTCGGCACACGAAGATGTTTCGAAAATCAATGTCTACACGAACGTATTCGGGCTTGATTATTCCCTTACCAAAAGGCTTCTGTGGCTAGAACAATTTCCGAACTTCCGGCCGTTCCGATTTGGTAATTTGGTGGACCATTCTTGTGCTGGAATCAAAGTTAACTACAAGCGGCACACTACGCAATTCGCAGGAGGCTGAGGTGAGCGAACCATCCGACATTTTCACGGACAGCTATCTCGTCCAACCCGAATATCTCCGATTCACTACCAAGCTCAATGATGTTCTCCATGACATTCTTAAACATGGATTTGGCGAGGCAGTGATTCGCATTTCAATCCAAAAAGAGAACAAGCGCACGATCGTGATCGAATCCGGTAAAAGCTACCAATACACTGTCAATCTATCTGAAATGCAGAAATAGCCCTCGAAATCCGGACTCCTGAGACTGGAGCCTTCAGCTAAGAACTACCGCCGCATGACCCGTGTGATTCGGGCGTAGGCGTTCCGGGCACACAGCCTAAGGAACGGAATACGTATGGATCCGCGAGACGAGCTACTCGCTGACACTCAGCGCATATTTGCCAAATTCGCGGATCGCCTGACGTCGGAGCAGTCCCGGGACTGCCAGGCAAATGTCGTCGGATTTCTCCGGCTACTGACCGAGTGGCAGATCAGGGCTGAGGATCAAACGCCGTCGCCCAGTTCAGCCCCAACAGGCAGCAGCGATTCCACGCGGCACTCGCACCCACAGAACAAAAAGACCCCATTACTTCGCGCGCGTCATTAACCGGGACGCATGGATATGCGGAGGCTACGAGTCTATCAGCTGAAAAATGGGAGTCCGACACCACAACTTCGTTCGGATCTACGAAGCACACATTTCATTCATTTAGCGGAAGACACAGTGAAGCGGCCGCATTCCGGACTATGTGCTTTCTGAAAAGACGAGAATCATGGAGTTAATCAATTTTGCCAAGAAAGACATTCAAAAAGATCCAGCATTCCGAATCTGCAAGCAGCGACCAAGCTGTTATTTACTTCCGCGTGTCGTCGAAACCCCAGGACGAGGATGGTTTTTCGCTTCCTGCACAGCGCAAATTACTCATCGAATATGGGAATTCTAGTGCGCTGAGAATCGTAGAGGAATTCGTTGACATCGAAACTGCCAAGACAAGCGGAAGAAGTGCTTTTGGCCAGATGGTCAAGTTCTTACAAAAGAATCCTTCGGTAACACACATCCTCGCAGAGAAAACTGACCGTCTATATCGCAACTTCAAAGACTATGTATTGATTGACGAATTAAGATGCACCCTGCACCTCGTAAAGGATGGCCAGGTTCTTTCTGCCGACTCAAGGTCTTCAGAAAAGTTTCTTCATGGCATCAAGGTTCTCATGGCGAAGAACTACATCGATAACCTGAGCGAAGAGGTGCGTAAGGGAATGACGGAAAAAGCCGAACAGGGCATCTGGCCTTCACGCGCGCCACTTGGCTACCTTAACGCTAAGCTACCCTCGGGGAAGAAAGGCATCGTGCAGGACGAGAACAGAGCCAAACTTGTACGCCGGCTTTTCGAGATGTATGCAACGGGCAATTTCTCGCTAAAGCAACTAACCCAATGGGCTGCGCTTGCAGGGCTGACTTTTCGCGGGAGTGGCAATCCCATAAACAAGGCCACAATTCAAGGTATTCTGCACCACCTGATCTACACAGGCGATTTTGAGTTCAGTGGCAAGCTGTACAAGGGTATCCACCAACCTATCATCTCCCGCGAACTCTGGGACGAGGTCCAGTCAGTTCTGGACCACAAGTGTTCGTATCGCTACCGAGTGATTAAGCATGATCTCCCGTTCTCGGGTATGATCCGCTGTGGTCATTGTGGCTGTGCGGTTATCGGCGAAATCAAAAAGGGAAAATATATTTATTACCACTGCACCGGTCAGCGCGGAAAGTGCCCCGAGAAGTATGCGCGCCAAGAGATGATTGAGGCTCAGTTCTGCGATGCAGTTCGTAGAATTGTCTTGCCAGAACCGTTCGTGGGATGGGCAAGTGAGGTTCTTCGTCAGGCTAACGCAGATGATGCCAGCCTTCGTGAGGAGGCGATCAGTCGCCTCACCGCACGAAGCGAACGCGTTTTAACACGCCTAGATGCGATGTACATCGATAAACTTGAAGGCCGCCTAACAACGGAAATGTACGACCGCCACGCTGGACAATGGAAGCCAGAACTTGACCAGCTTGAACGGGCAATCGAACACCACCAAGCAGGCAGCAATAATAGCTACTTGCCGGAAGGAACGCAGCTTCTGGAACTTGTTAGGATATTGCCAGAATTATTCGAACGGCAGCCGCCACACGAAAAACGCGAACTTCTCAAATTTGTCATATCGAACTCGACCTGGAAAGAAGGTACGCTAACTGTGATTTACCGCCAACCGTTTGATTTATTTACCACTTGGAGAGAAGCAATGAAAAAGGACCCCGCGCCGGAACAGACGAAAAGCGGCCAAAATGAAGAATGGCTCCTGAGGTAGGACTCGAACCTACAACCCTTCGGTTAACAGTTGCGAGGAAGCCTTTTA
>Ga0302320_10014186_pt1 | contig 16521 bp, 17 predicted proteins | sample Bog_T0_3_FD_202130 | JGI IMG/M metagenome (GOLD analysis project Ga0302320, IMG submission 202130) | Peat permafrost microbial communities from Stordalen Mire near Abisko, Sweden - Bog_T0_3 | ecosystem: Environmental > Terrestrial > Soil > Wetlands > Peat | place: Sweden: Abisko, Stordalen Mire... | reverse complement strand
ATCGGGCGGGCGTGGAATACGACGTGACGCCGCAGGCGATGGCCTACGCGACGGTTGCGTCAGGCTACCGGCCCGGTGGCTTCAATGGTGATGGTACGACGTTCCAGACTGAGCAAGTCCGCGACATCGAAGCGGGCATCAAGAGTCGGTTCTGGAACAATCGTATGCAGGTCAATGGCGACGTTTATTGGTACGACATTCAGAACTATCAGCTGTTGGACTTCTATTTCCCGTCCTGTTTCGGCGCCGGACCGCCGGACACCTACAATCTGGGCGCGCGAATGTATGGTGCGGACCTGAGTGTGCAGGCGCTGATGACGGAGCAGGACACCATTAAGGTCGCCGTTTCGTGGGTGGACGACAACTTTACGAGCAGCCAGATCATTAGCTACAACGGGCCGACGAGCTGCCAGGGCGGCAATGGGCCCGAGGTCAGTTCCTATACGATTAATGCCTCGCCGTTGCCGCGCTCCCCAAAGCTCAGTGGCAATCTGAGCTATACGCACTCGTTCGGGCTACCTAACGGAGCCAGCATCGATGCGACGCCGAGCGTCTATCTCACCGAAGCTTACTTCGTCAATCCGGTTGAGAACCCGTACGGCAACCAGCCGGGATATGGGACGGAGAACTTCACGCTGACCTATAAGGCGGGCGACGGCAAATGGACGTTGGCGCTCTGGGGAAGGAACCTCAGCGATGAGGCCGTGAAGAACTCACTGAATCCAATGATTCTTAATGCGCCGCGGACCTGGGGCGCAACGATTCAGGCGCACTTGAACTAGCCAAACTTTATCCTGCGATCCGCAATGATCGAGGGCGCACCACGGGTGACCGGGTGCGCCCTTTTTTCAAACCTAGTTGGCACTGCTATGAAAAAGGGCCGGTGCTTGCACCGGCCCTTCATGCTCGAGCAGCAGAATCCCTGGACTAGGGAAACTTGCTAAAAATCGCCGCCACCGCCGCGTTGATCTTGGTCTGCGCATCCTCACCGGTCAGTTTGGTCACATCCTCATTGGCCGAGGCATGCCAAATCGGCTGATGCGACTGCGCGTCGTAAATGTCAACCGCGACGCGACCTTCGCTGTAGGCATACGGGTAATCCCAGGCGCCCATATAGGCGCCGCGACGCCAGCCCCAGCCGGCACCCCAGCCCCAGCCGGGATAGCCATCGCCTTCCACTACGTTGCGTACCCCGATCCCGTAACCCACGGTACAGTCGGCAGTCGCGCCGGTGGCGGCTGCCTGAATGCCCTTGGCCTGCATGTTGGCGGCTATTGCATCACGCAACCGGCTCTCATTCACAGGATTGGCAAATGCCTGCGGTTCGCCGTGCGTGGCCCGGAACTCATTCGCCCAGGTGTAGGTGTGGCAGGTGGCGATCGTGGCCTTCGGATTGTGATCCGTCGTCACCTGCACGGTGGTGCAGCCGCCCAGGAGCGCCACTGCGACCGCGCCGGCTACCGTAGCCATTACTTTAGTATTCAACATAAATACTCACCTCCGCCTTGCACACGCTCGCCCACAGGGGTCCGCACACTTGCTAACGTATCAGCGCCTGATCCGATGACACGGCGTATCGTCGCGGTGCTCCGAAGCGTGGGCCACGCTACGCCATTCATGCATGCAATGATATCAGGCACTCCGCCATTATAATTCAAGTGAAACTCCTCGAACCGGGCGAACATCGCCGGACCCGGACCCACAATTTTGCCCGCGGTTAGACTGTTTTGATGCTGAAGTGCGGGGTCGTGCGCTGCGTGAGCTCCAGAGCGGCCAGGGGGCCGAGGGAAGCAGGGCCGATGACAGTAGAATGCAGGGCAGCATATGTTGCGCGAGCTGCGCGTTGCGAGTTCGCGGCTGGCGCTCGCCAGTCCCAGGGTCGATCGGGAACAGGGGAGAACTGCCATGATCTTGATCGGAATGTTTGACTCGCCATTTGTGCGACGCGTTGCGGTCAGCCTGAAGCGCCTGGGATTCGAATTCGAGCACGCCAACTGGTCGGTGGGGCGGGATTTTGAAATGATCCGCGAGTACAACCCCTTGGGTCGCGTGCCGACGCTGGTACTCGATGACGGTGAGTCGCTGGTGGAATCCGCCGCGATTCTCGATTATCTCGATGAACAGGCGGGCAGCGCACGCGCGCTCTTGCCAGTCAGCGGCGCAGAACGGCGCGAGGCTCTGCAGTTGATGGCCATTGCGACCGGCGCCGCCGACAAAGCCGTAGCACAGGTCTACGAGCGGGCGTTTCGCCCCGTGGAGAAACGCCACGAGCCCTGGGTCGCGCGCTGTCGGGCGCAAGTTGATAGTGCATTGGGCTTGCTGGAGGCCCACTGCCTGAGCCGCGCCGAGCACACCTGGCTGATCGGGACGACGCTGACGCAGGCCGACATCACGGTGACCTGTGCCTGCAGCTTTATCGCCCAGGCGCTGGCATCGCCTGCGGGCCTTTATCCGTCATTGGAACGGCAAGTCCAGCGCTGCGAACAGTTACCGGAATTTCGGGCTACCTACGCGGCGTTCTCGGCACCCGCCGATTAGGGACACGGTGCGTCCTGCCGGATCGGCACGGTTTGCGGGGTGCGGGCAAGCCCTAACAGGCTTCCTAGCTCGCGCTTAGGAGCAGTTCTTGCCGTGGGCAGGGCGATCACCTGCTGCTTTAGCGTCAGCCTCGCTCATATACTGGCCTTGCTTGGTCGTGCCGTACCACAAGTCCCCCTGGCAGTGATACACCTTCGAGCCGCCGTTGACCCACACCTGCCCCGGACCACCACCAGGTGCAACGGTGCTTGTCGGGGCCGCCTCCTTCGCAGGCGCAGTGGCGGGTGCGGCCGCCGGAGCCGCGGCGGAGGCTGCTGGTGCTGAAGCCGTCGGCGATGCGGTGGTCGAGGCCGGAGCGCCCCACCAGGTCTGGACACCCTGATGAGCGCTGCAGGCGCCCTTACGGGTCGCCGCCGAGGAGTAGGTTCCGTCATTGCATTGGCCAGCGCTGCCGGCGGGGGCGCCGGGCGGGGGTCCGGTGCCGGTCTGCGCAAAAGCGGCACTGGCCAATAACAGAACTGCGCTCAAATACAGGGGCTTGAGCGGGTTTTTCATAGGCTGATTCCTTCCTGAATTCGTGATTTGCCGCGCTGCTGGTCCTGCCGCACGCTCCGGTGCGCTCACACTACCCAAATCCATAGCGATGCGCCCTCTCCTCAGCCCTGCCGGAGGCATGCTAAGGTGCGCGCCCGCTGCAGTACAGGCGCACCCTAAAATTTGCGCCTGGTGCAGGCAGCGATCCGCTACAGAATTGAGGAGTCCGAACGTGGCCGAACTGGAGATACCCGAAGCCCATGAGGGCGATGAATTTGGCAAGCGTGTTGGTATCTCGGTCGGCATCATTGGCATCGTGCTGTCAGTGGTGACCATTATTTCGCACCGTGAGCACACGGCTGCCGTTGTTCAGCAGACCAAAGCCAATGACAGCTGGGCCTACTATCAGGCCAAGAAAATTCGGGAATACACGGCCAGCGCTTCGATTCGAACGGTTGAGGCGCTGGGGACCGATGCGGGCAAAGTGAAGGCCGCGGCCGACGCATTCGCCGCCGAGCATGACAAATACGTGAGCGATGCGGCGGCCCTTGAGAAGGATGCGACGAGCAAACAGGAGGGGTCAGAGCACTCTGAGGTGCGCGCACTCTATTACGATGTCGGAGAAGGATTCCTGGAACTCGGCCTGGTGCTCGCCTCGCTGTACTTTCTGGCGCGCAAGCGCCTGTTCCCGTTGCTGGGCGGCATAGCCGCCCTGCTGGGCGCCGTCGTGGCCACCATCGGCATGATTGTTTAGAGTGGGGCGAGACTAAAATTCAGGCTGAGGGCGGGGGCATGGTATTTACCATCGATTGCGGCCTTGTCGTGGCGCTTTAATCGGGTAACGCTGCTTGCAGCTTGTACCGTTCGTTCGTGCGACCGAGTTCAACAAGAAATGATGCCAATAGAATTCAAAAGAAATAACGCGCTGCCTCAAGACCGTGGTTGCGGCGCGGACCCTCAGTGAGTCGCCCGGCCAAGTCAGTAAACGCCGCCGGCGGGCTTGATGGCCTGCGCATTGTGGCATTGTTCAAATTCGGCAAGGCACTCCTGCTGCTCGCTACGGCGTACGGGGAATCGCGACTGCTAAATCCGCAGGTTGCGGCGCGCCTCACGCAATGGTCAGAAACACTGAACGATCACTTTGCCCAGCGACTCGCACAGCAGGCGCTCGAGTGGGTAAGCAAACTCAGCACCACAACAATCGACGGATTCTTGCTGATCACGGTCGCTTATACGGCCCTCGTATTACTCGAGGGTATCGGCTTGTGGCGGCGCCGGCGCTGGGGCGAATGGCTGACGGCGAGTGCTACCAGCCTGTTTATACCGTTTGAATTGTGGAAATTGATTTTCAGGCCGGGTCACCGTCCCTGGCTGCTGGCACTGGTCATGCTGGTCAATATCTCGATTGTCCTTTATCTGGCATGGCACCTGCGTCGCGGGCGGCGCGCCGCCAAGCGTTAGTCGCCGCGCGCGCATCGCATCCGGTGAAGCCCTGAACGCTCTGTTTATGCTGCGCGAGACGGTGCGCGATCTGGTGTTGCCCCCATCGGGTCCTCTGATCATTGTGCTCACCGGTCTGTGCTTGCTTCGTTCTCGACCTCGGTTTGGCCGGGCGCTCTCAACCGGAGGTGCGCTGCTCTTGTGGCTCCTGGCGACGCCGGCAATCGCCGACCAGCTTGAGCGTCTGTGTGAGCGCTATCCGCCGCTCTCCTTGGCGCAGCATACGGAGGCTCAAGCCATCGTCATCCTGAGCGCCAGTGCGCGTCCGCAAGCGCCCGAATACGCGAGCGACGCGCCGAATCAGGACACGCTTGAGCGCATCGCGTACGGCGCCTATCTGGCCCATGCCACGGGGCTCCCGGTACTCGTAACCGGGGGCCTACTTTACGAGCAGCGGCCCATAGCGGCCGCGATGGCGCAATTTCTCGAACGCGACTTCAGCACGCCGGTTCGCTGGGTTGAAGGCCGCGCGCGCGATACGCATGAGAACGCGCTCTTCAGTGCAGCGATGCTCGGACCTGCGGGCGTGCACCGAGTTATCCTGGTCACCGGCGCGATGCATATGGCCCGCTCCGTTGCGGAGTTCCGGGCCGTCGGATTCGAGGTGATTCCGGCACCCGTGCATCTGCTGACCCACCAGGGCTGGTCACCACTGCGTGTCATTCCCGAGATCGAAGCACTCGAGCGCAGTCACTCCGCGCTCTACGAGCTGCTGGGCCGTGCCGTACTCAGGATCAGAACGGCGCTCTGATTGATCCGTGACTTGTTCCGATGAAACTCAGGTTTCAGCCAGTTCACGGCCAATTTTTAATACCGCCTCAATAAGCAGCTGCAAATCAGCGCTGCGGGTGCGATGGTTGGAGATGGCGACGCGCAGCCAGTAATGCCCTCGCAGGGTAGTGTAGGAGGGAACCGCGATACCCGACTCGTGCAACCTGATCAGCAGTTCCTCATTGAGGGCATTGGCTGCTGCCTCGCTAGCACCGGGCGCGCGGTAGCGGAAGCAAACAATGTTCAGGCCGGCCGGCGCCAGCAATTCAAGTTCAGGCTGATCCTCGACCAGACTGGCGAGCATCCGCGCCTGCGCGATGTTCTGATCGATGAGTCGCCCGTACTTATCCAGCCCATGCTCTTTGAATGATAGCCACACCTTCAGTGCCTTGAATCCGCGCGAGAGCTGTACCCCGTAGTCGCTATACCACAGCCCATCCCCTGCCAGCCCCCGCGCAAGATGCTTGAGATAAGCGGGCGTGAGTGCAAAAGCCGAGCGGTGCGCTTCGCGCTCGCGCACCAGCACACAGCCGGCCTCGAATGGCACGTGCAGCCATTTATGCAGGTCGAGGGCGATCGAGTCGGCCTGCTCGATGCCAGTGAACAGGGCGCCATGGGTTTTCGAGAGCGTCGCGACCGCGCCAATTGCGCCATCAACGTGAAACCACAACTGTTCGCGCCGGCAGATTGCGGCAATCCCCGCCAGGTCATCGACCGCGCCGGTATTGATAGTGCCCGCGGTTCCAATCACTGCGCAGGGTTGCACTCCGGCGAGGCGGTCTTCGCTAATCATCTGGGCGAGCACGTCCGTGCGCATACGGAATTGCTCATCCGTTGGCACCTTGCGCAAGGCCCGCGTCCCATGGCCGAGGAGCTCCAGGCCCTTCTGGATGCAGCTGTGAACTTCGGAGGAGGCGTAGAAGCTCATCGGCCTGGGCAGACTCGCGACACCCTCGGCGCGCACATCTATAGGCGCGCTCGCGGTGCGCGCGACGGCAAGAGCGACGAGATTGGCCATCGATGCGCCGCTGACCAGCAAGCCGCTCGAACCCGGGGGCATGCCGATGAACTCACGACACCAGTCAATAACCTGGGTCTCGACCTGCACCGCTACGTGACTGCCGCCGCCACAGTTCGGATTCAGAGTGGCGGCCAGGAAATCAGCCAGCGCGCCAAAGGCCGTGCCGTTACCCATGTACCAGCCCCAGAAGCGCGGGTGGGTATTACCCATCTGCCAGGGTTCGATCCAGTGCCGATAATCCTGATAGGCGCGCTCTGCACCTTGCGGCTCGCGCGGCGCCGGCTGCTGGAATTTTTCAAGAACCTCGGCCGGTGTGGGGCGCCATACCGGCTGCTCGCGCCGCTGCGCCAGATAGTCAAAGGCATCATCTACTGCTCGATGAGCAAGCGCCCGCAGTGGCATCCAGTCGCTCGGGTCCAGAGTCTCTTCCGGCAAACCGCTCATGGTTATTGGCCCCCTTCACGCAGCCCATGCTGCCCGAGCCATGGTAATCGATGGCAAGAGGCGGCGCGTTCCTGGGGCAGAAAAAAAGCCGGGTTAGACCAGCTGCAGGTCGAGTGGCGTGGTGCCGGGAAAAACCTGCTGGAGCGCCTCGGGCGACAGCGACCACAGCGAGCGGAACATACCCCCCAGCACGCTGCGATACTCGTTGAGTACTGGGTAGTCCCGATTTTGAAACAGCGTGTTGACCGCCACGCGCTGCTGGCGACCGGCCACCTGACCGCCATGGATGCTTCCGCCCAGCACCCAGTAGACCGAGCCATGGCCGTGATCGGTGCCGCCATTGCCATTTTCCCGGAAGGTGCGCCCGAATTCGGAGACGACCACTACAACGGTGTTGCGCCACTCGCTGCCGAGCGTGTCTGCAAGCGTTGATAGACCACCAGCAAGATTCTGCAGGTTGTTGGCGAGGTTACCCTGAGCCGAGCCTTGATTCACATGAGTGTCCCAGCCCCCGATATCGACGAAGCCAAGCCCATACTTGTCCCGCATCAGCCGGCCGATGCCATCGGCTTCCATTGCGAAGCCCTTGGTGGTGATCGCTCCGCGATTGGCGGCGGTCATCTCCTCTTGCATGGTCTGCGAGACTTCGCGTCGCAGTTCCAGGCCATCGGTGACAGCCGCCTCCAGGTGGTTGCCTGAGTACATACCGGCAAGCAGCGCACTCTGACGATCGTCAAACACGGGCTTGCCAACCGAGCGCAGAGAAATATTGGGTATATCGATGCTCCCTTTAAATGAGAGCGGCAGTGCGTCGGTAAAGGAAATCGGCGTCGGGCCCGTGAGCTGGCTCGCCAATCGCGCCAGAAATCCCGAGGTGTAGTCGCGGGTCGCGCCCAGCGGCTGGCCGAGCTCGATGCTGTCCTGCGTTTCGAAGTGGCTGCGAGTCAGATCATCGGTACCGGCGAAAGGGATAAAGGCGAGCTCACCGCGCTTGTACATGGCGCCCATGGGATCGCGAACCGCGGGCGCCAGTGCCCAGTTGGAATCGAGCGCTAAGGCTCCGGTTGTGCTTTGCGGATCCGGCCGCGCGATCGCTATCTTGGGTCGCGTCGCGTAGTAGTCGCTGCTGGCGTACGGAATCAGCAGATTCGCGCAGTCGTAGCCACCACGCAGAAATACCAGCAGGAAACGCCCCTTGGCGGGATCGGCGGCCCACAGCCGGCCGGCAAAGGCGCCGGCAGCGGTGGCGCCCGCGGCACACAGGAAATCGCGGCGTTTCATGGAAATCTCCTGATCAGGTATCGATCTGGACTTTGACACGGCCCAAGCCAGGCGTTCGGCAGCGGCGCGCTCATCGGTAGTTGAATTCAGGTGAGGCCAGGAGAAAGGTATTCCACTCCTGGGGGGACGCGGTTTGCGCCAGCGTATTGACTGTCGTTGGCGAGAGCAGGGGTTCAATGGCATCGAAGTAAAGGCGGTTCGACAACTGCGGGAAGCCGCCAGGCGCGGGCGTGCCGCCATCCTCCGGATTAAACAGCCCGGCGTTGCCGGAACCAATCTGACGCGCTATTTCAAATCGCTTGCTCATCTGACCGGAGCTCGCCCAGCCCGTCTCGCTCAGTGCGTAGCCATCCGGTGTCTGGTGATTGAAGCTGCGCTCGCCCAGGCTATTGACCCAGCCGATCACCGGCTTGGTGTTGGTGATGGGGTGGGTATCATAGGCAAGGCGCAGCGCCGAGACGACGTAGTGCTCCGGATCCTTGAACTTGGTCCCTAAGGAAGCCGCAAACTCGGGTGAGTTGAACAGCGTGCGCAAGACCGCCGAGATCTGCCCATCGGTGGCCTGAAAGGTCTGCGCCATACGCTCGATCAACGCTGGTGGCGGATTATCCGCTACAAAGTAGGCGGCCAGCTTGCGCGAGATGAATCGTGCGCAGGCCGGTTGCCGCACCAGCAGGTCCACGGCCTGTTCCACCTCGCCAAAGCCGCGGCCACCGATTTCCTTGCCCAGCAGCACCTTGGTGCCAAAATCATGGCGCGCCGGATTGAACTCGAACGCGCCATCGTGCACATAGTAGCCTTCCAGCTCGCGCCGCAGCTTGGGGCCCTCGGGCTTATTGCGCACGCCCACTCCGGTGAGGATACGCGCCAGATTCTGCACGTCCTGCTGCGTATACCCGGCATCGACGCCCAGGGTGTGCAGCTCCATCAGCTCGCGTGCATAGTTCTCGTTGATGTGGCCCACTGCATTTTGCGCATTGTCCAGGTACTCGAGCATCGCGGGGTGCTTGAGGGTTGCCAGAACCAGGTCCCGGAATCGGCCCAGGGCGTGCGGGCGAATGGCCTCTTCGGCGTAGTCGCCGACCAGCCAGCGCAGGTTGGCCTTGTACACGTAGACATTAAAATGATTGAGCCAGAACCACTCCATTTGTTCCCGCAACTGGTCCGAGGAGTAAATCGCGCGCAGCAGCTCGCGGCGCTCGGCCTGGTAATCCAGGCGATTACCCTCTTCATCGAGGGCCTTACGGGCCTGCTCCTTATCAGGCGGATTGGGCAGCGCATTGATATCCCTGCGGCGCTGCTCGACATCGTAGAGCACGGTGTCCGCCTGAATGTGGCTCACCGGCAGCGCCGCGATCTGGGCTGCAATCGCATCGGGCAGCGTGCCCCGATCCGCAAGCTGTGCGTTGAGAAAGCCTTCACGACCCAGCAGGCGATATTGTGCCACCGTCGCCTCATCCAGGCCGAAGGTGACGCGGTTGAGCCACAGCGCATCCTCGCGAGTCAGCACCGGTCCTTCGGCGCGAAGATCAGGACGTGCCGGTTTCTGGGCACACGCGCCAGCCAGTATCGCACTGAAGCTGAGGCTCGCGATCAGGCACGGTCTGGCTCGGCTATAGCGCCGACTCTCTGGCATGGCACTCATCGTCCTTTGGCTACTTGCACGGTCCCGTAAGATGGCGCGAAATCCGGGCAGTTGTCCCGTGACATTCCCTTCATCCGCGCCATTTAACACTGTCCAGCGGCGCCAGCGACGGGCGCAGGACACAGATCCCAAACGGACCCGGCGGCCGCTCGTTGACAGGTATCGGGCTGACTCCTGGGGCCCGGATTGTTATAAGTGCGGTGCAATGCGTTGCCCCTGGTGGGGCTGCAAGGTTTATCGCAACCCGAATCAGATCACGGTCCACAGGATGAACTATGAGCCATGAGTATTCGGCGCCCTGGGGCAGGGGAGTAAAGATCGCGACTGCGTTTTCAGTGGTGCTGCTGGGCTGCTTGCCCATACTAGGCGCGCACGTCGGGCCCCATCAATTGCTCATATGGCGGCTCTTTACGGGCGTGGCGCCGCTGATCGCCTTGCCTCTCGGGGTCCTTTTCATGGTGCGCGGCTATCGGGCCACAGCGCAAGGCATAGAGATCGAGCGTTTTGGCTGGGCGACGCAACTACCCTTGGCAGGACTGAAGGAGGTCAGTGCAGATCCGCTTGCACTGCTTGCCTCCGTTCGTCGTTTCGGTAATGGGGGCTTCTTTGCCATTACTGGCTCCTACTCGAACGCGCGTCTTGGGCGGTTTCGCGCGTGGGCAACCGATCCGGCTCGAGCTGTGGTGCTCAAGTTTGCTGATCGTACCGTGGTCCTGACACCCGATGACCCGCAGCGCTTCGTGCACGAACTTCGGCACCTGGCGGCACTTCCCGCGCCAAGCGTTGCGACACCGGTCTAGCAGAAACGACGCGATGGCCGTTTCGGCTCGATACGCTGCCTTTGTCCTCGATCTGCTCAGCGCAGTGCGCCCCGTCACGGCGCGGCGAATGTTCGGCGGCGTCGGTTACTATGCCGATGGACTGTTTTTCGCACTGTTGCACAATGACACGCTTTTTTTTCGCGTCGATGCGCGCTCCGAGCCGCAGTATGTTGCGGAAGGCATGCAGCCCTTCAGGCCCATGGGAGCACGTGTCCGACCCATGCGCTACTACACAGTGCCCGCGCGGCTGTTCGATGATGAAGAGGCGCTGCGTGAATGGATGGACTCAGCACTCGCCGTGGCGCGCACTGCCGCGTATAAGAGCAAAGCAACCTAACGAATATCGGGGCAAGTCATGGCTAAGAAGAAATCAGCCGGGAAGCGCCAGCTACCTGGCGCCAAGCGCACTCAGTCACGCCGGCAACTTAAACCGGCCAGCAAGGAGCGGGGCCTGAGCAGCAGTGAAGTCACCCTCTCGCGCGCCGATGCGGAACTGGCGCCGCTCGCGGCGCAGGTGGAAGCCGCTGCCGGCGCGGTGCTGGGCGGTTATCGAGATCCGCTCGGTGGCCGCGCATTGCTCGTTGCCACGTTGCCGCTGCGTGCAATTCAACCGACGCCCTTTCAGCGAGATCTCTCACCCACGCATACCAAGCGTCTTGCTGAAAAGATTGAGCAGGCCGGCGCCTTTCTAGATCCGCTCATCGTGGTGCGTGGCCAGGATGGGTTGTTCTGGACGCCCAATGGGCGCCACCGCCTCGCCGCGGCCAAGGTGCTGGGCCTCAAGCAGATTACAGCGCTGATATCAGCCGATGAGACGCTCGCCTACCGGATCCTCGCTTTGAACACGGAGAAAGCCCACAACCTCAAGGACCGGAGCCTGGAAGTTATTCGCATGGCACGCAATCTTGCCAGTGCCCAGTCGACAGCACGCGAGGTGCGATTTGCAGACCAGTTTGAAGCGCCAGAACTGCTGACGCTGGGATTGATGTACGAGGGCAATCCGCGTTTTGCCGGCGGCGCCTACGCACCGATGCTAAAGAAGGTGGAGCAGTTCAGCGAACGGACGCTTGCCGCCAGCCTGAGAGAGCGCACGGGCTATGCTGCCAGACTCACGCAGATCGATGCGGAAGTGAAGCGCATCATAGCGGCACTGCAAACGCGCGGTTTCAAATCGCCGTACCTTCGCAACTACGTGGTCGCGCGTATCAATCCCGTGCGCTTCCTGGTCGCCAAGCGCGGTGAGCGCAGGCCGCTGATGCCAATCGGACAGGCCCTGACGCGCATGATGGCCTCGGCCAAGGGATTCAAGATCGAGTCGGTCTCGAATGCCGATCTTGCGTGGGTGGCCGTCGGCGCAGGCTCCGATTAGCTAGCGGCCTACCCACACGGAGCGGGCCGCGCCTGATAGGTCACGGCGCCTTATCCAAAGAGCAGCCGCCGGCGCTCCAGACTTGCGGCCGGCCACAGTTTCTTGCTGTCGTAATATTCCGGCACCTGGGGCACGCCCGGCGGCAGCAGCACCCAGGGTTGTTTTGATGCGGTGAAGATGTGGATGTCTGGGGGCAGCTGATCAGGATCATCGAGCGTGCCCACGCGAATGAAGTGGAGTTTGCTTCCCGCGCCAGCGTAATTGCTCCACAGGGCGACGTGGCAAGTCGGGCAGCGCGTGATCTGCTGGCCTCGGCCGCTGTTCGATGGCGTCGAAATCACGACCGGCTCGCCGTGCAGTACACTCACGCGGTCGGCTTCGATCAGCGCGTTGAGCGCGAATGAAGCGCCGCTCTCGCGTTGGCACCAGCGGCAGTGGCAGCAGTGCACAAACAGCGGGCGGCTGATCAGCCGATAGCGAATGGCGCGGCAGGTGCACCCGCCGCTCAGATCCGGCTCCGCCTCTGCATTCATTTGTGCGCCTCCTAATCTTGCATCGCCAAGGCCTGCGGCGCAGGATCGCCGCGTAGGCACGGACAGGCGATGAATCATAACAATTACTGGTGGCAGTTCGAGACGCCGATCGGCCCGCTGCTGCTCGTGGGTGATGCGCTGCATCTGCGGCGCATTGGCCTGCAGGGCGGTACGCATCCTGATCGTGTCGAGGCGCACTGGGTGCGGGCCGAAGCACCGTTTCAAGCGGCCATCGAGCAGCTGCAGCAGTATTTTGCCGGCACACGAGAGCACTTTGAATTGCCCTTGGCCGCCGACGGGACAGCATTCCAGCGCTCGGTCTGGCGTGAATTGCAGGCGATTCCGTACGGCCAGACGATCAGCTACGGCACATTGGCCCGCAAGCTCGGGAATGCACAGGCTTCACGGGCCGTGGGCCTGGCCAACGGCGCCAATCCGCTGCCGGTAGTCGTGCCGTGTCACCGCGTTATCGGCGCCGATGGTTCGTTAACCGGTTTTGGCGGCGGCCTGGCGATCAAGCGTGCGTTACTCGCGCTTGAACACGCCGACTGTGTGCAGGATTTGTTCAGCCTCGGTTGAAGACACATTTCGGTGCCTTGTTTCGTTCGCGCGGCCGGGACTACGATGCTCTGAAGGCCACAAGAACCGACTCACTGAGGGGACTACACACGTGAAATCCAGAATCGTTTTGGCGGGCATCAGCTTGCTCGCGACTGGCTCGGCGACGATCCTTTGTGCTCAGGCGCCTGCTCCCGCATCCACTGCCGCGATGCCGCCAATGCCGGCCGCGGTGGGCGATGGTTCGGACACGATGCTGCCCGGTGACCGCATCATGCGCGGTCCGCCTCCGGGGGCTGGGCCGGGAGGTCCAGGCGGGCCGCCGCCCGGAGGACGACCGCCACCGGAAGCCGGTACGAATGCCCCAGGCCCAACTCTCGCGCAGGCTCTGGAGGCAGCACAGGCCGCTCTCGCAGCCTGCAAGGCCGATGGTTACAACATTGGCGTCAGCGTGGTCGATTCCACCGGTGAGCCCCGTGTGACCCTGAGCGCCGATGGCGCAACGGGTGGGCACGTTTACACCGGAGTCCGCAAAGCGCTCGCGGCGCTGGCCTTTCAGGCGCCCTCGGGTCAAGTAGCCGCCAAGATCAGCGCGGATCCGGCGGCAGCAAAACTGGTGACACCGAAGATGGCGACGATGGCTGGAGCGGTGCCGCTGATTTCCGGGGGCAAAGTGATCGGTGCCATTGGAGCCAGTGGCGCCTCAAGCCAGCAGGATGAAAAGTGCGCTATCGCCGGCGCTGAGAAAATCAAAGCCAGCTTGAAGTAACTGATTGCTGCGCACCGACTGCGTCACGCCCGCGAAAGCGCGACGCAGTCGGATCAGCTGTAGCGCCTGAGCGCTGCGCGCTGCTCGAAGTGCACAGGCGCGCTACTAGAGCCGCCAGTTCACCCCGATGGTCAGCGTATCGGCGGTGTAGTTGTAGCCTGCATTGGTGCCAGCGGCGGCACGCGTGAACTCGGCATCCAGGGATGCGCCACCGCCCAGCTTGAACTCCGCGCCGGCCCCAAGCGAGAAGGTGCCATCGGTGCTGTTGTAGTCCGGATAGTTACGATGCAGATTGGCGCCGCTCAGTCCCGCCAATCCATAAACTGAGAATTGCGGTGCCAGGGGCACGATGCCTTTGATGTAGCCGCTGTAGATCGCATTCACATTGACCGAATTGCCATTGGACTGCGAACTGGAAACCCCGGTGCCCACGCGCGCCTCGATGGCCATGTAGGGGTTGAACTGCTCTCCGACCTTGAAGTAACCGATCGTTGGATTAATGGTACTCAGCCCATCCTCGCTGTAGATCAGCTCGCCGAAGCCGGCACCTAGATATACGTGGTTGTAGCCGTAGGGTTGGCTGTAGCCATAGCCGTTCTGTGCAAAGGCACTGGCACTGGCCAGGGCACCGGCAGCTGCCGCTATCACAATCAGTTGCTTTCTCACTCGAACCTCACTGTGGTCATGGCGCGACACAAATCTCGTCGCGATTGCAGTTCTGCCTGCGCGACAAGCGCGCACGCAGTCCAACGCGGCAAAGGCCGCGGTAACGTGCAATTTGACCGCATGAATTTGGTGCTAGTTCCCCGTCGCAACCGCAGCCGGGGTGCCGGTAGAGCGTATGACGGAGGTTTAATGTGAGTCGCGACGTTGCGCAGCAGCTACAAATGCGCCGCAGGCTCCGGCACGTCACACCCAATTTACGCTGCAGCGCAGCAGTGCGGTAAACGCTGCCTTGGCTTTGCTGGCCATGCAGCCATTGGCAGTGTCGCCAAGCGTAGCGACTCGCGCGTGCTCACTGGCGTCCGGGCAGTAATGAGAACTGTGCGTCGCCATCCATATCGTGCTGCACCCAGGAATCGCCCACCCGATGTTGTGGCAGCGGGTAACACCCTGACTTACCTTCGGCCGGGATCGGTTCGCTGCAGAGCCGATACCCAGTGGAATCCTTGCCCACGTACCAGCGCCGTGGTTTGCCTTCACTGCTGATGTCTTCATCGTCGCTCGTGTAGGCGAGGCTGCCATCCAGGAACCACATATGGAACCAATGCCCGCCGCCGCTGAAGCCCCACATGGTGTTGCCGTAATAACCCGAGAGGGCCTGCTCGGCTTCTTCGGCGCTGACCGCGAGTGCCGGGCCTGTGGGTCGCTCATACTTTGGATTGCTCGGCGCTCGCGTGGCGCCCGGACCGCCGGAACCCGGGAGCATCGGCCTCACTGGTTGCGCGCTTGATTGGCAGCTGCCCTCGTAACTCCAGCTCATCGGCGAGCTGCCGGCGGCACCGCCGTAATCGGCAATGATGAACAGAACGTGTCGCAGGTGGTCGCTCAGTGCGATGGCGCGGCGGAAATCCAGAAAGGGCGCTACCGGGCTGTCCGGGGCTGCGCGCGCATCGAGGCGGATGTCATCTGAGTCCCAGTGGCGCACACATGCGGCGTTGGATTCGCTGCAGATGGGTTTGTAGAGATCCGGGCGCCAGTCATAAGCCGCAACCATCTGCTGTGCCGGATCGAGCCGAAAATACTTGGTGTAGTGATTTTCGGCGTGCAGCCACTCAGTCCCGTGAAGGCTGGGCTTGCGAAATATCGTCTGCACCTCGCAGCGCAGATAGCTGATTTGGCTCCACGACGGCGTCGAAGCAATCAGCAAGGTGAGCGTCAATATCCAGGATTTCTTAATAGCCAATTGTGCATCCACTCGGAGTGAGATTCCTTGAATCAATTTAGCGGGGGTAGTCTTGCAGATCAATGCGGCTCGCCCAGCTCGGCCAGGTAGCGATCCACTGAAGTACGCAGCAACTGAAGCTGTTGGGTGGCGCGCAGTGCATCCGCGTTGGGAGAGGTTTCAGGTGCGGGCGGCTCGCGCCCGGCCTGACCCGTTTCAAGTCGCTGTGCAATCCAAAGGCTGTGCTCGCGCACATAGGCGGCAACGCGCTCAGCAGCCTTCGGAACTCGCGGGTGGAGCCAGGCGGCAATGGCAATGCCCTGCAAGCTACGGATCACGACCATTACGGACAGCGCCGCCTCAATTGGGCCACGGCGCAGCCACGCCTCCAGCGACTGGCGCTCCCGCGATGCCTCAGCATTGCTGATGGCTAGGCCTGCTGAGCGGCGCGCCTGCTGCAGCTCCGAACCAGGCGCCGACTCACTCAACGCGAGGCTGCAAAATTGCCCGCAGGCACGCAGAGCAGCTGCCATCAGGCGTCGCATGCGATCGGGCTCCCAGCTTGGCCACAGCAGCAGGCTGCCCGCCAAGGCAATGATGCCGCCGAGCAGGCTGTTGAGTGCGCGCAGGGCCGCCAGCGTCAGTTCATTCGCGCCCGGGTGCGTGACATCGACAATCAGCACAATTAACGGAGTCAGGAAGGTCACGAACAGTGGGTAACTCACCGGGCGAAACGCCATCGTGAGGGCAGCGAGTGGAAATACAGCGGCCGTCAGTGCAAATGGGGTGTGCAGCACGAGGCCAAGCAGCGCAGCCAGAGCGCCGCCGACCAGACTACCGCCAACCCGCTCA
>Ga0302320_10014185_pt1 | contig 16521 bp, 13 predicted proteins | sample Bog_T0_3_FD_202130 | JGI IMG/M metagenome (GOLD analysis project Ga0302320, IMG submission 202130) | Peat permafrost microbial communities from Stordalen Mire near Abisko, Sweden - Bog_T0_3 | ecosystem: Environmental > Terrestrial > Soil > Wetlands > Peat | place: Sweden: Abisko, Stordalen Mire... | reverse complement strand
TGTCCATGATGTCAAAGAGCTTAAAGAAACCGTGAGAGTCACTGATGCCATCCTTAATGCACATTCCTAGTGTGGTTTTATTTACAACTAAAGCTGTTGTTGAAATGGCTATTCTTTGGATAGTCTTTTATAGGGTTTTGTTGTTCTTTGAGGGGACCAGGGCCTTTCAAGTCTTAAGGGGCATTACTTATTTGATCATAGCCCTTTTGATATCCCAGATCCTGGGCTTTGAGGTCTTAAATTGGCTGTTAAGGAATTTCTTCTCGATCTGGATCATCGTCATTGTGGTTATTTTTCAACATGAGCTGCGTTCCGGATTAGCCCGTTTGGGCCAGCAGCATTTATTTACGATTTCTTTAGGCGAGCCGGAGATCAAAGCGCTGGTGGATAAGATCGCAGATACGGTTTACCGGTTATCTAAGCGTAAGAACGGATGTTTGATCGCCATTGAACGTGAAATGAAGCTGGATCTGTATATCGAAAGCGGTATCGTGCTTGACAGCACGGTCACCTCAGAACTTCTCCAATGTATTTTTGTTCCCGGAACCCCGTTGCATGACGGAGGGGTCGTTATCAGGGGCGAGCGGATAGCCGCCAGTTCCTGTTTATTCCCGCTGTCGGATAATCCCAGTGTGGGTAAAACCGTGGGCACCCGCCATCGGGCGGCATTGGGCTTAAGCGAACATACGGATGCCGTGATCGTTTTAGTGTCGGAAGAAACAGGTGAGATCAGCATTGCTTATGAGGGACATTTTATCGCCGTTCATAATGAAGAACAATTTGTTAAACAACTCAAGCAGATCTTAGCCCCGGTTAAGGAAAAATAAGAATGAAGAACTGGTTTAGCTCTAATTTGGTTTTAAAGCTGGTCGCTCTGGCACTGGCGATCATCACCTGGTTTTACGTAAAAGGGATGCATTTATAGCGTTCTCCCGGTTTTTTCAAATAGGGGGTTAGGGGGAGTTTGTGGTAAAATTAGGTGTCAATATAGACCATGTAGCAACGTTGCGTCAGGCCCGGGGGGAATTTGATCCTGATCCGGTACTGGCAGCGCGTTTATGCGAACAAGCGGGCTGTGATAGTATTGTCGCCCACTTGCGCGAAGATAGGCGGCATATCCAGGACCGGGATATTGTGCTTTTACGCAAGACGCTGAAGATCCGTTTTAATTTAGAGATGTCGATCAACCCCGGCATTGTGCAAATCGCCCTGGCAGTTAAACCCGATCAGGCGACCTTAGTGCCGGAGCGACGCCAGGAGCTCACTACCGAAGGCGGATTGGATGTGGTGCGATATTTCAAAAAAGTTGAGAAAGCCAGTCACGCGTTGTCGGATAAAGGGGTCGATGTCAGTCTTTTTATTGCTCCTGACAAAAAGCAGATCGATGCGGCACTGGCGGCAGGGGTTAAAATGATCGAATTGCATACCGGTTCGTATGCCCGGGCTTTTTCCGGACGGCTAGGCATCAAAGAATTTTCTCAGATCAAACAAATGACCGCGTATGCCCACAAGTTGGGAATAGCGGTCAATGCCGGCCATGGTCTTAATTATGAAAATACTTATGCCATCGCCCGTCTTAAGCATATGGAAGAATTAAATATAGGACATGCCATTATGAGCCGGGCGGTTTTTGTAGGGCTTAAAGTGGCTGTCCGTGAAATGATCGCGATCATCAAATGATACTCGGAACCGGTATAGACATCATCGAAGTAAGTCGTATTGAGAAAGCCGTTCAGCGCTGGGGTGAAGTGTTCTTAAAACACGTTTTTACCGAACGGGAAATTCAATATGCCCTCAAATTTAAGTTTCCCTACCGGTATTACGCCGGCCGTTTTGCCGCCAAGGAAGCAATTTTTAAAGCTGCCGGTAATCCTGATCTTTCCTGGCAGGATGTTACTATCCTTAATGATGCAAGCGGTAAGCCCGTTTGTCACTACAAGAGTACCAACATAAAAGGTCGTCTGTCGATCTCTATCTCCCATAGCAGGGACTATGCCACGGCCAGCGCCATTGTCGAGGATTGATCCTCGAGCTTCTAAAAATGATTTTGGACGTCTTTTGATCATTGCCGGATCTCCGACGATGTTAGGTGCGGCGGCTTTGAGTGCGCTTGCGGCCATGCGTTCGGGGGCGGGATTAGTGACCGCAGCTGTCGGCCGTAACCTTAATTTGACACTTCAGAAAAAGATATCTAATGCCGTGATGACCATGCCTCTGGCCCAGAATAGGACAGGGGCCTTTTCTTTTAAGGCCTTTGAACAATTAGGCAAGACCTGGGAAAGATTTGACGCTATAGCCATTGGCCCCGGGATAGGCCGCAGCCCGGACACGATGAAATTAGCCCGTCAAGTCATTATCCACTGCCCGAAACCTCTGGTCGTTGACGCGGATGCATTATACGCGCTGGCAGGTTTTACCGATATTTTGCTAAAAGCCAAGCAGGTACGTATTTTAACGCCGCATGCCGGTGAGATGTCCCGGCTGACCGGACAAGTTGTCCCGGATGATCAAGTACAGCGTTCGAAAATCGCTCGTGATTTCGCGCATCGTTATAATTGTGTAGTTTTGTTGAAAGGTCACCGTAGCGTTGTAGCGTCCCCTCAGGGGAAAATTTACATCAATCATACCGGTAACGTAGGCATGGCAACCGCCGGCAGCGGCGATGTGCTGACCGGCATGATCACGGCGTTCTTAGGCCAGGGGATGAGTCCGTTTGATGCCGCTCGATACGGTGCGTATTATCACGGCAGGGCCGGGGATCTGGCCATTGCCAAAAGGTCAAAGTTCTCGCTTATCGCCACCGATATTATTGACAGTATTTCTAAAAAAAAGCTATGAATGCTTTTTTGATCGATCAAATGATGATAATATAAGGCATATGCGTAATGACAAAATAAATCTTTTGAAGTTCATTGACCATTGGGTCGGATCTCCGATATGTTTGCTGCTGGCTTTGTTGAACCGCATTTGTCACCCCGCATATAAAATAAATTTATCCATACCCTCCGAATATTTACCGCCGAGAAATATCCTGATCATCAAATTTTTTGGATTAGGCAGCATTACCCTGGCATCGGCGTTGATCTCGAACATTCGCAACACGTATAAAGACACCAAGATCATTTTTCTGACCTTTAAAGATAATCTGCCCATTCTGGAGGTGTTATCTTTAGCTGATGAGATCCTGGTCATCGATCCTAAAAATCCTTTTGTGCTGTTGCGTAGTATCTGGCGGGCGGTGCTGTTCTGCCATCGACGGAAGATCGACATTTCTATGGACATTGAGTTTTATTCAAAGTTCAGCACCATTATGTCCTTTCTTTCCGGTGCTCGCTGGCGGATGGGATTTCATATAGCCCGGTTTTGGAGGGATTCCCTGGTCAATGTCCCGATTTATTTTAACTATTGCCGTCATATCCTGGAAATATACGGGATGTTCGCCTCTGCTTTAAATATCAAAGACCTGGACCTTTATCCTAAGCAAGTGCAGATCACCGACCACGAAAAGACGGAATTTCGGGCCTTTTTAAAAAGCAGGGATATTTCAGACCTGGATCATTACATAGGTTTGAATATTCATGCCAGTGACCTTGCTTTATGCCGGCGTTGGCCATTGCCCAAGTTTGTGGCTTTGGTTGAACAATTCTTGACCCAGCACGGTCAATGGAAGATCGTTCTTACCGGTGCCAAAAGCGAACGGGCCTATTCCCAGGAATTCTTGTCGCTATTGCCTTCGGTGTGGCATAGTAGGGTCTTGGATCTGACCGGTCAGATCTCCTTAAAACAGTTTTTGGTACTGCTTTCTCAATTGCCGCTTTTTGTCACCAATGATACCGGTCCATTTCATTTTGCCAAGGCCTCGGGGACACGTACCATTTCTTTATGGGGGCCGGGTTCTGTCGATCTATACGGCCCGTTCCGGAAAGAAAAAGAATACCATGATGTGGTCTATAAGCGGTATCCTTGTAGTCCCTGTTTGTATGTGTACAGAACGGACGCAGGGTACTTTTGCGGGCAAAAAGCTCCCTGCATGCAGGCGATAGAACCTTCTGATGTGATCGAGATCATTGAGCGGCATCTAAAAGATACCTGATCAGACGAAAAGGGCAGATAAAGGTCATGAAATTAGATCGTGTTTTGGGAACGCTGGTGTTTTTGATGATCACACTCGGCGTGTATTATATTTTTGCTGATTTTGCTCTTCTTAAGCTTAATACGGCAGATGCCAGCACCTATTTAAATATCGCCGAAAACATTGTTTCCCATAAAGGCTTTGTTGTCAGTTATAACCTGTATCAGTTCTTTACCGCGCATTATTATCCTATCTGGCCGTACATGCAGTCGATCTATCCTTTGCTGTGTTCTATTGTTTTTATGTTCCACGGCGGGATAGAGCAGGTCATTAGGCTGAACATTTTTATTTTAGGCCTCAATACCGCCCTAATTTTTTATATTATCCAAACAGTTGTTCCCAGCCGTTTAAATGTCCTGTTTTTAGTTTGCATGGTGTTTTCGTTCAATTTTTATATTAGTGCTTTCTATGCCTGGACCGAACAGTTTCATCTCCTTCTTTTTTTGATCAGCTTTATCATTTTTCTGAAATATTCGGACCGTCCCCGGGGACTCGCAGCTGTGGGGCTCCTTAACGGTATTCTTTTCTTGGTTAGGGTCGCCCAGATATACAATATCATGGCGTATTTGCTGGTTATACTGATTGCCGAGGTGAATATCCGGCAAAGAACAAAGAATGTTTTGATCTTTATGGGTGGGTTCCTGGCCATTGTTGGTCCCTATCAGTTGTTTAATCTGGCCGTTTATCATGCTTTTTATCCTCAATACATTAAACCTGCCGCTGATTATACGATGGCCCGCATTTCAAAACTCTCTACGTATAAACCGGGCTATCCTGGTTTGTATAATCCTGTAGGTTTTGGCGGCAATAGAGAGTATTTTTATCAGCACCTTTCTGATTTCTTTGTTCGGATCAATTTGTTCTTGATCCCTGTTCTGGCCTATGTCAGTGTGCCAAAGCCAAAGAACAAAGGTCAGTTCTTCATTCTAAATTGCATGCTGCAAAGCCTTTTTATCATTCTAGGGTATTGTTATAGTTTTAACTGGAATAGTACTATTGACTCATTAAGATATTCTCTTATTCCTTTTGTTTTGATCTTTCTGGCGGGCTGGTTTTGTTTCTACGAACTATTCTTTGCGTCTGAAATCAAATGGAAAAAGCTGTTACTGGTGTTCCTATTGTTTAGTTTTTCATTTTACTCAGTAGACCGGTATCTTTATACCCGTCAGGGATTCATGAGCCAGCCCAGGACAAAGATCCCGTATTATATCGACCTGTTTGAAGTTTACCGCTGGATCGATAAAAATCTTCCCGAGAATATACTGGTCGCTTCCAATGAGGATCAGGAACCTTATTTTATGCATCGACCGTTCATTTCAACGCCTCCGTACAAATCCTATAACTGTAACAACCTCAAAATATTCAATCGTATGTATTCTCCGGATTATTTTTTATTGTCTTCATCGTTGTCAGATGCTTGTTTTTCTCAGATCCCCAGTGTCAAAATATTCTCCAATAAGACTTTCCGCCTTTTAGAGGTCAAAAAGAAGAAAAAATAATGGCGTATAAAATATTGGTAACCGGAGGGGCCGGTTTTATCGGCAGCGAGTTTGTCCGTCAAAGCGTTGATCATAGCGACTGGAAGCTGGTCGTGGTTGACGCGCTGACCTATGCCGGAGATCTTAAAAGGATCAAAGAGGTCGATCGTGACATCCGGTTTCATAAGATCGATATTTGTTCCAAAGAAAAACTTGAAGTGCTGTTTAAACGTGAAAAGTTTGACGCCCTGGTTCATTTTGCGGCAGAAACGCATGTGGACCGAAGCCTTCAGGACAATACCCCTTTTATCCGCACGAATATTTTGGGGACACAATACTTAATTGATCTGTCTTTAAAATATGCGTTGAGATCTTTTATTCATATTTCTACAGATGAAGTATATGGTCAAAGTTTGAAGGGTTTTTTCAAAGAATCCGCTCCTTTAAAACCCCGTAATCCGTATGCGGTTACTAAGGCTTCCGGCGAATTGCTGGTTCAAGCGGCTATTCATACCTTTGGTTTGCCGGCGGTCATCGTGCGTCCGTCCAATAATTACGGCCCCTGGCAATATCCCGAGAAATTGATCCCGGTGATCATTTCAAGAGCCTTAAATGATCGAACTGTTCCTGTTTATGGGAAAGGTCATCAGATCAGAGAATGGCTGCATGTAGCAGACTGTGTCAAAGGGATCATGCTGGTCTTGGAAAAAGGCAAGCCGGGGGATATCTATAATATCGGCAGTTGTTTTGAACAAAAGAACATTGATACCGTCAAAACGATCCTGAAAGTCCTTGGTAAAAAAGGATCTTTGATCCGTTTTGTTCCGGATAGGCCGGGGCATGATTACCGGTATTCCGTCAATTACTCAAAGATCCGCCAATTAGGCTGGCGAGCGCAAATATCTTTTGCCGATGGCATCAAAAGTACCATTGCCTGGTATAAAAGCAATAGCTAGTTCTTACCAATGCCTTTCGACTGTGCCGGTCAATTTCTCAGTTTGAGTGTGCAACTTTCCCGCCGCACGGCCAAAGCAGGTTCCCATGGCCTCATAGATCGCCACTTGATTGGTATCGACTAAACGCTGTTTGATGGCTTCTTTAGTTTCGATGTAGCGGATCTTGCCGTTGCTGATCCCGGCAATAGTCACGCCTGAAATGCCTTGAGCTAAAAGAATATAACCGGCTGCTCCTGCTTCTTTGCCGAAATTGACGTCATAGGCGCTGGAGTGTCCGCAGCGTACCAGATGGCCCGGGGCCACCGCGCGGACTTCGGGGATCTCATTAAGACCTTTGACGTACATGCCGGTTTTCTTCATTAGATCCATAATGGAAGTATCAGCCTTCAGGCGCTTGGTCAACTGACTGGTGACATAACTGCCGGCACCGGCCAGACGCTTATGACCAAAGGCGTCCACAGGAGAGTTTTCATCAACAATATCAGCGCCGGAAGCGTTTTTAATGCCTTCCGCCACCACGATCATATAAGTACCGGCACGGACATCAGAGTTCATAATGCGGGTAAAATAGCGTTCTTTCATGTGGTTATAAAGAATGTCGAAATCGCAGGGGATCTCAGGGATAATAATGGCATCTGCCTCAGCAGCAACCCCGCCGCGGAAAGCGGTATGGCCCACATAGCGGCCGAATACTTCCAGGGTTAGGATCCTTCGGTGAGTAATGGCGGTGGTTTTGAGATCTTCGATGAATGAGGCAATACGGTTGATGGTTGAATCAGCACCTACGGAGTAGGTCTGAAGGTCCATGTCCATAGTTTTGGGAACATGGACGCATTTGATGCCTTGCTCGGTCAGATCGACCAAAACACTGCCCGAATCATCCCCGCCGGAAATGATAAGGCCGTCGAGTTTGAATTTCTCCATGCCTTTTTTGATGCGCAGATATTTATCGGCATCGTCGATCTTTTTGATCTTCACGCGAGAATGACCGGCTTCTGAGCCTGCCAGGTTGGCAGGGATCTTATCCAGGCGTTCGAGGGTCAATTCGGTTAAGGTGTCAAATTCCACTAAATTATATAAGCCGGCATAGCCGCTGGGGATGATAAAGCACTTGGCCCCATGAGCATGAGCCATGGCCGCCGCCCCTTTAACCACTCCGTTAAGACCTCCGCAATCACCGCCTGAAGTAATAATACCGATACGTTTCATATAAATAGTCCTTTCTTTAATTTAAACAGTGGTCTCATACCGAGCACTATCGATGGTCGTAGGGACCGACCTTGTGTCGGCCCGGTGAATTTATAAGCTACCATAGATGCTAGGCGAAATCAATTGGGATTTAAATGGTGTGAATATGTTAATTAATTCCCTCCCCCTTGTGGGGAGGGCAAGGGAGGGGGTTATTTCGCCTGCGCCAACATATCCTGCGCATGGGACAAAGCGATCTTGGTGGCGTTGGTCCCGCTCATCATCTGGGCGATCTCTTCGACGCGTCTTTTATCTTCCAGCAACAGCACTTCGGTAAGCGTGCGTCCTGTCTTGACGGATTTGACCACTTTAAAATGCCGGTCGGCAAATGAAGCGATCTGGGGCAGGTGGGTGATAAGAATGACCTGGCGGCAGGCAGAGAGCTCTTTGAGTTTCTTTCCGGTGGTGGTCCCCAAACGTCCGCCGATCTGTGCATCGATCTCATCAAAAATAAGCACCGGGATAGGGTCAACCTTGATCAGGGCTTTTTTAAGTGCCAGCATCAGGCGCGCGGCCTCTCCGGAAGAAACGATCTGGGCCAACGGTTTCAAGTCTTCTCCGGCGTTAGGGCTGATATAAAAAGCGATCTTGTCATAACCGTCTGTATTAAGAGCGACCTTTTCAAACCGGACTTCAAATTTGACATGAAGGATACCCAGTTCTTTTAATTCGCTTTCAATGGTGACCTTCAGGTCTTCGGCGGCCTTACGGCGGCCTTTAGATATCTTAAGAGCGATCTGAGTTAATTCTTTCTCTTGAATGCCCAAAGTTTCACGCAAGCGCTGGTCATTGTGTTCAAAATCCTTGATAAGATCGAGTTTTACTTTTGAATCATTTAAAAAATCTTGAGCTTCTGCCAGGGTGGGGCCGTATTTGCGTTTGATATCAGCATAGGCGTCGCACTGGTCATGAATGGTTTGGGCGGTTTTAGGATCAAAATTCAAGCTTGAAGCATAATCGTTTAATTGGCTGATCAGATCACTGGTCTGTTCCTGGATGCCGGATAATTGATCCAATAGAGCAGCAGACTTTTCATCGATCTGGGTCAAGGATCTGAGCGGTGAGAAGGCTTTGCGTAATAACGTGTTGGCCCCGCTGTCCTCGTCATCCAGGACGCCCAAAAGGGTTTGGATATGTTCATGTAGTTTTTCGGCATTATTCAACTTGATCTGTTCCTGCAGCAGTTCGTTATATTTATCATCAAAAAGCGGTACAGCTTCTAATTCCTTGACCTGATGGCTCAAAAGATCGATATCCCGTTGACGGGTTTGGGCCAGATCATTGAGTTCCCGAAGCTGTTTTTTAGTCTGCTCATAGGCCGTAAAGATTTTACGATATTCTTCCTTGGCGTCTTTAAAGTTGACCAGACTGTCGAGCATGATCAGATGTTGTTCTTCGGATAACAGCATTTGATGGTCATGAGGCCCGTGAAAATCAATGAGATGATTACCGATGCTTTTTAGTTGATTGATGGTCACGCTCATGCCGTTGATCTTGATCTTGCTGTTGCCGCTGGCAGAGTGCGTGCGCTGAATGATAAGATTGTGATCGTCAGCATTCAAAAATTCTTTGATCAATTCCAGATCGAGCAGCTTTTTATCGCTAATATTAAAAACAGCTTCAATAAAGCAGGGGATTTGCGTGTCCCGGATAGAGGAGGTATCAAAGCGTTCCCCTAAGCTCAGACGTAAAGCATCAATAAGGATGGATTTTCCGGCTCCGGTTTCGCCGGTAAGGATATTGAAATTCTTTACAAATTCAATGGAGATTTTGTCGATAAGTCCGAAATTATGAATAGTCAGTTGAGTCAACATGAATCCAATATTAACAAATAAATAGATTTTTGAGAAGATAATTCAGGATTCCTGTGTTAAGCTTTAAAACATGCATGATCCATCTTATATAAGTAAGATCGCAAAGGAATTAAAACTTCACGAGAAACAGGTCAGCGCCACTGCTGTTTTGCTTCAGGAAGGTTCAACAGTCCCTTTTATTTCCCGTTATAGAAAAGAAGCCACCGGTGCTTTGGATGAGGTTGCCGTTACTTCTATCCGTGATCGTCTCCAGCAGCTTTTCCAATTGGATGAACGCAGAGCCGCGGTGCTGGAATCCATCGACAAGCAAGGCAAACTGACCGACGAACTTAAAGAAAAGATCAATGCCGCCGAAACCATGACGGTTTTGGAAGATTTATATTTGCCCTATAAGCCTAAACGTCGTACGCGTGCGACCATGGCCCGTGAAAAAGGATTGGAGCCTTTGGCTTTACTGATCTTTGAACAAAAGCCGGGTATTGATCCTAAGACGGAGGCGGCCAAATATATTGTAGGGGCTGAGCATGCTCAGCCTGTACAGGAGAAAATTCAACCCGCACAAACCATCGATGAAGCCCTGGCCGGTGCGCGGGATATTATTGCAGAAATGGTCAATGAAGATGCAAAAGCTCGTGCCGCGATCCGTCAATTATATTTGGATAAAGGTCTTTTTGATTCCAAGGTCATTAAAGGTAAAGAGGCTGATGGGATCAAGTTTAAGGATTATTACGATTGGCAGGAGCCTGTTAAGGGGGCTGCTTCTCATCGTGTTCTGGCCATGCGCCGGGGTGAGAATGAAGAATTCCTGATGCTGCGTATTCTAGTCCCCGAAGATGATGCCCTAGGGATCTTAAAGGAGATCTTCCTCAAAAAGGATAATGCTAATCTGTGTGTCTCTCAAGTAGATATGGCCGTTGAAGATTGTTTAAAACGCCTGCTGTCATTATCAATGGAAACAGAGATCCGTCTTTTGACCAAGGAAGCAGCAGATGAAGAGGCTATCAAGGTTTTTGCCGAGAATTTACGCCAGTTATTAATGGCATCCCCGTTAGGCCAGAAAAATGTTTTAGCCGTTGATCCTGGTTATCGTACGGGCTGCAAGGTGGTGTGTCTAGACTGTCAGGGTAAATTATTGAAGAATACCACGATTTATCCTTCTCAATCGGATGATCAAAGAGAACAGGCTGCGGCGACGATCAAAGAGCTGTGCAAGATTTTTAATATCGAATGCATCGCTGTAGGCAACGGCACTGCCGGCAGGGAGACCGAAAGTTTTGTGCGTGCTTTGAAAATTGATAATGTCCAGGTTGTGATGGTCAATGAGAGCGGTGCCTCGATTTATTCCGCCTCTCAGGTGGCCCGCGACGAATTCCCCGATCATGATGTGACCGTGCGCGGATCGGTGTCCATAGGCCGCCGGCTTCAGGACCCGTTAGCCGAGTTGGTCAAGCTTGATCCTAAAAGTATTGGTGTGGGGCAGTATCAGCATGATGTAGACCAGCCCAGGCTTAAGAACAGTTTGGACGATGTAGTGATCAGCTGCGTCAACCAGGTTGGCGTGGAGGTTAATAGTGCCAGCAAACAATTGTTGATGTATGTCTCCGGTCTAGGCCCCGCTTTGGCCGGGGCGGTTGTGGAATATCGCAATACTAACGGTGCCTTTAGTTCGCGGAATGCGTTAAAGAAAGTCCCTAAGCTTGGGGCCAAAGCTTTTGAACAGGCAGCAGGGTTCTTAAGGATCCGTGATGCTAAAAATCCTTTGGATGCTTCCGGCGTTCATCCTGAAAGCTATGGGGTTGTTGAGACCATCGCCCGTGATCTCGGGGTTGATGTGAACGATCTCATCAAAGACGAAAAATTGCGTCAAAAAATCGATGTGCATAAATATGTGACCACGACCGTGGGTTTGCCCACTCTATTGGATATCAAAGATGAGTTAGCCAAGCCCGGCCGTGACCCGCGTGCAACCTTTGAGAATGTGCAGTTTAAAGAAGGGGTCGAGAAATTAGAAGATCTGACCCCCGGCATGGAGTTAAACGGGGTGGTGACCAACATCACTAATTTCGGGGCTTTTGTGGATATCGGGGTGCATCAGGACGGATTGGTGCATATCAGCGCCATGTCAGACACCTATATTAAAAATCCGGCAGATTTTCTTAAGGTGGGACAGAAGGTCAAGGTTTGGGTCATAGAGGTTGATCTTGCGCGCAAGCGGATCAGTTTAACCATGAAAAAACACGCTGTCGGTGAAAATAAGCAAAAAAGTGAGAACAAGCATTCGCCAAAGGGCCCTTCAAAAACAACATCCTCGTATAGGCCTGCTTCAGAGCCCAAAGCTCCGCCGCGTAAAGAGCTTTACCGCTGGTAATGAAGTCGAATGAAGTGTTAAAGCAAAAAAACTAATGTTTATTTAGACAATAAGACGCTATAATAGGCAAAATTTAATAGAGGTTGTCAAGGCCATATGTCTTATTTAGTTTTAGCCCGTAAATACCGTCCCCAAATTTTCGAAGAGTTGGTGGGTCAAGATCATATCACCGACCTTTTACGCAAGTCGATCGAATCCGGACGGATCGCCCATGCTTTCCTGTTTTGCGGGCCCCGCGGGATCGGAAAAACTTCTTGTGCCAGGATCCTGGCCAAGTCTCTAAACTGTCAAACCGGTCCAACCTTAAAGCCCTGCGGAGAGTGTCCTGCCTGTCAGGAGATCACCAATGGAAATAGTTTTGATGTGATCGAGATCGATGGTGCATCTAACCGCGGCATCGATGAGATCCGCACACTTCGTGAAAATGTCAAATTCGCCCCCAGCTATGGGCGCTATAAGATCTATATCGTTGATGAAGTTCATATGCTTACGACCGAGGCTTTTAATGCACTTTTAAAAACTTTGGAAGAGCCGCCGGAGTACGTTAAATTTATTTTTGCCACTACAGAAGCCAATAAAGTCCCTGCGACGATTCTTTCGCGCTGCCAGCGTTTTGATTTCAAACGGATCTCGGTAGAAACAACGATGGGAAATCTTAAGAATATTTGTGTTAAGGAAAATTTGAAAGCCGACGAAGAGGCGCTTTTTGCCATCGCTAAAGCCTCCCAAGGCAGTATGCGTGATGCATTAAGCATCTTGGACCAGTTGAGCGCCTTTACTCAGAAGGGGATCGAAGCGGCTGATGTGTTCTCGATGTTGGGGATGGTGGAGATCGAGTTTTTATTTGAACTTACTGATGCTTTGATCGCGCGCAATTGTATGAAAGCTTTGGATACCTTTAACCAGATCATCGAGCGCGGCAAAGATATCAGGCAGTTAGGCCGTGATCTAACCGAACATTTCAGGCATTTGATGATCGTTAAAGTGGGCGGTGCCAGTTTAAATGCACTGATCGATTATCCGGCAAGTGTTAAACAGCGGCTGCAATCCCAGGCCGACAAGATCACGATTGGCGGAATTCTTAAAGCCATTGAATTATTTATTGATGCTCAAGAAACCTCCAAGGTTATGGAAACATTGCGGATGCCTTTAGAGGTGGCTTTTGCCAAGCTAACATATGGTGGGGCTTCGGGTGTCATTCCGTCGGCTCCGGTAACAACGTCTGCGGCCTTGCCTTTGTCAGTGTCTGCTAAACCATCTGTTGGACCGGCACCTATTGCTGCCAGGCCGCATGCGGCCCCGGTGCAGGCTGCCGGTGTGCCTCCTGCAGATGCCCAGACGCCACGGGTTATTCTTAAGGCAGAATCACTCGAAGAGATCAAGACGCATTGGAATGCGTTGACGCATGAGGTTTCCAAGGGGAAAATGGCGTTAGCCACTTATTTGCAGGAAGGGACTCCCAGTGAGTTTAAGCAAGGAACTCTGACGATCAGCTTTACCAAAGAAAACACCTTTGCCAAAGAATCTTTGGATAGAAAAGAGAATGTAAAATTCATCGAAGAGGTGTTCTCAGCAAAACTGAATTCGCCTGTAGGTGTAAATTTTAAGATTGTAGATAAGGCAGGGCCCGCGATAAAGCAAGAAGCTGCGGTGGTGAAGACCGCTTTAGAAATGTTCGGCGGTAAGGTAGTCAAAGAATGGCCGAACGCACAAAAGTAAAACATTATGTATCCCAAATTAATAGAAAATCTTTTAGAAAAATTAACCAAGCTACCGGGTGTTGGCCGCAGAAGTGCTGAACGCATCGTGTATTGGATGCTAGAGCAGGATGCCCAGGAAGTCAAAGCGTTAGCCGACAGTATTCAGCATTTAAAAGAGGGCCTGCGCTTTTGCAAACAGTGCAATCATTTAAGCGAGCAGGAACTATGTTTGGTTTGTGCTGACAGCAACCGCGACCGTAAAATTATTTGTGTCGTAGAAAGCCCCAAAGATCTGCTGGCCATCGAGCGGACAGGCAGTTATAGGGGGCTCTATTTTGTGCTGTTAGGCAATATCTCTCCGGCAGACGGTCGCGGCCCGGATGATCTGAATATTTCAAAATTGATCAGCCGCATCAAGGATGAAAATATAGGTGAAGTCGTGATCGCAACAGACCCTGATGCGGAAGGTGAAATGACAGCTTTATATCTGGCCAAAGAATTAAAAATGTTGGGGGCGCGTATCAGCCGAATAGGACTGGGGATACCCGTCGGATCTGCGGTAGAGTACGTAGATATCTCAACATTGGCCATGTCCATAAACTCGCGCAGAGTGGTTGACTTCTGATACTTTTTAAGTATAATAACGTTACTTTTTATTTTGTTCTTTAAATAGCTTTATTCCCCTGTAGCTCAGTCGGTAGAGCAACTGGCTGTTCACGAGCAATGTTTGCAGAGCAAACATTGCGAGTGTCTCAATGATTAGGTTGAGACCTCATGCGTGATGCACATGGTGACGAAGTGGTGAAAGAAAAGCGCACATACAAAGATCGCAGTGAGTATTTCATCAAGGCCGTTTATGCACGAAGAAAGAAGGTTCGTGCGATGGCTGTTGAATACAAAGGCGGTAAATGTGAGAACTGCGGTTATTATCGTTGTTTGGATGCGCTAGAATTTCATCATAAAGATCCTGCTCAAAAAGACTTTAGTATCTCCAGCAAAGGTTATACTCGTAGCTGGATCAGAGTCAAAGAAGAGTTGGATAAGTGCACAATATTGTGCGCAAATTGTCATCGTGAGTTTCATGCAAAGTTAGCAGCCTCTAGCGGAAACGCTAGAGTGATAAGCGGGCTAATTCAGGGAAACCCATTATTTTAATGGGCAATCCTGAGCTAGCATCTATCAGTTTTTTGATAGAGGGCAAGTGCAGAGACTTTACACCCGCCGCCCTAAGGTCTGGTTAGACCGGGCGAAGAGAAAGTCCGACTCCTGTCGTAAGATAGGTCAGATCGTAACCAGTATGTCCGAGGTTCGAGCCCTCGCGGGGGAGTTCTCATGAATGCCGTTCGTAAGTCTATGTATTTTAATAGGTTATGAGCGGCATTCTTATTTTACCGTCGAGATGAATCCGAACTTGTAATAGTGAATCTGCAATTCGTCAATATGGTTTTTTCTTATAAGCCATGAAACTGCGTTCCTGACATTTTGATTTTTGTCATCCCCGTCGACAAATATCCAACTGGCAATGTCCCTATTTATATTCTATACTTGCAATATGCAAAAGGATTTAAAGTTAAGAAAGATAATATCCATAGGGATTCTTTTTGCTTTTTTAAGCAATGGATTGGTTATGCCCTCCATGGCCCAGGACTTTGTTTTGCCTGCGCCTGGCGTAATGGTTCATTTAAGTTCCGAATTTAATCCTCCGATTTTAAAAGGCATCAAAGTCCATCCTGATAATCCGTTTCGTTTTGATTTTATCATGGATACAGGAGACGATGTGTCATTGCGAGGAGCGTCTTTAGCGACGAAGCAATCTCTAAAAGAACAATCAACCAAGCTGATTAAGTATTTCCTTGCCTCTTTAACCATCCCAGAAAAAGACCTGTGGGTCAATCTTTCTCCTTACGAAAAAGACCGTATTATTCCTAATAGCTTTGGGCTTACTGAAATGGGCCGTGACCTCTTGGCAGAAGACTACATGCTCAAACAGATCACAGCTTCATTGATTTACCCTGAGGACAAGATAGGTAAAAAGTTTTGGAAGCGTATTTATGAAGAAGCAGCAAAACGTTACGGAACAACCAATATACCAGTCAATACGTTTAATAAGGTCTGGATAGTGCCCGAGAAGGCTGTTGTGTATGAGAATGCAAAAGCTGGCACAGCGTACGTGGTGGAGAGCAAATTAAAGGTGATGCTGGAACAAGATTATCTTTCGTTGGCCAAGCATGAAGGTGTTCAGTCTACGTCACAGACTAAAGATACTAATCAATTTGGCTCCCAAATTGTCCGTGAGATTGTTATTCCTCAACTAAGCAGGGAAGTTAATGAGGGTAAGAATTTTGCTTATTTGCGACAAGTTTACAACAGTCTCATTCTTGCGACTTGGTATAAGAAGAAGATTAAAGATAGCATTTTAGAACAAGTGTACGCGGATAAGAATAAGGTAGCGGGCGTCAATATTGATGACCCTCAAGAGAAGCAGAAGATTTATGAGCGATACCTTCAAGCGTTCAAGAAGGGTGTTTACGATTATATCAAGGAAGAACAAGACCCTTTAACTCAACAGACTCTTCCGAGGAAGTATTTTTCGGGTGGGGTGCGGTTAGGTTTTAGTGATTCTGCAATGAATACGGATTTATCAGATGTGGCTGCTTTAGAAATCGAGTCCATGAAAAAACCGGTTGATGAAAACACATCTAAACTGGAAGATTTAACCATAGACATGGCTATGACAAATTCCTCTATAAAAAGTCATGGTCAATTTTGGGATTGGATAGAGAAGGTCCCTTCGGATCAATTGGTAAGCAAAGTAATTGTTTTAA
>Ga0302320_10014184_pt1 | contig 16521 bp, 13 predicted proteins | sample Bog_T0_3_FD_202130 | JGI IMG/M metagenome (GOLD analysis project Ga0302320, IMG submission 202130) | Peat permafrost microbial communities from Stordalen Mire near Abisko, Sweden - Bog_T0_3 | ecosystem: Environmental > Terrestrial > Soil > Wetlands > Peat | place: Sweden: Abisko, Stordalen Mire... | reverse complement strand
GATGGTTGCAAGAAGCTTCTCTTTGAGTTGTTCGCGCTTGCTGTAGAGACGGAGCGGCGCAGGCGGGTTATGCAGCAGATCTTTTCCGACGAGAGCACGGACGAGGAAGGGCATGTAGGAGGAGTAATCGCCCTGCATGCTCACTGTCTGCGTGGTGTAAGTCTCAGGGTTCACCTTGCCCCACGATACCGCTTCGCCGGGGGCGCATGAGGACAAACTGCCATCCGTGACGGGCGATGAGACGATCTGCGCATCGTAGTCGTATCCGCGAATGTTTTCGAGGAAGAAAATCTGCGATAATGCCGGTTCGGGCTGCAGGGAGTAGTTCTTCGGAACTCCGCCACCGAGAATCAGAATTGCCATCGATTGCTGTTCGGACTCGAAGAGGCCCCAGTGATGGTAGGCGCAGGACTCAAACACGTCTTCATGCAAATCGTACTCGAACCCATACTTGATCTTGCCTAAGCGAGCCAGCGTCCACAGTTTTACGGAATTCAGGAACACGCTGCCATCGGCGGGCGCACCTATGAAAACGGGCAGCTCAAGATCGGCACAGGTGCTCATCAGACCAGGTGCAATTCCCAATGCTCTCTCGCGCTCGCCATAATGCTTGCCGAGCAGGTAGTTGCGCTCTGTCGTCGTCATACGCTTCTGGAATTCGGGCCTCTGCAGAATTTCCGTTACCACCGCGTCCTGGTCGAATAACACCTGCTCTTCGAATCCCGTATCGGTGACGCGGATGATGCCGTTCTCACGCAATTCGGCATCGTCTCCAAACAGCGCTACTTCGCGGATTGGACGTTCAGCCGTCTTGCGCAGGCAATCGTGTCCGTCGTGGTAGCAGATCGCATCGGTCACGGTGATATAGGCCGTGTTGGCTGCTTTCAGCAGAGGGATGAGCCACGCACGATGCTGATCGGAAACCGTAATCGGTCCCGCGCAGGTCACCACCAGCGGAATCCGCTTCTCGATCACAGCCTTCAACGCGTCGTAGACCCGTCGCAGATAAGCGCCGCCAAATGCCGGAAGCGCGGCCTCGAACACCTCGCTCAGATCCCTGCATTCCGTGACCGGCTTTCCGGTCACCGCCCTACCCATCAGTCCGTTCGTCTTGGAACACTCGCTCATAAAAATAGCCTCCGAAATGGTCATCTCCAGTATCCAACATGCACCCTTCCGAGCAGCCGGGACGGACTCAGTTCTAAACCCAATATTCATGGTCCAGTCCGGCGCATTGATCGCATCGCCGTTGATCTTCGCGTATGTGCTAGGCTGGTAGGCAGAAATGACAAGTGCGCGCCACAAGCCGATGCGAGGTGACGCTGTGGTTTTGAGAGAGGTGCCATCAGGATTGTTAGGCGGCCTCCCCGAGGAAGATCAACGCGCCATATGCGAAATCGTGGGCAAGCCAGTTCTACTGAACCAATACGACTACGAGGGAAGAGCTGAACTTGAATTCACCGACAGCGACGGGACGACTCACTTTATCTACGTGAGCCCAGACCTCATCAAGTTCGTATGAGTGAAGGGCGGCCCACACCAACGACCAAAGCTTGGGTGCCCCTGGGTCTCGCCTTCAAGACTTAAATCACTTCAAACCCCGGCAATCGTCCCGCCCTTCGATCGAACGTGAGCGTTTTCTCGCACCCAGCCCACGCATCCAGCGCACCGATCAGCGCATCCTCAAACTCGCCCGTCCGACGTTTCAGCGCAAACGCCGCTTCAAACACCTGCTGCTCGTTCTGGACTGCCAGCGAATCCGCGGCCAAAAGCCGCTCCAAATGCGCCGCAATCTGCGAGGGGTCCTGCCGCATCAGGCTGCGCAGCACCCACACGATCTCCAGCACGCAAGCCAGACTTAGGAACCCTGGCTTGAGCTCGCTCAGCAGCCCATCAAAAATCTCGTTGGCCTGCCGCGCCTGCTCCGGATCGTCCTGCAACAGATATCGCAGCACAACGTTCGTATCCAGGCCGATCATCGGCTGAAGCGCTCCACCGCCCCGGCAGCAATCGCTCCGTTCATCTCCTCTACAGATACTGCCCGCTCAAGCTTCGGTACGCTGCCCTTCAGCCGCGACACCGGAATCTTCGGCAAAATCACCACTGCGCCATCCGGCTGCAGGAAGAACTTGAACCGGTCGCCCGGCTTTAGGTTCAGATATTCCCGCACAGATTTCGGAATGGTGGCCTGATTCTTGCTGCTGAGCATAGCTTCCATGAACGGAGCCTCCCGCTTTACATTTTACCAAAAGTAAAGCAAAACTTCGAGACAAACCGTCAGTTTTTCGGAAGCACCACGAATGGGGCCGCTCCTGCGTGAATATCGCCGCCTGCGAAGGCTTGCTGGCCCAGCGCTGGAATCCCAACCTCCCACACTGGTCCTGCCAAGTCTGGCATCGGGTGCGCCTGGAAGAGCTTCTTACATTGCTTCGCAGTCCATTTCGCCCACGCTTTCGACTTCTTCCGGCGCGCGCTGTCTGTCGAAATTCCTGTGCCTGCGTACATCTGGCGGTATAACTTCGACAGGAACATGAACGCGACTCTCGACTTCAAGTTAGGGGTGCAGGCGGACCGCTTCCAGATTGCTCCCCAGGTATAGAACGTATCCCATACCTTCTGCGTCCGTTCGCGAATCTCGTCCGAACTCATGGTGGGATGCGGCGTAAACATCTTCGGCCTTATCTCGGTTGGGATCATCCAGTAGCGGGTGATCGGCACATCGCCCACCATGGTCGGATGAGTCGACTGCTCTTTCTCCCAGCGGTTGAAATCAACTGTTCCTGGGAATGGCGTCATCATCACAAACTGCGCAAACGTGACTCCGGCTTTCATCGCCATGGCGACTGTGGCGTCAAAGGTCGCTGGCTTGTCGGTAGGCAATCCGAAGATGAACGAACCGAGTACATGGACGCCGTGTTTCTTGAATGTCTGCAACTGCTTGGCGAGCGCCTCCCCGGAGTAGTTCCAATCCTTGAACACCGCTTTCAGGCCTTCCGGAGTTACAGCTTCCACACCTACCAGCGCGCCCTTGATGTTTGCTTTCCGCATGGCGTCGAGATAACTGCCGTCTTCGCCGGCCTCCATGGTCATCTGCGTAAAGAAGACCATGTCCTTCGGCAGTTTCGCGAGTTCGTCCATCAGTTGCAGACGCTCGTTGCGAATCGAGGTCAGTTCTTCGAGCTTGGCGGTATTTCCCTGCTCACGCGCGAGGCGTAGATCAGTAAAAGTGACCGGATAGAAGTTATCGTCCGCGAGCGCAATAAATCTGAACCCCAGGCGTCGCAAGGTGACGATTTCGTCGATTACGCTCTGGAATTTCCTCTGCCGCGGCTTCTGCCCATCCGTTCGCCAGACGCTGCAGAATGAGCAGTGCTTCGGGCATCCGCGGATGGTCTGGACGGAGGCCCACATATACTTGGCTGGATCCATCAGGTCCCAGCGCGCCGCCAGGAACTGGCTGCCTTCAATCCGGCCGCCCTCGTAGACCTTGTCGAGCTTCCCTGCCAGGCAATCCCTGACCGCACGGCCCCAGGCGATATCGCCGTCGCCCTTTACTACGGCATGTCCTTCGCCGCGCTCGAGCGCTTCCTCTGGAAACAGCGTCGCGTGAATGCCGCCGTACACCACCCAGGCTCCGCGCGCGCGCGCCATTCGGCCGACCTGATATCCGCGCAGCGCATTCCCGGTGTGCACGCTGATTCCTACGATGTCGCCCGCCTGGATTGACTCAGGATTAATCTGCTCCAGCGATTCGTCTACCAGAATGGGATCGCCTACTTCCGGCGGGGTTGCCGCAGCAAGCACAAACAGCCATCGCGGTGTGATTACCGCTGTACCAAAGGAATTGTCACTGGGATTTACCAGATGGACGCTCATAGGATCCGACCTCTCTCGTTCCGGTGAAGCGGGGTGCTCGTAAAGTGGCCTCAGAGAGCGAATTCGTAATCGGTCGAATCGATGGCGGAATTAAATTTGTCCGCATGATGGGCTGACGCCGAGTTTTCCCGTTGGACAGTGTGGAGATCTTACAGGGATAGGACTCCAGGTAATGATCAATTCTGATCACTTTTGTCCTTCCTGCGAAAGTTCTGGCAATCTTCATCCTCTCAATGCTTTTCCTAGCGAAGACCCGTACTAGCAATCAGACTCAATAAATCCGGCGGAACCCTGACTGTGTTCGATTTCGGACGCTCACCACTATGAGCGAACACAACAGCGCCCCGCCGTTGTTCTCTTACCGCCGCTATGTCGCTTGAAGAAGGGCGGTTAGCGGTCTGCAAATTTGGCCACTGGAATGCAGAATGAATTCTAACTGATGAGGCTTGAGGAGGAACATTCGATGGGAACATTAGGCCAGGATATTCGTTACGCTTTGCGCCAATTGAATCGGAGCCGCGGCTTCGCGGTCGTTGCGATTCTCACCCTTGCTTTGGGAATCGGCGCCAATACGGCCATTTTCAGCGTCATCGATTCCATTCTGCTTGAGCCGTTGCCCTTCCCTCATCAGGACCGATTGGTGCAGTTGCAGGCCGAGGCCGGCTCTTCGACCTCCGCCTACCCCAAAGCATGGGTCCGCGAATACCAGCGCCGCGCAACCAGTCTGTCCAGCGTTTCCGCGTACACCCTCAACGCGGAGTTCAATGTCACCGGCATCGGATCTTCCGCGCGCGCCTTTGGCAGCAACGTCAGCGCGAACCTCTTCAGCACGCTCGATGTCAAACCGGCACTGGGCCGTTTCTTCGCTTCATCGGAAGAGACGCCGGGGCAGGACCACGTCATCGTTCTCTCCAACGGTTTCTGGCGTCAGCAATTCAATGCAGACCCGAACATCCTTGGCCGCAGCATTCTCCTCGATGGCGTCAATCGTCAGATTGTCGGCGTAGCTCCACCACAAATTCATTTTCCTGACGCAGACACGCAATTCTGGATTCCGATTGCATTCAAGGATGGCGACCGGGTTGACCTCTGGGGCAACTTTGAATATCTGGCCATAGCCCGCCTTCGAGATGGCGTTAGTCCCAGCCAGTCCCAGGCCGAGATTCGTTCACTCCGCCGCCAGATGGTCGCCCTCTTTCCCTGGACCATGCCTGATGAATGGGCAAACGAAATCGTCGTCAATCCGCTGCTCAACTCCGTGGTGGGGGACATCCGGCCCCGCCTGCTGTTACTTTCAGGAGCTGTCGGCCTGGTCCTGTTGATCGCCTGTGCCAATGTCGCCAACCTCATGCTGGCGAGGGCTGCGGCTCGCCAGAAGGAAATTTCACTCCGCTCCGCGTTGGGGGCGAACACGGGACGGCTCATCCGCCAGATGCTTACGGAAAGCGGGGTGCTTGCTGTCGTCTCCGGCACGGTAGGCGTACTGCTGGCCGCTCTCAGCTTGAACGCTCTCAAGCTGGTGCTGCCGCCGGACACGCCTCGCCTGGCGAACCTGGCTCTTCACGGCCAGGTATTCCTTTTCGCAGCGGCAGTCTCGCTCCTGACCGGCGTGCTCTCGGGGCTGGTCCCGGCGTTGCAGGCCGGCAACAGGGATTTGCAAGGCACCCTGCGCATGAATGCAGGAAACGTGTTTGGCACTGCGCACCGTTTCCGCATCTCACGCCTGCTGGTGGTCGGCCAGATCGCGCTTGCCGTCGTGGTTATTACGGCCGCGGGAGTCATGCTGCGCAGCCTGTTTCGGCTGGCCAACACCGATCCGGGATTCCGCGCACAGCAGACTTTGACCGCGCAAGTCTCATTGGACCGGTCAGCATGCGCGCAGAAGACTCCCTGCGCAGGATTCTTTGAGGCTTTGCTCGATCGCGCCCAGGCGTTGCCCGGCGTCGAATCCGCTGCCCTGGTTGACAAGCTACCTCTTACCGGATTTGACGACTCGTTCGTCTTCGACGCGGAAGGCCACCCGCGCGATGCCCGCCAGGTTGCTTTGCAGGGTTCGCGGCGCATCGTCTCTCCTGGATATTTCCAGCTGATGGGCATTCGCTCCCAGCGCGGCCGTTTGCTGACTGCTGAAGACTACTCCGGCACTACCCGTGCCATGGTGATCAATCAAACCGCAGCGCGCCAGCTCTGGCCAAATCAAGATCCCCTCGGGAAGCATATTGAGAACGTAGCCGATGGGACGTTGCCCGGACAGCTCGACATGAACGTGGCGAACATCGTTGTCGGGGTGGTCAGCGATACCCGGCATCAGAGCCTGGACTCGGACGTCGGCCAGGAGACATACGTTGCCCTGACGCCGAGCGACGAAAAGCCGGTGATGAACATTCTGATTCGCTCCAACCTGAGTTCTGCGGATCTCGCATCCAGCCTGCGCAGTCTTGTTGCCGAGATCAACCCATCGGCGCCGGTGACCAGGGTGCGGACGCTCGAAAGTGTTGTGGTTTCGTCGACGGCTGCTCCGCGAGCGCTTACATTGCTTCTCAGCACATTTGGCGTTTTGGCGTTATTGGTTGGAGCAATCGGCGTTTACAGCCTTATCTCTTACACAGTCAGTTGGAGAACTCGCGAAATCGGACTTCGGCTGGCACTTGGCGCAAACCGCATCCAGATCGCCCGGCTGGTGCTTGGGCAGAGCCTTGCTTTGGCCGTGGCCGGATCGGTCCTCGGCATCGCCGGAGCCGTGGGAGCCACGCGCCTGATGAGCCGCTTCCTGTTCGAAACAAGCCCTCTCGATCCGCTGACTTACTCACTGGTACCAGTTCTCTTTTGCGTATTGGCGCTGCTGGCCGCGTGGGCTCCAGCCCGCCGCGCCGCCTGCGTGGACCCGATGATCGCGCTGCGCAACGAGTAAGCATCGAAGGGGGTAATCGGCTACGCGAGCTTCTGTCCAGTTACCCTGCCCCTACCAGCTTCAAGTAATCCGGTTCATCGGCAATCGTTCGATGGCGAAAGGCGCGTGCGATCTTCCGTTCCTTCAAAAAGAAGACGCCCGGCATCTGATCCGCATCTTCCTTGATCATGCCAATTCCATACTTGAACATCGCACCTTTGAGCCAGCCCTTCCAAACAGTCGGATTCAAGAAATGCGAATAAGGGTTGGTGCGCGACAAGGCAAAGATGGAAAGCTGATAGAGCGAGGCTTCCGGATTGCTGATCCTTTCAACATCGGAGAGATTGTAGTAGTCGAAATAGGGCTTTGCTCGCTCCGGAGAGCCGAGATGCACAAAGACAGGCCGCGCACCTTTCGCCTCAATCTGTGAACGCACCTGCGAAACGCGGTCCAGGGCCTGTGCACAAAAAGCGCATGAAAAGTGGCGAAGAAAGATGAGCAGGACCGGGGATTCATCTACCAGATCGAGCAGCGACCTGCCTGCCTCGGTATGAACATGGCGCAAGGAGTCTGCGAAATTCAATCGCTCAGCTGACTGGGGCATCGACGTGGCCATTTGATCCGCTCCATCCCCGCTGGAAACGTCAATTATAGGCTACGAAAAGGCCCATCCGATCACTGTCCGCTGATCGTCACACTCCCATCGCTTGTGTGGATGGTCAGCGGCACACCTCCGGCATTCAAATGTCCGCGCAAGTTATGCCCCGAGCTATGCGCTGAGTTATACCCTTCCATCGTCAGGGGCAGCTCGCAGTTAATGCCTCCGTCGCTGGTCGACACGTCGAGATCCAAAGCCAGCGAGCGCGGCAGCCGCAGCTTCACCGTGCCATCGGAGCTCTCGATGCGCGAAGCAGTATTTAACTGCGTGCCGTCAGCCAGCGTTACATCCAGATTGCCGTCGCTGGAATGCAATTGCAGACCGGTAAACTTCCCCTCCACCGTCACCTGTCCGTCTGAAGAACGCGATTCGAGCGTGCCGGTCACGTTGTGAATCTTGATTGAGCCATCGCTGGCCGTCAGCCGCACCGCGCCGCCCACATCCTCCACATCCACCGATCCATCGCTGGTATGCAGTTGCAGACTCCCCTGCACTCCTGAAACCTTGAGCCCGCCATCCTCGGTGCGCGCTTCCAAGTCGAGCGCGGAAGGTGTCTCCACTGTCACACGCGGCTCGCGAGAATTCCCAATCGAGAAGTGGATGCCCAGGTGCGGCTTCTCTTTCAGGTCAAAGTTCACGTGGTCGCCGCTCTGGAACTCGTTCAAATTAAAGTCTCCCGGCTTGCGATCTCTCCACTCCACGCCGACACGCACGGCGTGGCAGTCTCCGCACGAGTGCACCTCAACCGACGCGTCGCCTGTACTCAAAGTCACCGATGCTTTACCCGAGACCGGGTAGGACTTTTGCCAATCTCCGCCACCCGCCTGGGCAGCGGCACAAACGCCGGCCATCAAAGCCAGCGCAGGTAGACAAGTTGTGACAAGACGCACCGATCGCATGGAAATAACCTCGTGGAGAATTGTACGAAGCGCGCTCGAAATCGGTTCCGTAAATCAGCCGCCGCTTTTTAAATTAAAGCTCGATTATTTCCCCGAACAAAGTACCAACGGGACTTGACATCCAGCTACACTCAGCGCATGATCGAGTCCTCAGTAAGTAGAAGCAAGGCGTCAAAAAGTAGCGAATGACGCAGGGTTGAGCAATATTGCTCAATTTTGAGGCCGGCTCTCCCGAGAGAGTCCAACTGCCTCATTTTCCTGTTGGCTCGAAAGATCAAGCAGGGTTCCTCAGGATCTCAACCAGGTCTACGAAGTACCGCCCGAAGCAGAAAAATCTGCCTCTCGAAAAAATTTCAATCGGGCTGGTAACTGAGGCAACCCACCGCACGGTGGAAAACATCTCATCTGCGCGGATTTCAAACCGTTAGCACGACTCCAGGACAAAAGCCCTACTTCGAGGAAGTTGCGTCTTGGCATCGAGCTTGAACATTCCCCCGCTAAGTAACTTGTGTCTAAGAGACTGAAGCGATAACGAATGAATCGAGGCTGATATGCGTTGCCCGCTATGTCTGAATCTGGAATCGGCATTTGAGGCTCGACGGAACGAATACCTCGAGGCGAGTTCCCTTGCGTATTTTCGTGTCAGCAAAAAATTTGCTGCCTATATGAACGTTGAAATGGAGCGCGCGCTGATTGAACTCGAAGAGCACAGGTCGGTGTGCCGTTCCGCCATCAACGAGTCAACACGTTTACCCGTTGTCACCGAGCTTTGCTTGAAGCACAAGGAAGCGTTCCGAGTCCGATCTGTTGGAACAGCAGCCTGACAGAGGAAAGTGCCGAACACGCAAACGTAACAAACACGCGGCTCGTGGAGAGCGCTCAACACCGCCCCCGACGAATACCCTTCAACCTGCATCGAGTGTGATTGGAGCAAAAATGAACCTTCTCAATGGGAGAGATGCAATGAATCATCGATCAGTAAATCGGTGCGCTACTCAGAATTCGACCCAGCACTCAGCCCCCCGAGTCTCAAAAACCAAGCTGGGATCGAATACGGAGTCGAGACGCCCATTTATTGAAGACTTCAACATGGAGCACTGCTGCTCTGGCGTGACCGCCGCATTGATGGCGTTTTCCGCCAATTCAGACTCAGGCGATGCAAGTGCCTCCAGAACATCGTACCTGCAGCCGATCAATCCGCCGAGTTGCGTCTACCTCGGCTGATTGTCTTAACCTGATGCCCGGAGCCGCCGCGCCCCCCATGGCCTGCGGCGGTTCCCTGTAGTCTGAAGGGCGGATTACTTTATCCCACCCGGCTGCATTCCTCGACTGGAATCGCCACCTGCTCCACAATCTCCAGCCCAAATCCCTCGAGCGCCGGAATGTGCATGGGCGTGTTCGACAGCAGGCGAATACGGTGAATTCCCAGGTCAGACAAAATCTGCCCACCGAGCCCAATCGCCCGCAGAATCCGCCCTGTCCGCGCCTGTGCTCCTTCAAGCGTCCGCAGTTCCTGGTGCAGAATCAGCCTTCCCGCGCTGGAGTCCTGGTCGCCGCGCAATGCCACTTCCCCGCCTGGCTCGAATGGCCGCGCCTCCACGGGTGTCCGATCAATCTCAAATCCGCGCGAAGTATTGTGCAGGTAAAGCACTACGCCACACCCGGCCTCGGCAATCATCCGCATCGATTGGTCGAGTGTCTCGCGGCAGTTGCAGTCGGCGGCAAATACATCTCCGGCTGTACACCGCGTATGCACTCGCACCAGCACAGCATGAGGGCATGGAGTCCTGAGCGTAACCTGCGCCCGACCAGCTTCACCGTCAGAACCGTTCCCATCAAGAGACTTTGCTAGCCCAATGGCAGGGCCGCTGTTGAATGCTGCGCAATCTTTGCAAAGCTCGCCTTTTACCAATGCAATGTGGCTTTCGCCGCCATTGACTTCGCTTTCATAGGCGATCATGCGGAACTCGCCCCATTTGGTCTGGATGCGGCTCTCGCCTGCGCGCACGATGTACCGCTCGTTGCGTAGCCTGTAACGAATCAACTCCGCGACAGTAAGAATCAAGAGTCCATGTTCGCGACAAAAAGGAATCAGGTCTGGAATGCGCGCCATCTCGCCATCGTCGCGCATAATCTCGCAGATTACGCCTGAAGGATTCAGGCCCGCCAAGCGCGCCAGGTCCACTGAAGCCTCTGTCTGCCCGGCTCGGACAAGCACTCCGCCCTTGCGCGCACGCAGAGGAAACACGTGGCCCGGCCGCGCCAGATCGGTATAGCTCGACTTCGGATCAATCGCCGTGCGAATCGTATGCGACCGGTCGGCTGCTGAAATCCCAGTCGTCACGCCCTCGCGCGCTTCAATCGTTTCTGTAAACGCTGTTCCAAACCGAGAAGAGTTCTGCTGCGTCATTGGGAACAGCCGCAGATGGTCAGCGCGCTCCTCGGTCAGCGTCAGGCAGATCAACCCGCGGCCAAACCGGGCCATGAAGTTGATCGCCTCGGGAGTGACATGCTCGGCGGCCAAAGTCAGATCGCCCTCATTCTCGCGATCCTCGTCGTCCACAACAACGACCATGCGCCCGGCGCGAATTTCGACCAGCGCGCCCGGCACGTCAGTAAATGGAGCTTCGAATGTGCGCAGACTATTCGGCATAGCGACCTAACCCATTCTCGCCGATGCCAGCCACAAACGGCAAAGCCAAAGTCCGATGCACCTATTCAGCGCAGGCGCCCCTGCGTTGAGACGGCACGAAGGCACTCGGCCGCGTCACTCGGCCCTCAATGCCTCAACTGGATTAACAGCAGCCGCACGCCGCGCCGGGAGATAGCTCGCGAGTCCCGCCGAAATCGCCAGCACCAGCGGCACCGTGATGTAGGTAAACGGATCGAGTGGACTGATGCCAAACAGCAGCGACTTCATCAATTGCATCAGAGCCGCCGACGTGCCAAGGCCGATCGCGACACCCGATCCCGTTAGCAACAGCGCGGAACGAACAAACATCCACTTCAATTCGTTCTTCTGTGCCCCCAGCGCCAGACGAATTCCAATCTCACGGGTGCGTTGCGAAACAGTGTACGAGATGACGCCGTAGATGCCGATGATCCCAAGTGCGAGCGCCATCGAACCCGCGATCGCGAGCATTACCAGAGTGAACGACGTTCGCGCCATGGAATCGCCATAGATATCCTGCATTGTGCTTATTTCCGCGACCGGCAGATTCGAATTCTCAGACCATACGGCCTTCTGCATTTCGTTGATAAAGGCTTGTGTGCCGGCGCGGGGTGTGCGTATGGCGAAGTAGACGGTGCGCCAAACGTCCTGCTTCTCCAAGATAGAAGGATCGCCCATCAGCGAAGGCCAATAAACGGTAGCGGGTGCCACCTGATCCACGCCATTTTCGCGGACATCCTGCACCACGCCCACTACTTCATGCCAAGGGGCGGTTTGGAACTCGCGGAAGTGCTTGCCGATGGCGGCCTGAGGCGATCCCCACAGTTCGCGTGCGAGGCTTTCTGACACAATTCCTATCGGTCTAATGTTGTAGATTTCTGTCCACGTGAAGTCGCGGCCGGCAATGAACCGTGTGCCGGCTGTATGGAAGTATCCGGGCGAGACATAGTTGTAGAGGCGCATGGGGAGATTGTCGCTTTGGTTGTTCTTGCCTTCGACGATGATCTGGTCCCAGGCTGGTTCAGCGCCGCTCATGGGAACGGAAGCGGCGAAGCCGGTGGAAGAGACACCGGGAATGGCGGCCAGTTTGTCGAGCATGTTGTTCTGCATGCGAATCACAGACTTGGAATCGCGCACCAAAGTCTCAGGGATGGAGAGACGCATGACTTGGAGGGTCGGAGGATCAGAGAAGCCGGGATCTACGTTGCGCATGGCCATGAAGGTGCGAATCATCAGCACGGCGCAGATGAGCAGCACAAGCGCCATAGCTACCTGCGCCATCACCATGAGATTGCGACCGCGGTTGCGTTCGCGGCTTACGCTGGAAGTACGCGCGGCTCCGAGTGCGGTCAGGCGCTGCTTCGAATGGGCATAGCGAAGTGCCGGGATGGCTCCGAAGAACAGGCCAGATAAAACGGAGAGAATGAATGTGAAAGCGATGGACCAGGCGTCGAGCGAGATCTCGCTCAGGCGTGGTAAATCTCCTGGCCCTATCGCCGTCAACAGGCGAATTCCGGCGTAGGCGACGGCCACGCCTGCTGTTCCGCCGATCAGGCCAAGTGTAAGACTCTCCGACAGGAGTTCGCGGACAATCCGCCATCTTCCCGCGCCGAGCGCAGAACGGACCGCAAGCTCCTGCTGGCGCGCGTCGGCGCGAACGAGAAGTAGATTGGCAACGTTGGTACAGGCGATCAGCATCACGACACCGATGGTACCCATCACTACCCAGAGCACAGTTTCTATGCTGCCCACCACGGTTTCTTTCAGGGGCTGCAGTGCCGGCGCAATTCTCCAGTTCAGATACCAGTGCGGATCGGATCCGGGACCGTTGGACCAGGAGTCCATCCATACGTTGAGCAGGCGCGCTATATCGGCATTCGCCTGCGAAAGGTCAACCCCGGGCCGGAGTCGCCCAATGCCGCGGTAGGCGAAGCCAGCCAATAACTCGTGGGTGGGATCCAAAGCCAGCGGGACCAGGAGGTCGAAGTCGTAGTTCACAATCTTGAATCCGCGCGGCATCACTCCGGCAATCACGCGTGCCTGGGAATTGACCTGTATGGTGCGCCCTACGACGCCTGGATCGCCACCGAAGCGACGCTGCCAATAGCCATAGCTCAACATCACTCGCCCCAGGCTATGGTTATCCTGATCCGCAGCCGTCAGCCATTGTCCGCGCAAAGCAGGAACATTCAAGGTTTCGAGGACGCCACCGGAAATCTGCGCCGTATCTACCTGCTCCGGCTGAGCAAGGCCTGTAATGCTTGCCGTCCCCGGTCCCCAAACGCCAACGGACTGAAAGGCGCTGTTGTGGGTGGCGAAGGTGAGGAACATCGAGGCAGACAGGCGGAGTTCACTGCGAAACTCGGCCAGCCCGGGCGCGCCCGGCGCATTCAGGTGGAGCGAAACCAGTTGTTCCGGCTGCGGATATGGCAACGGCTTCAACAGCACGCTGTTCAGAACGCTGAAGACTGCAGTATTCGCGCCGATGCCGAATGCCAGAGTCAGCAGCACAGTGGCGGCAAATCCCGGCGACTTTTTCAGCCGGCGCAGGGTCAGTTTCAAATCGGCTACGACGGATTCGAGGAACGCCCACTGCCACTCTTCGCGGCTGCGCTCCTTTATCAGGGTCACGTTGCCGAACTCGCGTCTCGCCGTCTGCTCAGCCTGTTCGCGAGACCTTCCGTCTTCCATCAACTCTTCCGTCCGCTCGTTGATGTGCTCCTGAATGGAGACTGAGATATCGTCATAGCGGCGACGCCTGCTAAACAGGTTGCTCAGAATCTGCATGATCGACCTCCTAGGCCCTGGCGACTGCCAGCACGCGCGTAATCCCGCTGAACATCTTTTCGAAGCTGACCACTTCCTGTTCCAGGTGCCGAACACCTGCCTCGGTAAGCCGGAATATGCGCGTGGGACGGCCCTTCGCGGATATTCCTGTCTCCGATTCGAGGAGCCCTTCACGCAGCATCCTCTGCAATGCAGGGTACAGCGACCCTTCTTCAACCTGCAGCAGGTTGTCCGATACTTGTTTGATGTGTTTCACGAGTGCATAGCCATGCATCGGTCGATAGCGCAGCGATTGCAGGATCATGATCTCCAGTGCGCCAGGGAAAAGGTCACGATGTTCGGGATTCTTTGCCATAAGAGAGACGATAGCATAAGAATACCTATTTTGGAAATAGGTATTCTACGAATCGGAAATCTGTGAGTGGAGTGTTTGCAAGGGAGCTGGAGCGGGACGGGTTCGGCGGAGGGAGTTTAGCCCGGGCAGATTCCTCAGCCGCTGAACGGAGGGGACCTGAGTGAACCGGGAGAATTGCGGCATTTTGAAGTCCATGAATTGAGTGTGCACGTTTGAGCGAATTAGACTGCAAACTTTGGAAAGATATTTGAGACTGCCTTAGACTAAGGCTGATAGAACGGCTTGAGTGCAGCGGCCGAGTCCTGCCCGTACAGAAACACGGCCACACGATAGACCGTAAAAGCGCCCTCAACATTTTGCGGAGAGCAACTGCCCACGGCGGCTTGTCGATAATCGCCGGAAGCCACTCTGCTTGCCAATTCCTGTGGAAGTTTGCTCAAATCCGGACTTTGCCAACGCATCAGAAAGCTCGGCCCATCAGCTCCTCGATACTTTCCAGAGGAGGCGCAGTAGGCGCGAACCGCATTTTCATCTCCCACAATGCCAAGCCCCCTAGCTCGCAACATGCCGGCAAAGGTAGTCTCCACCTGGGCCTGCGTCAACACTGGGACAGCGCGCGCATAATCTGCCACGGCATAGATCACTCCGCGGGTGGCGACGACCGCTATACCGACGCGATCGATGCTGGGGCTCAGCAGATTGTCCCGGTGGTGGGGCGAATTCATCCAGCTTCGGTGAATTTGGGCCGCATCGGCGCCGACAGCAATGTTCTCTTCGATCAGGCTGAAATGTGCTCCTGCATGTCCTGCGCGCTCGGTCACATCGGGCTCGCCCCCATAACGATGAGCGATCGGCCCCTCTTGAGCCATGCGCAAACAGTGCTGCAAAGCGCCAGCGGCCAGCCCCGAGTCCCACTTCAGGGTTCCGAGTCCGTAGGAGGCGCGCGTATTATTTGTCAGCGAAAGTAGCTGCCCTTCATCGCTTTCGACAACTTGCGATTTCCCATATTGGAAAGCCGAGGCGGTGTGTGTCTGTCCCAGGAGCACCGATGAAACCAGCGCCAGGCACAAAACCGCTCCTCGTCGGAAGACGTTCATACTTTCTTAGACACCGTTCATTACCACGGTGTCGCGCTCCGGGTCCGAATAAGGAAGATTTTTCAACAGAAAAAGCCATGACCAGCAAGGCCACGGGCTTCTGAAACTTGGGAGATCCCAGGTTACTTTGAAGAAAGATAAGTACGCGAAGCCGCAGCTTGTTCGGGCTTAAGGAGCAAGACAGCTACACGGTAGACTGTAAAGGTGTGCTCGGCGCTCTGGGAGGGACAACTGCCCACGGCCGCCTCATGGTACTTGCCGGTTGCGATTCGATCCAGCAACGCGCCCGGAAGATGCGACAGTTCAGCATCTTGCCAGCGCATGATGAATTCTGGGCGCCGATTGTCGAGCGAGACGGGTAGTCCATGATCCTGCGCGCAGGCTAATCGCGCGCCGACGGAGTTTGCATGTGGAGAAACTCCGGCTTCGGCCACCAAATGTGAAACGGTAGCCTCAACCTGTTCCGCACTTAGCACTTGCACAGAACGCGAGAAGTCTTCCACGGCATAGAGCGTGTTTCCGCGGGCTACAACCGCGACGCCGAGGCGATCCACTGCGGGATTAAGCAGATTATCCCTGTGCCCCTGCGAATGCATCCACGCGTCGTGGATCTGAGCCGGCTGCTCCCCATCCGCAACATTCTCTTCGAGTAAGCTGAAATGCGCGCCGGCCTGGCCTGCGCGTTCGCCGAGATCCGGCTCACCTGCATATTGGTGCGAAATGGGTCCCTCGGCAGCCATGCGCGCGCAATGGTAAAGGGCGGCCGCGGCCAGTGCCGGGTCCCACTGTAAGGCATTCAGCCCACGAGCTGCCCGAACCTGGTTGGCCATTGCAAACAATTGCTCGGCTTTGTTGCGGAGCGCCTGACTGTTTCCTACTTGCGCATTCGACGCGAGATCAGCCGGAGAAACCGGACTGGAGACAATCCTTTGCGCAGGAAGTAGAAGTACTGCAGCCGCGGCGCAAGAAAGGAGGGCTCTCAATGGAAAAGTCATAATCACCCAACCTCCTTATCGGCTGCTGAAGCTGTATTCTTGCACTGTGCTCAAAAAAGTAACTTCCACTTTCGGGTTACCTACGGGAGCCCTTCGTGTTACCCGCCAGCCTCTGGCTCTCGCCGGGGTAATCCTGCTTTCCGTTTTTTTCATTGGGGGTGTGGCTGCGCCCTGGCTGGCTCCGCATTCACCTGCAAGCATCGACTTACTGCATCGGCTTCAAGGTCCGTCCGCATCGCATTGGGCTGGAACAGACGAATTGGGCCGTGACACGCTCTCACGTCTGCTTTGGG